>SXGR01036044.1_pt1 | contig 24984 bp, 30 predicted proteins | sample 3174711 | NCBI WGS metagenome assembly SXGR01 (sample SAMN11356860, study PRJNA531348) | freshwater metagenome | isolation source: freshwater sample F1-60 | place: China: Fuxian Lake, Yuxi | collected 2017-12-25
GAATCCTTCTCCACCCACCATGATGGGGGTATCCCTAAAGGATGTCTCTGTCAGATCGAAGATCACTCGTTATCGCGCATCACTCGCCGCCTCAGATACTTCGAACGCTTCGCGTTCTCGTGTCTGCGGGGCTCGCTCGGAATCAAATCTGAGCGCGAGCGCTTGATTTGTTTCCTCACTCGCCGCCTTAGCTCAGCTGGTAGAGCAACGGTTTTGTAAACCGTAGGTCCAGGGTTCGAATCCCTGAGGCGGCTTTCTCCCAATCCGATAATCATTTTCCGTATGTCACAGGATAATCTCGCCAAAATGGAATGTACTGTTTGCAAGCGTGTAACACACTACACAGCTCGCAACAAAAAGAAGCTCAAAAATCGTCTCGAGCTCAACAAGCTTTGTAATTTTTGCACAAAGCACACCCCACACAAGGAAACCAAATAAGGTCTCCTATGTTGCGATTCCCACGCGAATTACGTGGTTACATTGCAGACATCAAGGTTTTGTCAGCAGCTCGCCATGAGCCGCTTAAATTTTCGTACTTTTTCCAGCTACATTTATTTGTAGCTTTTTTGTTAGTAGCTGTTTTGACACCAGAAATTACAGCAATGGTTCGTTCGGTGAGCGCGCGTCTCGAGAAATTTCCACCAGGGATAAGTTTGGATAAAAAGAGTGGAACGCTCACGGTGAGGGGTGTTCAGCAGCCGCTTACGGTTTCAGATGGTGATTTTATTGTTACCATCGACACAGGCAGAGTACTTAAGGATCGACCTGCGAGCTCAACGGTCTTTATTTCGGCGGAAGCGCTCGATGTTGCGGCAATGAGTGGTCGCCCTGCGCAAAAGATTTTATGGAAAGATGGGGGTGATTTTTCCTTTGCCCTTGATGAGTTGCGCACAGCACTTGCAAATAATGAGGGGGGAGCGGTTGTTGTGTTGACGCTAACACTGTTTTTGTACTTTTTTGTAAGCAGTGTTTTGTTTTCATCGGTGCTCATTGTTTTGTGGAGCATAGTAACATCGTTGTCGCACCAGTTCATTTTTAAGGAGTCGATTGGTCTGCGCGACGCAATAGCATTTCACATGGTAGCAATTACAGCGCCGCTGATTTTATGGGCACTTTGTGTGCTCGGAGGTATTGGAATCGGGCCGGTAGTTGAAATAATTGCGCTTGTCGTGTACAGTATCATCGGTTTACGGTTTGGCGGGCTTTCAAAGCCGCCGGAACAAGGATCAAAATCAGTGAAATAATCGATATTCATGAGCGCTTTGTGAAAGAGACTGCGCACAAGCATCACTGCGAGAGCCATGCTCGAGCGTGAGTGATGCGCGGAGGAACTAGATTGAAGTTTATGAAACTTCAATCGGTCTCTTGAACAAAGGACTCATGAATAGTTTGCGGGCGTAGTTTAATGGTAGAACGAAGGTCTCCAAAACCTTTGGCGTAGGTTCGATTCCTTCCGCCCGTGCCATCGTGAAAGAACTGAGGTTAAGGCCTCAGTTTTTGCGTTAATAGAGCCATGAAACTCTGTTTCGAACCGCAGATATTCCTCTTCTAAGAGCTTGTAGTTATCAACGAGCGGAATGTGCTCTTTTTTTGCTGTAATACTCACATTTTTTCCATTAAAATAAAGTTTCGAACCTAATTCCATGAGGACTGCTCGCTTCTCTTTATTTGACCCCTTTGAAAGGTTAATGCGTGCCTGAGTGGCAAAGTGCAGAATAGTCACCAATATCGTCCTGCACTGGTAGCGGGTTACGAGCATATTATTAAACATGGATTTTTAGGAACGAATGCTTTTTTAGAAATACAGCATCTTTTGGAGCCTAACAAAGGTGGTATTCGAAATCTTCCTGGCACGAGGGTTAGAAATGATATTACTGGTGAAGTGTATTACACACCTCCAGAAGGTGAAGCATTAATTCGTGATCTCCTAAAAAATTTTGAAGATTATTATAACGATAAAACAGACGGTGTCGATCCACTGATTAAAGCTGCAATTTGTCATTACCAGTTTGAAGCGATACACTCATTTATTGATGGTAATGGGCGTACAGGAAGAATTCTTTTTGTTCTGCAGTTGGCGCTTACCAATCACCTTAATGCACCAATTTTATATATCAGTGGTTTTATCAATAAAAATCGCAATGAATATTACGAGTTATTGCGGGGTCTTCCAGAAAAGAATAATTGGAAAGATTGAATTTTGTTTATACTCAAAGGTGTGGTCAGCAGGCTTTGGCAACAACTCTGACGATTAAGAATATTGAGCTTCTGCAGATTAAGTTCGGCAATCTCTTAAAAGAAAAGGCTCCAAAACTATATTCTACGGATTTGGTGCATTATTTTTTCATGCGACCATTCTTTACTATCGATGGTCTCGCAGAGCATTTACATATCACTCGATAAACAGCGAGTAAGTATTTAATTACAATACAAAAAGAATGTGGCTTTCTTGATTTGGCAACTGTTAAGAAAATAAAGATTTACTATTCAAAGGAATTTCTAGATCTTTTAGGAGGTTAATTGGCATTATTGATTTGTTTAACATATTTATTTTGATGTGTTAAAAACAGGGTATAAATTTAACATGACATTTTAGATAAGTCATTTATTGGCCAAATTTTGAGATCTCACCTTGACAAAATCATCAAAATCTGCTATAAATGATAGTCAATAACAGTACCTAATTTAGCCGCAGTAACTAGGTTTTCTCTTAACTGAGCAAATTTGATTACTGCAGCCAAACAGGCTCGCAGTTGGTAAGCCCTAGGTCTGGGTCGGGTGACTTGGATAAGTGGTAGGCCACACACAAAAGAGGTTCATCATGGATCGCCCTGCAATTGAGTTGCTCAAGAACTTTGACAAAATATCTGAGGTTGTGAATGCACTCGTCAATACCATGCTCGACATGGGCGGCAACAACGAAGACATTTTGCGCATCCTCAAGGACAAGAAGCCGGCGCAGAAATTCGGCGAGTTTCTGCTCGCCGAACGTGAGTTCACTTTTCCCTACGGCTGTGAAGTGCTCTCGGTCAATTACGAGCTCAAGCTGGTGGAAGCGATGGCTGCGCCTGCGTTCGAATTGATTTTGGACGACATCACCGAGAAGGACTTTCCGAAGCAGGCGTTCGAGATTGGCGAGCAGAACCTCCTGGTCAAGCTCTTCCATTTTGACAGCGAGATGTCGTCCGATGGTGTCGTTTCGGTGATGGACAATGAAGGCTTCTATCCTGCGACGCTGCGAGAACTCCTGGCCTACGCCGTGAAGAACCAGAACGAACAGCGCAAGGACCTGATTTTGGGGCTTCGTTCGGTCTTGGGTCCCGATAACATGCGCAATGTCCCGTGCCTCTTTGGCGTGGGTAAGGCTTTGATGGGCCTTGCTTACGGCCACAATGACCGCTGGTTCAGGTGCCATGAGTTCCTTGCCATTCACAAGTCGTCCCGACCTTTGGTCTTGAAACTCTTGGCACTCAAGAACTTTGGCAAAATGTTCGAGGTCGTGAAGGTGCTCGTCAACGCTGTGCTCGACATGGGCGGCAACGACACAGACATTTTGCACATCCTCAAGGACAAGAATCCGGCGCAGAAATTCGCCGAGTTTCTGCTCGTCGAACGTGAGATCATTTTCCCTACGGCTGTGAAGTGCTCTCGGTCAACTACGAGCTCAAGCTGGTGGAAGCGATGGCTGCGGCTGCGTTCGATTGGAAGAACTATGACATCGTCGAAAAGAACTTCCCGAACCAGGCGTTCGAGATGGGCGAGCAGAACCTCCAGGTCAAGCTCTTCCATTTTGGCAGGGATATGTCGACCGATGGCGTCGTCTCGGTGATGGACAATGAAGGCTTCTATCCTGCGACGCTGCGAGAACTCCTGGCCTACGCCGTGAAGAACCCCAACGAACAGTGCAAGTACCCGATTGTGGGGCTTCGTTCGGTCTTGGGTCGCGATAACATGTGCTATGTCCCGTGCCTCGGCCTGCGCGGTCGCAGGCGTGAGCTGAGACTGAATAGGCGGCGCCGCTGGAGCGGCTACTGTCAGTTCCTCGCCGTCCGCAAGTCTTTCTGATCTTTGACCTTGGACTCATTGGCACTCAACTCGTGCCCATGGCCCTTTCGATCCCGACGTTTCGCAGCTTGCTGCGGGACGTCGGTATTTTTTTGTTATACTGATTGCGGATAGTAAACGACACAGCGTGCGTCAAGCGCGTGATAATAAGTGATGAGCGTAAATTAGTTGCTATATGAATTTTGATAATTTTATGACATAGCAATCTCACAATCTTACTATGAAATCAATAACAATCTACTCAACCCCACACTGTCCATATTGCATGCGCGCAAAACAACTATTTACAAGCCTCGGCGTTGAATTTCAAGAAGTCGATTTATCAACAAACGAAGATCTTCGCGATGAAATCCAGAAAAAATATCAGTGGATGACCGTGCCGATGATTGTTGTTGGCGATGAATTTTTGGGAGGCTTCGATGATATTTCGAAGTTGCACGCAGAAGGGAAGTTGCTGCCGAAAATTAATGCTTAGGCGGTAATCTCAAATAATACTTGCAAAGATTTCGCTCGGAGCACAGCTTGCATCAAGGATAGTGATATTGTATTTGTGTGCCTGAGGAATATGCTCTTCGGTGATCGCGTGGGTTATTTGTTCGATTTCAGCGATGGTTTTGCCACGCGCATTTTTGCGATTACCGGAAAGCATTCTTTCACGCAATAGTTCAGGTGCTACCTTTAGGTAGAACGCTCGATCAAAAAGTCGCGCGAGCTCAAACGCGTTTGCTGCAATTCCGCAAACAATCGCACTTGGATGTTCGAGCAAAAAGTCGCGAAGAATATTTTCATTCCAATTGAATGAATGTGTTTCGAGCCACGCAACGGTTGGTTTTTGTGGAAAAATTACAACGTCGCCATTCATATCCGTCCATCCGGCAAGTCCTGGAATATCGTAATCGGCATCATAAACCTCAGAGTATTGCGGTTTAATGTTTTCAACAAAATAAGATTTGCCCGATCCGGGCGCTCCAAGAAGAAGAATGCTCATATGTGCTGATTATAAAATATATTGCAAACAAAAAACAGGGCCCGAAAGCCCTGTTTTAAAACTAACAAATGAGACTATCTCCCTGGCAATTCAACTGATGAATATGGAAGTTTGCTTGGCGAGCTGCCATCACTCCATTTTACAGTCACCGTTGAATCATCAAATGATTGTACAGTTCCTGAGTAGTAGTTATAGTCAGACCACTTTGCGAGAACTGCTTGTCCAACTGAGATGCTGCTGTTTGGCTGGTTGAGGTGAGCGACATTCATTGGAGGTAGCACTTCCTTTGAACCGTCATCGTAGCTCACATAAATTTCGTCTCCTGAAACTTTAGTAATCTTGCCTGGATACCATTTTGAACCGCCTTTCCATCGACCCATTACTTTTTCATCAACTTTGAAAACCGTTGTTGCTGCGGCTGCTTTTTCTGTATCTGCTGGAAGTTTTTCTTCGGCTGCTGCTGCGCCACCGAGAGCTGCTACAACTGAGTTTGCGAATGTTTCATCGCCGGATTTCCAGTTTACAACAACGATATGCGATGCGTCGCCTGCAAGCCATGAAATGCGAGCAGAGGCTGAAAGTTGCTGGAGTGTATCGTATTGAGATTTGATTTCAGCTTTAACCAAAGCAAGTTCCGCAGGGTTTTTTAGTGTTACAACTAGCAATCGAGTGCTCCCGCTTCCGCCAGAAAATTTAAATTTTGTCGCAACTTTAATAGATGCACCTGTTTTCATTTTCGCAACATCCGATGCCTCGTCTGATTCCGTGTATGCGCTCAAACTTGCACTTGCAAGGCTTCCGCGAACAAACGAAAGGTATGCGTCTGTGGTTTCTGTCGCTTCTTGAACTACAGCGGTTGGTTGAACTTGAACAACTGGTGCGGGGCTCTTGCTGCATCCAGCTCCGGCTAAAATAAGCGCGCCAGCAAGAGATACGATCACTCGATTTCTCATACATGATAAAATTAACGACTAATAGGGGTATTTTATCAGGCGACGTTTGAATTAACAAGAAAAAAGTGTGGAAATGTGTTAGAGTATGGCTATTAACATTTTAAATATGGACGAACGACAAGCTGACATGGTGCTACATCGCTATTCTTATTTTGGGTGGACAACGATTTTTGTCTTTTTTGTTCTCCTCGGTATCTGGTTTGGTTTTAATGTGCGTGGCCAGATGTCGTCAGGCACATTTTATGTGTGGCTCGGTGTTTGCTCTGTGCTTGCGTTTATTGGTATCGCAACCTGGATTTACTATCTGTATCTAATCATAAAGAATTTTTGAATATCGTTAGCCAAAAAATGCTTGACAGGTATTCGAATATGGGTTATAGTCCGCAAAGCTCGTAAAACAGCACAGGATTATTCACTTATTTGCTCACTATGCAAGACGAAACAACAGACGTAACAGTAGAAGAAGTTGCTGCAGAAGAAACAGCAGTTGAATCTACAGAAGAAGCTGCAGCGTAATACCTGTGCAAAATAAAAAAGAGCCTTCGGGCTCTTTTTTATTTGAGGATGGAAAGTCCGGCGAGGCGACCGGTTGCCCATGAGGCTTGGAGATTGAATCCTCCCGTGAATCCGTCGATGTTTAAAATTTCACCGCCAAAATAAAGTCCTGGGGTTATTTTTGATTGCATAGTGCTTGGATCAACTTCGCTGAGCTCAACACCTCCGGCTGTTACAAACTCATCTCCAGCACCACGTCCGATTGCTGTTACAAGTAAGTTTTGAATTGTATACGCAAGAGACACGAACTGCTTGTTGTTGATTTCGCCGCCATGCGTTTCGCCATTGATTTCCGTTATTGCACACAGCTGTTTTGCAATTGATTTTGGAACAATGGTTGCAAGGATGTTTTCGAGAGAACGCTTAGGGTGTAGTTTGCATGCAGTTCGAATTGTTGCACCCATTTTTTCTGGGGCTGTATCCGGAAAAAGGTTTATAAAAATTTTCATCGGTTTTGCTGGAGTCGCAGCTTCGAAAGCAGCGAGCGCAGAAAAAGCAAAAACAACAGGACCTGTAATTCCGTGGTGTGTGAATAAAAATGCGCCCGCAATTTCTGATGTTGCGCATCGATCGGTGCGAAGACTTGCGTATTCCCACGAAACCCCAGCCAACTCTTTAACCCACACATCGCGCGATAAAAATGAACTAAGACTTGCAGCGAGTGGGGTGATGGTGTGGCCGAGCGATTCTGAAAATCCGTAGCCGTCGCCACTCGAGCCGGTGTGTCGATACGCTTGGCCACCGGTAGTGAGAATTACTTTGTCGACAGGGAATGGTGAGTGGTTTGTGCAATGAATGATAAAACCGTCTCCGCTTTTCTCAATAAATTTTGCGGTGCGCCCGAGCATAACTTGCACGCCGAGAGAATCAAAAATATTTTTGAATGCGTTTACAATATCATGACCATCGTCGGAAACAGGGAATACTCGTTGATCCTCTTCGATTTTGAGAGGAACGCCGTGAGCTTCGAACCATTCATACACACGCTCAGGCGGAAAGCTATACAGGGCAGATGATAAAAATTTACTGCCGCGCGGGTATTTTGAAAAAAGCGTTCGCATGTCGCGAATGCCGGTTGTTACGTTGCAGCGACCACCGCCAGAGATCACGACTTTTTTGCCGAGTTCGGGATTTCGTTCAATTAAAAAAACTTCAATCGAGGAATCGTGCTCTGCGATTGTTGCTGCTGCCATGAGTCCGGCTGCTCCGCCGCCGATGATCGCTATTTTCATAGATCTAACAGTAGCGCGAATTCTGATTTTTGTCGAGCAGATGCTATAATAGAATCTCACTAATTCTGATTGATCTTTGTGAATATATTTTTTTTGACAATTTTAGGTGCAGCACTTGGTTCTTTTCTTGCATGGCTTGGACGCGCACTTATGGATCGACGAACAATGAAGGCGCGATCTGCATGCGATGCGTGTCGTCGGACTTTGGAGTGGTGGGAGCTTATTCCGATTTTTTCATATCTCGGACTTGGTGGTCGGTGTAGATCGTGTGGCATCACTATTATGGTGACAGATTGGTCAATGGAAGTTGTTGGAGCAGCGCTGTTCGGGTTTGGTGCGTATCGTTTTACTGAAATGCGCGACCTACTGTGGTGGTGTATTTTGGCGTTTTCATCGCTGATGCTCTTCTATATAGTTCTTCGGTGGGGGGTTGTGCCACGCGCATTTTCCGTTGTTGTCGCGTTTGTTGCGGTTCTTGCTACGTGGTCGCCTGAAACCATTGGAATTGTGCTGCTCAGCGGCTTACTTGGATCAATTTTCTATTTTTTCTTGTATACAATTTCCCGTGGGCGCTGGGTGGGTGATGGAGATGTCGCGTTGGGCTTTATTGTGGGGGCTGCCGTTGCTCATCCGACGCAGCTTGGCATGACTTTGCTTCTGGCTCACGTGTTTGGTGCGATAATCGCAATCACTATGCTCGTTTTGAAGAAAAGAGGGTTGGGCGATGCCCTTCCGATGGGTGCTTTTTTGCTGCCTGCAATGTGGGTAATTGTGCTTTGGTTTGGGTGGATACGTTGATGTAATTTTTTGGCTAAAACTAGCTAGATTAGGGTCAAAATGCTTGACAGTTTTCGGGTAAAATGCTATAGTCCTTCCACCTATGAAAACCAAGCTTGTCGTAGCAGTCATTGCAGCATTCGTTATCGTTGCTCCAATCGGTGCTCGCGCTGCAGAAGTTCAAGAGACAACTACAACAAAAACAACAGTTACCGCAAAAACGTCAGCTAATAAAGCTGTTGTAAAAGCGGCTTCTTGTGCTCGTTGCCGATCGTTCGCAGAAGGTGCGGATACAACGAAAGCAAGTAAGGCGGTTGTTTGGACCGGAACAGTTATTGGTATCAATACAGGCTCTCACGATGTGATCATCACCGAAGCTACTGCACTTAACCGAATTAAGGCTTTTCAGCAGCGTAACATCAGCATCGATGGTAAGACAAAAATCGTAACCAAAGATGGTGATGAGAAAGACTTTGACTTCATGGATATTGGATATCGAGTTGAAGTAAAAGGATCTTACGATGCAAAGAAGCGAACGATTAAGGCTTCTTCGATTGAGATCATCAAGGTTCCGGACGCTCCGATTACAAAAACAAAATAATCTGCGTATTGCAGAAGACATGATATACTAAGAGCCACGTAATACGTGGCTCTTTCGTAAACAAGGACTATGAGTGAGGTCATTTTGACAGCCGATAATGTTACTGTTTTGCGTTCTGGCACAGAAGTTGTTCAGAATGTTTCGGTGTCTCTTGAGCGCGGGCATGTGCTTGCGGTCGTGGGCCCGAATGGTGCGGGGAAAACTACGTTCATGAAAGCGATTCTCGGACTGCTGCCATTTCGAGGGACGGTAACGTGGGCACAAGATGTCCGAGTTGGTTACGTTCCGCAAAAAGTTTCGATTCCAGTTTCTTTTCCATTAACAGTTGAGGAACTATTTTTATTAAAAGATAAGTCACCGTTTTGGTTTCGAAAAAAAGGAGAAAAAAATGTTTGGCTCGAGCGCGTCGGAGCTTCTCATTTACTCGATAAAAAAATGGCACAGCTATCAGGAGGAGAACTGCAGCGCGTGCTTATTGCGTATGCGCTCCATGGTGACGCAAGTGTTTTGTGTTTGGATGAGCCGTCGGCTGGAATTGATATTGGAGGAGGGCAGACAGTGTATGGATTGCTGAGCGAGCTGCGTGCAACACAAAATAAAACTATCATTTTGATCTCGCACGATTTGGATGTTGTTTTTAAATATGCTGATCAGGTTTTGTGTATCGACCAGCATCAAATTTGCAGCGGTCGGCCAGCATCGGTTCTAACAGCTGAAACAATTGAGCGTATGTATGGATCCCACGCAACACTTTACTCACATCATGATCATCACGAACATGCTTGAGATTCTTTCACTTCCATTTTTTCAGCGCGCAATTATTGTTGGTGTGATTATGGCAATCACAGCAGCGTTGCTTGGTGTGTTTGTTGTGATTCGTCGCATGTCATTTTTTACGGATGCGGTTAGTCATGCAAGTTTGACCGGTGTTGCAATTGCGCTGCTGGCTGGAATTCATCCATTTATTGGTGCTCTTATCGTCAGTATTTTTGTCGGGCTTCTAGTGTCGCGTCTCCAGAGACAGGGCAAGCAGGAAGTCGACACAATTATTGGCGTATTATTTTCAACAACGCTTGCGTTTGGTGTTTTGATTATTAGCATGATGAAGGGGTACCGCGGAAATCTGTTTCAATATTTGTTCGGTGATATTATTGCGGTAAATTCTTCAGATGTCGCTCTTAGTTTGTTTTTGCTTTTTGCTGTTGTGTTTGTATTGCTTGGTGCGTTTAAAGCAATGACAAAGGTTGCGGTTCACGAAGATATGGCGCGCGTCGACAAGATTTCGGTTGATGCACTTGATGCAATATTTTTAGTCTTACTTGCGGCGGTTGTTGCAGTTGGTTTAAAGGTTGTTGGTGCAATATTGATGAGCGCTCTTATGATTTTACCAGCTGCAACAGCGCAGTATCTGGCACCCTCATTTCGAGGAATGGTCATTATAAGTGTGGTCGCGGCGGTGGCTGCAATGATACTCGGTCTATTTATAGCCGCAGCATTTTCATTGCCAACAGGTCCAACAATCGTACTTGTTTCCGCGGCATTATTTGTACTCGCTGCAGTGCGTGGTATACTCAAATCACGATAGATTAGTCCTAATTATCCCTAGTATGATGCAGTCCGATTACAATCGGGCGGAGCGGGTGATGGATTGCTTGCATGAGCGATTTGTTTTAGTTGGGCTGGATCTTGCAATTTTAATTATAAATGAGGCAGCTCTTCCGAATTTTGTAAAAAAAGAAGATGTTATCGGTCGAAATTTATTTGATGTTTATCCGAATTTACTTCAACAGGGCTTCAATAAAATAATTGAGACAGTGATTGCGACTAATAATCCGCATGTTGAATTGTTCACAAAGCACACAACGATTGATGGATTTTCCGGCTTCCATCATCGAAAAGTATTGCCTTTTAAAAATCCGACTGGAGAGGTGGATGGAGTGTTAATTGTTGTTGAGAATGTTCACGAGGAGCATCTTGCGAACGTTCAAAGTCAGCACACAGAATTTGAGTACACGCAATTGATTGAGACGCTTCAGCTTGTTTCATTTGAGCTAGATGCACGGGGGATAATTGTGGATATAAATAAAGCAGTCAAACCCGTACTTGGTTTTGAGCGCGATCATCTTATCGGTAAATCATTTACAAGCTGCATACACCCTGACGATGTTCGGATGACATGGCATATTTATTGGCAGATAGTTAATCTAGGCAAATTATTTGGAGTCTGCGAAAATCGTTTTACAACGGCGGATGGCTTATTTGTGGACATGAGGTGGAACATTCACCCTATGTATGATAGTCATGGCGCTATTATTGGGTGTCGTGGGGTGGGTGAGAATATAACAGCAGATAGAACAGTGCTGCAGGAACTTAGAAATGAAATTCGTTTATACGATGAGACATTGCAGGCCGCGCCAACACCTCTTTTAGTTGTTAGAAACGGAGAAATTATAAAAATTAACAGAGCGTTTCACAAGCTCATGCATGTAAGTACGCGTTCAAAAACACCAACGCTTGATAGTGTTGGTGAACAGCTTCGCACAAATGCGATTCGAACAATTTGTGAATCGGCAGAAAAGCTTGGGACGGCGCGGGAATCTGTGAATATTTCAAAAAATGGAATCTTAACCGACGCACACATTATCGCAATCAGAATACACAATGCAATTGTTGTTGCTATTGAACCCGTGAACGATGTACAATGAGGGTACATTTTATGTTCTTTCGGAAAGTTGCATCTGTTTTTAAAGCACCTTGGATACGCGCCGCAGGCGTGTTATTTTCGACAATTGTTGGTGCGGGAATGCTCAGTATTCCATATACTGTGGCGCACGTTGGAACAGTAGTTGGGCTTCTGTATATTTTAGGGATGGGCCTGATCATGTGTGTTCTCCATTTGATACTTGCCGAAATTGTAATTCGTACACGAACACATCTTCAGCTAACAGGAATCATTCGAAAATATCTTGGACCAATTCCAATGTGGATTATGGCAACTGTTTTTCTTGTGCTCCATATTGGTGCGATGGTTGCCTATTTGATAGGTGAGGGGGAAAGCCTATCAGCACTTCTTGGTGGTCCTGCAGTTTTTTGGGCGGTTTTGTTTTTTATTTTTGGGACAACAATTATAGCTCGTGGAGTGAAGTCAATTGTACGTTTTGATTTTTGGATGAGTATTGCGACGGTTTTGGCGATTGGTTTGTTAGTTATAAAAAGTTTTCCCGCGGCAACTCAGTGGTTTTATATTCCAGCAATTAGTTCCTCGTTGCTCGTGCCTTTTGGGGTGCTTTTGTTTGCATTTCACGGAACCTCGGCGATTCCTGAGCTTGAAATGATCGTTGGCTCTGATGCTCATGCACTGCGAAAAGCTGTTCTTATTGGTTCTTTGTCCCCAATCATTTTATACTCTGTTTTTGCAGCAGTTGTCGTTGCGGTGACCGGTCAAGGAACTACGCAGATTGCAACAATCGGACTTGGTAATGCAATAAGTCCTGAAGTGGTTGTGATTGGAAATCTTTTCGCGATAATCGCGATGTCTTCGAGTTTTGTTACAATCGGACAAGCACTTCGCCGAACATTCCAATGGGATTATGGATGGCGCGAATCAATAGCGCTTGTTGCAGCTGTTGGAATTCCATTTTTTATTTACATCATCGGAGCGCGCGAATTTATAAATGTGATTGCGTTTGTTGGTGCAAGTTGTGGCACAGTCGAGATTTTTTTGCTAGTATGGGCATACGGAAGAATGAATTCCGTGCACAAATCTGTATATGAAAAAAATAGTCATCCTCGGCGGCGGATTCGGAGGGGTTGAGTTTTATAAAACAGCACACAAAAAATTGCACGGCGTACCGGATGTTGTGTTTCATTTGATTTCTCGTTGGAACTATTTTTTATTTTATCCAATGCTTCACGAAGTTGCGACCGGCTCTGTTGAGCGCGGACATATTACGCAGCCACTTCGTGAAATTGTTGATTGTTGTATTGAGCGTTTTAGTCAGACAGAGGTTCAGCATGTAGATTTTCATACTAAGAAAATTCAAACAACGCAAGGAATGATTTCGTATGACTATCTTTTGGTTTCGCTTGGCGTTGAACCAAATTATTTTAATATTTCGGGCGCTGACGAACATTGCGTTTCTTTTAAGTCGATTGCTGATGCGGTAACCGTTCGAAATCATGTGATTCGACATTTTGAAGCAGCATCGTCTGAACGCGATCCAGAAATTCGAAAAAAACTTTTATCATTTGTAATTATTGGTGGCGGCCCAACAGGTGTCGAGCTTTCAGGTCAGCTCGCGGATTTGGTTCGAGATGAGTTGCGAGATTTATATCGAGAGGTTGATCATACTGAGGTAAGTATAACTCTTGTTGATGGGGGTGATCGAATCTTAAAGCACCTGCACCCAGAACTTAGTAGTGAAGCGGAGCGCCGGCTTTGCGCGATGGGCGTAAGAGTGGTTAAAAATAAGCGAGTAGTTCGGTGTGAACAAACGTTCGTTCATTTTTCTAGTGGAGAAAGAATTTGTGGCGAGCTTCGGGTTTGGACTGCGGGAACGCGTTCCGCGCTTGAGGGAATTATTGATAATGAATATTTGACTCAGCGAGGGTGCTTAAAAACGCGGGACACGCTACAGCTTGTTGGCCATCCGGAGGTTTTTGTGATTGGTGATAATATGGAAATTGTTGAGCCTGTACCGATGTTTGTTCCACAATCTGCACAAGCTGCTGCAGCAGCAGCTAAGCACGCCGCTGGTAATTTCGTTTCAATTTTACAGAACCAACCTCTCCGCTCGTTCAGATTTAAGAGTACTGGAGACATTATCCCTATTGGAGATTGGTTTGGGGTTGCAGAAATTCGTGGGTTTCGTTTTTTTGGACCGCTCGCATGGATTATTCGACGAACAGTTTTTATTCAGCAGCTCTCTAGTAAAATGAATCGTCTAAAAGTGACGCTGGATTGGATGCTCAACGCAGTGCTTCGACGTGATACGTCGGAACTCTAGTATTTTTACGCTTCTTTTGATATAATTTCGTCAACTATGGACTTGTTTTCTCATGTTTGGCAGATTTATTTGTACCAGCCGCTCGTAAACATGCTGGTATATTTGTATAACACGATAGCGGGGCAAAACCTTGGGTGGGCCGTTGTTGCATTAACGGTTTGTTTGCGCGTCTTGCTGCTTCCACTTTCGATTATGTCTGAGCGTAATGAGATTGTTGCAGAGGAGATGGATGACGAGGTTAAGGAGATTGAACGTCGATATCGCGCGGACCCTGTGCAACTTAAGGAAAATATTCGCGCGCTTATGAAAAAGCACCACATACGGCCGTGGGCGAAGACGATTGCGCTCGCGATTCAGTTGTTGGTTCTCGTTTTGCTCTACCAAGTTTTTTTGGCGGGAATTACAGGGGCGCAACTTATAAAAATTCTTTATTCGTTTGTTGATTACCCAGGGCGGTTGAATTCCGTATTTTTTAGTATGCCGGTTGGCAGTGAAACTGTTGTGTTCAATATTGGTGAACGAAGTGTGGCGTGGGCAGCGCTCGTTGGTATTATTTTGGTCATCGATATTGTGTTCAAGCTCCAGCGCAGCCATAGAAAACTCGACAGTTCAGATTTGATGTACCTTATTGTTTTTCCGATATTTTCATTTCTGATTCTGTGGTATTTGCCTATGGTTAAGGCTTTGTTCATTGTCACGTCGATATTCTTTTCATATTTGCTCACCCTTGTTCGAAAATTATTCTGGGGGAAGGCAGATGCACATGGTGCTCATCACTAAAAATATATGTCAGCAGAACTCGATAAAATGATGTACTCGTTCGTGATGGATGACGTGCTTAAGGGCGTCACCATTTCAGTTCCACCAGGTTACGTTGCTGCGGTGTACGATTTAGGCCGCGGTGTTTTGAAAAAAGTTTACACACCAGGTCTTCATTTGAAAATTCCATTTTGGCAGAAGGCAAAATTGTTTAATGTTCAGACGCTCGAATACACGATTGATGATGATTTCAATGCATCACTTGTGCGCGCGCTCGGAGATTTGCCGATCGAGGCAACGACTCGTGACGGTGTCGAGATTTCGATTCAAGGAACTATTTTGCTCCGCCTCGACGTTCATCAAATTCCAGTTATTTGGCAAACAATTGGTGAAGATTTCACACAGAAAATTATTCGTCCAACGATGCGTTCTCGTTTTCGCTTGATTGCGTCGCGTTTTACGTACGAAGAATTATCAGCAACAAAGCGTGACATGATTGAGATTGAAATCAAAAATGAGCTCGAGAGAATATTTTTTCCACGCGGAATTTTTGTGGAAAATGTTTTACTTGGGAAAATCCAACAACTGTAAAAAAATGGGACTCTTAGAAGACGAGCTAAAAGCTGCTCAAGAGCGAAAAGCTGCAGAACTTGCAAGCAATGAATCTGAGAATACTACGAAAAGATCCTAAAAAGTTGGAATTGTTGGAAAACTTGGAAAATAATGAATGATCATCGGTTTACTGCTTTGGATCTCTCCTTGCAGCACAAAGAGCTGGTTCATTATGTACTAACATCTTCTTCGAATTTTTTGCCATGGATTAAAAGCCAAGATAGAGATTTTCATCAGAAAATGTGGAATTTGATAAACAGCATCAGTGTTTTCGTAACCTGGGATCTCTCACATGATGATTTTGCTGTGAAAGTTTTGGCAAATAAGTTTGGGGCAATTAATAAAGAAGATTTTGAACCGCTACAATAAATAATCTGAAATGATCCCTTGACAACCCTTAGTTAGCACTCTATAATCCAGAGTGCTAATGTTGTTTTACGCGACAATTGGCCCATAAATATGGCATTATCTGAGCGTCAACGAACAATTTTCCGTCTTGTGGTTGAGGGCCACATATCCACAGGGGAGCCTATCGGTAGCGAATGGCTTGCTATGCAGCTCTCAGCGAAATGCTCGAGCGCAACGGTTCGAAGCGAGCTTTTGGAGCTCGAACGCGCGGGACTGCTCAAGCAGCCTCATACGTCGGCCGGCCGCGTCCCAACTGAAGAAGGGTATCGTGCGTATATCGAAACATTTATGCAGCCAGCTGAGGTTGGTGCAGAAGTTGAGATTGTAGAGCACGATCTTGCGGGAACTCCCGAGGAGCGCATACGCCAAATTGCGCGTGAACTTTCAGATCTCGCGGGAAATATCGTGATGGTCGGTGTTGACCCTCGCTCGCTCTACAGCGTTGGCATGGGCCAAATGTATAGCGCGCCGGAATCACACAATACAGACATCATGCGTCAAATCTCGATTGCACTCGACCGAACGGACGATCTTATGGACAATCTGTTCGAAGTTGCAAGCGCGGGGGATGTTAAAATTTTGATCGGCAAACAAAATCCGATCGACGAAAATCTTTCACTCATGGTAACCACATACGCATCAAGCGAAGGCGAACGCATCATGGCGCTGCTCGGCTTTATGCGCATGCGGTATGACCGCAACATCGCGCTCATGCAGGCGATGAAACGATTACTTGAATCTGAAATGTAAAACTATGCAAGACGAAACACCAGAAATTCAAAACGAAGAGGTGGGTGCTGACCAAAAGGCTGCTGAATATTTAGCAGGCTGGAAGCGGGCGCAAGCAGATTACACAAATTTGCAGAAAGAAGTTGCAGTTCAGCGCGCAGAGATGGGCAAACATGCAACTGCGGAAGTGGTTCTTGGTTTCTTACCTGTCTATGATTACTTCAAGCGAGCTCTCGCGCATCAGCCGCCAGAGTCTGAACAGTCAGCGAGTGTGAAAAATTGGTTCATCGGGACGCAGCACATCGCCGGGATGTTCAAAATGACGCTTTCGCAATTTGGTGTCGATGAGCTCGAGGTAAAGGGAAAGCTGTTCGACCCACACTCAATGGACGCGATTAACGAAGAAGTTCGTGAGGGTGTTGCAGCAGGTACGGTGATCGAGGAAATCGAAGGAGGCTATAAAATGGGAGATAAAATCTTAAAGGCAGCTAAAGTCGTTGTTGCAAAATAACTTAATACAAATACTATGGCAAAGATACTTGGAATTGATCTTGGTACAACAAATTCGTGCATGGCGATCATTGAAGGTGGTGTTCCTCGCGTTCTTGAAAATGCTGAGGGTATGCGCACAACACCATCGATTATTGCGATGACAAAATCAGGTGAGCGCGTAGTTGGGCTTCCAGCAAAGCGTCAGGCTGTTACAAATCCAGAAAATACATTGTTCTCGATTAAGCGTTTGATTGGTCGCCGTTTTGGTGATGATGAGGTTCAGCGCGACATCAATAACATGCCGTACAAAATCGTAAAGGCAGGTGACGCGGTTAAGGTTAAAATGTCAGACAAGGAGTATGCGCCGCAGGAAATTTCAGCAATGGTTTTGCAGAAACTCAAAGCAGACGCAGAAGCGCGCCTTGGCGAAAAAATTACAGAAGCGGTGATTACTGTTCCTGCATATTTTAGCGACGCACAGCGCCAAGCAACAAAGGATGCGGGCGAAATCGCGGGCCTTAAGGTTGCGCGTATCATTAATGAGCCAACTGCAGCAGCGCTTGCATACGGACTTGATAAAAAGAAAGATCAGAAAATTGCGGTGTACGATTTGGGAGGTGGAACATTTGATGTTTCAATTCTCGAAGTTTCGTCGGACACTGTTGAAGTTCGTGCAACAAATGGTGACACACACTTAGGTGGTGATGATTTTGATCAGGTTTTGATTAACTGGATCATTGCAGAATTCAAAAAAGAAAATGGTGTTGACTTGCCAAAGGATAATCTTGTGCTTCAGCGTATTAAGGATGCTGCGGAAAAAGCAAAGATCGAATTGTCGACTGCGCAGGAAACAGAAATTAATCAGCCATTTATCACTGCAGACGCATCAGGTCCAAAGCATTTGGTTTTAAAGCTCACCCGCTCGAAATTGGAAGAGCTTGTTGTTGGTCTTGTTGAAAAAACTCTTGAGCCAGTTAAGAAGGCGCTTGCAGATGCAAAGATGACAACTGCTGACATTCAGGAAGTTGTAATGGTTGGTGGTATGACACGTATGCCACTTGTGCTCGCAACTGTTGAGAAATTCTTTGGCAAAAAACCAAACGTTTCAGTAAATCCTGATGAAGTGGTTGCAATTGGTGCTGCGGTTCAGGCGGGCATTTTGCAGGGCGAAGTTCACGATGTGCTTTTGCTCGACGTGACGCCGCTTTCAGTTGGTATCGAAACAATGGGAAGTGTGATGACTTCACTTATTTCGCGCAACACAACAATTCCAACAAGCAAAACTCAGATCTTCTCAACTGCGGCCGATTCACAGCCTGGCGTTGAAATTCATGTGCTTCAGGGTGAGCGCCCAATGGCTGCTGACAACAAAACACTCGGCCGCTTTATGCTCGATGGTATTCCACCAGCTCCTCGCGGCGTTCCACAGATTGAAGTTACCTTTGATATTGATGCGAATGGTATCTTGTCGGTTTCTGCAAAGGATAAGGGAACAAACAAAGAGCAGAAAATTACGATCACTGCGTCATCTGGCTTGAACAAAGAAGAAATCGAAAAGATGAAAAAGGATGCAGAGCTTCACGCGGATGAAGATAAGAAGAAACAGGAATTGATTGAAGCGCGCAACATCGCTGACACACTTATCTATACAACTGAAAAGATGTTTAAGGATTTGGGTGACAAAGTTAAGCCAGAAGACAAAACAGCAATTGAAGAAAAAATCACTGCGCTCAAGGGCGTAAAGGACGCTGATGATGTTGCTGCAATAAAGAAGGCAACTGATGAGCTCGGCGAACTCGCACAGAAAGTTGGTGCTGCAATGTATGAACAGAAGCAGCAGGCAGATGCAGCTGGTCAGCCAGCAGCAGAGGGCAGCGCCGAAAAGAAGGACTCTGTTGAGGGTGAGATTGTCCAGGAATAAATCCGGTATTAAAATCCTCGGTGCGCACGTTCTATGAGAGAGACTGCGCACAAGCATACCCGCGCGGGCATTTGCCCGCGCATCGGTGTGCACGGAGGAACAAGTGAACTCTGCAGTTAAGCAGGGCGAACGGTCTCTCGATTAGAATGTGCGCACTTATGGCAAAGGATTATTACAAAATTTTAGGTGTCGATAAAAACGCTTCTGATGAAGACATCAAGAAAGCTTTTCGAAAATTAGCACATCAACATCATCCTGATAAACAATCGGGTAATGCTGAAAAATTTAAAGAAATTAATGAGGCGAATCAGGTTTTGTCTGATAAAACAAAGCGTCAGCAGTACGACCAGTATGGTTCTGATTTTGTGCAAGGCAACCACGGCGGCGGGGGAAATCCATTTGGCGGCGCGGGCGGTTTTGATTTTGGTAATGCAGAAGATCTGGGAGATTTATTTGGGGGCTTTGGTGACATGTTTGGATTTGGTGGTGGAGGTGGGCGCAGCAAAAAACAACAAGGTGCCGATGTTGTTGTGGATGCGGAAATCACGATTCAGGAAGCTGCATTTGGAACGGAGAAAAAATTTAATTTAAACAAACTTGGAAAATGCGATGTGTGTTCGGGTTCAGGAGGTGCTCCGCATTCGAAAATCACAGATTGTAAAACATGTGGCGGTCGCGGCCAGGTGAAACGAATTCAAAATACGATTCTCGGTGCAATGCAATCAGTTGCAACGTGTTCGGATTGTCATGGATCGGGAAAGATTCCGGAAAAACGTTGTTCAAAGTGCGACGGAACAGGAACGCGCAAGCGTCACGAAGATTTGAAAATTAATATTCCAGCCGGTATCGACGATGGTCAGACGATTCGCGTGACTGGTCATGGCGAGGCAGCGCCGTATCATGGTGCGTCGGGCGACCTCTATATTCGAATTCACGTTAAAGAAGATAAAAATTTACATCGCGATGGAGACGATGTTCATTCAGATGTTCATATTTCGTATCCACGCGCGGTACTCGGGGGAGAAGCAAAAACGCACACACTCGAGGGTGTTGTAACGATTAAGATTCCTGAGGGGATTCAGTCAGGTGAGCTTATTCGCTTAAAAGGCAAGGGCATAACCAAACGCGGCGGTGCGCGCGGCGATCACTATGTTCGTGTAACTGTTGATGTGCCGAAGAAAATTTCGCGTACAGCAAAAAAGTTGCTTGAAGAATTGGATGAGGAGTTAGATTGATAGGGCTCGCTTTTTTTTGCTGCGCAGTTTATACTATTTACTGCTTTATGATTCCATTTACGCAGCAGCTTTCTGAATTTGCGGGACGAATCTCGTGGTCAAATCCAACGTGGGATTTGTTTATCGTTGTTTTTTTGTTGGTTGGTACTTTGATTTATGGGTTTTCAATGGGTCGTGATCGAATTATCATGGTAATGGTCGCGGTTTATATGGCACTTGTCGCTGCAACACATCTTCCTTTTGTCCCAAATTTCGGGGCATCCGTTGCGCTCAGCAACGGATTCATGATTAAAATCAGCACATTCCTCGGTCTTTTTGTGATCTTGTTTTTCATGCTCACCCGAAGCGCGCTTAGCTATGCAATATCAAATAATGGCTCAGATGGAAAGTGGTGGCACATTCTGATCCTTGCGTTTTTTCAGGTCGGAATGCTTATTAGCGTTGTTTTAAGTTTTCTCCCATTAAACTGGCTTAGTCATCTATCAGGACTTTCACAAACTATTTTTGTGAGTCCGTGGGGCAAGTTTGCGTGGACGCTCCTGCCGATTTTTGGACTATTAATTGTTGGGGTTTCGAGTGATAGTTCTCGCAGACAATATTACGATTAAAAATTATCGTCGTTCGTCGAGTGCTTTGTTTACCTCAGCGTCAGCCTCTTTATTTTTTTCGCGCGGAATATGGGTGAATGTACAGTGCTTGAGCCCTGTCGCCATGTTCCAGATTTTTAGAAAGTGCGGCTGTAGATTTACATCGCGAACGCGATAGATGCGATTCATTTGTTTTACAATCAGCTCAGAATCCAAAAAACATTGCACTTCGGTTGCACCGAGTTTGATTGCTTCTTCGAGTGCTGCAACAAGCGCTTGATACTCTGCTTGATTATTTGTCGTGTCGCCAATGTAGCGACCAAAGGCTGCCAAATTTTCTCCCGTCACTGCATTTTTTACAACAACACCAATTGCTGCTGGCCCTGGATTTCCGCGCGCTCCGCCGTCGGTGTAGGTGATCATCCTCATATATTATGCTGCTTGACGCATATTACCGGGATGTTGAGTAATTGCTCGTGCTGTAGCAGCAGAGAATTCCTCGTCTGAAATATATTTTGGAATATTTAATGTTGAGCGAATGGCCGGATTGCTCATAATACTTTGAAATTCTTCAAGAGATTTGCCGCTATATTGATCAATAATTTTCTCAAATGATTTATTGAGTTCTTGTGTACCCTGCTCTTGTGTGGCGTTCGTTAATTCATTTTTCCATTGCTCAACAAGTGTTTTTCCTTCAGCAATTTTCTGCTGCTGTTCTGGGGTTGGACCATTAACGCGTTGATTTGCCTCGGCAGAAATATGCGCAAGATATGTTTCAGCTTGGGACAGGCTTGAGCGCGCGGTGTTAACGCGTGAGGATTTGTTTGAGTTCGCGGCGATTTCAAGATTAGTATTGGCGACAGGGGCTGAAATAAAATTTTCAGAAGGTGCTTTTGCTGCAGCGACTCGCTTTCGAAGTGCATCAAAACGCTCTTCTTGAGACAATGCTGATTGTTTTTTAACATTTTCTCCGGAATTTTCAGGTAATTTTAGAGTTTCGGATGGTGAAAAAACATTGTTTAGATCAATATCAAACCCTTTTGGACCCATATCTTCTTTATTATAAGTTTTATTCTATCAGTATTATGGCACAAATCTAAAATCTTGCAATTTATATTGCAACTCCTTCGTTCCGTTCCACTCGTTGCAACTAAAATTGTAGACGCCGTTGATTTTTTTGCCGGGCGCAAGATCGGATAAGTGTTCGCCAAGCCCAAATCCCATCATTTTCTTAATAGAAGGGGAGTTGTGTTTGATCATGAGGCGAATATGTTTGCCTTCGGTCCCCACGTGTTGTGAACCAATGATGTTGAGGTCTTCTGTAAGAAAGATTGGCTCTGGATTTCCAATACCAAACGGCTCAAATTTTTGTAAGTGCTCGAGAACTTCCCAGTTAAGATCGTCAAGTGGTACGCGTGCATCAATTAAAACTGTCGGAATCAGTTCTTGGATTTTTTCAACCTGCGCGTCCGCGATTGCATGCATTGCTTTGGCAAATGGTTCGATCGCGGCAGCGTCGGCGAGGGAAAAGCCACACGCCTGTGGATGGCCACCGAACTTGGTGAAGAGGTCTGGACGGGTTTGCATCGCAGCGATCATGTTCCATTCGGTGATAGAGCGACCAGACCCAACAATACGATCGTCATTAATTCCGATGACAAATGTTGGTTTGTAATATTTTTCTTTGAGGCGCGATGCGATGAGTCCAACAAGGCCTGCGGGCCAGCCTTCGCCGCTCACCACGAGCGATGCGTGTTTGTCGAGCTCGTCTCGTTTGATTTTTGCGTGCGCCTCTTTAACGATTGATTCGGTGAGTTTTTGACGATCTGTGGTGTGTTGATAGAGCTGGTCGGCGAGGCGTTGGCCTTCTTCCGGGGTTTCTGCGAGGAGCATCTCGAACGCGTATTTTCCGTGGTCCATGCGGCCAGCTGCGTTGATGCGTGGCGCGATTTTGAAGCCAATAATTTGTGGCGTAATTGGCACAGAAGATCCTGTGTCTGAAGCGATGATTTTGTCGCGCGCGAGAAGTGCACGCAGACCATAACGCTTAGTTTTGCCTAAAACTTTGCAGCCAAAATATACGAGCGTGCGAGTTTCGCCAACGAGCGGAACCATATCGGCGACACTGGAGATCGCAACGAGGTCAAGCTGCCACTTTTGAAAGTGATCGGGGTTTATGTGTGGCGGGAGCAGTGCGCGCGTTGGCGGGTCTTGCATGAGCCCTTGCATGAGTTTAAATGCGACGCCGCCGCCGGACAATGTGTGGTCAGGATATGTTTCACCTTCAACTTTTGGATGCAAAATCGCGTACGCGTCGGGAAGAGTTGAGGGGATCGCGTGGTGGTCGGTTACAATGACATCAATGCCAAGCGTATTTGCATGAGCAATCTCGGGTGCGTTTGAAATTCCGCAATCGCAGGTGATGATAACTTTTGCGCCGCGTGCTGCGAGTGTGTCGATTGTGGTGATTTTGACGCCGTAGCCGTCGAATTCGCGGTGGGGAATGAATCCATCAACATTCGCACCGAGTGTGCGAAGCGCGTGGGTCAGAATTGCGGATGCGGAAATACCGTCGGCGTCGTAGTCGCCGTGAACAATAATGAGTTCTTTGTTTAAAATGGCTGCATGGAGGCGATCAACGGCGCGCTGCATGTGGCGAAACAAAAACGGATTATGAATATCGCGTTCATAACTTGGCTCTAAAAAAGCGCGCGCCTCTTGTTCGGTTCGCAGACCACGGTTCCACAAAAGTTGTCCGACAATCGGATGAATACCCGGCATTGCCGTTGCGTCAAAAATATTCGTTTCAGCCAGAAGCGTCCAAAGGGTATTTTTCATATTGTGTGCCAGCTTGGGACTAGTAGCCAGCGGTAAACGCAAGAATCATTGAAACCAGAATGATGCTTGCAAAAATTGCAGAAAAAATGCGCCGTGTTTTTTGTTTCATATGTCTGAAGCATTGTAGCGTACTTGTTCGCTGCAAACAATATTGAATTTTATCCCGCGTTTGTCCACCGTTGACAGCGTCATTTTTATATGGAACCCCATATGTGTGGGCAAGCATGCCCGCAGAGGAGAAGTGTGATGAAAAAAATATGTGTGCTAGGTGTTATTCTTTGTATGTCATCGTGTGTTGCTGAACCCCCGACTGCGTTTGAGGTTGCGAGATCTCCAATGACCGAAGATCCGTATCCGTACGATGATTTTGTTTATGGGGATAGCTATCTCGATCAAGACAAAGATGGTGAGTCAACCGAATTTGATTGCAACGACGAGAATCCGTTTGTGTGGACCGGCGCAAGCGAGCTCTGCAACAAGATTGACGACAACTGCAATGGCAAAACTGATGAAGTGGAACAGTGTTTGTGATTCGCGGCTGGTGAGCAACCGCTCGCCAGCTATATTTTTAGCTCGCGTCTGGTTTTAGAATTGCTAAAAATGTTTCTGGTGGAATATCAACAGACCCGCGGCCCATCGCCTTCATTTTTTCTTTACCCTTCTTCTGTTTGTTCAAAAGTTTGTTCTTACGAGTAATGTCGCCTCCATAAAGACCTGCTGTAACATCTTTACGCATTGCGCTAATTCTTTCAGATGCAATAATTTTTCCGCCAATAACAGCCTGAAGTTTGATTTCAAACATTTGGCGTGGAAGATGGTCTTTAAGTTTTTCACAAACGCGCTTGCCGAGTCGATACGAGTCTTCTCGTGGGACAAGCATCGCGAGTGCTTCAATTGATTCTTCGGCAACATGAATCTCAACACATACGATGTCTGCAGGCTCTTCGTCGAGCCAGTCATAAGAAAGTGATGCGTAGCCACTCGAAATACTCTTGAGTCGATCGTAAAAATCAACCAGAATTGACGAAAGTGGAAGTTCAAAATGGAGAAGTACGCGAGCGTGCGCCTCGCCACCTGCTAAATATTCAGCATTTTTGTAGCGTCCGCGTTTTTCGTGAACGAGCTGAATAATATTTCCCTGCGTTGCAGACGGAGTTACAACATCAACCTTAACCCATGGCTCGAGTGTTTCTTCAACAAACGTTGGGTCCGGATATTCCATTGGC
>SXGR01250246.1_pt1 | contig 24963 bp, 20 predicted proteins | sample 3174711 | NCBI WGS metagenome assembly SXGR01 (sample SAMN11356860, study PRJNA531348) | freshwater metagenome | isolation source: freshwater sample F1-60 | place: China: Fuxian Lake, Yuxi | collected 2017-12-25
CACGGGCACGCTCTACGCCTGCCAGCAGGACGGCATCTCGCCCGACATGCTGACGATGGCGAAGGGTTTGGGCGCGGGCTACCAGCCCATTGGCGCGGTGCTCGTGGGCGAGAAGGTGGTGAAGGCCTTCCAGCAGGGCAGCGGCAGCTTCCAGCACGGCCACACCTACATGGGTCACACCACGGCCTGCGCCGCGGCACTCGCCGTGCAGAAGACGATCAAGGCCGAGGGCCTGATCGCCAACGTGAACCGGCTTGGCGGCCTCCTCGAGGACGCGCTCGTCGAGCGCTTCGGCAACCACCGCCACGCAGGCGATATCCGCGGTCGCGGCCTTTTCCGTTGTGTGGAATTCGTGAAGGACCGCTCGACGAAGGAGCCCTTCGACCCCAAGCACAAGCTCAACGCCCGCATCAACGAGGAGATGCTGGCGCGCGGCCTCGTGCTTTATCCCATGGGCGGCACGATCGACGGCGTGCGCGGCGACCACATCATCCTGGCCCCGCCCTTCAACGTGAAGGACGAGCTGATCGGCGAGATCGTCGACATCTTCGGGCAGGCGGTGGACGCAGCCATCGCGAAACTGCCCGCCTAGCGAAGCGAGGGTCTCCTTGGCGGCCGCCTCGAAGGCCCAGCTCCCGCCCGAGGCGCCTGACTTTACCGCCTTCGGGCACCTCTCCCGCGCGCGCCTCGAACGTATGGTCGCGGCGGGCGCGGAGGTGCTTGAGTGTTACCGCGTGCTGTCGAAGTCGGGCGACAATCCGATCCGAGAGCTTCTGCGCGGGCAAGGTCGCTTCGTCGAATGGCGGCACTACCCGAAAGACGACGTCTACGATCACGAGACGGGCGCGCAGTACTACTACCACGCCCATCCCATCGCCGAGCGCGGCGGCGAGCACGGCCACGTCCACACCTTCCTTCGGCCCCACGGCATGCCCGCGCGTTGCAAGCCCGCGCCGTTACCCGACTACAAGCCGTCTTCCGATCCCAACGAGGCGCTCGCGCACCTGATCGCCGTATCCGTCGACCGGCGCGGCATCCCTGTCATGCTTTTCACGACCAATCGCTGGGTGACGGGCGAGACCTGGTACGGCGCGCGCGACGTGATCGCCATGCTTGACCGGTTCGAGGTCGATTTGGCGCGCCCGTCCTGGCCGGCCAATCGGTGGATCACGGCGCTCCTGCGGCTTTTTCGCCCGCAGATCGAGTCGCTTGTGCGCGGGCGCGACGTGTCGATCAAGGCTTGGACGCGCGCCAATCCGGGCAAGAACGCGTACGAGGCTCGCGCGCTCGAGGTGATGACGCGGGCCACCGTTTCGATCGACGCCCAAATGGAAAACGTCCGCCGCGCGTTGGCGCGGCGGACGTCCCGGGTCGGCGTGCGGCGGCCGGCGAAGCGCCGGCGCGCGCGGCTTACTTCGCGGTCTTCAAGTACGCGATGATGTTCGCGCGCTCGGCCGCGTTCTTCAGGCTGAACTGCATCTTGTTGGTGGCCTTGGGGTCGCCGGTGACGCCGGCCAGGAACTTCTTCGGATCCTCGATATAGGCGTCGAGGCTCTTCTCGTCCCAGGTCAGGCCCTTGGCGGCGGCCTTCTGGATGGCGTCGGAGTACTTGTAGTCGCCCGCGCCGACCTTGCGGCCGAAGACGCCCAGCAGATTGGGCCCGGTGGGCTTGGTCTTGCCGGCCTCGACCGTGTGGCAGGCCTCGCACTTCTTGAAGGCGGTCTTGCCCGCGGCGGCGTCCTGCGCCATGGCGGCCGGTGCGGCCAGGATGGCGGCGAAGGCGGCGGCAAGCGCGGCCGTCGTGATGGTCTTCATGCGTCTGTCTCCTCGCGTCATGCCCGCGCCCTCTCGCGGGAGCCGGCGCATCGGCCGGCGGGTGGCGCATTATGCGGATCGGGCTGGGATAGGCAATCGTCCGGCCACCGTCTTATCGCAGGGCGATTAACACTCCGTGCACGGCCGGACAGGAAGGCCGCGCGCCAGCCAGCCTGGCTGTCCGGCACGGCCCTCCACGCCCTCGATCACGTCGAAGACCTGCGTATAGCCAAGGCGTTTCAAAGTTTCCTGTGCCCGTCCGGAGCGCCCGCCCCGCGCGCAGATGAGGGCGATGGGGCGGCCGCGATCGCCGCCGGTAAGCCGCATCACCTCCGCGCCGAACCCATCGTACCCGCCGGGCCCGTGTACGCTCACGGCCAGTGCGCCCTTGGGCACGCCTGTCGCCTTCCATTCGGCGGGCGAGCGGACGTCGAAAAGGGTCAATGTCCCCTGCGTCAGACGCTCGGCCGCCTCCGCGGCACCCATGCGTTCGCTGGCGTGTGCGCTGGCGGACACCAAGATCATTGTGGCGGAAAGGAAGGCGAGAACGGTCCTGCTCATGCGTCAAGCGTGGCACGGGGCCGTGGCGCCGTCCACGCGGCGGTTGACAGGGCGGGCCTGGCCGTCACCCTGTCGCACGGCAGAGGGGGATATCGTGGCCGAGTATCTCGTGACGGGCGGGTGCGGATTCATCGGCTCCCATCTTGTGGGCGCGCTGTTGAAGCGCGGCCATGGTGTTCGGGTTCTTGACGATCTGTCGAGCGGCAAGCGCGAGAACTTGGCGCCAGCCGCGCGCCTTATCGTGGGGGATGTGCGCGACGCCGGCACGGTGCGCGCGGCGATCGAAGGGGTGGACGGGTGTTTCCATCTGGCCGCCATCGCTTCGGTCCAGCGCGGGAACGAGGATTGGTCGGGCACCCACGCCGTCAATCTGACCGGCGCCATCCACGTGTTCGATGCCGCGCGCCGCGCCAAGGCCGGTGCCGCGATCCCCGTCGTCTATGCGTCGTCGGCCGCGGTCTACGGCGATGTGGCGACCATGCCGCTCTCCGAGGCGGGTCTGGTCCGCCCGATCTCGGCTTATGGCGCGGACAAGTTCGGTTGCGAGCTGCATGGCCGCGTGGGGGGGCTCGTTCATGGCGTGCCCAATATCGGCTTGCGGTTCTTCAACGTCTTCGGGCCGCGCCAGGATCCGAAATCGCCGTACTCAGGCGTGATCTCGATCTTTGCCGGCCGGCTCGTGGCGGGAGAGGCGCTGACCGTCTTCGGCGATGGTGGACAGGTACGCGACTTCATCTACGTGGGCGACGTGGTGGGTGCTCTTCTGGCGGCGCTCGCGAAGGCGGACGCCCGTGCCCCCGAGGTGTTCAACGTATGCACGGGACGCGAAACCTCGGTTCTTGCCTTGGCGACGCTCATGTCCGAGTTGCACGGGATCGAGCCGCGCATCGCCTTCGCCCCGCCGCGCGCGGGCGACATTCGCATCTCCATCGGCGATCCCTCGAAGGCCAAGTCGAAGTTGAACCATGAGGCGCGCGTGACGCTCCGCGACGGCCTCGCCACGACGCTGGCCTGGCTCGTGAAGGGGTCATGATGGCGCGAGGCGCCTTGGCCTTTTTCCTTGCCGCGTTTTTTTCACTCGTCGTTTCTGCCGGCACGCGTGCTGCCGAGGTGCCTCGGGTGGTGCTCGGCCTCTACGACGGCGCGCTCTACCCCTACCGCTTCTCCCAAATTCACCAGATGGCGGAATTGCCACTCAACCATCTGGGACTCGTCGTGCGTCCGCACGACGTGCGCGAGCCCTTGCCGCCGATCGAGCGCATGCCGGAGGTGCGCGGGGTGCTGACCGCCTTCGCGGGCGAAGCGGCCTTCGCCGATCCCGACGCCTATCTTGCCTGGATCGAGCGCGCGCTGGCTGCGGGCAAGCGCGTCGTGGTGCTGAACCACATCGGCGCGGACCGCGCGCGCGACGGGCGCACGGTACCTCTCGCGCGGGTCAACCGGGCCTTCGCGGGTCTGGGGCTTCGCTTCACGCGCGAGACGGTCGCGCTTACCTACAATGTGCGCGCGGCGCGCTCCGATCCGGAAATGATGGGTTTCGAGTCGGCGCTGCCGCGCACGCTCCCGCCTTACGCAATCGTTGCGACCGCAGGGCCCGAGACGACGGTTCACCTCGCGCTCCGCGAGCCCAATGGGCGCGAATCGCACGCGGTCGCGACCACCGCGCGCGGCGGCTACGCCGCGCCTGGCTATGCCTATGTAAACGAGCCCGAAGGCACCAAGCGCCAATGGTATCTGGACCCGTTCCAATTCTTCCGGATGGCCTTCGCGACCGATGAGGTGCCCAAGCCCGACACCACCACGCTCTCGGGCCGGCGCATTTACTATAGCCATGTGGATGGCGACGGATGGCGCAACCAAACGCTTGTCGAGCGCTGGGCGAAGCGAGGCCGCGCCCTCTCCATCGACGTGCTCATCAAAGAGGTCGTCGAGGCCTATGCCGATCTGCCGGTGACCATCGGACCCATTGCGGCGGACATCGATTCCGAGTGGTACGGCGAGGAGGAGCTGATGGGGGCGGCCCGCGCCGTCTTCGCGCTGCCCCAGGTCGAGGCCGGTAGCCACACCTACAGCCATCCGTTCGATTGGACGTTTTTTGCGGAGTACTCGGCGGGAAAAGAAGCGCCGTTCCTTTCGCTCTATCCGCCGAGGCGCACCAAGCGTCGCTCGACCTTGGGGTCCTGGCTTGGGGTGGAAAAGCCCGAACAGTCGAATTGGGCCTCCGGCGAGGCGGGCGGCGGAAAGCCGGACGAGCGTGCCTACAACAAATCCTACCGGGTGCCGCGGGCCTACGCGATCAGACCCTACAGCCTCGACCACGAGGTCAAGGGTTCGCTCGACTACATCCGCCGCTTCCTGCCGCCGGGCAAGAAGGTCGAGGTCTACCTTTGGTCCGGCAACACCTGGCCCGACGAGCGCACCGTTGCCGCCGTGCGCGAGGCAGGCATCGTCAATCTGAACGGCGGCGATTCGCGTTTCGATGCGGAATTTCCCTCGCACGGGTGGGTGGCGCCCGTCGGACGCCACGTCGGCCGCGAGGTCCAGATTTACGCGTCCAACAGCAACGAGAACACTTACACGGGGCTTTGGACCACGCGCTTCTTCGGCCTCAGGCACGTCGAGGCGACGTTCCGCAACACCGAGCGGCCCGTGCGCTTGAAGCCGATGAATCTCTACTACCACGTTTACTCGGCCGATCGGGACGGCAGTCTCGACGCGCTCCTGCCCACCCTGGAGCTTGCGCGTGCGAGCGAGATCGCGCCCATCGAGGCGAGTCGCTTTGCGCGCATCGGAGACGGATTTTTCAGGGCGCGCGTCGAGGCGATGGGCGCCGAACGTTGGCGCGTCGGATCGCGCGGGGCGCTTCAGACCATCCGATTCGATCGCGCGGCGGCCAAGGCGGTCGACTTCGCACGTTCGGAGGGCGTGGTGGGTCAACGCCACCACCCAGGCAGCCTCTATGTGGCGCTCGACGAGGCGAATGCGACCCCGGTCGTGGCGTTGCGCGCCATTGAGCGCGCCGACGTTCCGCCCGAGGCGGACCGGCCCTATTTGGTCGACGCGCGCTGGCGCGTGTTCGCGCTCGAAGTCGGGCGCGACGCCTTCGCGTTCAAGGCCCAGGGCTACGGTCCGGGCGAGATGCGTTGGTGGCTTCCCGTCGCGGGCCGCTACCGCGTCGAGGTGGTGGCCGAGGGACAGGTCCTGGAAACCGTCGATGTGACGGTGGGCCCGGACCGAATCCTATCGGTGCGCCTGGCCGCAAGGACGGCGGAAATGGTCTCGGTGCGCGTGCGCCGGTTGGGCTGAGGCTTCAGATCGTGACGTGGTAGCGGTCCGAAAGCGCGCGGCAGGACGAAAAGGCGATCTTGGGCATGGCGCGCACGACCTCGAGCGCGCGACCGTGGTCGCCCGCGAGGCACGCAAGCTCGAGCGCTTCGGAGGACTGGTAGAGCCGTGTGGCACCGAAGGTGCCCGCGCCGGTCTTGAGCGCGAGCGCCTCGCGCTGGATGGCGGTGAAGTCTTGAGCGGCGACGGCCTTCGTCAACTGCTCCAGCCGCTCGGCCGTTTCGGTCACGAACGCCTTGACCAACTCGACGACCGTATCCGTTCCTGTATCGGCCTCGAGCACCTCGAGAACGGTGGGATTGAGAATTTCCTCGGGCGTTTCGGCCGCCTTGCGCGCGCCGCCCGATTGCTGGAGCCATCGGGCGACGGTCTCGAGCAATTCCTGCTTGTTGATGGGCTTGGACACGTAGTCGTTCATGCCCGCGGCCAGGCAGCTCTCACGGTCGCTTTCGACCGCGTAGGCGGTCATGGCGATGATGGGAACCTTGCCTCGATCGCCGGGCAGCGCGCGCACCGCCTTGGTGGCCTCGAGCCCGTCCATTTCCGGCATGAAGATGTCCATGAGAACCAGGTCCACGGGCTGGGCACGCAGGGCGTTTAGGACCTCGCGGCCGTTGCCCGCGGCGGCAACGTCGTATCCGGCGCTCTTGAGAATCGCCGTCGCCAGCATGCGATTGGTCGCGCTGTCCTCCGCGAGCAGAATTCGCGCGCCCGGTTTTCCCGCCGCCGTTGTGGACGCCATGGTTGTGTCGCGATCTTGCCTTTGAAGGGTGTCACTATAGGCACTGAAACCGGCCTTGTCCCGAGGCCATGGTTTCGCTGTCCACGTTAATGTCTCCGGCGCATAATCGCCTCGGAAACGCAGGGGGAATACGATTGGCGACCGACAACGCGGCGGCGGAGCGGGGAGGGCGCACGGACGGGGCGTCCGGCCCGCTCGTTTAGGAGGGCACGCCGCTCGGTTCCGCGATCTCGGGTGGCGGGTTGGCCGGCCCGCGGCGGATCTTCGGCTTGCGCGTGAGCGCCGTCGCGGAGATCGCACTGTTCCTTGGGGTGGTGCTGCTTCTCGATTGGGTCGCGTTCTCGGGCGACCGCTTCTTCACGGTCGAGCCCCATCCGTTCTGGATCATCGTCCTCCTTGTCTCCGCGCAGTATGGCACGCCGGAAGGTGTGGCCGCCGCCGCCGCCGCCGCCATCGCCCTTCTTGCCGGCAATGTGGTCGAGCAGGGGTTGGAGCAAGACGTCTACGATTACGTTTTCCACATCGCGAAGAATCCTGTCTTGTGGTTCGTGGGTGCGATCGCGCTCGGCGAGGTGCGAAGCCGCCACCAACGGGAAAAGGCCGAGTTCGTCTCGGAACTCCACGAGTTGCGCGCGCGTGCGCACCGGCTGTCCGAAGCCTACAAACGCGTGTCGCGCATCAAGGAAAACCTCGAGGTGCGCGTCGCCGGGCAGCTTCGCACCTTCCTCAGCACCTACGAGACGGCCAAGCTGATCGAGCGCAGCGACCCGGGCGAGGTGCTGCTTGCCATCGTGGATGTCATCCGCGCCATCATCGCGCCCGAGAAGTTCTCGCTGTTCCTCCTCAACGACGACGTGCTGGAGGCCGCGATCCAGGACGGTTGGGTCGCGGGCGATCCGTACGGACGCGTCATCGACAAGTCCCACCGCCTCTACCAGGAAATCGTCGAGGAACGCCGGATCGTCTGCATCACCAATGAGGCGGACGAAGCGGTGCTGGGTGCCGAGGGCGTGCTCGCCGGCCCGCTCATCCGGACCGACAGCGATGCCGTGATCGGCATGCTCAAGGTCGAGCGCCTCGACTTGCTCGATCTCAACGTGAGCACGGTCGAGAACTTGCGCGCCTTGTCGACGTGGATCGGCACCGCTTATGCCAAGGCGGTGGATGCGGCGTCCCGCGCGGACGAAGGCGAACTGACGGCGGGTCGCGACGTCATGCCGCAGCGCTATCTGATGCCGCAGCAATACTTTCTCGTGTCCCTCGGCCGGCGCCTGGGGTTCGACATTTGCGCATTGACGCTCACCCTTGCCAATCCGGGCGAGGTGCCTGTCGAGCATCGTGCGCGTGTGAACGAAGCCGTCAGTGCCGCCGTGCGCCTGGGCCTTGGCGCGTCCGCCATGCCCTTCGAGCAAGGAGCGGACGGCGTGTCCTATGTCGTTCTCCTGCCTGGTCTCGCGCTCCGCAGCGCCGAAGCGACGGCGGAACGCTTCAAGTCGTCCCTCGACGTCCAGCTCCGCAGCCGCGCGCCCGAGGCCCGTTTCACGGCCGCGGTACGCGCGCTCTACGCGCATGAGAAGCGGGCATGAGTGCGATGAAGTCGGCGGACGAGACGCTCGATCCGACCGCGCTGCCGCCGCCCGCCGCCTCGCGCGCGGCACTTCTCGTGGACGCATGCTGGGCCGGCGTGGCGCTCGCCGTGGAAGGCACGCTGCTCTGGGTCGTCTTCGGGCTTGGCCTCGATCCGTGGCTCGCGATTGCGGTCCACGCGGGGCTCGTGGGTGTCCTGGGTTGGGTGGCGGCGCGGCCGAGGCGGTCCGGTGCATCGATATCGCCCGGCCTGGCCTTGCTTGCCATCGGCACGGCCTTCCTCGGTCCGCTCGGTCCGATGGGCGTGCTTCTTTCCGTGGCGATCCGAGCCACCATGTACCGTTCCGATTCGAGCTTCGAGGAGTGGTACGCCGCGCTTTTCCCGGAGGACGATGCGCCGGACGAGGCCCATACGATGGAGGGTCTCGCGGCGCGCGCCGCCGTCGAGGGCGCCGTCAATATCGGTCCCCTCATGGACGTCCTGTCCCACGGCACGCGGCCTCAGAAGCAAGTGGCGATCGCGGTGCTCACGCGCAATTTCAAGACCGTTTTTGCGCCCGCCCTCCGCCTGGCATTGCGCGATGCGGACAATGCCATTCGCGTGCAGGCGGCCACCTCGATGGCGACCATCGAGAACAACTTCATGAAGCGTGCCCAGGCTCTCGAAGCCGCGGTCAAGGCGGCACCCGGGGCGGCGGATCGCTTGAAGGCATTGGCACGCCACCACGACGAGTACGCGGCCACGGGACTTCTCGATCCCGTGCGCGAGGCGCGCAGCCGCCGTGCCGCGCTCAGCGGCTATTTCGACTACCTGAGGCTCTCGCCCCAAGATCGCGAGGCGCGACTCGCCGTGGCGCGGCTGCTCATGCGCAAGCGCCGCTATGCCTTCGCGGCGCGTTGGCTTGAACTCTGCCGGCGCGACGGTATGTTCACGCTCAACATGGCGCCCTGGTACATGGAATGTTTGTTTCGAAGCGCGCGCTACGCCGATTTGCGCGCCTTCGCGCGCGAGATGGGCGTGGAGCTTGAGCGGTTGGATCTGTTCCCCGTGCGGGTGGTGGAAGCCGCGCGCCTTTGGAGCGGACGGGCGGCATGAGCCCAATCCTTCGCGCGCGAACCGCCGCCGTGGCGGGGGTGCTGGCATGTCTCGCCGCATTCCTGGCGATGGGCGCCCCGCGCGCTGCGGACCGCCTCAAGGAGGCCACGGTGGGCAAGCCCTGGGTCGTCTACTACAAGGACAAGGCGCCCATCGAAGCCTTCGATCCCTACGGTATCCTCGTCCTCGACAGCCATTACCATCCGCCCCTCCGCCCGCTCTCGGAGCGCGGCAAGGTGCTGCTCGGCTATATCAGCCTGGGTGAGGTCGAGAACCATCGCCCTTGGTATTCGCGCGTCCGGCGGTGGGGCATCCTCAAGGACGAGAATCCGAACTGGAAGGGCAGCTACTATGTCGATCTGCGCGATCCGCGCTGGACGAGCCTCGTCGTCGAGGAACTGATCCCCGCGATCCTGCGCAAGGGATTCGACGGCCTCTTCTTCGACACCCTCGACAACCCGGTCTATCTGGAGGAAGGCGCGCCGCAGAAGTGGAAGGGCTCGACCGAGGCGGCGGCACGGCTGGTCAAGGCCATTCGCCGCCACTATCCCGACATCCCGTTGATGCTCAACCGCGCCTACGCGCTTCTGCCTGCGGTCGAAGGCGATATCGACATGGTTCTGGGCGAGTCCGTCTTCGTCGAATACGACTTCGAGAAGAAACGGCCCCGCATGACCGAGACGAAGCTCTACCGGGAACAGGTCAAGCTGTTGCAGGACGCCAAGCGCCGCCAGCCCAAGCTGCGCATCATGACCCTCGACTATTGGGACCCCGCGGACGCCGAGGGCATGCGGCGCATCTACCGGGAGCAGCGGGCGAACGGCTTCGAGCCCTATGTCTCGACGGTCGAGCTGGACCGGGTTGTTCCGGAGCCCAAGTAGGCCGGTCGGCTGAAAACCTATGCTGGGCCTAGATTTAGCGGTGTGTTAGACTAGTTCTAACAACTCCTAGGTGGCCCTTGGTTCCATTTGATAACCGCGGGTGGGCGCCAAGGCGTTTGGCCGGTCCGAGCCCGGCCCTGGCGCACGGTCGCAAGGCTGCGCGAATGCCGGGGTCATGGCCGTGAGCGGACGGCGCCCTTGGTTCAAGCGACGCACGACCGCGCGAATGCGCGCGGCGCGCACGCGGCGTCTGTCGCGTCCCTACTATGTCGCGGCGGCGGCGCTTGCGGCCGTCGGGTCCGCGGCGGCGCTCCTCCTCGTGCCGCGCGAGCGCGAACTGGCCTTGATCAGTTTCAAGGGCCAGGACTTTTCCATCGCACGCGCGGCCTTCGAGGCGCAGCTCGAAGCCGAAAACCTGCCGCGCGGCGTCATCGTGCCGCTTGCCGAAATCTACGTTCATTTCGGCGAGATCGAGCGCGCCATCGACCTGCTAGAGCGCTATCTCGCGGCCCATCCCGATAGTGCCGACGCGCGGCGGCGCTTGGCCGACTACTACGATCAGGCCCAGAGGCCGGCCAGCCGCGTGGCGATGCTTGAGGCGCTCGAGCGCCAATCGCCGAATGTCGAGACCTTGCGCGAAATCGTCGATCACCACGCGCAATGGAACGACGATGCCGCGCGCGAGGCGGCTTTGACGCGACTGGTGCGGCAATATGGCGGCAAGGCGGAGGACGTGACGCTTCTGGCCACGCTCTTGGCCGCGCGCGGGGCGTTGGAGGAGGCAGTGGCCGCGCTGCATGCGCGCGCGGCGCAGGGTCTCGATCAAGACGGCGCGGAATTGCTCGTGAGCCTTCTCTTGGACAAGGGCCTGGCCGAAGCGGCCGAGGCCGCCTCGGCGGTGCACCTCCAGAAGATGCCCCGCTCCGACGCCATCATTGCCATGGCCGAGCTTTTTCTTGGCCGTGGGCACGCCGCGCACGCCGCGCGCCTCGTGGCGCCCTTCGAGGGGCGATTCGAGGCCGAGCCGCAACTCTTCGTCGAGTGGCTGGCGATTGAGCGACAGGTGGGGCGTGGACGGTCGGCGTACGAGCGGCTTCTTGCGATCCAAGCGAAGGGGCCGCTTGTGCCCACGCTCGACCGCGCGTTCTTGGATCTCGCGATCGAGCAGGCGGACTGGCCGGCGGCCTTCGCTGCCTTCGACCGTGTCGGGCCGCAGGCAGTGGACGAGGACCTCCTGCTTTCGCTCGTTGAGGGCGCGCTGGCGGGGCGCGACACGGCGCGCGCCGAGGCGCTCTCGCGGCGTGCCGGCGAAGGCGTGCTCGCGCGCCGACCCATGCTCGCGGCGCGCATCGCCTTCGCACGCGGCAGTCGTGCGGAGGGAGAGGCCTGGGTGCGCCGCGCCGAGGCGGCGCCCGATCTGTCCGATCGCGAACGTCTGGCACTCGCCGAACACTACGCCGATACGGGACGCGCGCCGGCGGCACGCGAGATCGCGCGCCGCCTCGCGCTCTCCCCGCAACTCGGCGTGGACGATCTGCCCGCCATAGCCGGCGTGTTGGCGCGTGCGGGTGCGGCGAAGGCGGATGTGGACCTTTTCTCACGCTTGCGAAAAGACCGGCCGTCGCCGAAGGCGGACTTGGCCTGGGCACTGGTCGCGTCCTCGGCGGGGCAGGGGGCGGAGGTGCGCGCTTGGCTTGAGGCCGCCGCCAAGGATGCCCAAGACCCGGCCCTCCTCGGCGATCTGTACGCTGTCGCGCGCCAAGCGAAGCTGAACGCGCAGGCGCTCGATCTGGCGCGCCGTCTGGACGCGGCGGCGCCCGGCCCCGCCTCCAAGCTACGTCTCGCCGAATCGCTCATGGACGCAGGCGCGCCCGCGGACGCGCTGGCGATTCTGCGCCCTATGCTGCCCGGCACGCGGGAGGTCGAGGCGCTTCATTTCGCCGCCCTTGCCCGTGCCTTCGCCAAGGGCGCGCCGGTGCGCGATGAACTCGTCGCCCTTGCCAAGGCGCGTATGGGCGATGCGCGCCTCGGCGCGGACGACCGGGCCGGGGTGGCGTCGGTCCTGGTCGAGGCGGGGGCGGCCGAGGTGGCGTTGCCGCTTCTGCAGGATTTGGCGCGCACCGGCGACAATTGGTTCTTCGCCTTCGTGGACGCGGCGGTGAAGGCCAAGCGGCGTGACCAGCTTGTGGCCTTCCTCAAGGTCGAACTTCAACGCGGCGATCTCACGCCCAAGCAGCGCGGCGACCGCGTGTACGCGCTTCTTGAGCAAGGTGGCCACGCGGAGGCGTTGCCGACATTGGAAGCGCTCGCCGAGGCCCAGGGCGGCGATTGGCTGTTCGCCTACGAGGACGCGGCCAAGAAGGCCGGACGCGAAGGCCAATTCCTCGATCTTCTCGCCAAACGCACGCTGCGGCCCGATGTGCCGCGCGCGGAGAGGCGCGATGCCGCGTTCCGACTTCTGGGCGCCGGGCGCAAGGCGGACGCCGAACGCTTGTTCGTCGCCCTCGCCGAAGGGCAGCCGGCGACGAGCCAGGACGTGGAGCAGGTGCTCTATCTGTGGGGGCCGCGGCCCAGCAAGGCGCAGCTTGATTGGCTGGAATCGCGCGCCCGCGCGGCGTCCGGGGCCGAGCGCGGCGATTGGCTCGAACGGCTGGCCAATGTGAACGCCCACGACCGCATCGTCGGACTCTCCGAGCAGACGGGCGTGGATCAGCTCGACGGCGCCGGATTCCTCGCCTATGCCCAAGCCTTGGCCGCCCAGCGCAAGGTGGATGCGCTCGGCCATGCGCTCCAGGCGCGCCTTCCGCGCGAAACCGATCCCGTGCGTCTGAAGCGCATGGGCCGGCTCGCCGCCGATTTCGGACTCTTCGCGCAGGCGGTCCCGGCCTACAAGAAGGTGCTCGCGCGCATTCCCGACGACCGCGAGGCGCTGCGCGACGGCGGCATCTCCGCCGTGTCCGACCAGCGATATGGCGAGGCGCGGCCGCTCCTCCAGCGATTCCACAAAGTCCATACCGGAGATTTCGAATCGCATCTCGCCATGGGCGACATCCACGCGGCACAGGGCGAGCGCGACGCCGCGCAATTTCACTGGGGCCGCACGGTCAAACTGGTGGATGGCGATCCCAAGCCCGTGTTCTTCGCCAAGGTCCTGCGCGCCGCGGCGCTGCAACGCTTGAACCGCACCGAGGAGGCCATCGCCGCCTTCGAGGCGCTGCGCGCCGAGCGGCCGAACGATGCCGATCTGCGCGTCGATTTGGCCGAAACCCTTCTCAAGTCGAAGAACTTCGACCGTGTCCGCACGCTCATCGCCAGGCCCTGAACGGCGGCGCCATGTCGTGGCGACGCTCGCCGCCGCGACGGCGCTGGCGATCGCCTTCGGCTCTGGGCTCGCAGCCGCGCAAGTGAGTCCGCCGCGCGCGCCGGGTGGCCTTGGCGGTTCCCTTGGGCTTGAAGGCGGAGGCATCGTCAGGCCCAAGCGCGACGTCCCCGCCGTCCAGCCGGTATTGCCGCCCGCGCCGGCGCCATCGTCCACGGACGCGCCCGCTGGGCCGGAGATCCAAGTGCGTTCCGAATTCACCGACACGCGTGGACGAATCGTGCTCGTGTGGCCCGCGGCGCCCAAGGCGGAGTGGTCCATCGAGGGCCGCGAGGTCGTGCTGCGCCTCGATCGCGAGGTCAACGCGCCCGCCCTGGCCGAGTTGCAGGAGAAGGCCGGCGATTGGCTCGAGGCGGTCAATTTCGGGTACGACAGCATTCTCGTGCGCACGGCGCGCGACGCGATCCTCACCGTCGAGCAGCAAGGGCGCGAAATCCGAATCGCGATGGTGCTCGAAGAGAAGCCGCCCGAACCCGATGCCCGTGCGGCCAAGGCACAAGCGCGGCGCCTGAAGCTCATCGAGATCGATCTTCTGTCGCGCACGGGCAAGCTGTTCGAGGCGCGACGGGAGGCGGCGGCGCTCCTGGCGGACGATCCGACGCAGATTCCGACGATCCTTCTCTTGGCCGAGATCGAGCAGCGGCTGGACAATTGGCAGCGCGCGCTCGAGCTTTACGACGACGCGCTCTTGCGTTCGCCAGGCAATCCCGATGTCGTGCAGGCCCAGGCCGCCATCCGGCGCGAGCGCGGTGGAGAGCTGCGTCAGGACATCGCGCGCCAAGTGGTCTCGGGTGCCGACACGCAGAGAAGCGTCCGCAAGCGCGGACGCGCGCACCCGGCGCTGCGCACGGAAATGGGTTTCGAGTACGAGGTGCGCGACCTGTCGACGCCCACGGTGCGCCGCTTGGACGGACTCGAAGGGCCCTTCTTCGGCATCCGCCAGCGCGGCGAAGTCTATCTGAGCCAGCGGCTCGACGATCCCGCGCTCTCCGTTCGCGGCACGCTGTTCGGCAGCCACGCAACCGTGGGCGGCGGGGCCAAGGTCGAAGCCAATCACGACAATGCGCGAACCTGGGGCGCTCTCGAGTGGCATCGGCCGTATTGGGAGTTCGTCGAAGCGCTCGTCTCCGGCGGCCACCGCGACCGCGTCGAGCTGGGACACAGCCGGCCCTTGGACGAAGAGCAGCTCTTCAATGTCGGATTGACGCTGGCGGTCAATCGCTACGGTGTGCGCGACGCCGACGACGTCGCGGCCTCCGCCACGCCGCTCGTCGAATTCTCGTGGGCGATTCTTCCGACGCGGCCCAACCTGACTTTCCTCTACAATCTCGACGCCGAATATCGCCTGGCGCGCCAGGATCGCGCGGGTCCGGGCAACGCGCCGTTCTCTCCCATTCCACTGCCCAGCCGCGAGGTTCACAGTTTCGTCCTCGCGCTTTCGGGCAACCTGACCGATTATCTGCGCGCCTCCGGCTATGGCGGCTACGCGCGCGACCGCCTCAACGTCAATTCCAAGGGCCCGCGCTTTGGCGGCGAGCTTGCCTACGAGCCTGTGTCCGATTTCGAGGTGGGCCTCAATTATCTCTATTCCAAGGCTTCCGGCCGTGGCTCGGGATCCATCGTCAATCGCTACGGCCTTTACGCCACGGGCCGCTTCTAGGCGCGGCATGGGACGGCTAGGATGCGCGTAAGGGGAATGGAATGACGATCATGCGCCTTGCTATCGTGCTGTCGGTGCTCGCTGCTCTGGCGGGATGCGGCGGCTATGCAGGCGGCCCGCACTTCGTGAACGCGGAAGCCGCGCCCACGCGGACCATGACGGTGGCTCTTTTGCCGTTCGAGAACCTGTCCAGCGACCCCAATGCGGGTCAGATCGTCGCGCAGATGTTCGCCTCGGAACTCTATGCGCGCAACCTCTTCCGGCTCATCGAGGAAACGGAGGCGAGGAAACGCGCGACCGATGCGCGGATCGACTTGAATCTGCTTGGCGAGAAGGCCACGGCGGGACAGGCCGCCGCCGCACTCAACGTGGATGCCATCCTTCTCGGCTCGGTCGCCGAGTATCGCTATCAGCACGGTCTCAAGGAGGAGCCGAGCGTGGGCCTCTCCGCGCGCCTCGTGCGGCGTGATGGTACGGTGTTGTGGGCAACCTCGCAGGCGACGGTCGGCGGCGGCGTGCTCCAGCGCGGCAGTCTGTCCGCCACGGCACAGGACCTTGTGTCGACCATGGTCCAAGCGCTGGCCGGCGCGAGCCGGTAGGGGGACGAGGGCGGCCGTGGCGCGCGAGGAGGCCGTCTCGGATATTTGCCTGGTCCTTGAGGGCACATATCCCTACGTGCCGGGCGGGGTCTCGACGTGGACCCACGATCTTCTCAATGCCCACCCCGATTTGAGCTTCGAAATCGTGACGCTCCTGCCCAAGCGGGACGAGCGCAAGCTCCGCCTCGAGATTCCCAAGAACGTAAAGGGCGTGCACCACGCCTATATCCAGGAGATCGACTTGGGGTCGAGGCGCGTGGCGGGCTTGGCCGAACTGATGGCCGACCTGCGCGCGCCCTTGGAGGCCCTGCAGTCGCCCAAGGGTGGCCTCGCGGACGTGGCCGCGGTGCTCGCCGCGCTCGACCGCCGGCGCGCGAATCTCGGGCGGGCGGCATTGCTCAACTCGCCCGAGGCCTGGGAACTCCTGGTCGAGATGTACGAGGCGAACCATCCCGATTCCTCGTTCCTCGACTATTTCTGGTCGTGGCGGGCACTGGTCAGCGGTCTCTACTCGGTCCTGCTTTGCCCGGTGCCGCCCGCGCGTGCCTACCACACGGTGTCCACGGGCTATGCCGGCCTATTTGCCGCGCGCGCGCGCTTGGAGACGGGCCGGCCCGCTCTCGTGACGGAACACGGCATCTATACGAACGAGCGCCGCATCGAGATCGCCATGGCCGATTGGCTTTTCGAGGCGCCCTCGGACGGCATGAACGTGAATATCTGGCATCGCAATCTCAAGGACATGTGGGTCGACACCTTCGCCAGCTACTCGCGCGCCTGCTATGCCGCGTGCATGCGCATCCTGACGCTTTACGAAGGGAATCAGCAATTTCAGCTCGACGACGGGGCGCCGCCCGAGAAGCTGGGGATCATTCCCAACGGTATCGATGTGCGCCGTTACGCGCCTCAGCGTCCGGCCGAGGCGGCGCCGGGAGAGGGCGGAAAGCGGCCGCACGTGGCGCTCATCGGCCGCGTCGTGCCCATCAAGGACATCAAGACCTTCGTGCGCGCCATGGGCCTATTGCGCGACGCGGTGCCCGAGGTGGAGGTCAGCATCGTCGGACCCTACGAAGAGGACATGGAGTACTACGAAGAGTGCCGCGCCATGGTGGCGCAGATGGGCCTCGAAGGGACCATCGCGTTCACGGGACGAAAGAAACTCGATGAGGTATTGCCGACGATCGACGTGCAGGTGCTGACCAGCATCTCCGAGGGAATGCCGCTCGTCATCCTGGAGGCGGGTGCGGCGGGTATTCCGGCGGTTGCGACAGATGTCGGGGCTTGCCGCGAGATGATCATGGGGCGCACGGACGAGGAGCCGCGCCTGGGCGCGGCCGGCGCGGTCACGGGCCTCTCCAATCCCAAGGCGACGGCGGATGCGTGCCGTGTCCTTCTCACGGACAAGGACTGGTACCGGCGCTGCAGCGAGGCGATGCGCGCGCGCGTGCGCCGCTACTACGACAAGCGCGACCAGGACCGCTCTTATCGCGCCATCTATGATGGCTGCACCGCCGCGCCGACCGCGGAGCAGGGCGGCCAGGCATCCACCGCGCGGGCGGCGGAGTAGGTTGTGGCTGGCATCGGTTTCGCGCTCCGCAAGCTGACACGCCGCGACGACCTCATCGGCGTCATTCAGGGCTACGCGCACTCGGCGCTGGCGGCCACGGGGCCGTGGCTGTTCACGGTCGCGTCGCTCGGTGCCATTTCGACCTTGACGGCGGGCGGAACCGCGCTCGACGAAATGATCGTCTTCCGCTTGGTGGTTATCTACAACTTCTCGTTCTCCCTCGTCGCCACGGGCCCCATCATGATGGTGGCGACGCGCTACCTCGCCGACATGATTTTTTTGAAGCAGGTTGGAGGGGCGATCGGCCTTTTCATCGGCACGCTCGCGCTTGCCGCGGGCACCCAGCTTCCGTTCGTGCTGGCGTTCTACTTCTTTGGCGCGGACCTGCCGCTCGAGCTTCGCCTCGTCGCCATCGCCAATTTTCTCGTGGTCTCGGGCATCTGGCTGGTGAGCGTGTTTCTGACGGCGCTCAAGGACTACACGTCGATCACGCGCTCCTTCTTCGTGGGCATGGCCGTGGCGGCGATTGCGGCGGCGCTTTTGGCCGGCGAATTCGGGGCTTTGGGGCTTCTCGGCGGCTTCACGATGGGCTTGGCGGTGATCCTCTTCGCACTCATCGGCTGCCTCTTCACCGAGTATCCCTATCAGGTCGCCGACCCCTTTGCGTTCTTCGGCTATTTTCGCAAGTACTGGGACTTGGCGTTGGCCGGTCTCGTGCAGAACCTCGCCATCTGGATCGACAAGTGGGTGATGTGGTTCGCGCCCGAGCGCGACTACCATCCGGCCGGGTTCATCTACTACGGACACTATGACAGCGCGACCTTTCTCGCCTACCTGACCGTGGTGCCGGCGATTGCGGGATTCGTGGTCTCGGTCGAGACGGGTTTCTTCGAGCGCTACCTGCGCTTCTACCGCGACATTCAGCGCCACGCGACCTTCGCCAAGATTCTCGAGAATCAGCGCGCGCTGGTGGGACAGATCCTGCGGGGCCTGCGCAATCTCATCATCCTTCAGGGCAGCGTCACTTTCGTGTGCGTCGCCGCGGCCCCGGCGCTTTTCGATTGGAGCGGCATCCCCGCGCCCCAGCTCGCGATGTTCCGTATCGCCGTCCTGGGCTCCTTCTTCCACGTGCTGCTCATGAGCATGGCCGTGGTGCTTGCCTATTTCGACCTGAGGCGCGCCATGCTTTCGGTCTATTGCGTGCTGCTGGCCACGAATGTCGTCTTCACGCTCGTGACATTGGACCTGGGCTTCGCGTACTACGGCTACGGCTACTTCTTTTCGGCCCTCGTTTCCTTCGTCGTGGTGGCGGTCATGGTCGGCTACTACGTGAGCCAGCTGCCGTACCTGACCTTCGTGCGCAACAACAGCTCGGTCCTTTGAGCCGGATTGCGCGCGTAGCGGCAATCGATAGGCTTGTGGGGGCATCATTGGTGGGGGCGACGATGAGCATGGCACGGCGACATCTTCTGGGCTTGGCCGCCGCGCTGGCGCTGACCGTGCCGGCGGCGCCGGCCGTCGGCAAGGTCGAGGGCGACACGGTCACGCTCGGCGCCGCTCTCTCCCTCACGGGCCGCTATGCGACCGAGGGCCAGCAGGCCAAGCACGGCTACGACCTGGCCGTGAAGCGCATCAACGAGATGGGCGGGGTGAAGGTCGGTGGGAAATCCTACAGGCTCGAGATCAAGTACTACGACGACGAATCGAGCAACGAACGCGCCGCCTCTCTCGCGGAACGTCTCATTGCCCAGGACGGCATCAAGTTCGTCCTAGGACCCTACAGCTCGCCGCTCACCGCGGCGGTGGCACCCATCACCGAGAAGTACCGTATCCCCATGGTCGAGGCGAACGGCGCCTCACGCTCTCTCTTCACCAAGGGGTTTCGATACCTCTTCGCAGTGTTGTCGACCTCCGACCAGTATCTTTCGAGCGCCGTGGAACTCGCCGCCGAGAAAGCGAAGGAGGAAGGCCGCGCGCCGTCTTCGCTTCGCTTGGCGCTCGCCATGGGAGACGACTCGTTTTCCCTCGACGTGCGGGCCGGCATCCTCGAGGCGGCCAAGGCCCACAACATGCAGATCGTCGTCGACGACAAGGTGCCCGATGGCTTCACGGACATTTCGGCCACGCTCGCGCGCGTGAAGGCGGTCAAGCCCGACCTGTTTCTGGTGAGCGGACATGCCAAGGGCGCGGCCACCGCGACGCGCCAAATCGCCGAGGCGAAGGTCGACGTCCCCATGCTCGCAATGACGCATTGCGACGCCGCGCAGATCGCCGAAAAATTCGCCGCTGCGGCGGAGTTCACGCTGTGCGCCTCGCAGTGGGCGCCCACGCTGTCCTATTCGGACAGGTGGTTCGGCGCGGCCGCCAAGTACGACGAGGCGTTCAGGCGCGCCTACAGTTACGATGCCACGTATCAGGCGGCGGAATCCTCGGCGGCCGTTCTGGTGTTCCACGACGCCTTCGAGCGCGCGCAGAGCTTCGAGACGGACAAGGTGCGCGACGCGCTTGCCGCCACCAACCTCGCTACCTTTTTCGGCCAGGTGAAGTTCGACGAGACGGGCAAGAACCTGGCCAAGCCCATGGTGCTGTTCCAAGTGCAGAAGGGCGACTACCTCGTGGTGGCGCCAACCAAGTGGGCGACGGCCAAGCTCGTCCATCCGCGCCCTATCTGGGCCAAGCGCGGCTCCTGATCGGACGCGCACGGAGGGGCACGCGGCGGGTGGCGCAGGCGTGAGCAATCTCCTTCTGTTTCTTGAGGCGCCGGCGCTTCTCGTCCAGGTTCTCGTCGACGGCGTCTTGATCGGCGCCGTCTTCGCGCTTGCCGCCTACGGCATGGCGCTCGTCTGGGGCGTGATGAACGTCATCAATGTGGTGCAGGGCGAGCTGGTCATTCTCGGCGGCTACTTGTCGCTGACGCTCGTGGGCGCGGGTGTGCCCGCCTTTGCGACCGTGCCTTTGGCGGCGGCTGCGCTCTTCGTCGTGGGTTGGGTCCTCTACGCGGCGGCGGTGTTTCGGGTCGTGGATGGGGACATGTTCGTCTCGCTCCTGGCCACCTTTGGCTTGAGCATTCTCATCGCCCAGCTCATCAACCAGGTCTGGGGGGCGGACGTGCGTTCGATCGACGTGGGGCTCGGAAGCTGGCTGGCTTTCGATGGCATCGTTGCGATCGGCAAGGTGCGCGTGGCGGCGCTCGTCGCGGCGCTCTCGGTGGGGGTGGGGCTCGCGCTGTTCCTCGGCCGCAGCCGACTCGGTCGTGCCATCCGCGCGACGGCGCAGAACGCACGGGCGGCCCGCGCGCTCGGCATCGACACGGCGCGCGTCTATGCGGCCACCTATGCGCTCAATGCGTCGATCTGCGGCGCCGCCGGCGCGCTCGTCGCCATGATTTGGGTGATCCATCCTTTCGCGGGTCTCGTCTTCACGGTGCGCGCTTTCTCCATTGTCATCGTGGCGGGGCTCGGCAATTTCGCCGCGGTGATCGCGGCCGCTCTCGGGCTGGGTGCCGCGGAGAATTTCGTCGGCTTCGTGCTGGGCGCGCAGTTCCAGTCCGCGTTCGTCTTCTCTCTCCTCGTCGTCCTTCTCGTTTGGCGCAGCCGCCGTCTGGCGCGCCGCCGCCTGGTGCTCAAGTGAAATCGCGCGAGCCCTATGTTCTGGCGGGCTTGGGCGTGCTCACCCTGGCCGCGCCGTTTCTCATGCCTGCCCTCGTCGTGCAGCTCACGACGCTTTGGATCATGGTCACGCTGGCCCTCACCTGGGACACCCTGGGCGGCCAAATGGGCTACAACTCCTTCGGCAACATTCTGTTCTTCGGCGTGGGCATGTACGCCTCCGCGATCGTCCAGGTGGGCCTGTTTCACGATGTGGCGGCCTATACCGACCCGGCCAGCACGTCCAAATTCGCCTTCACGCCCGCCCAGTACCATTGGGGTCTGATCGCGGGATTGTTTGCGGCACCCTTCGCCGCGGTGATCGCGGCCGGCGCGCTTGGCTCGCTCATCCTCGGATTGCGCGGCCATTACTTCGCCATTGCGACGCTCGGCCTGGGCATTGCGGGCGGGGAATTCGTGGCGGCGTGGACCTATGCGGGCGGGGCGTCGGGTTTCCTGCCGCCCGTTTTCCCCGGAGAATTCGAGATGCGCGGACGATTCTTCTACGCGCTCGCCGCCGCGCTCGGCATCGCCGCGTTCTTTGTCCTACGCCGTCTCTACGCCGGGCGGTTCGGTCTGGCGCTCAACGCGATCCGCGACGACGAGGACAAGGCGGAGGCGCTCGGCCTGCCCACCGTGCGCGTCAAGATCGCAGCGTGGATGGTCTCGGCCTTCTTCCTCGGTCTGGCGGGGGCGATTTTTGGCAATTTGAACGGCCTCATCGAGCCGCGCGAGGTGGCGTTCTCGGGCGCCACGCTGGGCGTCTGGATGGTGCTGATGGCGATTCTGGGCGGGAAGGGAACGATCTGGGGACCCGTGATCGGCGCGGCCGTGTTCCACGTCGCCAAAGAACTGTTCTGGACCTACCTCCTGGGGTGGCAGCGCGTGGCCTTGGGTGCGCTCGTCGTTGCCGTCGTCCTCTTCTTCCCCATGGGCATCATGGGCTGGTGGGACGCCCGCCGCCGCGCCGCGCGCACGGAGGAGGCTCGGCCGTGAGCGCGCTTCTGGCCGTCGAGGGGGCGAGCAAGCGCTTCGGTGGCGTGGTGGCCAACAATGCCGTGTCGATGTCGGTCTCGGAGGGCGAGATCGTCGGAATCATCGGACCCAATGGATCGGGGAAGACGACGCTGTTCAACTCCATCGCCGGCACGCATCCGGTGGATTCGGGGTCCATTCGCTTCGCGGACCGCGAGATCACGGCGCTCCGCGTGCCCGAGATCGCCCGCCTGGGCCTGGTGCGGACGTACCAGACGACGCGCGTTTTCAAGCGCATGTCGACCGAAGCCAACATGCTGGCGGCCGCACCCGCGGCGTCGGGTAGCCTTGCCGCGCTGCTCGACCGGCCGGCGCCGGAGGAACGGGATCGGGCGCACGAGCTTCTGTGCTTCGTGGGGCTCGAGGCCAAGGCGCATCTCTTGGCGGGCGAGCTATCCTTCGGCCAGCAGAAGCTTCTCGAACTGGCCATGGCGCTCATGCGTCGGCCGCGCCTCCTGCTGTTGGACGAACCCACAGCGGGCATCAACCCGACTCTCATCAACGCGCTTATCGATCGTCTCGTGCGCGCGAATGCCGAGCTGGGCGTCACACTGCTCGTCATCGAGCACAACATGGCGGTGGTCATGGCGCTGGCGCGCCGCGTCTATTGCCTCGCGCACGGCGAGCTTCTGGCCGAGGGCACGCCCGCGGAGATCCGGATGGATCCGCGCGTGCTGGAGGCCTATCTGGGTGCCCGATGAACGATCGGTCCATTACGCGCACCGAAATCGCGGCCCTCGCGGGCGGGTCTCCGATCCTTGAGGTTGAGGGGCTGCGGGCCGGGTATGGCCGTGCCGAGATCGTGCACGGTCTTGATCTTCTCGTCGGGCGCGGCCAGTCGATGTGCCTCATCGGGCCCAACGGGGCCGGCAAGTCGACGGTGCTGCACGCGCTCTTTGGCTTCGCGAACGTGTTCGGAGGCGCGGTCCGCGTTGCCGGCGCGGATGTGACGCGCTTGAAGGCGAGCCGCAAGCTCGCCCAGGCGGGCATCGCCTACGTGCTCCAGGACAATTCTGTGTTTCCCGATCTGACCGTCGAGGAAAATCTCCTCATGGGCGGGTATCTCCTGCCTGGCGCGCGCGCTGCCCGTGCGGCCGCCGAGCGCGCCTTCGACCGCTACGACCGCTTGGCGCGCCGCAGGCGGGAGCGCGCAGGCGTGCTGTCGGGCGGCGAGCGGCGTCTCCTGGAGATCGCACGGGCACTCGTCATGGACCCGGCCATCCTCCTCATCGACGAGCCATCCATCGGGCTCGAGCCGCGCTATATCGAGCTTGTCTTCGAAACTTTGGGCGCGCTCAAGGCGAAGGACGGTAAAACCATCGTCATGGTCGAGCAGAACGCCAAGAAGGGCTTGGCCTTCGCCGATATCGGCTATGTTCTGGTGGCAGGACGCTTGGCGAAGGCGGGGCGGGGACCCGCGCTGTTGGCCGATCCCGAAATCGGCCGCCTGTTTCTCGGCGGTTAGGTGGAAATGCGATGGACACAGCGCCTGTGCTCTACACCGTGGGACACTCCAACCATCCGTTGGAGAAATTTCTCTCGCTCCTGGCGACGCACAGCATTCGGCGCCTCGTCGATGTGCGCGGTCGGCCTTTTTCACGTTTCAACCCGCACTTCAACCGGGAGCGGTTGGCAAAGGCGCTTGCCGCCCCGGGCGTGGACTACCGCTGGGAGGGTGAACATCTGTCCGGCCGTCCCACGGATGCGACGGTGCTCGGGCCCGATGGGTCGCCCGACTGGGTGCGTGTCGCGGCATCGCTCGGTTTCAACACGGCGCTCGACGGCGTGGTGGCGGGCACGGCCACGCGCACCGCGCTCCTGTGCGCCGAGGAAGACCCGCGCCGCTGCCATCGTCGCTTTCTGCTGACGCCGCCATTGCGCGCGCGCGGTGTGGCCGTTCGGCACGTGCGCGGTGACGGGCGAATCGAGGACGAGGCGGACATCGCGCGTGCCGAGGCGCCGCGGCAAGGGGAGCTGTTCCGCGCATGAGCACGCTCGGCCGCCTGGTCGACGAGGCCTTCGAGGATCAGGTCCGGTTTCTCGCGGCGGCGGTGCGCCATCCCTCGGACAACCCGCCCGGCGATTGCGCGCCGCACGCCCATGCGATGGCGGCGGCGTTGGAGGCGCGCGGCCTCGCCGTCGAACGCCACGCGCCGCCCGCGGATATGGCGCGCGCGCACGGCATGGTGAGCGCCGTCAATCTCGTCGTGCGCGAGCGGTTCGGCCCGGGCCCGACCATCGCATTGTCCGCGCATGGCGATGTCGTGCCGCCGGGCGAGGGATGGACAACCGATCCCTACGGCGCCGAGGTGCGGGCCGGTGCGCTCTACGGGCGGGGTGCCGCCGTCTCCAAGTCCGACTTCGCGACCTATGCCTTCGCGCTCTTGGCCTTGAGGCGCTCCAAGATGCCGTTGGCCGGCGCGGTCGAGCTTCATTTCACCTATGACGAGGAAGCGGGGGGTGCGCTCGGCCCCGAATGGCTGCTCGCGCAGAACGTCGTGCGGCCGAACGCCGTCCTCTATGCGGGCTTCTCCTACGCCATCGCCACCGCGCACAAGGGCTGCCTGCACCTGGAGCTTGTGATTCGCGGCCGCTCGGCGCACGCGGCCGAGCCGTGGCGCGGCGCCGACGCGCTCGAGGCGGCGAACGCCGTGCTCGCCGCGCTCTATGCCCATCGTGCGAATTTGGGCGGTGCGCCGTCGCCCATTCCAGGCATCGGTGCGCCGAGCCTCGTCGTGGGGCTCGTCCAGGGCGGGATCAACACGAACGTGGTGCCCGACCGCGTGGCGTTGCGCCTCGATCGCCGGATGGTGCCGGGCGAGGACGCGGAGGCGGTGGAGGCCGATCTCGTGGCGCTCGCGCGATGCGCCGTCGCGGGGCGCGACGGCATCGCGGTGGAGGCGCGGCGTCTCATGCTGGCGCGGCCCTTGGTGCCCGCACCGGGAACGGACGCGCTGGTGGCGGTGCTCCGCCGACACGCTTCGGCCGCGGCCGGGGAGGAGGTGCCGGTGGTCGGCCTGCCCCTCTACACGGACGCGCGCCACTACGC
>SXGR01192301.1_pt1 | contig 24938 bp, 23 predicted proteins | sample 3174711 | NCBI WGS metagenome assembly SXGR01 (sample SAMN11356860, study PRJNA531348) | freshwater metagenome | isolation source: freshwater sample F1-60 | place: China: Fuxian Lake, Yuxi | collected 2017-12-25
AGACCTGATCAAGGAAGTGAACCGCGTGGACGTGGGATCGGTCGGAGAATTCAGCCATGCGGTTTCGAAGGTCCGGCGCGGCGACACCATCCTGCTCCGCGTGCTGCGAGAAAGCCGCGCGTTCTACGTGGTGCTGAAATCAACCGAGCCCTGACGGATCGCTACGCCCTAGCCCGTCAGCCAGCCTTGGTCGGCAAAGCTGACATAGTTCCCATCGCCGACGACCAGATGGTCCAACACCTCAATCCCCAAGAGCTGGCCTGCCGACACCAACCGTGCCGTCAGCACTCGATCCTCCTGGCTCGGCATCGGATCGCCGCTGGGATGGTTGTGCAGGAAGATCACCGCCGCCGCTGATTCTTTGACCGCAAGGGTAAAGACTTCTCTCGGATGGACGATGCTGAGCGTCAAGCTGCCAGCCGACACCGTCGCATCGCGCAGGATCGCATGTTTGGCATCCAACAACACCACTTTGAAAATTTCATGACGGAGATCGCGCAACGCGGGATGGTAATGGGTGAAGAGCTCACGACTCGAAGTGATCTTGGCGCCTTTCGTCAGAGGACCAGCCAAAGCCCTCTTCCCCAACTCCAGCGCCGCCTTCAATTGCGCCGCTTTGGCCGTCCCACGCCCGGCACGGCGCAGAGCTCCTCGATGCCGCATTGCGCCAGCCCTGCCAGCCCTACCAGCCGGTCAAGAATGTCCATTCCGACATGGACCGCTGAACAGCGGTGCCGCCCGACGCGAAGCAGAATGGCCAGCAGTTGCGCATCGGTCAATGTTTGCGAACCTTGAGCCAATAATCGTTCACGAGGCCGTTCCGTTTCGGGCCATTGCGCAATCCCTCGCCCGGATTTCTTGCTCGCCATAGTGCCCCCCTGCACAAAAAGTGACACTCCGGACGTTTTTGGACTGGCTCTAGCCCCCTTCCTGCCTACTCATGACAAATACGTATAGCCTAACCTGCTGAAATTACGCACATCTTTTGCTTTAACACGTTGGCAGCAGTGCACATCACAACCAGGGAGGATTCGATGGGATGTCCGAAATGCAAAGGTCTCATGATGTTGGAGTGGTTCTCAGACTTCTTTTTGATATTTTACGCCTGGAAATGCATTAACTGCGGCGCGATCATCGACCGCACCATTTCCAACAACCGGCGGAAGAGCTTGGCCGTGCAGGAACCCCAGGCAGTGGCGACCCGCTAAGACCATCGCAATTCGTCTCCCGCTGGTCGCCACTCGTGGTCGCGGTAATGATGCGTCGACCTCACGGCCCTTCATGCCGCCACAGTACCAGGCGGCATTATAAGTAGCCCCTCAAAAGTCGTCAAAACGCTTCCATTTCTCACGCCAGCTCCTCGTGACCAGCCGCACCAGCGCGCCGGATAAATCCCGCAGATCTCCGCAGAGCAGTCACCTTGACCCCTTCAAAAACGCTATGTTAGAGTCAGTTGCTCCTGAAATGCCTCTCACCTGAAATTATGCGTATCATTGCCGGATCCCACCGAGGCAGACGCCTCAGTGGGCCAGAAGGGACGGCCCTCCGTCCCACATCAGATAAGGTTCGTGAAGCCCTCTTTTCGATTCTGGGGCCTCAGGTGGTTGGAAGTCGTTTTCTGGACTTATATGCTGGGACAGGAGCCGTCGGAATTGAAGCCTTGAGCCGTGGCGCCACAACCGTCACCTTTGTCGAATCAGACCCCAAAGCCGTGAAGCTGTTACAGAAAAATCTACAGGCCTGTCAGCTGCTCGACCGGGCCAAGGTCTGTGCGGGACAGACCGCTACCTTTCTCGCGCGACAAGACTGGTGGGATGGCCCCTATGACATCTTCTTTGCGGACCCGCCCTATGCCGCGCTGGAGGAGCTGGAGATCCTGATCCATGCCTGGAGGCCAGAGCTGCTGTCGGACGAAGCGACTGTGATCATTGAACAGGACTCGCGCACAACCTTACCGGACTCGATCGACCACGCGACCCTGGCGCGGCGATACGTTTACGGCGATACCTCGCTCTATCGGTATCGCCTCTCCACATCAGAAATTGCAGAGTCACCCGCATTATGAAAATTGGCATCTATCCAGGCACCTTCGATCCCATTACCCACGGGCACACGGACATCATCACCCGAAGCTTGAAGGTGTTCGATAAAGTGGTGGTCGCCGTCGCGCCGAATCCGGCCAAACATCCCCTCTTCACGCTGACCGAGCGGCTGGAGATGATCCGGACCGTGACGCGGGAGATCCAGGGAGTGGAAGTCACCCACTTCGACGGCCTGCTGGTGGACTATGTCCAGCGCTACGGGGCCCATGCAATCATCCGGGGATTGCGGGCCATCTCAGACTTCGAGCATGAATTTCAAATGGCCCTCATCAATCGCAAAATCGCCAAGCAGGTCGAAACCGTCTTCCTCATGCCCAGCGAAGAATATTCCTATTTATCCTCCACCATCATTAAAGACGTGGCCACCCATGGCGGGGCCCTTACGGAATTTCTGCATCCAGAAGTCGCACGCCGGCTGCAGGAACGAATCAGGAGTTTGAAAACATGAAGCTTGCTGCACGTGTGGGACGGATCGCCCCCTCCCCGACTTTGGCCATGGCCGCGACCGCAAAAGCCATGGCGGCCCGCGGAATCAATGTCGCCGACTTTTCGTCCGGGGAGCCGGACTTCGACACGCCGGAGCCGGTGAAGGCCGCGGCGGAAGCCGCGATTCACGCCGGGTTCACCAAGTACACACCCTCGTCCGGCATCGATGAGCTGCGCCAGGCGATCATCGACAAGCTGCAGACGGAGCAAGGGCTCCGCTACGAGAAGTCGCAGGTACTGGTGTCCTGCGGCGCCAAACATTCCCTCTACAACCTGGCTGAAGCGCTTCTCGAAGCAGGCGACGAACTCATCATTCCCGTGCCCTACTGGGTCTCCTATGCGGACCAGACCCTGCTCAACGACGCCACCCCGGTGTTCTTGCAGACCCGTGAAGAGGATGGCTACGCCATTGACGCGAAGGAATTGGCGCGGCTGGTGACCCCGCGCACCAAAGCGATCATCGTCAATAGCCCCTGTAATCCGACTGGCGCGACCTACAACCGGGCGACGCTCGAACAGTTGGCCGAACTGGCCGTCAGCCGTGATCTGCTGCTCATTTCCGATGAGATTTATGAAAAAGTCCTCTATGACGGCGCAACCCACACGAGCATCGCGTCATTAGGACTGGAAGTGGCCGCCCGCACCATCGTGATCAACGGCGTGTCGAAAGCCTACGCCATGACCGGCTGGCGGATCGGCTACGCGGCGGGACCGAAAGACCTCTTGAACGCCATGGCCAACATTCAAAGCCAGAGCACCTCCAACCCCTGCTCGATTTCCCAAAAGGCCGCCGTGGCGGCCTTGCGTGAAGGCGATGCCTTTACCAAGAAAATGGTCACCGAGTTCGACCGGCGGCGGCGCATGATCGTCGAGCGGTTCAACGCGATGCCAGGGGTTCGTTGCAGCATGCCCAGCGGAGCATTTTATGCGTTTCCCAATGTGAGCGGATTGCTCGGACGGAAGGGCCCCAACGGAACCATCGCCACCCCGACCGATCTGGCAAACTATCTCTTGAAGGACTTCCAGGTTGCCGTGGTCCCCGGCGAGCCGTTCGGGAGCAACCACCATATTCGGTTGTCCTATGCGACCAGCATGGAGACGATCGCCCTTGGCATGGATCGCCTCGACGCGGCGTTCAAACAACTCACGTAGCAAGGCCCTCAGCCTGAGGAGCCCCGCAACGTGACGAAATTAGATTTTCTGGTGTAGCAGGAGGAAACGAATCGTGCCAATCTACGAATACCAATGCGACGGCTGCGCAGACCTGTTTGAAGTCAAACAAAGCATGAAGGACGACGCCCTCACCACCTGCCCGAAGTGCGGAAAATCTGTCCAGCGACTGATCTCTTCGCCGGCCATCATGTTCAAGGGCAGCGGGTGGTACGTAACCGACTACTCCGACAAAATGAAGCCGTCCTCGGGAAGCGAACCGCCGGCGCCCAAGACCGGGGAGAAGAAAGAGGCGGCGCCCAGCGCGTCCGACCAGACAACGCCTGCCGCTCCTGCGAATCCTGCTTCTCCCCCCGCGTCTGCGCCGACCGCTGCCCCAGCGAGTCCCGCCCCGGCGGCCTCCAGCACCACGACACCCGCACCCTCGTCTTCCGCTGCCAAATAGGCAGCGGAGCGAGGTGCGCTAGCGCGTCGCCTTCGTCGCGGCTTTCTTCTTGGCGGGAGCCTTCCGCGCGACCTTGGCCGATGGCTTGGCTGCGCCGGGCTTCGGCATGGCGACCTTCACCGACTTCGCCAGCCGCTCTTGCGCCGCCGCCAGATTGTCCTGCAAGTTGCCGATCATGGCAGACTTATCGCGGTTCGCCTTCGTGAGATCATCCACCTGCGCCTGCAGATCGTCCCGCACTTTCGAGAACGACGCCACTTGATTCTCGAGCTGCGCCTTCTCCGCGATCACCGTCTGTAGCTCGGCGCGCAATTGCTCGACTTGCGCCTGCAGCGCCGGAGGCCAGTAATCGCATCCGGACAAACTGACTGCGGATAAGGTGATTGCCGCCACTGCCACAAGGTTGCGCACCATCATGGTTCGAATCATCAGGACTCTCCTTTCAAAATAAACATCCAACCGACTTCACCGACTCTCTGCTTCGAGATGCAGACCATGAGCGGCCAACTGTTCCGCAATAACGTCTCGTTCGATGGCTCCCTCGCGAACGATTCTGATCGGTCCCCGCACATCGACAATGGTAGAGGGGCGCCCGCCAGGCGTCGGTCCCGCATCGACGATCAGATCGACCTCTCCACCGAGGCTCTGCTGAACGTCTTCAACGCTGCTAGGCGGCGGCAGGCCTTCCCGATTCGCGCTGGTGCCGGTCACGGGCCCGACCTGCCGCACGAGATCGACCAGCGGCTGACAGCCACTCAGGCGAATGCCGACGGAACCGGTTCCCGCCGTCACGGCATCGGGGAGCGCCACGGCTGCAGGGAAGACAATCGTCAGAGGGCCGGGCCAAAACGCATTCATCAAGACGGTGGCAGCCGGAGGAGTCGCCTGAACCAAGGAAACCAATTGAGACGGGTCTCCAATCAGGAGAAGAATCGGTTTTCCCTCGGAGCGGCCCTTGACCCGCCATAACCTGGCCAGCGCCGGCTCGTCGAAGGGGGCTGCCGCCAGCCCGTAGAAACTTTCTGTCGGCAACACACAGAGACCGCCCGCTCCGAGCAGGCGGCGCACCTGCGCGGCAAGCACCGGAACGGTGGCAGCCACGTAGCGCTCGACCCTTGCCCTGGCAGGAACCATCAGCCCCATTCTGCGTTACGTGTGACGTGCGAACGCCCGGTGCGCAATATCCGTCCGGTAATGCGCCCCGTCAAAGGCAATCGACCGGGTCACGCGATAGGCTTCCGCTTGCGCGGCGGCCAGAGTCTTCCCCAGTCCTGTAATGCCCAGGACCCGCCCCCCGGCCGTCACCACCTCGGAGCCGGTTCGCGCGGTGCCTGCATGGAAGACCACCGTCGTCGCATCGGGCGCGGCCGGCAATCCGTGAATCGCGCGGCCGGTTGGATAGGAAGCCGGGTACCCTTCCGACGTCATGACGACACAGACCGCCGTGCCATCATGCCATTCCACGGTCAGCTGATCGAGCCGATGTTCGACCACCGCTTCGATCACCTCCAGCAAATCCGTCTTGAGCAACGGGAGGACGACTTGCGTTTCCGGGTCTCCCATCCTGGCGTTGAACTCCAAGACATAGGATACCCCCTTCACCACCATCAGTCCCGCATACAAGACGCCCTGAAAGGGACAGCCCATGCGAGAGAGGGCTTCGACGGCGGGATACAATACCTGCTTCGTGACCTGTTCGCGCAGGGCCATGGTGCCAAGCGGCGCAGGGCAATAGGCGCCCATGCCGCCCGTGTTCGGTCCTGTATCGCCGTCCCCGACCCGTTTATGATCCTGCGCCGGCAACATCGGCACCACGGTCCGGCCGTCCGTGAAGGCCATGATCGTCAGTTCCTCGCCGTCAAGAAACTGCTCGATCAAGACGCGCTGACCGGCCTGCCCAAACACCGCATGTTCCATCGAATCGCGGACGGCCTGCTTCGCCTCCTCGCGGGTCGTCGCAACCACCACGCCCTTCCCCTGCGCCAGCCCATCGGCCTTCACCACCACAGGAATGTCGTGCTGATCAAGATAGGCCAAGGCCGGAGTGAGCTGGTCGAAACTCTGCGACTTTGCCGTCAGGATCTTGGCGCTGGCCATGATCTCTTTGGAAAATATTTTGCTGGCTTCGATGCGGGCGGCGCCTTTCGTCGGACCGAATATTTTGAGTTTCGCTTTGCGGAATTCGTCGACAATACCCAGAGCCAACGGCGCTTCCGGTCCCACGACCGTCAGATCGATCTGTTCCGACTGGACGAAGGCTTTCAAGCCGGCGATATCGTCCGCTTTGACCGGCACGCAAGTCGCGAAGGATTCGATTCCCGCATTGCCAGGCGCGCAGTAGAGTGTGGGCTTGCGGAGACTTTGCGCGAGCTTCCACACCATTGTGTGTTCTCGCCCCCCGCTCCCGATGACAAGAATCTTCACCGTCGACTCCTCAATTCTTTCCTGGAGTGGTGCGCGCGACACGAATGTTCAAACCGGCCAACCAAGCCGAGAACGACGCGGAGGCTGGCTCCAACATCCGTCAATGGCGGAAATGCCTCATCGCTGTCATGATCATCGCCAGCTCCTGCTCGTCGGCAGCTTTGATAATTTCGGCATCGCGAATCGAACCGCCCGGCTGAATGACCGCCGTGATCCCGGCCTGCGCCGCCGCATCCAACCCATCCCGGAAGGGGAAGAATGCATCCGAGGCCATCACGCAGCCCTTGACCGGCATCTGGGCCTTCATCACCGCCAGCTTCACCGAATCGACCCGGCTCATCTGACCTGCACCGATTCCCACCGTCTGTCCCGGCTTCGCATAGATGATGGCGTTCGACTTCACATGTTTGCAGACCTTCCAGGCAAAGGCGCAGGCCGCATATTCTGCGTCCGTCGGTTTGCGCTGAGTCGGCACTTGCAACGTTTTCAGATCGGCCAACACGCCGAGATCCCGGTCCTGCACGATCAAGCCGCCGACCAGTTTCTTGAGATCGAACCCCTCTTGCTTCCCCTTCGTGAGCGGCCCGACATCCAACAGACGCAAATCTTTCTTCCGTTTCAATTCTGCCAGCGCATCCTCGGCAAATCCCGGCGCCACGACCACTTCCACAAACGTCGAAGTGATTTCCTTCGCCGCGGCCAAATCCACGGGGCGATTGAAGGCAATCACGCCGCCGAAGGCCGAGACCGGATCGGTCTCCCGCGCCTTCACATAGGCCTCGACCGGCGTCGCGCCCAGTGCCACGCCGCAGGGGTTGTTGTGCTTGATGATGGCCACGGCGATTTCGTCGTACTCTTTCGCCAGCTCCAGCGCTGAATTGGCATCGAGGAAATTGTTGTAGGACATCGCCTTGCCGTGGAGGATCTTCCCGCGGGACACAGAGGGCTCGGCCGAATGGAGCTCCCGGTAGAAGGCCCCCTGCTGATGCGGGTTCTCTCCGTACCGGAGGATCTCCGCCCGCTCGAACTGCAAAGACAATATTTTCGGAAACTTCGTCTCGCCCTGCACCTGTTTTTCCAGATAGCCGGCGATCAAACTGTCGTAGCGCGCCGTATGCTGAAACACCTTCATCGCCAGTTCGCGCCGCAACTCATGCGATGCCGTGCCGGCCTTCGCCGCCTCCAGCACCCGCTGGTAATCGGTCGGGTCCACCACGACCAGGACATCGTCGTGATTTTTGGCGGCAGAACGCAGCATCGAGGGCCCGCCGATGTCGATGTTTTCGATCGCCTCTTCGAAGGGGCAGTTGGGTTTTGTGATCGTCGCTTCGAAGGGATAGAGGTTGACCACGACCACGTCGATCGGGCCGATGCCATGCTTCTCCATTTGCGCGACATGGTCCGGCACCGAACGCCGTCCCAGTAAGCCGCCATGGATCTTGGGATGCAGGGTTTTGACACGGCCGTCGAGGATTTCCGGCGAGCCGGTATAGGCCGCCACGTCGGTCACCTTCACGCCAGCTTCGCGCAACGCTTTAGCGGTTCCTCCGGTCGAAAGGATCTCGGCGCCGAGCGCCTCAAGCCCCTTGGCCATCTCCACCACACCGGTCTTATCTGACACGCTGATTAACGCCCGCTTGATGCCGGCCATAGGTCACTCCTTGGAAGACAATCGATTGATAGTACGTGAGTCGGAAGGTGCAGCGAAGAATAACAAATGACTCCTCTCCTTACAAGAGGAATGGAGCACCCGGGCACCGAACATCGATCTATTCGTCGGCTCAGGCCCGCCCCTCCGCCACTGCGCCGCAAACCATAAATCCTGCCTGGCGTGACTCTACCCAGTATGATAGGTTCACCAACGCCTACCGATTATTTTCACACGAGACGTCCTTGATGATGCGTGCAGCGGTTCTTGCAGCAGGGGTTGCGGCTCTCGGCCTCCTTGCCGTCCTCTGCTTCCCGCACCATCTGCCGTCACCGGCTGCCTCGGCATCCCTGACCCAAGCCACATTTCATGCGCGTTTCGAGCAGGGCATGCTGACCCTCCGCGGCTAACTCCCCACTGAGTCCGGCAAAGCCGCCATCCTGCACCAGGCCCAACAGCTCTACGGCTCGACAACTGGCCACCTGGTCGACCAGTTTTGACGGTCGATTCCAACCTGAGACCGGCAGCCTGGGCAGAGCAGATCCCCGCGATGCTCCCCGTATTAGGACAGATGACCGAACGGGGCTCGATCATCATCGACGGCCGTTCAATCGTGCTGAGCGGCCGCGTCGACAACCATAAGGTTAAAGCCGCTATCCTGCGCGACATTGCCCCGCTCGTGCAGGCCGGGATCAATCTGGAAGATTACATTTTGACGGCTCCGCACCAGGCTGCAGCAGTCCCGCTCCAAAAGAAATTGACAGAACTGCTCTCGCGCGCCTCCATCGAGTTTGAGTCGAATACCTCCACGCTGACGCCGCGCGGCCGCGCCACACTCGACCGACTGACCGTCCTGCTGCAGGAGACTCCCCAGACTGCCATCGAGATCGGCGGCCATACGGACAAGTACGGCGCCCCCGGCTACAATCTTGAACTCAGCCGCCGCCGGGCCGAAGCTGTGCGCCGCTACTTTCTAAACCACAGCCTCACCCATCAATTCACCACCATCGGCTATGGCGCGTCACGGCCCCTGTCGTCCGCGCAAACGAAAGCCAGCTTTCAACACAACCGCCGCATCGAATTACGCGTGAAAGGGCCAGGCAATCTATGACCACACTCATCGGACAGATGTTGGGATGCCTGCTGGTCGCGGCGGGAATCGGCTGTGCCGTTGGCTGGCTCCTGCGGCATTTCTCCTCCGGCTCACGCCCGTCACAAGACGGGGGAGACATCTCCTCCAGCCGCTTCACCAATCAGGTGCTAGAGGAACTTCAACAGAAGCTGGACGGCAAAATCTCTGAGGCCAAAACCCTCGAAGAGAAAATGGTCGCATCGGACGCGCTACGCCAATCCACGGAACAGGAACTCGCCGCTCAGCAGGAGCAGGTCCGAGTTCTGAGAGAAGAATAGGCTGCAACGAAGCAGCAAATTCTAGAGCAGGACACGGCGCGCGATGCCTGGATCGACACTTACGCCCAGGCCGTCCAGCGCGCGATGGACGAAGCGGCCCGCTCGCAAAATCTGCGCACCCAGGTCGACGAACTCCAAGATCGGCTAACCCTCCAAGCGCAGGAGCTGAAAGACAAAGACCAGCAGCTTGCAGCACAAGCCACGAGGATCGTCGAAAGGGAAGCGGAGATCGATCGCCTCAGGAAACGACTGATCGAAGTTCAAGCCGCGCTCAAGATTCGAGCCGATGGCGGCGTCGCGCCACGCCAGCCCCAACAGACTGGCAATCAACTCAGCCTGCAAATCGGCCAGCCTCATCCCTCAACGGCACTCGCGACAGACGGCCTCGCAAACTGACGTTCACCCACGATACGCACTGCGCGCTTCCAACGAGGGGAGTCCGCGACCGCGCGTTGCGCGAGCACAGGAGATCAACAGGCCACCCTCCTACGCTGTTTGACTTCATCTCTCCCCCTTCCCTACAATCCGTTCGTGGCATCGCAATTCGTCCATCTCCATCTCCATACCCAGTTCAGTCTCCTGGACGGCGCGAATCAAATCGAGCCGCTCGTCCAGCAGATCAAATCGTTCAATCAGCCGGCCGTGGCCATGACCGACCATGGCAACATGTTCGGGGCCATCGAGTTCTACCGTAAGGCCAAAGAAGCCGGCATCAAACCCATCATCGGCTGCGAAGCCTATATGGCGCCCGGCAGCCGCTTGGCCGCCAAAGACAGTGACCTGGCCCACAACGACTATTACCACCTCATCCTCCTGGCTCGAAACCTGACCGGCTATCAGAATCTGATCAAGCTCGTCAGTAAAGCATATATTGAAGGATTCTATTATAAGCCACGAATGGATAAGGAGATTCTCAAAGAGCACCATGATGGAATCTTTGCCCTGTCCGGTTGCTTGAGCGGCGAGATTCCCTACCTCATCGGACAGAAGGACATGGATGGCGCCATGGCTGTCGCTGGCGAGTTTCAGGAAATCTTCGGGAAGGAACACTTCTATCTGGAGGTGCAGGCCAACGGGCTGGACCACCAACGAGTCGCCAATAGCGGCCTGCTGGAAATATCCAAAAAAATGGGCATCCCGATGGTCGGCACCAACGATTGCCACTACCTCAAGAAGGAAGACTTCCGCCCGCACGAGCTGATGCTCTGCCTGCAGACCGGCAAGACGATCAGCGACCCGAATCGGATGAAGTTCGATACGGATCAGCTCTATGTGAAGTCGACCGACGAAGTGACGGCCGCCTTTATCGAGTTCCCCGACGCCGTCAACAATACCTGCCGGATTGCGGATAACTGCGACCTCCAACTGACGCTAAACAAAACCTATCTTCCGCAATACAAAGTACCCGAATCCTTCACGAGGGAAACCTATCTAGAGAGCCTGGCGCTGGCAGGATTGGCGGCCCGACTCAAAGAACGGCCCAGCCAGATCCTGCCGGCCGCCTACGAACTGCGCCTGCGCGAAGAACTGACGATCATCTGCTCGATGGGCTTCGCCGGCTACTTTCTCATCGTGTGGGACATCATCAAGTTCGCCCGCTCGCGCAACATTCCGGTCGGGCCAGGCCGAGGCTCCTCCGCCGGCAGTCTCGTCGCCTATGCGTTACGGATCACGGACCTGGACCCCCTCGTCTACACGCTCCTGTTCGAACGGTTCCTGAATCCGGAACGTGTGTCCCTCCCCGACATCGACATGGACTTCTGCATGGATCGCCGCGGCGAGGTCATCAACTATGTGGTCGAGAAATACGGCAAGGACCACGTGGCCCAGATCATCACGTTCGGGACGCTCGGGGCGAAAGCCGCAATCCGCGACGTGGGCCGCGTGCTGGAAATCCCCTATGCCGAAGTCGACCGCGTGGCCAAGCTCGTCCCCAACCAACTCAACATCACGCTGGAGCAGGCGCTCGACCAGGAGCCGAAGCTGCAAGAGCTCGTCGAGACCGATGCGCGCGTCAAAGAACTGATGGGCATTGCCCGCTCCCTCGAAGGGCTGGCCCGCCATGCCTCGACCCACGCAGCCGGCGTCGTGATTTCCGAGGGGCCGCTCACGGACCATGTCCCCCTCTACAAAGGATCCAACGACGAAGTCGTCACCCAATATTCGATGGGCGACGTCGAAAAGATCGGGCTCGTCAAATTCGACTTCCTGGGCCTCAAGACCCTCACGATGATCAAACGGGCCGAGGACCTGATCAATACGGGGCACCCCAACGATCCTCCGCTCGTCATGGAGCAAGTGCCCTTCGACGACCCCAAGACCTTTGCCCTCCTCGCCTCAGGCAAGACGATCGGTCTCTTCCAGCTGGAAAGCTCCGGGATGCGCGACCTCCTGACCGGTCTGAAACCGGACCGGTTCGAGGACATCATCGCCATCATCGCCCTCTACCGACCCGGCCCGATGGATCTGATCCCGGACTTCATTAAACGAAAACAGGGCAAGATCCCCATCGCCTACGAAACGCCTGAGCTCGAACCGATCCTGAAGGACACCTACGGGGTCATCGTCTATCAGGAACAGGTGATGGCGATCGCCAACAAGGTGGCGGGCTTCTCGCTCGGCCAAGCCGACATTCTCCGACGCGCGATGGGCAAGAAGAAGCCGGAGGAGATGGAGAAGTTGCGCGCGCAATTCCTGGAGGGCGCCAAAGCCAAGAAGATTCCCGAGAAGAAAGCGGAGAAGCTCTACGAACTGATCCAGAAGTTCGAGGGCTACGGGTTCAACAAGTCGCATGCGCCGGCCTATGCCGTCGTCTGCTATCAGACCGGCTACTTGAAGGCGCATTATCCGACGGAATTCATGGCAGCCCTGATGACCACCGACATGGGCAACGCCGACAAGATCGTCGGCTACTTCTCGGAATGCCGCGACCTCAACATCAAGGTCCTGCCGCCGGACGTCAACGAAAGCCATAAGAACTTTACCGTGGTGGACCAGGCCATTCGGTTCGGCCTGGCGGCGATCAAGAACGTCGGCGAAGGCGCGGTCGAATCGATCATCGAGATTCGCAACAAGACCGGCCCCTTCAAATCCTTCTTTGAGTTTTGCCGCCGCGTCGACCTGCACAAAGTGAACAAGCGCATGCTCGAAGGGCTGATCAAGACCGGCGCCTTCGACTCGACCGGCGCGAAACGGTCGCAACTGGCTGCGGTCCTGGAGCAAGCCGTCGAAGAGGGGACCGCCGCGCAACGTGAGCGGGATATGGGCCAGACGAATATTTTCGGCGACGAGCTGGGAGGCCAAGACGCCACCGAACAGTTCGCCGCGCCGGCCTTGCCCAACATTCCTGAATGGGATCAAAACGAACGGCTGAAACATGAACGGGAGCTGACCGGCTTTTACATCTCCTCCCATCCGCTGGCTCGCTATGAAGCCACCATGGAAGCCCTCTCCACCGCCACGACTATCAGCCTGCCGGAATCGTCGGACGGACGGGAGGTCAAACTCTGCGGCATCATTACGACCGTGAAAAGCATGCTGACGAAAAAGGGCGACAAGATGGCCTACATCACCCTGGAAGACCTCCTGGGCGTGGTGGAGATCGTCGTCTTTCCGGATCTCTACAAAAACGCCGCCGACCTCGTTGTGCCGGAGCGCCTCGTGCGCGTGACCGGCACAGTGGACCGGGGCGACAAAGGCACGAAGATTCGGGGAAGCAAGATCGTGCCGCTCGCCGAGATGCAAGCGCAGATGATCAAACGAGTGCACATTCGACTGCCGGCACATCTCGACATTACAGAACAGTTATCGCGCCTCCGCGAGGTCTTTCGGCGACACCCGGGCAACACGACCATTTCCCTCACCTTGCACATGGATGCATCCCAGGAAGCCGTGACGGCTCCCCTCCCGAATCTCACGGTCACCCCGAGTGAACGTTTCGTGGCTGACGTTGAAGAAATACTAGGCAAAGGGGCCATTTTTCTGCTATCGTAAAGCCTCATCCTAGGGATGGGGCCCGTGCCCCTCCACACCTATCCATATAGCCTTGCCAGCCCTATGCGCGATTACCTCGAGTTTGAAAAGCCGATCCGCGAGATCGAAGAAAAGATCGAAAAGCTCTCGGCCGTCCCTCCCGGCAAATCGAATCCTCAGGATGAAATCCGCAAGCTGCGGGCCAAGCTCGCCCAGGTCGAACATGAGCTCTACGGCAACCTGACGCCCTGGCAGAGAACACAGCTTGCCCGCCATCCCCAACGGCCCAGCACCCTCGATTACATCAGCGCCCTTTTCAGAGACTTTCTTGAGCTCCATGGAGACCGCTCGTTCGGCGACGACCGTGCCATCGTCGGAGGCTTCGCCCGATTCAACGACCGGTCGGTCATGGTCATCGGCCATCAAAAAGGGAAAACCCTCAAAGAACGGATGCAGCGGAATTTCGGAATGCCGAATCCGGAAGGCTATCGCAAAGCCCTGCGCCTCATGCGGATGGCGGAGAAGTTCGGACGCCCGGTTGTGACCTTTATCGACACGCCCGGCGCCTACCCTGGCATCGGCGCGGAAGAACGGGGCCAGGCCGAAGCCATCGCCCGCAATCTTTTCGTGATGTCCCGGCTGACCGTACCGATCGTCTCCATCGTCATCGGCGAAGGAGGCAGCGGCGGAGCCCTCGCCTTGGGCGTATCAGACCGGGTCCTCATGCTGGAGCACGGGGTCTATTCGGTGATTTCTCCGGAAGGCTGCGCCGCCATTTTGTGGGATGACCCGACGAAAGTGCCCGATGCCGCCGCCGCCCTGAAGATGACGGCCAAAGACCTGATCGATCTCCGTATCGTCGATGAAGTGATTCCGGAGCCGCTCGGCGGCGCCCATCGCGATTCCCAAGCCATCACTGAACGCGTGGCCAAATCCCTCACCAACCAACTCGCCCAACTCACCGACCTCGCCGTCCCTAAGCTACTGACACAACGGGACCAGAAATATCGCTCCATCGGATCCGTCAGCGGCCTCGTTACAACGCCCCAATAAGAACCCGCACTATTTACGTTTCGCACCCTCTGTAAGCCAGGCAGCAGCCCCGGCGCCAGCCGCCTTGCCGGTGGCAAAACAGGCGGTCAAGAGATAGCCTCCGGTCGGCGCTTCCCAATCCAACATTTCTCCGGCGCAAAACAGGCCAGGCAACGAACGGATCATCAGCCGTGTATCCAACGCATCGAAGGGCACTCCTCCTGCCGTGCTGATCGCTTCCGCCAACGGACGGGCGGCAACCAGCCGTAGCGGCAAGGATTTAATCGCCGCAGCCAGGCGGGCGGGATCGGCAAAATCCTCTTTCGACACCACTTCACGCAGCAACCCCGCCTTCACCCCTTCGATATGGGCCTGCCGCTGCAGATGCGTGGCCATGGTGCGTTTGCCGCGCGGCCTCGCTAAGTCATGAGCCAGACGAGGCACATCGCGGTCAGGCGCCAGATCGAGACGCACCGTGGCCTCGCCATTCGCCAGAGTCTCGTCTCGCAAAGAGGCAGACACTGCGTAAATCACGCCACCCTCCACCCCGGTCTCCGTGATGACGAACTCGCCGGGATGCCAGGATTCAGCGCCAGCCTGGCTTCGCATAATAATCGCCACCGACTTGACCGGATAGCCGGCGAACTTCGTCCGAAAATGCTCGCTCCAGCCCACGTCGAAGCCGCAATTCGCCGGCTGCAACGGCGCGATCCGAATCCCGCGCCCCGCCAACAGAGGCACCCAGGACGCATCGGACCCGAGCTTCGGCCAACTCCCGCCGCCGAGCGCCAGCACCGTCGCATCGGCCTGGACAGAGCGGTGCCCCTCCGCAGTGGTAAAACAGAGGACCCCCTGCTCATCCCAGCCTGACCAACGGTGGCGCATGTGGAACCGCACACCGGCCTGGCGCAACCGGCGAATCCAGGCGCGCAACAAAGGCGCAGCCTTGAGATCCTTGGGGAACACACGTCCGGAAGAACCTTCAAATGTTTTGATGCCGAGTCCAGCAGCCCAGGCCCGGAGCTCCGCAGGACCGAACGACGCGAGCAACGGCTCGATCTGCGCGCGGCGCGCTCCATAACGAGCGAAAAACTTCTCCGCCGGTTCCGAATGTGTCAGGTTCAAACCGCCCTTCCCTGCCAAGAGAAACTTGCGTCCGACCGATGCCATCGCATCATAGAGATCGACCTCTGCCCCGCCGGCACGAGCCGCCTCTGCGGCCATGAGCCCGGCCGGACCACCGCCGATAATCGCAATATTCATAAACATCCTATGGATGATGTCTAGTGAGAGGGAGGAGACCCCAGAGCCTCTTAGAACCCTACATGCAGAAACAGAGCTGGTCAAGCAGGCCTGCGCCACGCACAATCAATTCCGAAGGTTTCCCTGCCGCAAACAGGCTATACTCTCTCTACCTATGGATGAACAAAAACCGGCAGAGATCATCGAACTTCGAGTCAGCTCCCGCTATGTCACTAAACATCCTTGGGTAGTGCAGGCTATCGGAGGATTCCTCTCCGCCTATTTCATGGAACAGCCTGAGTTTCGCGTCCAACGGCACAGAGAAGAACCGGAGTCCGGCGCTTACCTATGGATTTGCGAGGTGCCGGCCACGATGAAGCTCCAGAGGCTCCTGAGGCGGCTGAAGGAGGATATCCCCCCCTGCCAGACCCAACAGATTTCCACTGATCTCCCGACGCCGGCCTGCTATCTCATCGATTGCCCGGAGCAAGTAACGCATCCCTCCCTCGCCCCCTTAGAGACTGGATAAACACGGCTTTCCGTCAAGTAGCGAGTCCGCTTAAGGAATGGTATAAATTCTCATGCAACGAAAACTGCTTTTTGGAACAATGACCCTCTCCCTGGCAATCGCCCTGGGCGCCTTTTCTCCTGCGTCGGCAGTAAGCGGCAGCACCTTACACCTCCCCAGGCCAGACCATATCGTGATCGTGATTGAAGAGAATCACTCCTATAGCCAGATTATCGATTCGCCCGATGCGCCCTACATCAACAGCCTGGCAGCCCAGGGCGCGGTCTTCACCCAGTCCTTTGGCGTCACCTACCCCAGCAAACCGAACTATCTCGCACTGTTTTCCGGATCGACCCAAGGCATCACCGATAATACCTGTCCCCATACTCTGACGACTCCCAATCTTGGCCATGCGTTGCTACAAGCGGGGCTGACCTTCACCGGTTACTCGGAAGACCTGCCCTCGGCCGGGTCTCTCATCTGCATCGCCGGGGACTATGCGCGCAAGCATAATCCCTGGGTAAATTGGCAGGACAGCCAGGCCCATGGACTCCCGGCGACGGCCAACCAGCCCATGACCGCCTTCCCAACCGATTTCAGCAGCCTCCCAACCGTCAGCATCATCGTGCCGAACCAGGTCAACGACATGCACCATGGGAAAGACCCAGAAACGATTCAGCGAGGCGATCAATGGCTGAAGGACCATCTGGAAGCCTATGTCCAGTGGGCGCAACAACACAACAGCCTGTTAATCGTGACCTGGGACGAAGACAACAAGAAAGAGCATAACCGGATCGCGACGCTCGTCATCGGCCCTATGGTGCGAGCCGGACACTACGACCAGCGGATCAATCACTACAACGTCTTGCGGACAATCGAAGACCTCTACGGGCTCCCCCATTCCGGCGCGAGCGCTGAAGCCGCTCCCATCAACGTAATCTGGAAGACCCCGCTCCATCCGTAACCCTTCGCTACCAGATCCCGCCCATCGCAACCCTCCTTTAGCCTGGATAGAATACAGCGATCCCAATATACTCCGGCTCATCTCCACAGAAAGCCGAATACGATCAGCGCGACATGGAACAACGGCTCCCGGAGAATTGCGACGACGCTCTGCCAGAACCAGACTGTCTCAGGAACCTGTTCGATGGCGAACTTCCAGCAAAGCTGCACGACCGCATCCATGGCAATCACCAGGGTCAGAGTCAGCCAGACAAGTTGTCTTCTGCTCAATAGCGGATGTTTCGAAGCAACTGGTTAGGTCATAGCAACGGGGCGCTCACAGGATCGTGAGCAGACTCAGTGGCTGGATCTGACAGGGAATCGCCAGGGCACAACATCATCGAAACACCAGTAGCGGTTTTCTTCGCAACAAGGCCGCGTGAAGACTGAGAAGAGATCATTTCCAGATCGCAGAGGCCAACGTATAGCCAAGCCAGACCGCACCAATCCCCAGCAACACTTGCGCCCCGACATTCAGCAAGGCGAGCGCCGCCTCCCCATCCCGGATCAAATTCATCGTTTCATTGCCAAAGGCCGAGAAGGTTGTAAACCCGCCGAGAATGCCGACAATCAAAAAGGCCTGTGTATCAGCGCCGATGAGCGCGCTGCCGACACAAAGCCTGGACAGGAATCCGATACAGAGACAACCCAACACATTCACCGCCAGCGTTCCATAGGGAAACACGGTGCTCGGGCTGAGCGCTTGCGCAAAGCCACTCGCGAGATAACGAAGGACTGAGCCGATGAACCCGCCGGCCCCGATTAGCAACAGTTTGATCATCGTATAAAGCTACAGCCAAGGCGCCCTAGCGCCGGAGTGTATACCAAACCCAGCCACAATCGCACCTGGATTTCCCTCTCCACGCGCACAGACCCGATGCGCTCACGTACAACGGGTTCCCCTGCCAGCGGCGCGGCTCCATCCTGCCCGCTTACGGTTTTCCCGGTGTCGCGGCCGGCTCGCCGGCATCCGGCTTTGTGGTCTCAGAATTGAACATGCACACCCTGCGTGGTGAAAAAGAAATCAGCGCCAAATTACTGCCTTACGGCAACGCTATCAACGATCGGCGGGAGAGAACCTGGAACTTTACCCATGAGTCCATGCGACAAGCGGCTAGATCGCTTCCAGCACACTGACTAAATACCCGCCCTCCAGAAAGTCTATATCCTTGGTCTGTTCATAGACATCCAGGATGACTGCCGACGGATAATATTGCGAAGAGCGCAGCTTGAAAAACTTCTGTGGCCTCAGATGCGCCTGCTTCATGTTCAGCGACCCCTCTTCGAACAAAGTCGACAACAGGTCGAACCGGCCCAACTCATGCCGTTTGGCCTGACTATAATCGACTCGCACGCACAGGCCGCCTTTCCGCAGCAACGTACGAAGATTCCGCGAAACCACCCGGCTCATGAGCAATTGATCAAACAGCTCCTCGGCTTTCTCCCCCTTTTCCTGTTTTCTGGCTAACAGCCGTGCGAGATCCCGGTCTCTCGGGAAGCGTTTCTCAATCTGACGCCGCTCACTGATCACCGACACGATATTGGGAAAGGTAAACACGATAACGTCCGCCTTCGCGGCTGGAGCAGAAAAGTCCGGCAATTTTGCACAGCGAAATTCAATGGCGGACTGACGCTTCTTTCGCTTGACGCCAGCCCAGGTCTCCGCCTCACTCAACATCACCTTCGACCCATCGATGCCGAGAAAGTTCCAACCGGGAAGCCCCTCAACCAACTGCTTCATAATCAGGCCGGTGCCGCACCCATAATCGATAAGAAGTCCGCTCTTCTTCTGCGCACACCGCGCCACATGGTTAGCAATATTCTTATAGGCTGCCACATGGGCCTTATTCCTCGTCTGGCCCACCCACCATTGCCCCACTTTCCGGTTGTAGGCCACGAGGCCGGCGGCCAGGGTCTTATCGAAATCAATCTGTGGCATAGTTCTCCCACCGCATAATTACTCAGTTTCCTCGTTCATGACTCATCACGCACCGCTCGGCATTGTCCGGCTAGCAAAATTTTTCAGCCACCTGCCAAGCTCAAATAGTCAGTATAGCCCTTCTCAGCCCCACCGTAAAAGGTCTCGACCTGAGGGGCGTTCAAGGGAGCACCTTTGGCAAACCGTTCCGGCAAATCAGGATTGGCGATAAAGAGCCGGCCGAAAGCAATGAGATCGGCCTCGCTCCTAGCAAGAGCCGTCGTCGCTCGCTCGAAGGTATAGCAGCCGCAGACCATGTAGATACCGCCAAAGAGGTCGCGCAAACGGCGAAAATCAACCGATTGCCCAGTCGTGACCACGGACTGATCCATCTCCACCACATGGAGATAGGCCAGTTTGAGCGCGCCGAGCTTTTTGGCCACATAGCCAAACGTCTTATCGGGCTCGGAATCTTGCATGCTGTTAAAGGGGGTGACCGGCGAAATCCTGACTCCGACCCGATTCACGCCCCAGACCTGCGTAACGGCCTCGACCACGTCGAACAGCAAACGCGCGCGGTTTTCAATCGAGCCACCATAGGCATCGGTGCGATGGTTCGACCCGTCGCGCAAGAACTGATCGAGGAGATAGCCATTGGCGGAATGGACCTCGACCCCGTCGAATCCCGCCTCGATCGCATGCTGCGCGCCCCGGCGATACTGAGCCACAATCCCCGGGAGCTCCGCGAGATCAAGCGCTCTGGGCGTCACGAACGGCTTGAGCCCCTCATAGGTGATCGCATCGCCCTCCGGCTTGATCGCGGAGGGGGCGATAGGAAGCACCCCGCCGGGCTGCAGCGAGGGATGCGAGATGCGCCCCACATGCCAGAGTTGCAAAAAGATGCGCCCTCCCTCTTGATGCACCGCCTCGGTGATCGCGCGCCAGCCCTTCACTTGTTCAGCGGAATGGATGCCAGGCGTATTCGGATAGCCGACCCCTTCCGGGCAGACCTGTGTCGCCTCGCTGATAATAAGTCCCGCCGAGACCCGTTGCCGGTAATAGAGCACGTTCATCGGTTGCGGCACCTGCCCCTGCCCCGCGCGATTGCGCGTCAACGGCGCCATCACGATCCGATTGCGCAACTCATAGGGCCCTAGCTCTATCGGTGCAAACAAATCCGTAGCCTGGCTCATGCTGTATCCCATTTCAGGTGAAAGGTAGCGATATACGTTCGTCCAGCCATCTGGATTGAGGGCAGGAGAATAACACAGATTGGACGGAGGCGGCCTGGGTTACTCCCCCTGCTCGTGCAACGCGCGAGCACAGAAAACCACCCCCAACCACTCGCCGGTTCCCGTCCTTCTCCAGCTCCACCCTTCCATCAATAGGGAGCAGCCAGGCCGCCCTTCACTGCGCGTGTCGAACAAGCACCTTCTAATCGTGCGCGTTCCGCGAGCAGGAGGACGGCCAGGCTACCCGTAGTTTTCTGCCCTCCCAGGTGTTAAAACATATCTCCCAGACCTCATGTAGCGACCTGGATACAAGAAGGACCGTCTATGTCTTTACCGATCGAACAATCGCCGTCGTCCGATGAGTTAGCGCGTGAAGTTGTGCGGCGGCGCACCTTTGCCATTATTTCGCACCCAGACGCAGGAAAAACCACCCTGACCGAAAAGCTCCTCCTCTATGCCGGCGCAGTCCACCTGGCCGGGGCCGTGCATGCCAGATCGAATCAACGCGCCTCGAAGTCGGACTGGATGGAGCTGGAACAGGCGCGCGGCATTTCCATCACCTCCACCGCGCTGCAATTCGACTATGAAGGAGTCCGGGTCAACCTGCTCGATACGCCGGGCCACCAGGACTTTAGCGAAGACACCTACCGCACCCTCATGGCCGTGGATAGCGCCGTCATGGTGCTCGACTGCGCCAAAGGCATCGAACCCCAGACCAAGAAACTCTTCGCCGTCTGCCGCAAACGCAACATCCCCATCATGACCTTCATCAATAAGATGGACCTGCCGGGGCGCCATCCCTTCGAATTGCTCGAAGAGATCGAACAGACCTTGAACATGACGGCGGTCCCCTTCAATTGGCCTATCGGGGAAGGATCAGGTTTTCTCGGACTCTACGATCTGCAAGACCCCCAAGTCCTCTTTTTCCAACGGACGGCCCATAACCAGAAACGGGCTCCGATGAGGGTCGAGACCTTCCCCCATCCGAGCCTCGCCGAAACACTGGGAGAGGCCTATGGTCCGCTGCAAGAAGAAATCGCCCTGCTCACCGGCGCCGGCGCCAAGTTCGAGCAAGACCGTTTTCTGGCCGGCCAACTCACGCCGGTCTTCTTCGGGAGCGCCCTCACGAACTTCGGCGTCGAGCCCTTCCTGAACGGCTTTCTCCGGCTCGCTCCCCCGCCAGGCCCTCGCATGAGCTCCAAGGGACTAGTCCAGCCAACCGATGAACAGGTCTCCGGCTTCGTAGTCAAGATTCAGGCGAACATGGACCCGCAACACCGTGATAGAATGGCGTTTCTCCGTATCGTGTCGGGTCGTTTCGAAAAGGACATGATGGTCCATCACGCGAGGCTGGACCGGAAGATTCGCATGACGAGACCGCACAGGCTCTTCGGGCGCGACCGGGAAACCATCGATGAAGCCTATCCAGGCGACGTCGTGGGGCTCGTGAATCCAGGACTCTTTGCCATCGGGGATACCCTCTGCTCCGGCAGTCCCCTCGCCTTCGATGCGATCCCGCTCTTTCCCCCGGAATGTTTCGGCGTACTGCGAAGCCAGGACCTTACGAAGCAGAAACAGTTCCAGAAGGGACTCCAGCAGCTGGAAGAGGAAGGGGTCATGCAGGTCTTCTATTCACCGGACCATGTGCGCCGGGAACCGGTCCTCGCCGCAGTCGGCGAACTCCAATTCGACGTAGTCGCCTCGCGGCTCGACAGCGAATATGGAGTCAAGGCCACGGTCGAGCGGATGCCCTTCGTCCTGGCCCGCTGGGTCACGGGCGAACCGGACGCGATCGCCCGCATCTACTGGCCTCAGGACACCAGACGGCTCGTGGACAAGGACGGCAGGCTGGTCATGCTCTTCGGCTCGGAACGGCTCCTCGCCTACTGCATCAAAGAATATCCTGCGCTCAAGTTTCAGCTGCGGGAAGAGATCGGCCAGGGAGAAGCATCGTAGACTGAAGAAAAACTGGTGGACACACGCCCCTCCCGCAGGCTGCTCAAAAAGTCCTCCAACTAGGCCGCAGGCGAGTCAAAACCGGAGGCGTGCCCCTGGGACACGTTGAGGATTTTGACGAACCGAGAACGACGTTGGAGGACTTTTGGGGCAGCCTGCTACGCGCGGCCGCCGTCGAAGCCCGAGTCTCGCCACTTTTCTAACAGCGCAATACGCCGCACCAGTTGCGCGACGGTCGCTTGCTCAACCCGTCCGCCTGTCCGCTTGATCAGTTCGGCATTGAGTTGGCGATGATCGACGCCGGTCTTTCGCGAAACGGTCCCGACGAGGGACCGATGCTGGTCCCGCAATTTATTCTTCCTGTCATGGAGCGCCATCGGCGGCGCCGAGAGATCCTTCCCGTCGAGCGCCGGCTCCCCCTCGTCTCCTCCGATCAAACTATCCATGCGGGCCACCCCATGCAGAGGGACATATTCTTTCAGCGAGGTGGCCGCAGTCCCGAAGAGGGTGCGCTGGACGGACGGCATGATCTCTTCCAGCACATGGTCCCGCTCCGCCTTGATCCGCTTCGCATAATGGACGAGCGTGGCGTCCTTCGGCAGATAGAGCCAGGCTCTTTGCGGCTTCGGCAAGCCTTCCTGCATCCGGACGAATCGCCCGACGACCTGGCGGAAATACATCTCGGTCAGAACGTTCGTGGCATAGACGCCCACACGGAGCCTCGGGATATCGACGCCTTCGCTCACCATGTTCACCGCCACGAGCCATTGCTGGGTCTTATGGTGCGAAAAATCCTCGATCGTCTTCGACGCGGAGGGATCGTCCGATATAGCCACATGAGCCCGGCTTCCCGTGATGCGCCCCACCAGCTCCGCCACCTGCCTGGCATGGTCCTGATTCATCGCGACGATGAGCCCTCCTGCATCGGGCTGTTCCTGCTTACGGAGCCGGCGCAATTCATTGTGGGCATCCGTGATGACAGGCCCCAGCCAACTGTCCTGCAAGAGCGCGGTCTTGAGCCGTTCCCGTTGCAGCTCGAACGTGAGTCCATCCTCGAAGGTCGCCCGATGCTCGCGGCCTTCCGACAGCCAGGTCAGCTCCCCCTCGTAACTCGGGAACAAAATCGGACGGCAGACGTCTTCGCGAATCGCCTCGGCATAGCCATAGGTGAAATCGGCCTGACTCTCGCCCTGCTCATAGCGCACATAGGGAATCGGATTGTTGTCGGAGCGAAAGGGAGTGCCGGACAGGGCCAGGCGAAAAACCGCCTCGTCGAACGCTTCCCGGAGCGCATTGCCCCATTCCTTCCCCTCACCAGCATGGTGCAACTCATCGAAGATCAGCAGCGTGGGCCGGCTCCTGCAGGCTCGTTGGAAAATGCCCGGCGCGAGACAGACTTGCTGGTAGGTCACAACGGCGCCATGATAATCGCGTGCTTCGATGGCTTGCTCATTCGTCAGCCCCGGGTCCAGCTGAATCCCCACCAGGCCCGCGGCCGTTGCCCATTGCGTGCGCAGATGGTTGGTCGGACAGATGACCAGCACACGGCTGGCCACTCGATCCGCCAGATACTGGTGGGCGATCCGCAGCGCGAAGCGTGTTTTTCCGGCGGCGGGGGTCGCCGTCGCGAGAAAATCAGGCCGCGTATGGGTCAGGACGCCGAACACGGCGCGAGCCTGCCACTTACGCAGTTTGGCTGTCCAAGGAGAAAAGGTCACTGCAGCCTCTTCTTCATATTCACAAGTATACCGGCCCGGTTCGAGAACGAGAGAGCTTACCGCGCGCTGCACGAGCACAGAAGATCATCACGCTCCATTCCCTTTTCCCCATCGAATTTCCAGCTCAGGAAACTTCGCCTTGTAATCGGCATGGCTGGTCCGGATTACGCTCAAGGCTTCCTCGCGGCCATAGATGCTCGTAATCTCAACTTTGTGCTGAGTGGTGCCAGGCGCGCTCTTATAGGTCAAGAAATAGTGGCGCAAGCGATCCAGCAGCGGCAACGGAACCTGCGAGATATCGGTGTAGCCGCCATAGGTCGCATCGTCCTTCATGACCGCGATGATCTTGTCATCCGCTTCGCCTCCGTCTGCCATGCTCAGCCCGCCGATGGGCAACGCTGTGAGAAGAATATCGCTGTGCGGAATCGTCTTCTCCGTCAGCACGCAGATATCGAGCGGATCGCCGTCCCCCACAACGTCCTTGCGATTGGCCCGCGCGGAAAACAATGCAGCCACACCCTCGCCGCAATACGTTTGCGGCACCAGTCCGTAATAGACCGGGCAATAGTTCGAAAACCGCTGCGGACGATCGACCTTGAGAAATCCGCTGACCTTGTCTACTTCGTACTTCACCGTATCGGTCGGCACGATTTCAATGTAGGCCGTCACCACC
>SXGR01158745.1_pt1 | contig 24931 bp, 13 predicted proteins | sample 3174711 | NCBI WGS metagenome assembly SXGR01 (sample SAMN11356860, study PRJNA531348) | freshwater metagenome | isolation source: freshwater sample F1-60 | place: China: Fuxian Lake, Yuxi | collected 2017-12-25
GCGCGCGGCTTGGAGCGGCGGCTGGATCGCCGCTTGCGCGGCGGGAGCGGGGTTGCTCGTGGCCTTGCCGACGAAGAGCTTCGCGGATCGCGCCGCCGACGAGTTGGCGCACAACGGGCACGAGCAGTTGTGGCGCGCCTTCGCCACGGCGGAACTCGACTACGCGGCCTTCTACAGGACGCTGCCGCGCGAGCTGGCAGACGCGCGCGCGCGCGCCACCATCGGCATGGACTCGGCGCAGCCCATGCGCCGCTTCACGCCGCGAAGGACGCCACGGCGGGATCTCGACGTGGTCATCGTGATCGAGGAGAGCTTCGGCAGCGACTTCTCGGCGTTCTACGGCGGAACGAAGGCCCTCACTCCGCGCCTCGACGAGTGGAGCCGGCGCGGGTTGGCGCTGAAGAACCTCGTCGCCGATGGCAATCGCACGGTGCGCGGGCTCGAGGGGATCTTGTGCTCGTTCCCGCCCTTGCCCGGGGACTCGATCACGAAGCGGCCGGCGACCGAGCATGTCGCGACCTTGGCCGAGATCTACGCCAAGCTCGGCTACGACACCGCCTTCGTCTACGGTGGACGCGGCATGTTCGACTCGTTGGAACCCTTCGCGTCGAAGAACGGCTGGAGCGAATTCATCGAGCAGTCCGACATGCCCGACGACGCGTTCTACACGGCGTGGGGCGCGGCGGACGAGTGGATCTTCGCGCGCTTGTTCGAGCGCCAGAAGCTTGCTCGCGCGCAAGGACGGCGCCTGTTCGCGACCATGTTGTCGGTCTCGAACCACAAGCCCTACCTGGTGCCGGAACGCGACACCCACCTCGAGACGCGCGTCGGCACGCGCGAGGGAGCGGTGGCGTACGCGGATTGGGCGTTGGGCCATTGGCTGGACCAGTGCCGCGACGAGGGCTTGCTGGAGGGCACGCTCGTGCTGGTCGTCGGCGACCATGGTGCTCGCGTCTACGGTGCGGAGTCGATCCCAGTCGGCAGCTATCGCATCCCGGCCCTGTTCCTCGCGCCCGACGCGAGCATGCAGGAACGCGCGATCGAGCGCTTGTGTTCGCAGATCGATCTGGCGCCCACCTTGCTCTCCCTCGCGGGCGTGTCGGCGACCGCGAGCTTCTTCGGCGAAGACCTGCTGGCCTCGCCCCCGGATGGCCCGGGCCGCGCATGGGTCATCCACAACAGGAACATTGGTCTCTTGACCGACGAGTGGATGGTCGTGCTGGGACTCCAGCAGGAGGTCAGCTGGTGGCGTCGTTCCGACAGGATCTCGGCGAAGCTGGAGCTCGTCGCACCGGGCGCCGTGCCTCCGCGGCTCTTGGGGATGCAGGACGACGCGACCGCCGTGTTCCAGCTGGCCGACGAGCTGTATCGCGAGCGGCGCCTCGGGGTCCTGGAAGCGCGGCGCGTCCTGTCCGCCGCGCGCTAGCCTTCGCGCGTGTTGCGCGCCGGTGCGCAGGCGGCGATACTGCCCAGGCGCCCGCGTGGCGCAGGAGAGTCCAGTGCCGCAACCCGCCGCAGCGCCTCAGACCCTCGGGGTCGCCCTCGTAGGTTCCAAGTTCATGGGCCGCGCCCATGCCAACGCTTGGGGCCAGGCCAACCGCTTCTTCGACCTTCCGCGCAGGGTGGCCTTGCGCACCGTCGCCGCGCGCGACGGCGACGCGCTCGACAAGTTCGTGGCGCAATGGGGCATCCCGCACGGCACCACCGATTGGCGCTCGATCGCCAAGGACCCCATGGTCGAGCTGGTCGACGTGGCGACCCCGAACGACTCCCACAAGGAGATCACCATCGCCATGCTCGAGGCGGGCAAGCATGTCGCGTGCGAGAAGCCGCTGGCGGGCACCTTGAACGACGCGCGCGCCATGCGCGACGCCGCCAAGAAGCACCGCAAGAAGTCGCAGACCTTCGTGTGGTTCAACTATCGGCGCTGTCCGGCGTTGGGGCTGGCCTGGCAGATGATGCGCCAAGGCCTCGTTGGTCGCGTCTACCACGTGCGCGCGCAGTACCTGCAGAGCTGGGGCGGGCCGGACACGCCGCTCTTGTGGCGCTTCAAGAAGGGCGAGGCCGGCAGCGGCGCGCACGGCGACCTGAACGCGCACATCGTCGACATGGCGCGCTTCCTGCTCGGCGAGGAGCTGCAGGACATCCACGGCGCCGTCTCGCGCACCTTCGTGCAGGAGCGCGCGATCCCGGGCAGCGACAAGAAGGGACGCAGCGACGTCGACGACGCGGTCGTGTTCCTGGCGAGCTTCCAGTCGGGCGCCATCGCCACCTTCGAGGCCACGCGCCTCGCGGCTGGCCACTTGAACGCCAACCGCATCGAGGTCAACGGCGAACTTGGTTCGCTGCGCTTCGAGTTCGAGTCGATGAACGAGCTGTGGTGGTGCGACAACCGCGAGGATCCGCGCACGCGAGGATGGAAGCGCATCGTCGCCACCAGCGCGGCCGGCATGCACCCTTGGGCCGGATCGTGGTGGCCGGACGCGCATGTGCTCGGCTACGAGCACGGCTTCGTCAACATGGCGGCCGACGTCGTCGGGGCCTTGTGCGGAGTCGAGCCGCAGGTGCCGCTCGCCGACTTCGAGGACGCCTACCAGACGCAGCGCGTGCTGGAGGCGGCCATGAAGAGCGCCAAGGAGAAGTGCGCCATCCGCATGGCGGAGATCAAGTGACCGACCGCGAGTGCGCGGCCCACGCGGCCGCGGCGAGGAACCATCCACGATGAGCCGTCCCGTCTGCTTGTTCACCGGCCAGTGGGCCGATCTGCCCCTCGAGACCCTCGCCGCCAAGGCCAAGGCCTTCGGCTACGACGGCTTGGAGCTCGCGTGTTGGGGCGACCACTTCGAGGTCCAGCGCGCCCTGAAGGACAAGCAGTACTGCTTGCGGAAGTGGGAACTGCTGGCCGACCACGGCCTCGCCTCGTTCGCCATCAGCAACCATCTCGTCGGCCAGGCGGTGGGGGACCTCGTCGACGAACGCCACCAGTCGATCCTGCCCGAGCATGTGTGGGGCGACGGCCAGCGCGAAGGGGTCCGCAAGCGCGCGCAGAAGGAGATGATCGACACCGGTCGCGCAGCGCGCAAATTCTTCGACGCCGCGCCCGTGTCCGTCCAGCAGCGGCTGAAGCAGACGGGGAAGACGGTGGTCGTGGGCTTCACCGGCAGCCCCATCTGGCACTACGCCTACGCCTTCCCGCCGCTGCCGAAGGGCGCGATCGAGGCAGGCTTCAAGGACTTCGCCCGCCGCTGGCGGCCGATCTTCGACTCGTACGAGAAAGAGGGCGTGTGGTTCGCCCTCGAGGTGCATCCGACCGAGATCGCCTTCGACATCAGCAGCACGCAGCGCGCGCTGGAGGCGGTCGGTCACCACCCGCGCTTCTGCTTCAACTTCGATCCGTCGCACTTCGGCTACCAGGGCGTCGACTACCTCGAGTTCCTGCGCCGCTTCGGCGACCGCGTGGTCAACGCGCACGTCAAGGACGTGTGGTGGTCGCCCACGCCGACCCTCGCCGGCACCTTCGGCGGGCATGTCGACTTCGGCGCCGATGGACGCAACTGGGACTTCCGCTCGCCCGGACGCGGCCGCATCGACTTCGAAGGCATCATCCGCCTCCTGAACCACGCCGGATACCAGGGCCCGCTCACCGTCGAGTGGGAAGACGCCATGATGGACCGCGAGCACGGCGCGACCGAGGCGGCGGCCTTCGTGCGGCGCCTCGACTTCCCGCGCAGCTCGCGCGCCTTCGACTCGGCCTTCAGCGAGTGACCACGCGCGACGCGCGCTCCGAACCGGGGCGCGCGTCGCGCACTCCCCCCCAGACCAGGCCTCTCCGCGGCATCACCGGCCACGACCATGAACCAGACAGACTTCGGCGTGCGAGCCCGGCTATCGGGCATGATGTTCCTCCAATACGCCATCTGGGGCGCGTGGCTCCCGATCCTGTGGCCGTACCTCGCCGGAGTGCGCGGCTTCAAGGCCGACGAGATCGGCGCCATGTTCATGGTGGGCGCCGTGGGGGCGCTGCTGGCTCCCTTCGTCGCCGGGCACATCGCCGACCGCTTCTTCTCCACGCAGAAGTTCGTCGGCCTGCTGCACCTCTTGGGCGCGCTGCTCATGTGGCAGCTCGCCGCGATCGAGACCTACTGGGGCTTCCTGTGGTTCTCGCTCGTCTATTCGATCCTCTACTGCCCGACGATGCCGTTGACCAACGCCATCGCCTTCCACCACCTCAAGGACCGCGACAAGGAGTTCGGCCAAGTGCGCTTGTGGGGCACCATCGGCTGGATCGCGGTCGGCATCGCCGTCGGGCAGTGGTTGCTGCACCACCACACGCCCGTCGGAGCGACCGAGGACATGGTCGCCAAGGCGCAGGACCTCGGTCGCGCCGACGCGTTCAAGCTGAGCGCGGTCCTCGGCGCCTTGATGGGCCTCTACTCCTTCACCCTGCCCGACACGCCGCCGCGCAAGGACGCCGGTCGCAGCGCGATCGGGGCGGCCTTCGCCGAGGTGCTGTCGAACCGCGCGCTGCGCGTGCTGTTCCTCGTCTCGATCCCGATCTCGTGCATCCACCAGTTCTACTTCGTGCACACTTCGGGCTTCCTGTCGACCTTCCAGACCAAGGCCGCCGATTCGATCAACGACATCTTCGGCGTGGGGGGCGGAGGCTTGATGACGATCGGGCAGATGTCGGAGATCGTGGTCATGGCGTCGATGCCGATCCTGGCGCGGTCCTTGTCGAAGAAGCACATCCTCGTGCTCGGTTGCGCGGCCTACGCGGCGCGCATGGCTGTCTTCGCCTACATCGACCATGTGCCCGTCGCGGCGCAGCTGCCCGTGGCCATCGTCGGCGTGGCCATGCACGGCTTCGTGTTCTGCTGCTTCATCTTCGTGGCGTTCATGATCGTCGACGAACAGACCGGGTCCGACGTACGCGCCAGCGCCCAGAGCCTCTACAACCTGGTCATCGTCGGCATCGGCGTCATCGCCGGCAGCTGGATCTCGAGCAAGGTCGCGCTCATCGCGCAGGGCGCGTCCGAGACGCTCGTCTACGCGGATCGCGCCCAGACCGCCGTGCTGTTCGGCGTGCCGATGTGGGCGTCGCTCGCCTGCCTCGTGCTCGTCGTGCTCTTCTACCCCTCGACCTCCGCCAAGCGTCCGCAAGCGTCATGATCACGCTCGTACTCGCCCTGCCCATCCTCCAAGGCCTGCCGGCGCCGGAGCGCGCGGCGGATCCGTTCGTCTTCCGCTCGGTGCTCGACCGGCATGTCAGGATCGCCACGGCGGCGCTGCACGATGAAATGTGGTGCGCCTGGGACGCCACCACCTGCGGGCTGCGCAAGGCCTGGCGCGGAGGCGTGTTGTTCGAAGGCACGGTCTGGACCAGCGCGCACGGCCCGCAGCCGACCACGCGCGGCACGACCTTGATGGAGGGCTTCGACGGACCGGTTTGGAGCGCCATCCGCATCGTGCGCGATCCCTCGAAACCCGACTCGCGGCTCGAACCCATCGGTTGCAAGGCGCGCTGGCGCGGGCACGAGGTCGTCAAGGGCCGGCTCGTGCTCAAGTACGCCATCGACCTCGAGGATGGCCGCAGCATCCTCGTCGAGGAGCGCCCCGAGTTCGTGCGCCCCGAGCACCTCTTCAGCGCCGAGCGCATGGACGAGCTCGAGTTTCGTGGTCCGCAGTCGGGATTGTGGCGCCAGTGGCGCGTGGCCGATTGCCCGGAGGACGTCGCGTTGCAGGTGCTGGTGCGCCGCGACTCCAGCGGACGCTTCTTCGTCGACGAGGCCGTCGCGCAGGACTCGATCAAGGATGTCGCCGACGAGCGCGGCGTCGTGGTCGAGACGCGCATCGAGAGTCGCATCACGCTCGGCAAGCCCTTCCCGATCGGCAACGTCTACCAGTTCTGGCTGCTGCCGCAGGCTGGGCCCGCGCCCGAGGAGGGCAAGTAGCCATGTGGATGCGTGGACTCGCCATCGTCGCGTGCATCCTGCCCGCGCTCGCCGCCCAAGCGGTGGATGAGCGCGGCCCGGGCCTGGCCCTGCGCGCCTACTACCTCGGCGAACCGCTGGACGAGCTGCTGCCGCTCGTCGCCGGCCAGACCCCCAACGTGTCGCGCATCGTGCCGCAGGTCGACTTCGAGGATGCCGAACTGGGCGGACTCGAGGACTTGTTCCTGCTCGAGCTCGATGGCTGGCTCGTGGCGCCGGTCGCCGGCGAGTACGAGCTGCGCCTCGTCAGCGACGACGGTTCGGAGCTGCTGCTCGACGGCGCCAAGATCGTCGACCACGACGGTCTGCATGGTCCCTTGGCCAAGACCGCGCGCGTGCGGCTCGACGCGGGACCGCGCGCCTTGAAGTTGCGCCACTTCGAGTGCTACGGCGGCTGGGCGCTGCGCCTCGAATGGCGTCCGCCGGGCGCGGCCGACTTCGTCGTCGTGCCCGAGTCCGCGCTGCAATGCGTCAAGGGCGACGTGAAGGTCGTCGCGCCGGGCAGGAAGCGCGTGCTGCGTCCGCTTTCGAAGTCCTCGCCGGGCGATGGCCAACCGCTCGCCGGCGTGCATCCCGCCTTGGCGCTTTCGCAGGCGCGTCCCGAGGACTTCAAGCCCAAGGTCGCGGGCTTGGCGTTCCTCCCGGATGGTCGCTTGCTCGTCTCGACCTGGGATCCGGAAGGCGCCGTGTGGATCCTGGACGGCGTCGCGTCGGGTGATCCGGCGCGCATCACGAAGAAGCGCTTCGCGGCGGGCCTGGCCGAGCCCCTGGGCTTGTGCGTGGTCGGCCAGCGCGTGTTCGTCTGCCAGAAGCAGGAGATCACCGAGCTGATCGACAAGGACGGCGACGAGGTCGCCGACGAATACCGCTGCGTCAGCTCGGACTTCGAGGTCAGCCCCAACTTCCACGAGTTCACCTTCGGCCTGGTCGCGAAGGATGGCTGGTTGCACGCGAATCTGGCCATCGCCATCGATCCCGGCGGCAAGAGCACGGATCCGCAGGTGCCCGGGCGTGGACGCTCGATCCGCGTCCACATGGACACGGGCGAAGTGCAGACGGTCGCGCACGGGCTGCGCACGCCCAACGGCATCGGTCCAGGTCCCGATGGGTCGATCCTCCTGACGGACAACCAAGGCGATTGGCTGCCCTCCAGCAAGCTGCTGCGCCTGCGCGATGGCGCCTTCTACGGATCGCGCGCCGTGCTCCGGGAAGCGGCGGCGAACTTGCCCGTCGACCCGCCCGTGGCGTGGTTGCCGCAGAACGAGATCGGCAACTCGCCCAGCCAACCTGCGTTGCTCCCCGAGTCCTTCGGCCCGTACGCCGGCCATGTGGTGCACGGCGACGTGACGCACGGCGGGTTGAAGCGCGACGTGGTCGATGTGGTCGATGGTGTCTGGCAGGCCAGCGTCTTCCGCTTCACGCAAGGCCTCGAGGCCGGCTCCAATCGCGTCGTCGTCGGACCCGATGGCGCGCTGTACGTCGGCGGCATCGGCTCCACGGGCAACTGGGGCCAGGAGGGCAAGCTGCGCCACGGCTTGCAGCGCCTCGCCTACGCCGGCCCGGCGCCCTTCGAGATGCGTTCGCTCCGCGCGATGACCGGCGGTCTCGAGATCGAGTTCACCAGCGCCTTGGCTCCAGGCCAAGGTTGGGACGCGCGCGGCTACCAGATCGCGCAGTGGCGCTACGAGCCCACGGAGCAGTACGGCGGACCCAAGCTCGACGAGGAGGTGCTGGTGGTGCGCCGCGCCAGCGTCTCGAAGGATCGCGCGCGGGTGCACCTCGAGATCGACGGCTTGAGGGAGGGCCGCGTCGTCCACGTGCGCCTCGTGGGCGGCCAGCGCGACGAGGACGGCCGCCGGCCGTGGACGAGCGAAGGCTGGTTGACCTTGAACAAGTCGCCCGGCGACCGGCCGCTGGAGCTGCGCGATGCGCCGCGCTTCGAACGGAACCAGTTGTCCGCGGCGGAGGCCGAGCAGGGCTTCGAGCTCCTGTTCGACGGCGCGTCCCTCGAGCAGTGGAAGGGCCACCAGAAGGACGCTCCTCCCGCCGGCTGGGTCGTGGAGGACGGCGAGCTCGTCTGTCGTGGCGGAGGCGATCTGGTCACGCGCGAGTTCTATGGCGATTTCGAGCTGCGCCTCGAATGGCAAGTGTCGCCGGGCGGCAACAGCGGGATCTTCTTCCACGTGTCCGACGCCCACCCGCATGTGTGGGAGACGGGTCCGGAGATGCAGATCCTCGACAACGACAGGCATCCGGACGGTCGCGAGCCGGCGACTTCCGCGGGCGCCAACTACGCGTTGCACGCGCCGCAGCGCGATCTGACCCTGCCGGTGGGCTTGTGGAACGAAGCCGGCATCCTGTGCCGCGATGGAGTCGTCGAGTACCGCCTCAACGGTGAAGTCTCGGCGCGCTTCGAACTCGGCTCCGAGGAGTGGCGCGCGCTCGTGGCCGCCAGCAAGTTCGCCTCCATGCCTGGCTTCGGCCGCTTCCGACAAGGCCGGATCGCGTTGCAGGACCACGGCGATCCGGTCCGTTTCAGGAACATCCGCATCCGGCGGCTGTGAACGCGCCAAGGCCGCGCGCACCGTCAAGGAATCTTGACGGTGCGACGCGTGCGCATCCAGCGGACTTGACAGGCGCGCGCCCGGGCTGGGAGCATCTTCGGGCCATGCAACGCCCCACCAGCGCTCCGCCGCGCGTCGCGGCGGGATCCGCGCGGCTCTTCTACGCCTTCGACGTGGGAGCCGCCATCGACCTGGAGGCGGCGCAGCGCGCCTTGGCGGGCGAGGCGGCGCTGGAGAAGATCCGCCACAAGGGCCACGCGCCGCGGCACGCGCAGTTCGATCCGCCGCCGCTGCTCGTGCTGCGCGACATGCCCGCCATCGAGGTCGCGGGGCTGCGCACTTTGCCGCAGGTCGAGGTGACCTTGTGGGACTTCGGCGGCGTCACGGTGGCCTTCGAGGCGCCCATCGTCGGCTTCGACCTCGAGGAGCTCGCTGCCTGCGCGACGCGGCTGGCGAGCGACGATCGCGCCCAGGACGCCGCGCGCGCCCTGCTCGAGCGGCTGGTCGCGGCGTTGCGCCATTGCATCGACCATCCTTCGCTGGCCGAGCAGGAGGAGGACTACGTCGTCTGGGAGGTGCGAGCCTTCGAGGAACGACTCGCGCCCGACGAGCTGCTTGCGGGCCACGAGAGCGTCGTCGCGCGCATCCTGCGCGCCGAACCGGACGAGTTGTCCGACCAGGAGGTGCGCGAAGCCGTCGAGACCGTCGTGCGCTTCGGGACGCGAGACCTGGCGATCGTGGACTGGAACGGCGCCTTCCTGCTCGATCCCGAGCCGGCGGACACGCTCGCGGTGCTCGAGTTCGCCAATCTGGAACTGCTCGAGTTGCGCTTCCTCGACGATCGCCTCGACAAGGCGCTCGACCGCGCCTACGCCACGCTGCAACATCCGCGATCGATGTGGCGCATCTTCCAGCGCGAGCGCACGCGGCGCGAGATCGCCGCCGTGGCGCGCCTGCAGATCGACGCGGCGCTCTTGTACGAGCGCGTGGACAACGCGCTCAAGCTGCACGGCGACCAGTATCTGGCGCGCGTGCACCGCGCGGCGGGGGAGAGCTACGGCTTCGCCGAGTGGCACCACAGCGTGCAACGCAAGTTGGAGACGATCGAGCGCGTGCACGAGAAGGTCCATGGCGAGGCCGCCGACCTGCGCATGGAGACGCTCGAGTGGATCGTGATCCTGCTGATCGCGGGGGAGATCCTGCTGTCCTTGTCGGGGATCTTCGCGCACTGAGTCGCGCGTCCGGCTCAGGAGCCGTGCCGCGCGCGACCTTCGCGCTCCCACCACGAGAGCCACTGCTTGCTGGTGTCCAGGCGCAACTCGACCAGGCGCGAGAGCGCGGAGCGCACCGCCATTGCTTCTTGGGCGCGGGCCTCGAGCGTCGCGCCCGCGGAGACCACCGCCACTTCGAGCACCGAGCCCTCGACCAGCGTGCCGATTGCGGGGTCCGCGACGGCGGAGAACTGCGCCACTTCGACGTCGAAGTCGGCCACGTAGGCACGTTGCGTCCCGAAATACGCGTGTGCTCGCGGCGGTCGCGTCGCCGCGGACGCGCCGGCCGGCGCGGCGGGTTGCGCCAGCCGCGCGACCAAGGCAGGCACCGCCGCGGAATAGCCCATGTGCCCCAAGGCTTCGGCCGCGCGTTCGCGAAGGAGCGGCGAAGGCGATTCCGCCAAGGCCCTCTCGAAGGGCGCGATGACCGACGCGTCGCGCGCGCACGCCAACATGCGCGCCGCCGCGCGCCGCGCATCCGCCGACGGGTCGAACATGGCGTGCATGGCCGCTTCGCGACGCGCCTCGCCCGGGAAGCACCTGCGCAGGGCGAGCATGGCGAAGGTGCGGCGCGCCACGACGGTCGAGCCCAGCTCCGCCCGCAGTCGCGAGCTCAGCGCGTCCTTGTCGACGGCCGCGGCCAACTTGCGCGCCACGGCTTCGCGGGCGCCGGGCGGCAGCGTGGGGCCGAGCTCGAGCAACCGCGCGAGGTTCGCCGCGTCGCGCGCGTCGGGCATGAGCAGCAGTTCATGTTCGGCGACCACCGACAAGGCCAGCGGCTCGTCCGGCCTCGCACGCAGCACGAAGTCGAGCTCTTCGAGCGCCTCGACATGCAGCCCCGACTCCGCCGCGCGTCGCGCGGAGGCCACCGCCGCCTTCCACTCGCCGTCGCGCCCAGCCGCGGCCCGCAGTACGCGGCGCGCCTCGCGCCATTCCAAGAGCGCCTGTGCCTCGTCGCGCGCCGACGCCACCTGCCCGGCGGGCAGCAGCTGCCACCCAGACGCGGTCTTGAGCGACCATCGCCCCGATTCCTGCTTGCAAACGACGCGCACCTTGGCGCCATCGCGCAGCTGCAAGATGCGCCGTTCCGCCGGCAAGTCGTGGGCGGAGGCGAACGTGGGGAGCAGCAGGCCGATGGAGAGCAGCAGGGAATGCATGGTGTGCTGGGCCTTCGAGCAAGCGGCGTGCCGAGCGCGGTTCGCCGGGTGCATTGTGCCGCGGAGGCTCGCGGGGCGCATCCCCGCGAGACGGCCTTTCCGCGGCGGGACGACCCTGCCTCGCTCCCGGAGCAGGCGCACAGGTGCGATGTGCGCGATCGCACGCAGCGAAGCACTACCCATCGGCGCCGCTCGGAACGCGCAGTACCATCCCTGCATGCTCGCCTTCCTGTGCGCCGCCTTCGCGCTCCAAGGTCCGAACTTCCCCGTCGAATCCCACGCGCGCGTCGCCCCGTCGGATGGGCGACTCGTGGTGGGCGACGAACGAGATGAGTGGATCGCGCCCTTCTCCACCACCTTGGCGTGGCGCGAGCTGCTCGTCTCCTGGAACCTCGATGTGGAAGACGGCGCTGGCGCGGTCGTCGAGCTCGCCGTCGAGCATGGCGAAGAGCGCAGCGGCTGGCTGCACCTCGGCGAGTGGGGCGTCGCGCCATCCACGCGCGCGCCGCTCGAGTCGAACCTCGGCACGGTCGAGGTCGATTGGTTCAAGCCGAAGCAGCCCTTGTCCGCCGCGCGCGTGCGCGTGCGCGCGCACGGCAAGCCCGGCGCCGTGGTGCGCGTGGCGCGCCTCGACCTCGTCGCTTCGGACATCGCCGCGCGCCGCCCCGCGTCCGCCGCGCCGTCCACCCTCGACCCGCGCGATTGGCGTCGTCGCCTGGACGTGCCTTTCCTCTCGCAGCGCTCGGCTGGAGCGGAGATCGCCTCGCGCGTGTGCTCGCCGACCTCGACCACGATGCTGCTCGCGTGGCGCGGCGTCGATGTCGAACTCGAACGCTTTTGCGCGCTGGCCTACGACCCCGTCAACGACATCTACGGCAACTGGCCGCGCAACGTGCAGGCGGCTTGGACCCTCGGCGTCCCCGCGCGCCTCGCGCGTTGTTCGACTTGGGGCGAGGTCGAATCCCACATTGCCGCCGGCCAGCCCCTGGTCGTGTCCATCCGCGCCAAGCAGGGCGAACTGGCTGGCGCGCCATACGAGAGCACCAACGGCCACCTGCTGGTGCTCGTCGGCTTCGACGACGAAGGCCGGGTGCTCGCCAACGATCCCGCCACCAGCGATCCAGCGCGCGGCCGTTGCACCTTCAGTCGCGCCGACATGGAGGTGGTGTGGATGAATCGCGGCGGCCTCGCCTACGTGCTCATGGAGCGCCCCGCCGCCGAAGCAGGTCGCTGAGTCCCTGCACCGAATTCCGCGCCATCGCACGCCCCGCCACCAGTGCGTCGATTCCCGTCGGGGCCGCTAGCGCTGGAAGGCCGGCAAGAGCCCCGACGGCAGCAGCAGCACCAGCGATTCCATGCTGGTCGCGTAGGCGTCGCCGAAGCGTTCGTCGCGGAAGCGGCCGTCCTCGGCTTGGCGCTGGAGCGCGGCTTGCACCGCCGCGCGTCGCCATTCGAGCCATGGCGACTGGTCCTCGAGTTGCCACAGGGCTTGCGCCAAGTACAGGCTCTCGTAGCGCGGACAAACCACCAAGCGCGCCGCTTCCGGCGCGTCGGGCAGCTTGCGCAACGCCAGCGCGCGCGCGATCCAGTCGTGGCCTTGGCGCAACTGGATGCCGGAGTACGAGCCTGCGTTCTGCAGGACGCCGATGCCGGCCGCGGTCAAGGCTACGGAGACTTGCTTGTCGCCGATCGCGTAGGCGAAGGCGCCATCCTCGCGACGCGTGCGGCGCAGGTAGGCGAGCGCGCGCTCCACGACGACCGCATCGACGCCCACGCCCACGTCCCGCGCCCCGCGCAGGGCTTGCACGGCGCACACCGTCAGCGAGCTCTCGTGGCCGCCGCCGCGTTCGGGCTCGTACCACCAGCCACCTTCGACTCCCTGAGCCCTCAGCAGGAGTTCGACCGCCTCGCGCAGCGCGCCCTCCACGCGCGCGCCGAGGTCGTCCTTCCTCGACATCGACCACGCCTGCGCCAGCGCGAGCGTCGCGTAGCAGTGCCCGTGCATGCGCGATACGAGGTCGCCCGGGCGCGAGATCCAGCCGCGACGCGGCGATTCCGTCGTGCGATCGCTGCACGCCACGAGCCATTCGATCGACCGCCTCAGCTCCGCGCCATGCTCCCCGCGCCCAGGAGTCGCTCCGCCGGCCATCCACGCCAGCGCGCACAGCGCCGTGGTGGCGACCGGCGCATGGCCCGCCGCTTCGGCGCGCGAAGCCCCACCGGCCACGCCGGTGGAGGAGAAGCTGCCGTCGGGATCCTGCTCCTTGGCGAGCCACGCCAAGGACCGCGCGGCCGCCGTCCGGGCGCGTTCCTCGAGTTCGTCGACGGGCACGCTGGCCTTTTCCCGCGCCGGTGTCGACTGGTCCTTGGCGCGCTCCGAGCGACCGGGGGTGCTGTCAAATTCCTTTGACAGATCGGCCGTGGCCGCCGGCGGCGGCTGGCTCCACAGCAGCGCCGCGCACAGGAGGATCACGGGTTCTTCGACAGCCTGCGGTAGTAGCCGTCGATGGCGTCGCGGTAGCGCGGCGGCAGGTCGCGGCCGCCCTGCGTGCGGAACACGTCGCGCGCGTGCACGGGCAAGTCGCCCCAACGATCCGCGCCATCCGAGCCCTTGCTGCCGGCGCCCAGCGGATCGCCGCCTGGGTCGGAGCCCGGACGCGAGGTGCCGGCATCCGCGCCCGCCTGGCGCGGATCGCGCGGGCGCGATTGCCCACCCGGAGTCGGTCGCTGGCCTTGCTGCTCGCCGGCGCGGTTCTCTTGTTGGCCCCCTTGCTGCTGGCCGCCTTGCTCCTGCCCGGCCTGCGGGCGCTGCGCTCCCTGTCCAGGGCCTTCGGGGGTGGCCTCGCGCTGCGTCGATTGCTCGCTGCGTCCGGAGAGGGGCGAAGAGGAGCCGTCCCCGTCCTGTTGCCCTTGGCCTTGCCCGCCAGAGCTTCCACTCGAGCTCCCGCCGCCACCGCCGCCGCCCTGCTGTCCGGCTTGCCGGGCCAGGTCTAGCAGGCGATCGATGTCGGCCTGCACCTTGCGCGAGTTGTCGGCCGTCTGGCGCAGCAACTCATCCATGCTGGACAACCCGGCGTCGCGCAGCTTCTTCGTGTCGCCCGCGGCCGCGTCGGACAGCAGCTTGTCGATCGCCTTGAGCTGCTGCTCGACCTCGCCGAACAAGCGCAGCATCTCCGCCTGCCCGTCCTCCTGCTGTCGTGAAAGGCGGCGCGGCGGTTCGTCCTGACGCGCGTGCAGCACGGTGGCGGGCAAGCACAAGCACAACCAGATCCAAGCCTTCATCGCCCTCCTCCTTCGCCATCCTCGTCGCCGCCGGCCGGTTCGATGCGCACAGGCGGCGCTCCTTCGGCGCCGGGATCCGGCACCCCCAAGCGCCTGCGGAAGGCGACGAACAGATCGCTGGTGCGCTCGTGGCGCCGGGCCAAGCGGCCTACATCCTCGAGCAGCAGGGGATCGATCCCGTCGACCTCCTTCAGCTCCGGATGCAGCGCCAGCAGGCGTTCGATCGACTCCATCACGTCGACCTCCATCTTCCTCAGCAGCTTCAGCTCGGCTTCGTCCGGCACCAGGCGGTTCTCGCCCTGCTGCTGCTGCTGCTGCTGGCCCTGTTGCTCCTGTTGTTCTTCTTCGCGCCGGCGGTCCTTCTCGGCTTGCAAGGCCGCGTTCATCCAGTCGAGGTCCTGCTTCACATCCTGCTGCAGCGCTTGCACGCGCTCGCCGGATTGCCAGTCGCCCTCCTCGGTCATGAGCGCCGCGATGCGCTTGAGGTCTTCCTCGACGCGCGCGAACACGCTTTGGAAGACCACCGAGCCCTCGTCGCCGATCGACTTGGCCAATTCAGCGCTCTTCTTGGCTAGTGCTTCCTCGGCCCGCGCGATCTTGCGCAAGCGCAGCTTCTGCGCGTGGGTGGCGCGCTGCGCCTCGCCGCGCGCCTGGTCGAGCTCCGACAGCGCAGCCATCTCCGCGATGTGCCCTTCGAGCAGCTTCTGCACCTCCTCGGAGATCTGGAAGAGCAGCTCCTCCTGCCGCAGCTTCTGGTACTGCTCTTCGCGTTCGGCGATCTCCTGCGCAGCCTCCTGGATGGCTTCGCGCGCCTCCTGCTCGGCTTGTTGGGCGCGGTCGAGGTCGCCCTCCTGCAAGGCTTCCTCGGCTTCTCGAGCCGCCTGCTGGGCGCGTTGCAAGGCCTCGCGCGCTCCTTGCGCGTCGCGTTCGTCGGCCAGTCGCGCCAACTCGAGCAGTTGCTTGCGAATGCGCTCCTGCTCCTGACGCTGGCGTTCGGCTTCGGCCTGTTGCGCCCCGTCGCGCGGCTTGGCGCCGGAGCCGGCCGCTTGTTGGGCGCGCTCCAAGGCTTGCGAAGCCTGCTCCTGCGAACGGGCCGCCGAGCCCATGTCGCCTTGTTGCAGGGATTGCTGCGCGGAGTCCATCGCTTGGCGGGCTTCCTGCAAGGCTTCGCTGGCGCCTTCGCGGGCTTGTTGCGGAGTCGCTTGCGATTGCTCCGACTGGCGCGCGAGGCGCTCGGCTTCTTGCTGCAAGGTCGCCTGCGCGGCGCGCAGCTCGTTGCGCGCAGCTTGGTCGCCGCCCTGCGCACGGGCGCGCGCCAAGGCTTGTTGCGCCCGCTGCAAGGCGGCTTCCGCCGCCTCGGCGGCCTGCGCGGCTGCGGCGGGTTGTTCCGCAGCCGCGGCCTGAGCTGCGCGTTCTTGCGCCGCTCGCGCCTCCTCCAAGGCGGCCTGCGCCGCTTGCGCGGCATCGGTCGAGGCCTGCGGAGTGGCTTGCAACTGCTCGCCGAGGTCCTGCGTTTCGTTGGCGGCGCCGCGCTGCGATTCCTCCAACGCCGCGCCCAAGCTCGCTGCTTCGTCAAGCAGCGACTGCAACTGCGCCCGAGCCACCTCCGCCTGCGCGCGGGCCGCCTCCGCGTCCTGCGCTGCCTGTTCCGCGTTCGGCTGCTCCTGCTGCGATCCGCTCTGTTGCGATCCGCTCTGTTGCGATCCGCTCTGCTGCGATCCGCTCTGCTGCGATCCGCTCTGCTGCGATCCGCTCTGCTGCGACCCGCTCTGCTGCGACCCGCTCTGCTGCGACCCGCTCTGTTGCGATCCGCTCTGCTGCGATCCGCTCTGCTGCGATCCGCTCTGTTGCGATCCGCTCTGCTGCGACCCGCTCTGCTGCGATGCAGATCCTTGCGTAGCCTGCTGCAATGCCTCGAGGGCTGCGCGAAGCTCTCGGGCGAGAGGGGTGTCGGAACCTTCAACCCCTTGGCGTGCGCCTTGGGTCGACTGGGCGGCGCGTTGGGCTGCTTCGCGTTGGGCTTGGGCTTCGGCCAACAGCGCTTGCGCCAATCGTTCGAGCTCCGCGGCCGTCTTGGCGCGTGCGGCATCGTCCTGCGTGGCGGCACGCGCCGCGCCTTCGGCGCCCTGCGCCAATTGCTCGGAGATCTTGCGCGCGCTGGAGTCGCCGCCAGCCGCGCGGGCTTCGCGATCCGCCGCGGAGCGCAGCGCTTCGGACGCGCGCTGGGCTTCGGCCTGCGACTCCCGCACGCCTTGCGCTGCCTGCTGCAAGCGCGCCGCCGCGCGCATGCCGCGTTCCGCGGCGCCCAATTCGCGAGCCGCTTGTTCCGCCTGTTTCAACGCCTCTTCGAGCGCGGTTCGCTCGGTCGGCTTCCAAGCCGACAGCACTTGCGCGTCCCGCTCCTGCCGCTGGCGCAGCTCCTCCAGCGCGCGCGCGATCTGCGCCAAATCCAAGGCGCCGCTGGCCCGATTCTCGGATTGGGTGCGCGACAGCAACTCGTCTTGCTTGCGACGCAACGCGGAGAGCGCCTGCTCGAGGGCCTTCTGCTCGTCCGTGCGCGCGGCTTGGCGCAGCTCCTGCGTGGCCTGCTCGAGTTGCTGCTCGGCGCCGGCCAGCTTCTGCAAGTCGGCCTTGAGCGCGGCCAAGGCCTCGGCCTCCTTGGCGAGATCCTCCATGCCTTGGCGATCGGTCAAGATCGAGTACAACCGCTCGAGGCTCCTGACGACCGTGGCTTGCGCTTCGAGCGACTGCACGCTGCGACCGCTGGCAAGGTCCTGCTGCGCCTCGGCCATCAGCTCGGACAAGGTCTTGCCTTCGCGTTCGCTCGAGCGTTGGTCGAGGTGCGACAAGCCTTCGCGCAGCAGCTTGGCCGCGTGGGTGCGCCCCTCGGCCTCGAAGCGCACGGCCAATAACTCCATCGTCTGCCGCAGGCGCGACAGTTGGCGCAGCAGCAGCTCCTGGTCGCCAGCGAGTTGCGGACTCGAGGCGCCGTCCTGCGCGAGCGCCGACTCGGCGCCGCACAAGAGGAGGGCCAAGGCGAAGCCCGCCAGCGTGCATCGTGCTCGATTCATCATGGTGCGTGCCTGTGCGTGTGTGCGGGCGGGATTGGTCGACGGCCTCATTTGGCCTGCGCGCCCTGCTTGGTGCGTTCAGCGAGGTTCTTCTGCGCCTCGAGGATGTCGCGCGTCAAGTTCAGCACCGACTGCAGCGTATCCCACTCGGCCAATTTCGACAGGAGCCGCTCGGTCTCCTCGAGCGCGCTGCGAGTCGAGCGCAGGGCTTGCGCGGTGGCGGCCTGCGCGTCGGCGTTCGACGATTCGGCGCCGGCGAGGGCTTCGGTGGCTTCGGTGGCGTGGATCTCCGAGATCGAGGCGGACAAAGCCGCGATCTCGACCAACTTGGGAGCGAGGCCGTTGCCAAAGGCGCCACCAGTGGCTTGTTCAGCCAAGCGCGTCCATCCTGCGAGATCGGCGCGGCGCGCGTCGCTGGACAGGCCATCGAGTTGCGCCACGGCGGCCAGCGCCCGTTCCTCGATGCGCGCCAGCAAGATCGCCTCGGCGGTCGAGCACAGCTCGCGCGCCAAGGAGCGGGCCTCGCCCTGCACGCGTCGCGCGCCCGCCGCGGCGGCGGAGACGGCGGCGGAAGTCTCTTCGGCCACGGCGGCGGCGAGCACGGTTTCGAGCTCGCGCCATTCGGACTCCTTCGAGCGCAAGAGCTCCGCGAGGCTCGTGGCCGACCCTTGCGCGCGGGTCAAGCGATCTTGGATGCGCCGCAGGAACTCGTCGTCGGAGAGCACGCGCAAGCGCACTGGTTGCGAACGCGTCGTGCGCGGTTGCGGTTCCTTGATGTCGCGCGCGACGACCACCAGATCGCAGGCCGCTCCGGGCGCGCAGGCTCCCGGCGCGAACAGCTCCGCCGCCTCGAGTCGTCGTACCACCGCGCGCAGGTCGCGCGGCAGTTCCGAGGCCGGGCGCTCGCTCGCGAGCGTGGCTGGATCGAGACGCGCCGCCTCCAGCGGCACGAGCAACGGGTCGCCTTCGACCGGCTCGCACGACAGTTCGACTTGCGCCACGCCGAAGTCGTCCTCGATGCGAGCGCGCAGCGCGACCAGGCCTTGCGCGGTCGTGTCGAGATCGCTGCGCGCCGGAGCCGACAACTCGATCCTCGGCGCCTTGTCTTCGATCACATCGATGCCGTGCAGGCCGGGGTCGGGGTTCGACAAGCCGTTGGAATCCGTCAGCTCGAAGCGGAAGCGGGTGGTGGCCTCGGCGACGAACTCGAAGGAGAGACCTTGCTTGGCGGGCGCGCTCTCGGTGTCCGCGGGATACCGAGCGGGCGCGAGGTCCAGGGCGCGCCCGTCGGGTTCGAGTCGCGCCACGCCGCGCGCGTCCGGCGGACTCGGCAGGACATGCACGCGCACGCGCGAGCCTTGCAGCGCCTTGGCCGCGCCGTCGAAGCTCAAGCTGGAAGCGAGCTTGGCGTAGGCCGGCGGTTCGATCTCCAGCGCCACGCCCGCGACGTCGGGCGGCACCAGCACGATGAGCTTCGCCTTGGGTCCTTCGTCCTGGTCGTCGCCACCGGTCGCCCACAGCTCCACGTCCTGCGAAACCCCACGCACCAGAGCACCGAAGTTGCCGCGCGCGGTGGCAGCCAGCACTTGTCGGCGGCCCGACGAGTCATGCAGCACGACTTCCTCGGGCGTCTCGCCGCGCGCCACGACCACCACCGGCACGTCGCTGCCGCGCGCCACGCGCCGCACCAACGGATCGGCGGGGTCCACCGGCGTGCCGGCGCGGATCTCGAGCACCAGCTCCGTGCGGCGCGGCCACGAGACCTCCGCGCCCGCGATGCGCGCCAGGAAGATGCGAGCGCCTTGGGCGTCGAGCCAACCAACCAAGGCCACGGCGGCGAGCGCCGCGAAGCTCCAACGCAGGCGTTGCCGCGCCTTGGACGGATCGAACACGCCGGCGAGATCGAGTCCGCGCGCGGCGGCCTCGGCGCGGGCCACGGTGGCGGCGACCAACTCGCGCGAGCCTTCGGGGCGGCGCTCGAGTTGCACCGCCGAGACGAGCACGCTCGCCAACGAAGGATGGGCTCGCTCGACGAGCACCGCCAGTTCCTCGTCCCGCGGACGCGCGCGCCACGGCCGCCACCACTCGCGCCACAGCACGAACAGGGGGATGGCTGCGAACAGCAGCAGGTGGAACAGGCGGATCGCCGCCGGCAACTCCAGCGAGCGATCGAGCAGGTAGGCGACCAGGAGCCAGCCCAGCGCCGCGAGCATGGTGCTGGCGGCCCCGTGCAGGAGCACGATGCCGGCGAGGCGGGCGCGCGCGCGCGCCAGCAGTCCGGCGAGGATGGGGCTTGGGCGTGATTCGACCAACTTGGTGGGCGCGCGATCAGCGCTGGAAGATGGGCAGGAAGCGGTAGGGGATCTCGAGCATCAGCACGGCCATGGCCGTGCCGAGCGCCGGGCCGGGGCCGGTCTCGTTCTTCCAGTGGCCGTCCCTCTGCTGGTTGCGCAAGAGCGACGAGCGCAACTCCTCGAAGTACGGCTCCCAGTACGGCGAACCGGCGGTGTACATGGCTTGGACGGCGTAGTAATGGCCGTACCAGTAGAAGTAGTGCCCTTCTTCCTCGTGGCGGCGGTTGAAGTCGCGCAGGTTGCGCGCGAGGTAGTCGAGGCCCTTCTTGATCAGTTCGTCGCTGTAGATGCCGAGGCCGTGCAGCGCCGTCACGCCAGCCGCCGTCAGCGGGAAGGAGGAGCGCGAGTAGACCTCCTTCTGGTAGTGGAAGGTGCCGATCTCGGCGTCCATGCCGACGCCGAAGCCCATGCCGCGCGTGACGGCCGAATCCACCACGTAGCGCGCCGCGCGGTCGACGGTGGACTTGGGCACTCGGATCCCGATGTTGCGCGCCGAGCGCAACGCGATGACCTGGCACACCACGATCGACATGTCGCTCTCGGCCGCGTAGGGCTCGTAGCGCCAGCCACCCTCGGCGTTTTGGCTCTTGACGATGAAGTCCACCGCCTTCTGCAGCTTCTTCTCGACGTCCTCGCGCGGCGTCATGCCGCAGATCTCCGCGAGGAACAGCGTCGCGATGGCGTGGTCGTACATGCGCGAGCCGGCATGCGTGATGTAGCCGTCCTCCTGCACGCACGACAGCACGAAAGACAGCGCCTTCTCGATGTTCTGGCCGTGGCGCCCGCGTCCCGGCAGGTGGCCGCCGGCGAGGAACGCCATGCCGCCCAAGGCCGTCACGCCCAAGTGGCCCTTGTCGGCCGAGGTGAAGTTGAAGCCGTTGTTCAGCTTGTAGCCGATGCGCGCCGTCCAAGAGCCGTCCGGGCCCTGCTTGGCGGCGAGCCACTCGAGTCCGCGCTCGACGGCGCGCGCGTGTTCTTGCGTGACGACGATGGCGGAAGCATCGCCGCGCACTTGCAGGCCGGAGTCGACCGGCGCGGGCGCGGGCAGCGTCAGCAGGGTCGTCGCGAGGGCGAGGATCATCGCAGGATCTCCAATTGGTTGCGCGTGCGCAGCAAGAGTTGCGTGCCGAGCGGAACGAGCTGGGGGACGTCGCCACGTTCGGCGGCGGGGACGTCGCGCGTGCCCAGCGACAGTCCGCTGGCGGGATCGAACCACAAGAGCCTCGTCCTGAAGTCGGGCGTGGGCAGCTTGCGGTCGTACTGGGTCAGGGCGATGGCCACCGCGCGCGGCGAACTCGCTGGTTGCGGCTGCAGCCCGTGCTGGATCTCGTCGTAGGGCAGGCCGATCGAGGCGTTCCACAACTCGCCGCGCTCGAGGTCGACGCAACGGATGCGCGCTTCGCGCTGCGCTTGTCCCGGTCGCACTCCGAGGAAGTACAACGGTCCGGGCGCCGCTTCGAGCCTTTGGAAGCGCGGCATGCCCACCACGCGGTCCTCGAAGCCGAGCTTGATGGTCGAGCCGGCATCCAGGGAGCCGCGCGCGGCGTCGACCCGCACGAGGATCGGCTGGGGTGCGGGGTTGTTGTTGCTGGTGGCCCACGGGCGCAGGAAGGCCCAGTGGCGGCCCGATTGCGACACGACGTGGTTCAGGACGCGCCGCGCGCCATCCTCGGCGTCGAAGCCGATGCGCGCCACCGCCGCGCCGCCGGGCAGTTGGTGCACGGCGATCTGGTTGCGGACCTGGTCGCGCACCTCGTTGAACCACGGGACGAGCAAGCGGCCCGAGTCGACCCACGCGTCGCGATCGAGGTTGGCGGCGGCGGTGGCTTCCAGCTCGAACTCGGCGCGCTTGCGGCCGGTGGCGAGCTCGTGCACGACCACCATGCGCTTGCCCGGGGCCGGCAGGGAGATGACGCAGCGCGCTCCGACCAGCGGCAACGCGGCGTGTTCGCCGGGTTCGGCGTTGGCGCTCCACAGCGCGGCGCCGTTGTCGACGGCGAAGGCGCGCAGCGTGCCGTCGTCCTCGCGCACGACCAGCACGCCGTCGGCGCAGGCCGCGCCCACCGCCTGCACGGGCGCGCTCCACAGCAGCGCGCCGTCCTCGAGCGACAACGCGATGGCACGCGCCTTGAGCACGAGCACCACGAGCCCCGGCGCGGCGAAGAAGCGCCCGCCGAAGAGACCGAACTGCGTGGCCGAGGGGATCTCCGACTGGGCCACGCGCTTGGTCCAAGCCGGGGCGGTGGTGTCGCTAGACAAGATCCTCCGCAGGACGAGATCGCCTCCGCCGTTCTCTAGCACCTGCGCGAACAAGGCGTCGCGCGGCCGATCGGCGGTCCAGGCTTCGAGCGGCCCGGCGGGCAGGCCGCGACCGAGGTACTCGTGCTGTCCGCCCCAAGCCTCGAAGCGCCGCGCGTCGCCCGGGAAATCGGCGCCATCGTCCCAGTTGTCCGGTTGGCCGAGGCGCGGCAACGCAGCGTTCCACTCCGCCAAGGTGCGTTGGCCGTCCTCGAACGCCACGGCCATGTCTGGCCTCTCCGAGGCTAGTTGGGCCACGAGCAGCGCGCAGTAGCCGGAGGCGCCGGCCTTCGCGGAGACTTGCGCCAGCTGCGCCAAGGATTGCGCGCTGCGCTCGTCGTCGCCCTCGGGCGGCAGGGTGGAGAGCACGACTTGCGCGGCGCGCGCCAAGTCGCCGTCGCGCGCGGCGATCGACAGGATGCGCGCGCTGGCGTCGAGCGCGGTGGGCGTGCCGAAGTAGCGTCGCGCCAGCGACTCGACCTCGTCGATGGCGGCATCGGGACCGAGCCGCTCGAAAGCCGCGCGCGCGCGCGCCTCGTGCGGTTCCAACCCTCGCAGGCGTCCTTGGGCCTGCATGCGCGCGATGCGCAGGGCGCACAAGCGCGACAGCGGCTGGCCGGCGTGCAGGAGCTCGCCGTGCTCGTCGAGCATGCGGTAGAGCGCCGCGTAGCAAGCCGCGTCGTCGCCGCGCGCTTCGGCCTCGCGCAGCCGCTCCAAGGCGACGTGCAGGCGCGCGGGGATGGCCCACGCGCCCTCCGTGTCCGACGCCGGATCCGAGATGGGGGCGAGCGGCAGATCCAGCTCGTCGCGCCGCGGCGCGTCGAAGTCCGGTCGCGCCAGGATGCGCCCGCCCAGCTCGTCGAGCGTCGCCAGCAAGCCGCTCGGATCCGCGCGCATGCGGCGCGCCAGATCCAGCTCCTCGAGCAAGGTCGTGCGCCGCTCGTCGTCGTTGGCGGCCAAGGCCCGCGCGGCCTCGAGCAGGTTCGCCGCCCGCGCGGGTTCGGCCAGCGCGGCCAGCGTGCGCGCCTCGGCGCGCAGCAGCATGTGCAGCACGCCACGCGCTGCGACGCGTTCGTCCTCGGGCAGCGCTTCGACCAGTCCGCGCGCCTCGGCGTGCAGGTTGCGCGCTTCGTCGAGCTTCCCGATCTTCGCCAGCGCCGTGGCACGACCGTCGATCAGTCGGGCCAGCGCGACCGTCGCGACCGCGTCGCCGGGTCGCGCGCGCCAAGCCTCGCGCGCGCGCGCCACCAGCGCCTCCCAGTCGAAGATCGTCTGCACGAAGGTGTGCGACAACGACACCAGCGCTCCGGGCAGCACGAGCAGGTTGCCCGCCGCCTGCCGATCGGGCCAGGTCGCCTGCAGGAGGTCGTCGCCCGTCGCGAGGTCGAGCTCGACGCGGCCGTCGCGCAGCGGCCACACGACGCGGCCCCGCGCCAAGGTCGGGCGCCCGGTGAAGGGATCCTCGTCCTCGGACGCTTCGCGGCTCCAGCGCACGCGCAGCGGCGCGCGAGTGGCGACTCCCGCCGGCGCGTCGAGCACGGCGAGCATCTGGCCGCCGAGCACGATGCAGTCCTTCTGCGCGCCGACGAGCAGGTCGATCTGGCCCATCGAGCCCGCGGCGCGGTTGATGGTGGCGTGCGCCAAGCTCCAGGCCAAGGCGCCGGTCTCGAGGTCCAACGCGACGAGGTCGCGCGAATCGAAGGGTGTCGCCAGCAGGGCCCCGTCGGCGATCACCGGTGGAGCGTTGCGCCACACCGCGCGGAAGGCCGGCGCGCGGAAGTCCTGCGTGCGTGGCAGTTCGATGCGTTCGTAGAGCGTCTCCCAGAGGATCTCGCCGCTCTCGAGGTCGAGCGCGGCGATGGCGCCGAGCTGCGTGAGCGCCAACACGCGGCCGTCGACCACGACCAGCGGCGCCGCGCTGAACTCGTGCTCGGCGCGGCCGAACATGTTGAGCTCGCGCTGGCCGCTGATCAGGTTGGTCGACCACAGCAGGCGCCCGTCGCGCGCATCGACGCAGGCCACGTGGTAGTCGATGCGGCCCTGCATGCGCACGACCGGGAACAACACCCGCCCGCCCGCGGCGACCGGCGGCGCCGCCACGGTGGCGCGCTCGAGCAGCGAGCCGGATTCCCCGTCCCAATCCGCGGGTGGCTCGTGGCTCCACAGCTTGCGCCCGGTGCCAAGCTCGAATCCGAACAAGCGCCGCTCCGGCAGCGGAGTGGTGATGTTGATGTTGTTGAACTTCTGCTTGGGCAGCAGCGCGTGGAAGGTCTGCAGCGGCGCCACCGCCACGCCCTCGGCCACGCAGGAACCCACCATCAGGTGCTGGCGATCCACGCCGAGGAAGCGCTCGGCGCGCGCCGCGTTGTTCGCTTGGCCGAAGCCGCGCGCTTCGCCCGAGTCCCAAGCCAGCTCGCCGGTCCAGGTCGACACGGCCAAGAGGCGCAATCCCGTGTTGACGAGCAGCAAATCGCCCGCGACGGTCGGCCACAACGCGTCGTTGCGTGGCGTGGAAACGAGCGCGTCGGATGTGGAGATGGCGATGCGCCGCGACATGCCGGCTTCGAGCCCGCCGCTCGTCGAAGAGCGGCCCGAGTCGGGACTGGGCGTGGGTCCCACGGCTTGGCCTTCGCCGACCAGTGCGGCGCCGCGCCGCGGGTCCAAGCCCAACTGGCGCGTGCGCAGCCACGCGAGGGCCTGCGTCGCGCGGCGTCGCGCGCCCTCGGTGGTCGCCTCCTTCTCGGCGCGCATCCATTCGACTTCGCCGCGCGGTCCACGCGGCGCGAGCGCTTCGAGCGCCAACGCGCGCGACCACGAGTCGAGCGCACGCTCGTGGTCGGCGCGCTCGCGCGCCAAGTCGCCCAACGCGCGCCAGGCCTGCACGGCCTCGTCGCACAACGGATGGCGCAGGGCGAGGCGCGCCAACGCTCCTCCGTCGCGCGAC
>SXGR01145760.1_pt1 | contig 24929 bp, 28 predicted proteins | sample 3174711 | NCBI WGS metagenome assembly SXGR01 (sample SAMN11356860, study PRJNA531348) | freshwater metagenome | isolation source: freshwater sample F1-60 | place: China: Fuxian Lake, Yuxi | collected 2017-12-25
GTTAGTGGATCCACATCACTTGTCGGCCTTGTTGTCTAGTTTGTCAAAAATCTGTTTGAGTATTTGCTTGACCTCTGCTATGTCACCACGATAGTCGTCTTTCTGCACATACTCTTTCGGCAGTTTGTTGATCTCGTTTTCAAGCTGCTGAATCTTTTTTGTAGTCGAGTTAAAGACAAACACCGCCAGAAAACCAGCAATGGCTACAACAAAATTAAATACAACTTGATTGTCCATTTTTGTTACGGCTCCACAGGCCAAGCAATGTCATAGGGAAAACCTGCTTGTGCAGGCACATCTCGCAAGGCTTGACGATAGGTAGCCCATACAGCTTTATTTACAGGAGCGTCATCAACCTGAGTCCAATCAGTAGCCTTTAGCTTCTCATCCCTAGTAGAACGAATAGACTTTGCTTGATTTTCATCAACAATAGTCTTTGCCTCATCATCCATATCTATCAGGATGAACTTAGTGAACCATTTGCCGTTAACTTCCTCGACATTATCACGCGCCACAGTCTGATAACGACCAGCACTAGGCTGCGCTCCGTTTAGTACCGGATCAGCATCGAATCCATCTAGTAGCTCAACAATCAATTGCTGCGGGAAACTGGTATTCGGATGAGCAGCGCGAAACTCGCTCTCTGTCATCACTTGTCCGGTTGATCTTAGTCTGATTTCCATAGTTGTCCTCTTATCAACTCACGGCAAGAAAAATATAACTTGCATTGCTCACATTGACGTTTGTTGCCGCAACCTGATTGACGATGAAACCACTGTTGTCTGGGTCGATGGTGTCATCTGTCGTTACCTCTGCTGCGGTCGTGTTCAGTGACAAGTGCGGGTCGTTACCGCTGACAATACCTCTAGCCGTATCCCAAACGTACCAGTCACCAGCGCTGTCAGTGCGCTTAATCATCACAAACCTTGCGCCAGCAGTGAACCCGCAAGGAACAGTTAGGCTAGTGCCGTTTCCTGTGTAGCTGCCTACTTTAGATACGCCTGTTGCTGTGGCGAATAAGTAGGCAACATACGTTGCTGCGGAAGTATTAACTTCAGTTGCAGTACCTAAACTAAATACTGATGCAGTCGGATATGTACTATTCCAACGAGTTGCTCCAGTAGCTTTTGCCGCTGTAGTGTTCAGCACTAAGTATTCAGTATTTGCTAAAGCAGTTGAGCCAACTTGCCAAGCAGTTGCTCCGCTACGTCCTTTTATAATCCATAACTCAGGAGCAACAACTAAATTATGCGTTTGAGATGTGTTAGCACCCGTTCCCGTATAGCACACCACATCAAAAAAACCGGGAGCGCGACGGAATGCCTCCATCACATATGTTCTTCCGCTTGTGTTCACCTCATCTAAACTTACAGTTACTCCCGTTTGAAAAGCGTTAAACGTGTCGGCAGGGAACTGAGCAATGTTGCTCGACCCTGCGTTTGCAAGAGAAGCATGCAAACGCTCATTACCTCGAAGCCTATCTATCAATATCTTTGACATGTCGGTGTTTCTACACATATCAGTCACGAGGTCTGGAGTCAGAGTCGTGTCAACCCGCCTGTTGTTAATGCCACTTCCGCTGTACGTAACTGCGTTATAAACCTGCGTCCCACTCGTCGGCGTACGCATAGGGCCGCGACGGATGGCGATGTAGATGAAAGAGTTTGCAACTGTTCCAACGGACAATGTGCCACCGCTAATAAACCCTGTTGCAGTGGGATTTGGTGAATCAAAGCTATTTTGGCCTTCTGCTGCTGATAAATTTGGATTCAACGGAGAAACAGAACTTATCCTAACTCCCATGCCACGCATAATATCCATTAGATACCAATTGTCTGCTGAGTTTGCTCTTTTTATTAAAACCCATTGGGGCTCGTATCCGAGATTTACCGTTACTGCCTCACCGTCAGCCGGAGTATAACTACCACAACTAATCACATTGTCCGTACCAGCCGCGCCAAAACCTCCCGCGTCGTGGGCGAATAGGTAGGCGACGTAGGTGGCTGAACCGCCAGAGGCATTTACATCAGTCGCTGTGCCAAGAGAAAACACTGCTGATGTCGGTGTTGTGCTGTTCCAATACGTTGCGCCAGTAGCTTTTGCCGCTGTAGTGTTCAGCACTAAGTATTCTGTGTTGGCAAGACTGCGGTGATAAACCGCCCATGCTGCTGTCGTATCAGTACGCTTAATAATAATTGTTCCCGGCACAGAACCAAGGTTGTGGGCAATCGTTCTGTTTGCACCATTTCCCGTATACGTCACAATATCAAAGAACTTAGCTTGTTCTCTGAATGTCCATGAGCAATAGGTAGCTGCACTAGTGTTTAACTTAGCAAGTGCGCCAATACTAAAACCAGTAGAACTAAATGCAGTTAATCCTGTTGATTGAGTAGTTTGAGCTGCTGTTGAGTTACTTACTAAATCGAACGTAGCTCCTCTAACTGTGTCATACAACGCATGATCTGTTGCGCCAGACCGTCCTTTTATCCACGTAAGACCACCCTTACCAGACAGATCAATACCGTTCGTGATCGTCTGCGTAGCGCCTGTGCCTGTGTACAAGTAGGTCGAGAATACGTCCTCAATATAGTTGGCAGCACTGCTTGCAACCTGACTGTTTTGTGCGCTAAACATTGGCAACTCTATAGATAGTTCTGGCCGGCGTTAGAGCCGATCCAGTTAGTGCCATCAGCGACAAAGACATACTTGTCCATCTTGCTTGCAGTCGCGGTGATCGTTGGCGCAGTCGAGCTGGGCCACTTCACAGCAGCAGGCCAAGTTGCAGTCCGACTGCCAGTGCCGTCTTGCTTCAACAGCAGCGTGAAACCGCGACCAGCAGTCGCAGTCGGGAACGTGAACGTGCAGTTTCCGGTCAACGTCAAGATCTGCACCGTACCGTTGGCCAGGTCGATGGTGTAAGCGGTTCCGGTGTTGGCGCTGACGTTCTCTTCGGTGTAGCCATTGGTGAACGTGCCGGCCTCGATCGTCTTGTTGGTCAGTGTTTCAGTGCCGGTCGGGGTGACGTAGTCAGTGCCGGCTACAGCCGCTGCGATAACACCAGACGATGCCTTCAGCACACCGGTAGTCGTGGCACGCTTGATGGTCTTGCCGCCGGTACCGGAGAACAGCGCGATCTCGTTGTCGACGCTTGACGCTTGGCCAGTCACATCGCCTGTGCCTGAGAACGTCTGACCCGCAGCAAACGTGATGGCTCCGGTCATCGTGCCGCCGGTCAGCGGCAGAGCACCGACATCAGCTGCGGTCACTGAGGCCACCGCCTTGAACGTCATCACGCGCACTTCGTCGTTTAGCGCAAGAGCAGTGCCGAAAGTAATCGTTGTGCCGTTGCTTGCCGTAATGTCAGCATCAGACAGCATCACGCCGTTGACCCAGACATAAGTGAAGCCGACGCGGTAGCCGCCGGCAAAGGTGTAGCTGGTCTGGCCGGCGGTAGCGGTGAACTCATACTCCATTAATAGGTCGGGCAGGGTAGGCAGCGCTTGCCAGACCGAGCCGGTATAGACCCGCATCTCTGCGGCCACGCTGTTGAAATACAACGCACCGGTCAGCAGGGCATTGCCGTCGTTATCCAGTGTTGGGTTGGCAGTCTTCGCTCCCAGGTAGCGATCGTCAAAGCTGTCGAGCGCTGCTTCAGCTGCGGTCTGCGCGGTCTGCGCTGATGTCGCGCTGTTGGCCGCATTGGTCGCACTGGTCGAAGCGTTAGAGGCCGAGGTCGACGCCGAGCTAGCGCTTGACGCCGCAGCCGACTGACTTGCGGCGCTCGCTGTGGCGCTGTTGGCACTATTCGTGGCGCTGGTGCTGGCTGATGAAGCGCTGGATGAGGCTGCAGAGGCGCTCGAAGCGGCTGCGCTCTGTGATGCCGCGGCTGCTGTGGCGCTGGTTGCGGCATTGCCAGCTTGAGTCGTTGCAATGCCGGCTTGGGTCGACGCTGTTGAAGCGCTTGCCGCGCTTGCCGTCGCGCTGTTTGCGCTATTAGTCGCCTGAGTCGTCGCTATCCCGGCTTGTGTGGTTGCTGTTGTCGCCGAGCTCGCTGCGTTCGTTGCACTTGTAGATGCAGCCGAGGCGCTGGTAGCTGCAGCGGTGGCGCTGGTAGCTGCAGCGGTGGCCGATGTACCAGCCGCAGCTGCGTCAACAAGCAGCGACCACTTGGCAGCATCAGCGTTGGTGTTAATCGGCTGCGAGCCGCTCGAGGTGTGCTGGACGATACACTGCCAGATGTTACTGTTGGTGGTGTCTTTGGCAATGTCTCGGACGTAGTACAAAGTTCCTGCCGCCCAGTTGCCACGGTTAGTGCCGAGCGTGTCGGCGATTACTGGGTTGCCGTTGGCATCAAAACCCAGGGCTTTGTTCGCACGGTCTGCAGCAAGCGGCAGCGTCATGTTGATTGACGTCGGGTCGGTCTGCGGAGCTTGAAGCGCACGCTGCAGACCCTCGGCATTTTGCTGCGCGAAGATTGTCTGCTGATCCAGCTCGTCGTTCAACGTGTTAGCAAAGAAGTCACCGCCGGTCACAAAATCGGTGGTGCGGGAAATCGTCCGGTTGCCGACAATCGCGATCTGGGTTGCGCCAGTCGGCGCTGCGGTCAGCGTGACAGACCCGGTGCCATTGGCGTTGATTGTCACCGTGTAGTTGGTAGTCAGCGTCAGCAGCGCGTTATCTTTGTACACCGCAATGTCGGCGTTGGCCAAGATTTCAAACGTGAAGTTGTACGGGCCTGTACCGCTTGCGGCATAGACCACTCGCCTTGTCACATTGTTAATTGGCACGCCCATAATTCAATCCTTCCTGTTGATAATTGTACGTACTTAGTCTGGCTTGTAATAGAGTCCGTTGGCATCTTGCAGCGCGTTGAGCTCTTCGATCTTGAACTGTAGATCTGGGTACTCGGTCTTGAGCTGCATCTTCGCGGCTTGCATCAATGTGCTATGCACCCGCTGCACCGTCTGCTGCTGATGTTTTAGCGACATCAGGCCAAAGCCTGGGTTCATAATTGTTTCCATAAGCCGCATCTGAGCGCCGAGTTCCTTGCTGTAAATAGTCAGCAGCCGGTTGTACTGGAAGTCATCCATCTCGATGCCGTCCAGCTTTTTCTCCGGCATGCCGACTGGTGAGCCGATGCGCACTAGGGCGTCGTCTATAGCAGAGAACTGCTCGGGTGAGACTCGGGTCGGCAGCACCAGGCCCATGCCACGCATAGCAGGGTTGGGGTGCGCGTTCATTACCGGGTCGCCCCACAGGTTCAGCATCTCAGGCAGGTCAGCGCTGAAGTAGGGGAGGCGGCTGCGGTACTTGTTGAAGGCCTCGTAGAAGCCACGCACGCCCATTGGCAGGCCAACCTCAGTCATGACGCCGCGATTGGTCGGATCGGACAGCCGCTCGATGGCAGCCACCGCGGAGCCGTACGCACCCGCTGGTGAGCCGCCAATCACGAAGCCACCCAGCTGTTTAGTCAGCTCGTTGATCGCCTTTTTGCCGTCGACCTCGCCGCCTTGGCGGCTCAAGCCCAGCACTTTGGTAATGTCTGCCACGCCCTGCAAATAGGGCTGCTCTTTCATGTACTCGTACAGGCCATAGGCCGCCCCTAGAAAGACCTGCTCAACCTTGCCTTTGTCGGGCTCGTTAAGCGCGTACTCATAATAGTCGGCAGCGATTGCAAGCAAAGCGCCGACCGGCTCCATGCCTTGGTAGCTGTACCACTGGTCGCCGATCTTGATGCTGTACGGTTTTGCGCCAGTGCGCTCCATTGTCTCGCGTGCTTCTGGGCGCTTCGGCCCGCCGCCGGTAATGTTGCCCTCGGCTGCCATCAACGCAAACGTCGTCAGGATGGTCGAGCCCAGCGACAGCTTGGCCATTGCCATGTCTCGCTGGACACCACCAGCCGCGATTTCCTGTCGCCACCGGGAAGAGATTGGAGCGAACGGCGTGCGCTCAAGGACGTTCAAACCAATGTTGGCGGGCGTCTTAAAGAACGGCACGATGATCTTAAGCACCGGATGGTTGAACAATCGCTGCAGCTTTTCAAGGTTTGGCGGCAAATCAGCGGTAAACGTACCGCGGCGGGCAAACTCCATCGCCGCCTCATCCAGATCCGCAGGCGGGTTCTTGAACAGCGACAGCGCTTCCGTTTCTGCTCTGGCCACGGCATCCGCTTCCGGCAGGCCGGCGTCAAGCGCCTCGCGGTAAACCTGCTTGCTTCGCCGGGTGATCTGGGCGTTGAGCTCCATCCGGTACAACACGCCCTTAAAAAACTCATCCTCGGTCAGCAGCGCACGGCCAGGCAGGGTGATTGCCGTTGCGTAGTAGCCCAGACCTTTGGCCAGCAGACTGTCTTCCTTAGCACCAGCAATGCGCTGCAGGGTCTCGCCCATGCCTTCGCGAACATTGAGCTCCATCTTGTCAGCCATGTCTGACACCGGCTGGTTGGTCTTCCAGGCACGCGATGCAAGCTCGAGCCCTTCGCCAAACCCGGTGCGCAGGGATTGGATCATGGTGAGCGCTTCGTCAAAGGCGATCTTTTCCTCAGCTGCACCAGGCACCAAAGCTCTGAACCCGCGCACACCATCAGGCAGCACGTTGGAATAGAAGGCGCCGACCAGCCGTTCGGGGATTTGGTACAAACCGAAGAGCAAGTTGGCTGTGATGTTCTTGGCGTGCGAAACAGGCGACGACAGCAGACCATTAATGTAGGTGGACATCCACACATCCTTGACGCCTGAGAACATCGACTTCTCGACCAAGGCATTCTTGGCGCCGCGAGTCTCAACCTGTAGATAGGCGCGAGCCAGGTCGGTCAAGGATTGATCGCCACCGTACTCATTGAGCACCCGACGCACCACGTCAGCATTGCCAGAGCGGGGGATGCGGAAGACGGCCAGAGCTCGGGCAGTCTCGGTCTGCATACCCTTAACGCCCTTCTGAATCATGCCGTGCAAAACGATCTGCTGGCGCAGCTTCAGCTTGTCCATGTCGGTTGCAGCACCGGAGTCCACCAGCTTGAACAGCCGGTCGAGCTCACGCGAGCTGGTCTCCAAAACCTCAAGCGCCTTGTAGGTCTCGACAGCGTTGGCAAACATCTTGCCGTCGCCGCCGATTAAGCGGTTCAGAAAAACTTGGTCGATGCCCTGGTCGTCTGCCTTGGCTTGGATCTCGGCAAAGGTGACTGCTTTGGTCTTGATGTTCAGCGCATCGGCCACGCCACCGATCACCGCAGCTGCGTCATTGGTACCGGCACGCATGAGGTTGAACACCTCCTCGGTCATGCCAGCAGCACGCTCATCTGCGGTCAAGCTGGGCTTGCCTTGGATGTTGTCGGTAGCCTTGCGCTGATCGACTGCCCGCTTGACCTTGTCGGTCAGCTCAGGGCTGGCTTCTGGGATGACGCGGCGGTTGTTGACCACGCCGGTCTGCGGCAGCTGGTTAGGATCAGCCTGCTGGACGCGGAAAGCGTCGCGCTCTGCCATCGTGCGCTTGGCATAGTCAGATTCTGATTCGCCGGCCTTGCGAGCGCTGGGCTTGAATGATTGAGGCGGCAGCAAATCTCGCTCGGATTTTTTGCCGGCACGGACAAGGGCGCTGCGCAGGACGCTGCCAAGGCCTGCAATTTGCACGCCGTCCATGCTCGGCTCACCGAGCTCAGCAGTAGATTCAAGGCCGGAGATTGGCTCCGGCTCTGCTGCCGGCATCGGCTCGAGCTGGGCTGGTTCTGCCAAGCTTGGCGCAGCCGGCAGGAGTTGGTCGAGGCGCTGGTCGAGTGATGGGGCTGCCATTTATTTCTTCTCCTCGCCTTGCACTTTGCGGACAAAAACAATGTTTTTCTTGCCATCTGTCACGCGCTCAAAGTCTGTCTGCAATACGCGGGCAGCAACGCTTTTCACCTTCTTCAAGTCTGCTTCGCTTGCAAAGATGATCGACTCAATAGCCATCGGCGCAAAGACATCGGCCTGATACTCTCGCCCAGCGGTATCGCCGGTCATTGGTTTGCGATGTTCTTTTCCGCTGACAGAGTTGGCGCGGAACCTTACCTTGACTCCTGCGTTTGATCCTTGGCCAATCGCCAAGTCAGCGTTGTCAGTAACAAAGACAGGGGCATATGCAAACTGTTTATCGTTGCGCAAGAAGTCCATCAGGTTGTCTGCACTCATCTCTCTGTGCAGCGGCTTGTCTTGCGCGATCACGCGAGGCTTGATGCTGCCAGGGCCGATGGGGAACTTATCAATTGAGTCCACGCGGGGTGGGGCAACATCCATCAACCCACCTGTTCTGCGCAGGTAATCCTCGGCGAGCTCACCAACTTTAGGGGCCAGCTCTTTAGCACCTTTTGCTATCGTCTTCGTTCCTGCAATGCCAGCATCAATTGCACCTGGCAATGGTGCAAGCTCGCCAAATGCTTGGCCAACATCTGCGGTTGCTTGTCTACTTTTTGCGTCAGCCGCGCCCTCTGGCACCACTGGCGGCAGTTTCACTTGTATGTCAGTCAGCGGAATGCGGAAGCCTTCTTTGCTGACTTGCTCGCTGGTAGCCATGCCGGTCTTAACTGCCATGCCAGCAAGAAACGCATCGATGCGGCTCTGGTCTTCTGGCCGGTTGAATACCGACTTTAGCCCGTTGTAAAACATCTCCAGATCACCACCAAGACCAGCTGCCTGCACAAACCCGCCACGAGCAACCCCAGCGGCAACATCTGCCAACCCAGTAAGCGGACGCTCAAGGCCACCGGCAGCTTCAGATTGCGCTTTGGTGACGCCACCACGGCCCAAGCGTGGGCCAGCATCGGTGCGCGTAGCGCTTGGGCCGGCAGCGAGCTGCACACCATCTAGCGACGGCTCCTCGGCGATTAACTTAGTCTCGCTTACAGCATCGGGAAATGCTGCTGTAATTAGCAGGTCGACGTATCGTTGTTCAATCGCGCTGTATGCCATGTCATTTTCCTTCTGCCTGATTCAGCAGCTTTTCAATTTGAGCCACTGCGTTCTCTTTGTTGCGGTCGCCCTTGGCTTTATCTTTCAATATCGGCAGGTTTTCGCGGGTAATTGGGCCATTGATCCACGGCTTCGTCGACCAAATGTCATCCAACTGTTTACGGGCAGCTTTTGCTCTTATAGTGTTGCGCCTCTCTTCAATAAGTGCCTCAAACTTTACGGATATCTCACCTGCTGTCAGCGGTGGTTTTCCATCGAGTTTACGGCGATTTTTAATATCATCAAGGATTTTTAGTAACGCTCGTCTTTCGTCAAACTCCGCTCCTCTTGGATCAAGGCTTGCGCCGGTAGATGTATTAATACCGGCGAGGCGATTAATTAATAGTTCAATTGCTCTGTTGGCTGCTTTGTCTTCACTGTGAAGCAAATTAAGCGCAGATATTGCTTGCAGAATTGAAAGTCCTTTCTTTGTGTATGCCCAAATTTGATCACCGGTTGTAATCTCTCCTTTAAAAATCTGATTTCGCACATTAAATTCAACTTGTGAATGACCATCTTTTTTCTCAGCACGCGGCTTAGCCATATCTTCGATCAAACTAATCGGCACCATGTCAGGATAATCTTTGCGAATTTGAGCAAATTTCTCAGCATATTCTTTACGTTTGGCTGGATCCGTCAAACTATAAGCATGAACAAGCATCGCCGTAAAGATTTTTTCTTGCTCTGATCTCATTTTTGCCTTTTTGTCTTTTTCTACGTTTTCTATGCGATTTAAAGCAATATCTACGTTTGCGTTGATCTGAGCAACCGCTCTCATATCGGTTTTCAACAGGCTAAGCATTACGGGGCTCATCTTGTTGAGCTTGGCAGTCATGATCTTCTCGCGCAGATCCGGGTCTCTGGGCAGATATTCATCGGTCAGAATGTAACCAGTGACTGCATTGATCTTGGCGTCGCGCAGCGCGCTCTCAAATTTGGCGCTGTATTCCTCATACATGTCAAGATCACCCAGCAACAGAGCCTGTGTGGCTAAATTTTTGCGAGACACATCGGCAATCTCATCAATCTTCGACGGGCTATGCCTTACGGCCGCCTCAAGCAATAGCATCTCTTTATCAAAGCCGGCAATTAACTTAACTTTTTCTTTGTTTTTGGCGCGCTTAAGTTCTGCCTCGAAAGCAGCGTTCAAAACGATGTTGCCGTGCGTGGCCATTACAGCACGGAACTTGAGCGACGCTTCACCATCAACTTGGGCCAGCGGCTTGGCAAAACTATCTGTCATCGTTTTGATCTTGACGGCCACATTTTTCGAGCTCTTGATCTCGCCGCTCTGTATTTGTGTCAGCAGAGTAGCTAATTCTTTTTTACCTTCGATTTCAAAATGACTAGCTAATTGCAGCGTGCGTGATTTCTTTAGTGCTTGGCCAAAGACGGTGAGGTTGCCCGAATTTTTTCCAAGGCCAGTAATTGCTTCCGTTTTTCCGTTCTTCGCCAGCTCCAGTTGCTCTGACGTAATCTCATTCTCAGCACTAAATTGAACTGCTTCGCGCTGGCGCATATTTGTTGCGACACCAAAAACACTTGTCGTCATGCGATCAAGTATGTTGGCCGCCGCGTCTAACGTGCGCGACTCGACCCGTGGTGCAACGTAATCAACACCGGTTGGCACAATCTGCTGCATTGGCGCGCCGCCACTTAATCGCAGCGGCACTCGTCCTGATTCAAGTCTAGTTTCCATGTCTTATCCTGGGAAGAACGTTTGGCCAAAGTCAATAGCGCCTTTAGTCAACGTCGCGCCGCTCAGTAAGCTTCCTTGCTTGCGAGCCGCCGTGCCGGCCTGCTCGTACTGCGCACCTTGGCGCTCTGCCGTAAACAAGTTGAGCATGTTTTGATACTCGGTTGACTGCACCATCGCCACCGCATCCTCGTAACCCATAATGCGCGCAGTGAGGGCGTTTAGGTCTGTAATGCCAACGTCAAACATGGTGTTGCGCACGTTTTCCGTCTGCACGGCTTGAATCGATCCCTCGCCCAGCACCACGCCGCTTGCAGCTGCTCGAGCTCGCATTGTAGCGTTGGTTGAACGCATATTTTTCAGCAGCGTATTGCCGGCAATCTGATAGTTGCGTGACTCAGCCTCTGCTTTTTTCAGCATCCGACCAGCTTGAATGTACGAATACATCTCGGCAAATTCGGCACGCACTTCTGTTGTAGCCAAGGTGTCGCGGGCCTGCAAAAGGAAACCGGTTTGCTGCTGAATGCCCGACGCCAGCTGCGCCTGCGATGCACCATAGGACGCGATCAGACCCGCGCCCGCAACATACTGCCCACCAGTCATACCGAGGAATTCTTCTGCCATGTCTATGTTCCCGAGTAAACGGCCACGCGGTAATCAAGGCCGAGCAGGCTCATCTTTAGTGGCAGGTTTTGCGATAATTCGATCGACTGCTCGCGGCCGTAGCCTAGCACTCCGTTAACACGCTTGATGCCAGTGAATGTTGGTTCTGGGTCATCTAACAGAGGGTTGTCTAATAGCCTGAATGCCACCGGCTGGTTGTTGATCAGGATGTTCTGCGTTTCTTCTAGCACCGCGCTGATCTCGACAATGCGCTTTTTGAACGACACCCGGCTGCCGGTCTGCAGCTTGATCTCTACAGGCATCGTCTTGACGTACACTGTGATCGGCAGACCAACCTCGTAGCTGGTAATCGATGCCCGGTCAAACGTCACCGAGCCACCACCGCTGACGGTCTCATCAGACTGCGGCACACCATCGGTAATCACGTCCAGCGCTTTGCCTATATGCGGCAGGCTAGATGCGCTGGCTGCAACGCCGCCCGTAAATGCGCAATCTGTATACAGATCATCTTGGAAACGCTCAACAAAGTATCTTGCTGTGCCATCGAAGACGCGCTCGGCGACGCAGTAGATCTGAGTTACGTCGACACCGACATCAATGAATTCGCCGTCGGTGGTGTACTCGGACGGCGCCGTAATCTGCTGGCTGCGCATAATCGAAAACACTGCCATGCTGCCGTCATTGGTGTTAGTCATCAGCAGCAAGTCTGCTTCCTCTGTGCTTGATGCGCGCCGTAACGCGATTCGCTGCGGCCCTTTGAGCAGATGACCGGAAAGCAAAGAGATCCGCTGCGTGATGTAGGTCAGTTGCGTGTCAGAAAAGATAAACTCGTTGAGCGACCTGCCCTGGCGCTGGATGTAGATCGAGCCAGATTCCACAGACTGCACTCGCGTGCCGGGTTTAATGCCGTTGCGACTGACGTTTTTAAATGTGAAGGTCAGCGGCGTGATCGGATCGGTGCCTTGCTGCGGCACGAAAAACTCACCACCCGTTGTGAACACTTGAAAATCCCGCGAGCTGATAATGTCGGTAATGACGTTAAGATCGTTGGTGTCTAGCGTTGCTTCGACTGCGTCATCATCCAGCGATTCACTCGGCACAAAGTCAAAGAACAAATTGATCTTTGAGCCCCAGATAGTTGATGGGCGAGACTTGCTGCCGCCAAAGTACAAACGGCCTTCGTGGAAAGTTACGCTTCGAGGCCAGCCCTTGCCCGAGCTCCAAACATCTTCGTAACCGGTTTCGAGCTCCCAGCTGCCGTTGGCGATCACCGACGTGTTGAAGAATGGATACTCGGTAATCGCATCAACCGACGTGCCAGAGTTGTATCGCACAATCTTTGCACGGCCCTGCGGGCTGGCGTTGACGTACTGGTTGACATGGCTGGCAGTAAACACAGACGACGATGCTGTCAGCGTGATGTTGCCAGTTACCGCAGAAGGGGTCAGCGTGCCAGAAGGATTGCTGCTTATTAAGGTGAATGCGTATTTGGGAATCGAATCAAACGTGATTGACGTTGCAGTCCACGCGGTGTCGCTGGTGCGCGTAATACGTACCGGCTGCAGGTCAGGGTGAACAACGATTAGCGTGTCAGCCGACTGCGTCCAGCACATGTCGTCAACGATGCTTGAGCCAATGCTGGTGGTCAGGTAGTTGTTTCCGCTGCTGGCGATATTTGTCTGCACGACACCGTTCTTGATGATGTACATGCGGTTGTGCGTGAACACCAACATGTAGCTGTCATCAACAGAAAACTGGAACGGCACAAGGCGCACGCCGTTGCCCGCCGATGGGGTACTGCTGTTAGGCAGCTCTAGGATGTGCTTGGTGCCTGGCCGGCGACGCAAGCCACCCTGCGGCTGAATCAAAACATTTGTAGCCTTGGAAAGCGCGTTCCCATACTGCTGCAGGTCGACGCGAGCACGCAACAGCGGGTCGAGCTCGCCGGTCGAGAAGTTCGTTGTGAAGTCAACGAAGCGTGCCATCAGTTCCTCACGGCAATCAACGTGTAATCTTCAATCACGCGAACCGGCTGGTTCTTTCCATCGATGACCATCGCCTGCCTTGCATAGCCGCCTCGGCCATTCTCAGCAGGATCACCTACAGCAATTTGCCGCCAGCGCAGTGTCTTCTCAGCCTGCTCGGTAATCGGCTCGGCGATGTGCCAAGCGATCATGTATTTGAGCAGCTGCACAAAGTATTGCGGCATCGCGTATTCAGGCGTCTGGAACTGGTAGTCGATGTAGACCGCGTCAAGGTTGGTCAGCAGCTTGTCGCCCTGGATCTCCCAATCGACACTAATATGCCCACCGACTGCAGCGGTATCACGGACAGAATGCGGGCTGCCCAAGCGATCGCCAGGCAGTTGGTACTCGTATGTCCAGTAGCTAGTCGGTGTAGTGATCAGCTGCGCCAGCGCGATCTTCTTCATTGAGAACGACCACGGGTACATCATCAGGGTCGAGTCTCGGATGTCTGGGTACAGACGGTCGCAGACAGAGCTCTCATCAGTGCCATCGTTAAACGATGAGATTGCCTTTGCGCCCAGCAAGAGCAAAGCGTCTGAACAGATGGTAATACCAGTATCGCCTGCTGCCATTGCAACCTCTCAATGTGATAAAGGGCTGATCCCTCGCAGGAACCAGCCCTTGCACTACATGGTGACGAATTTAATCGCTGTCAGTTGCTGATAGCGTTGTTCCGTCGGTCACGTCCACAACACTTGATGCGTTGGAGACTACATACACAAGAGTGACGACGGCGGTCGAGCCGGTCGAAGTCACGCAGTGAATAACGTCGCCCACCTCAAGGGTGTTAGTAAGCGAGTTGAAATAGCCCGACGTGTTGACATCCGCGATGGCGTCGGCTGTTTTGTAGCCGTACATCGACGGGGCGTTGCCGCGTTTGGACGCGGAGTAGGCTGTAAAGCCAGCTGCATCATAAGACATGACTTAGCCCTCCCTATTAAGCTGCAGCCGCAGTATCGCGGGCAGTGATTTTGACGATACCCTCGACATCGATTGCAATCGATCCAGCCGAGAATAATGCATTGACTAACCAGCTGGTCTTTTCGGGGATGTAATTAATCTCAGTCTTGGGAGCAATGCCTTCTGCGTAGCCGATGGCGTCTTTGTGAAATGCATACAGCGTGCGATCCGAAGAGCCGTCAATTGGCAAACCGCCCTCGGTACGATCGCCCAGGACGTGGAACGTGAAGCCCATGTACTGGTTGATCTCACCTTGCACCAGCGCCTTGACAGTGTTGAAGTCAGAGCTGGTGACTGAAGTCTGCTCGAGCATTGCTGCGAGCGAGTTCGCGTGAATGATGATGTGACGATTATCAGATGGCACGTTCTTCCCGTTCAGGATCTTCGCAGCCTCGCGCAGCTTGGAAATGTTCATGTTGGTGTTTGTGCCACCAATCGAGTTCGCGACAGTGCCGGTGCTAGAAGCATTAGACAGCCCATCGAGAATTAGCTGATCTTGACGACGACCGATCGCGCCGCCAACAACTTGGGCAAGCTCGGAGCGCTCGTCAAAGTTGACCTTGGCTTGCGAAAACACATCGCTGTATTCAGCAGCATTGAAATCGGACAGCGTGCAAGTAACAGTCGAGAACCCGACATTCATCGGGGTGACATCGGTTTGGGTAACGCGGGCAGTAGCCACGCCCTTACCGACTTTTGGAAATTTAACAGTAGAGCCTTCGACACCACGACGCGCACGCACAGCGCCCACCAGCATTGCCTTGCCCTGGTAAGCCTGTTTGACCTCTGCGTCGAAGAGCGTGACGAAGGCGTTGCTCAAAGAAATAGCCATTTCGTAACCTCGTTCGGTTGTTAGTCAGGGGTTTTGCGCGTCGGTAAGCCGCCAAGTGCGGGCCTTTGCTTGCTGCTTACGGCAGCCGGTCGGTAGCATCTCGCGACAAGTCAGGGCCGGTAAACCGGTGGGCCTTGCCGCAATTGTATTGACATTTGAAAAAAAATCAATACGCCCGATTAATTATTGTACAAAAAAAGCCCGGCACCTAGCGACAACGGCGATTACCCTGTGACGTAGGCTTGGAACATTTGCCCAACCCTTTGACGGTAAACGGGATCGCTTTGGTACCTGGGATCGGCCACCATCGCGTAGAGCTCTTCTGTGCTTGGTGCGCCATCAATCGGGGCAGACTCAATCGGCACTCGACCTTCGTATGCTTCGCGGATCTTCATCAGCGCATTCAGCCCACGGGCAGTTCCACCCATGATCTTGAATTCCTCGAAGTCATCTTTCGACCAGACGCCTTTATTGACTAAGCCACGCGCCCAATCGACCATGCCGTTGACGACCGCGCCTGCATTCGGCCCCAGCTTTTTCATTTCTTCGGCTGGGTTGACCATTTCACCAGACATCAGCTCCTGCGCTTGGGTGCGCAATGATGTTGCCAGATCGTCAAACTGTGCTTGGGAAAGGCCATTTTCTTTTGCCCAATTGGTAAGCGTGGTTGCCATTGGGTCATCGACAGCTTGCTCGCCGCCGAAACTGGTTAAGTCGTACTTGCCATCAGCCGGTGCATTGTGCGCACCCTTGCTGATCTTGGCACGCAGATCGCGCCAGCTCTTGGCAATGCCTTCAAGGTCGGGCTCGTTGCTGTCCTTGTTCCAAAAATTTTCTGGCCAATAATCAGGGCGCTCGAGCGGGTCTTCTGGTGCTGGTTTGGATGGGTCTGGCGGTCGGTGATCGATCTCGACTGCCTTGGTGTTTTCTGTCGGGGCGTTTGGGTCTTCGACGCTCACGCTGTCGAGTAGGCCGGCACTACTGGGCTCAACAGTTGCTGTGTCTGTCATAGGTTCCTCGCTTGGTTGATCCGCGCTATTAGGTCACGCACGACAGTTCTCTGCCCTTCGGCAAAGTAAGCGTACGATGCGTCCACACCCGGCGCGGCAACGGGTACGTCCACATACATCTGCCGCAACCAATCCAGCAGTTTCTGGCCATCTTCATTAGCAAAGACCCGCAGGCAAAGCCTGGCCAAATCCTCGCGCTGTTGTTTGACCTCGCGGATGTCATCTGTCTGGCCAATGGCCTCAATCTCATCCCAGCTCACTTTGGCAGCTCTACTGGCTTTTCATCAGGGCCAATAAATGGAGACTTGCCTTCTTTCATGCGCATGACTGCATGATCGACCGCTTTGTCCATGATGGACGGCGGCATCTTTTCCATGAACATCTTTGACTTTGGATTGTTTCGCATCAGATAGTTGAGCTCATTCTTGTTGAGCGTCGGCACAATTATCGGGATGTTCGTTTCCTTCCCGTTCAAGCCAACGCCAATGCTGATCTCGGTCATAACATTACCGTCCGGTCGCTTAATCTCACCAAAAAATCCGGTGCCTTTTGGGGTGCCGTCTGGTCGGTTTCCGTAGTCCATTACACTGCCTCCGGTGTCATTTGATCTTGTTGTGCTTGCATGGCCATTGCCTGCGCCATTGCTGCCTGCTGTTGCTGCGCGTAAGCCTCTTCCATCAACACGGCACGCTCAACTGCTGTATTACGCACGATTGCCGGCACACCCAGCTTGTCGCCGACGTAGTCGACCACCATGTCGTTCTTCAGAGCAAGCTGGCCATCGCTGCCGAATCCCTGCATTAGCTGCGCGTATTGGACAATTGCGTTGATCTCTTCCATGTTCTGCGCCATCGCCAGCGGAGCTATTGGCACGACTTTCGCCTCGAGCCCGTTGACGCGCAGCGGCATGTCGATCAGGCCACGCTCGTCCATCACCTCAAGAATCTTGGCCACCAGCGGGATCATCGTTTCGTTGATCAGGCGACCGAAAGCAGAGCCCAGGTTTTGCGCAAGCTCCTTCATGCGCTCAACAATCTCAGTAGCCGAGCGAGCAGACATGTTGTCCGGTGGCAGCGACTCGTCGAGCAGAATGCGTTTGATGTTGGCGACCAGGTCATTGATCACCAGCTGGCTGACATTGAAGTCACCAGAGCGGGGCAGGGGCAGCAGGGCTGGGCCTTGAGGGCCACCATTGCGCGCCACAGGAATGATTGCGCCCGGCACCAGCTTGACCGTGTTCGGGTTCAGTACGCCATCATCAGCCGCGGTGTAGACGCCGGCAACCGCAAGCGAAGCGTTTTTCAACAGCAGCTCTTTGGTTTTGTTTAGCGTCTTGATGTCGGGCAGGGCAGTCATCAGCGGGCCACGGCCGTATACTTCGCCGGCCACTTTCATGTAACGGCTGACAACCCAGGGCGAGGTTTTGCGACGGCGATAGACCACCTCGTCTTTGCCTTCTTTCCAGATAACGTGATAGCAATAATCGCCGCGTTTGAAGTCGAAGATAGTTGCCTCAAGCAGCTCAATATCGTCGGTTGGCTTTTGCTCAATCAAACGTTTTAACGTGTCTGGAATCTTGGCATCCGGCCATTGTCGCTGGATCGACTCGGCCTTGATGCGCATGCGGCGATAGACGTTGTCGACTTGGCCGTTCGCGCCTTCCTCGTAGCTGATTAAGAACAGCGGCACTGGCACAAAATTGATTGGCGACACATCGTCACCCGGTTGAACCATCATGCAGGCCGTGCCGACCGCAAGATCCAGCAGGAACTCACCGATGGCGATGTCGAAGTTAGATTGCTTTAGTACCGCAAACATCTGCTCGCTGTAGACATCTAGCACTGCCTGCAACTCCTGGCGGCGATCGGCAGGAATCGATGGGCCGGGCTCAAGCCGGCACCATTTTCGCTGCGGCGGGAACACGACAGACTGCAGCCTGTTCGCAAACCGTTGGGTACTATTGATTGCTGTACTGTCGAAGACGCGCTGCATCTTTTTGCTGCCGGTCGCGCCGCCTTCCCAGACTCCATAAAGTTGGCGCTGGGGCAGGGCAAACTCGTAGGCATCCTGGTACAGCTGCTGGAATTCATCCTTCTTACGTTGGGCGATTTCCTGCCGCTTCATTATTTCCTCGGGCTTTAATCGCATTGCCCCTAGCGGTTCTTTATAGGCCATCTTAATTATCCTTGTTCAGCTTGTCCCGCCTGTCTTTGTATTTACTCACTGCTTAGTGCGTGCTAACGCTATGTTGTCTATCAAGTTCGGGTAGGGTCTGCCCGCTTTCTGCGCACGACGCATGGCATTGCGCTTCTGCACCTCAGACAGTTCTTTCGGCTTGCCCAAATCTTTTGGCCGCGGCTTATCCCAAACTTTTTTCATCATTCCCCTTGCAGCATTGGTCGGCCCAACCTGCGCATCACGACGTTTTGCTTGGCTGAATTGCGCTCGCCGATCTGACGCTTGAACGTAGTTTCAAGTTCGCCGCGTTTGGCAGCAAACGGTTTGACATCAAGGCTGCCGACATCGGGAGGTTCACCAGGTGGCGCTGGGGCATTGGGCATTTCCTCTGATAGTGCTGCAGGTGCTTTTTCAGTGAATGGTTTTGGTGGCGTTCTTTTGTAAAGCTCGTATCCGACAACCGCCTGGTATTGTCGAGGGGGTTGGTTTCTTGGGTACTCCGTTCTCGTTTCGTAAATAGGTTTTGAATAATGATTAACTGGCAGAAATGCATCACCAATTTCTGGGTCTACTCGGTAAAACTGTCCGTCCATCATGAATCCGGTGCCAGACCTGCCCATAGTTTGGGATACGCCAACTTTTTTACCTTGAGATGTTGGAAATTTTGCTAATACTTGTTGATACTCAATCAGCCGATTCTTATATGCAGTTGCTTGCGTTTCATATTCTTGCAAGCGTATGTTGTATGCATCTAATTGTGTTTGATAGGCAGGAAACGCAACGCTGGTGTAATTCTCAGCCGATGCTTTGTATGGAGCCATCTTTGCATCAGATTCTTTCTGCCACTGCGTAAAAGCGTTCTGCTGCTGCTGGGTGACATCTAGCAATCCAGTTTTGTATCGCTTACTTAAACGCTCAATGTCAGAAGTGGCGCGGCGCGTAGCCAAGCGCTTTTGGTAGATGGTCGGTGCGGTAGCCATTGGTTAATCCTCAACCCGGCTTAAGGGATGGGCTTTCAATCCCAAGCTCAGGGCTCAAGCGCTCTTGAGACAGCAACATGCGTCGACCGCCGCGAGTGCGTGCGTACAGCTGTGTAGCTTCAATCTGTGCGGCTTTGCGGCGTTGCTCATCAATCGCGGCTTGCGTTTCTTGAGCCCTTTTTTCCATCTCAAGCCTGGCTGTCTCGTATTGCGAAAGGCCGGTCTCGTATGACTTGACGTTCAGCGAGAGCGCTTCTTGAGCAGTAGCAAGCTGACCTTTTGCAATTTTTGCTTGTTCTTCAAGTGCTCCAGCTTGGCGGCCATAGATTTTAGACTGTTCGGCAATACGGGCTCGCATCTTTTCGGCATCGCTGCTCTGTTGTTGCAAGGCCAGCTGTTGCTGAAGTTCTGCATCTTTACGCGCTTTGCGTGCCTCGCTTGCGGTATAGGCTGCGCCCGCAACAATGGCCAGTGCAATAAATGGCATTTCAACCTCCAATCATTACGTCATCTAATTTGTCTGGGTCTGTTTCATCCGTGGCATGGATGCAAAACCAGACCGAATCCTCAAGCGCGATAACCCGGTGGTGCTTGCCGGCAGCAATATTGACGCAAGCCGGTGCGACGAACTCCTCGGCATTGCCATCGATCTCCACCATCACACGACCGCTGGCCAATATGCTCAGATGGTCGTATTTATGCGCGTGCGTCATTGCATACAAATTCTTTTGCAGCATCATCTGCCTGGCATACACGCCATCAGAGAAGTGATGCACGATACTTAAATCAATCTGAGTGGCGTTCATATATCAACACATTCTATTGGATTTTGAACAGGTTGCAAGACTAAAGCTATCTGGCAGATATACATCACGCAAAAATATCGAAATCTATTTTGGCCACCGTCATGCCGGGGGCTCTGCCGCCCAGGTTGTGCGACCTGGTCATACGGTTGTATTCGCCGCCGCCCAGCATCAGGTAGCCGAATGAGTCACCGATGTGCGAGTGCTCATTTTTGTTGGGCGCATCTCGGAACCGTTCTTGGCCGGCACCGACTGCCACGCGCTTGAAGTGATAGCCGCCTGCCAGAGCTTTTCTCAGCAGCTTGCAGGAGCGGTTGACGATCAAGCCAGGTTTGCCATCAATAAGTCGCTGCATGGGTGCTGCAGACGCTTCCCGGCGCACCTTGAAGTCGTTAGACGCCGTCGGCTGCGCCTTCAAGCCCAGGGTGCGCAGGTAATCAAACGCGGTGACTTCGTAGATTGCATCACGCTGCATACCGGCAGGGTCGCCCCAGATCATCACTTGGTGCTGTGGGTAGCGGGTATTGAGCTCGGCCAGCAGTTGCATACCAAAGCGCTCCAAGCCCATGTCAAAGGTGACGATCTCATGGTGGATTACCCAGCGGCCATTGGGTAGGCGCTGGCCGATCGTGGCAGCTGGTGTTAGACCGAAGTCCAAGCCGACTTGGATTGGCGCATCCATTGACAGATCGGTCTCACCGGACATGGTCGAATCATCGTATTCAGGCCAGACGGGTCGACCTTCTTGGACGTAGGTGTACTGGCCGCCGGCGTAGCACTTGATCCAATCGAGGTTCTTACCCAAAAGCATTTGCTGGTAGTAGCCGCTTGGGAGATTGTTGACGTTCTCGGCTGCCTGGTTGATCTTCCACCACTTGCCGGCAGAGAAGACATGGTCGTTAGCCTCGGGGTTGTCTGGCAGGTCAGCAGGATCGACTTCAGCGACGCCGCCCGGCTGTTGCCAAAACTTCCAGGCATACGCGCCGGTCATCTTTTCTTTGACGGCCATACGGTGCCACCAGTGATCGTCGTCTGTCGGGTTGCTGTCCATCCAGATGCCGTGCCAGGTTGCGCCACCGTCGCGCTTGGTTGGGTAGCGGCCAACACGGTGGGTCAGTCCATCAATCACTGCCTTGGGGAGCTCACGCGCTTCGTTGACCCAAGCGCCGGTCAGCTCCAGGGAAAGCAGTTTTCTGACGTCCTTGGGCTGGTCTAACGCCAGAAAAATTACTTCCGCGTCAACGCCTGCAGCGTCACCTCGAGCTGGTAGCCGGATGTGGTGTGTGATGGGTGGTGTCCAGAACATTGGCCCAAAGGTGGCCTCGGGGAAAAGCTCAAGCCAGGTCTTGATTGTTGTGGTCTTCAGCATTGGGTAGCTGTTTCGCACCACGGCCCAGCGGGTGTAGCGAATGTTGTCAACCGGGGATGGTTTCTGCTGGATCGCCTTCTTAAATATCTTGGCTGCGCAGGCGTAACTCTTGCCCGACCCCACTGGCCCCATCACACCTTGGACGAAGTTGTCCGACTGAAAAAAGTCATACATTACCGGGCTTTGGCTGAAGTCAAACCTCAAGCCCTCGGTTGCTACCGTCTTCTCTGACTGCTGCTTTGTCTTTGACACGTTTTCTCCACAAACTCATTGTTCGCCAGATGGCGGTGCGACCACGTTTACATCGATCACACTCGGCTTGTCATTCTCGTCGGGGTTGTCTAGCAAGCCAGACGCCTTGGCCAGCAACCGCAACACCCCCACCTTGTCATAGAGCTCGATGTCAAGAAAGCCGTTGCCATCCTTGTCAGTGCGCACAGAGACCTTCTTGATAGCCTGCAGTGCGTGTTCAGGAATCTGGTGAGCCGCCTTGACCTTGACGTTGCCAGCCTCATCCCAAGTCATGATGTCGGTAATTTTGGTGTTGGCCATGCAGAGCAAGGCATAGCTTACTGCTTCCCGGTTCTGGATCAGGGTGTTCGAGCGCTCAAGCCTTCTCTGCACAGACCTGACACCCCCCCAATTGGCCAAAGGCGGTATTACAGAGGTTTGTTTCTTGCCGGCCATCAAAACGGAATACCCTCATCCAGGTTAGCCGCCTGCGGCTGGTAACCATTCGCCTTGGCACCCGACTGCTGCACCGCACAAAGGTCACCAATCTGGCAACTAAAAAAAGACTGCCCAGTAGCATCCTTCTTTTCCCAAGCCTTGAACCAATGCAGCGCGCCATCCGGCAACATGATCCGACCATCAAGGTCAGGATCCTTTCGGTCAAGACGCTTCTTGTTGTTTTTAAATAAACTGCCCTGCCCAGGCCGATGTTCAAATGCCATCACTTACCCCCTTGTTAAAAAAGCTAGGAAAAATTGAGAGTGGGCCCCTCCAGCGCTACGGTAGGGTGGGGGGGCAAAGGGTGCCTTTCTGACAACGAACAGCCCGACCGCTTGAGTCCGATCGATTGTCCGGCCAGCGCAGGCCAAGGTCGCTTCAAAGCAGACACGTCGCAACCCCCCCCGCCGTCCAACATGCAGACGAACGTATGGGTTTTGTACAGACGCGATTAGAGGCTCTACAAGCCGCGATCTGCCTTGACCCATGTCTACCCATTACCCCACCCCCGATCGTGCCTTCTAGGTGCCTTCTGACCCGCGGAAACGGCATTGTAGTTTCACAGGCCGTCTGCATGCATCACCAACAGGGCTTCGACCAGGCCCTCATGTCGCGGCATCGGCACGCCTTCAGCTTGACAGAGCTCTTGCAACTTCAGCAAGGTTGCGCTTAACTCATTGTCAGTCAATGAATAACTTAAAACCTTTAATAAACTTTCATTAAGTTCTTTAAAACAATTATCTTTAAATAACCTATTAATACGTTCTTCGATGTTTGTGACAACCACCGGGTTGTCCATGTGGTTGTCTATGTGGTTGTCTATGGAGCGCTTGTCATTGACAACCACCTGGTTGACAGTGCGCTTGGCTTTTCGTGCCTTGTGGGCTGCCAGTTCTGCTTTCATCTTTGCAACAGTTACGGTGTCGCCTTTGGTCGGCATCTGGTACTCCTTTGTCGGTAAGTTCACGGGCTTGACGACACCTCGGATCATGTCCTGGATGCGTTTAAGACCTTCGTGATTGATGGTGTTGTCTTGCTGTTTCTGTTGCTCCTTTTGCATGTGCGGTGGCCGGGTGTCTTCGAATGTGCTGGTGATTGCAATTGCTGTATTGACATCAATTGATTCGTCGAACACGACCCTGATGGTGTCTGTCCGTTCACCTCTGAATCCCTTTTTGACGACTTCAACGTAGCCGGCAGCCTTCAGCTTGACCAGCTGTTTGCTGATCGCTTGACGGCTGACTTGCAGGTCTGTAGCCAGTTGCTGAGTGCCGACCCAGGTGATGCCTGCGCGGTTGGTGTACGAGCAGATCAGGCCAAGGACGCGCACTTGGACATCGGTCAAATTCTTGTCTCTGAGCGCTCTGAGCGGCATCACAGCAAACTTGCGCTGATCTGGGGAGGGTTCTTTTTCCTTGACCCTCGGCTTCCTGGGTACCTTAAAGTCAATCACGTTGTCAGACACTGAGTTCATGCTTGCCTTTCAACGATGCCGGGATCTTGGGCTTTAAACACCAGCCAATGCAGCTGTCATCCCACACGCCAATGATGCAAACACCACCAGGATTTAACAGCAGCATGCTGGTTGTTCTGGGCGGCGGCTCAATTGCCGGGTCGCGGAAATACAACTGCTCGGTCGTCGATTGCAGGAACTCAGTCATAGCTTGTGACCCCTGATCTGCCGGCACAGCTCGCGCTCCGCAGGCGTAATGTCAGGGCTGATCTCAGCCACCGGACAAAGCCGGTTGCTCGGCGGTCTGGGTGCCGGCATGTTCATCACTATCCACATACAACAGACCGCAATCAGACCGACCGCAATGTAAAAGCACAGGGCAATTGACTCAGCTAGATTTCTCATTCTTGTACCTCCTTACCATCTCGTTGCGCAGCGCTGCCCTGGCTTCGGTGCCGCGCTCTTTCTCAATCCCGTTCAAGTAGTCCAGCTTGCTGACACGGGGCTTCCGCGCCTTGTCAGGTAGCCGCATTGCCCACCTGACCTCGCACTCAAAACGCCATGCCTCGCTGTATGTACAAACTTCAACACCGTCGAGAACCATTGTCCTCGCAGGCCAATGGACACTATTGCATATTGTACAAAAGACATTATCCAAGGAACCGCCTGTGATACCGCCGAGTCGCCTTGATCGCAGCCATGACCGGCAGGCCAGACTTCTTCCACATCCAAAAGCAGCAGGCAAATTTGCGCAAACGCCGAATCATTTGATTCTCCGCACTTTTTTGTCAGCCTCGAGCTTCTGCTCGCGCTGGATGCGCCTAAACTTCTTTGCCAAGTCAGTCTCACTGGCTGACGTGTACTTCCAGTCAGGGTTCCAAACTGATGCGGTTGCGTCCTTGACTTCCTTGGCCCTGACTTTGTTCTCGTCTGTCGCTGGCATCTGTACCAGGTTCGTATTCGTACTCATGACACCCTCCAATCGCTTCACAATCCCATGCGCGGCACCACAAGCCCTCGGCGTGACCTACCGAGTGGCGGCAGCTATGGCAGGACGCTTGTCTGCGCAGGCCTTGCATATCCACCGCTGGTTTCGATTGCTGTTGAACTTGATCCATGTGCCCCCTTGACGCTTCTTGTGCTGCCGACAATTGCTGCAAAACGTCGGCTCTAGATTGCTTACTTTTTCAGCTCCCACAAACTGATTCCTTTCGCAAAACTATTTCCAACTCACTTCAGCCCTTCTCGCATCATCGGAATAAAGTGCTCGAGCAGCAGGCACACACGCCA
>SXGR01006986.1_pt1 | contig 24924 bp, 25 predicted proteins | sample 3174711 | NCBI WGS metagenome assembly SXGR01 (sample SAMN11356860, study PRJNA531348) | freshwater metagenome | isolation source: freshwater sample F1-60 | place: China: Fuxian Lake, Yuxi | collected 2017-12-25
GGATCGTCCTCGGGAATTCCTGCTTCGACTTTGCCAACGAGGTCTGCGCCGACGTCAGCGGCTTTCGTGAAAATGCCCCCGCCGAGTCGCGCGAACACGGAGATCAGCGAGCCACCGAAACCGAGACCGATCAGCGCGTTTACATCTTTGGTGATTGCATAAAATGCGGTGACACCGAGAAGTGCGAGACCGACCACCATCATGCCGGTGATCGCGCCGCCGCGGAACGCGACGTCGAATGCCTGCGACAGGCCGCCCTTCGCCGCTTCAGTCGTGCGCACGTTTGCTTGCACGGACACGCGCATGCCGATGTAGCCGGCGAGCGCGGAGAGCGCGGCGCCGACGAGGAAGCCGAGCGCTGTCGTGCCATTAATGTAGTACCAAAGAAGTACGAAGATCACACCGGCGACGGTTGCGGCGGATTTACTCTGGCGAGCGAGATACGCAGCAGCGCCTTCTTGGATCGCCTTGGCGATCGACTGCATTTTTTCGTCGCCGGTCGGTTTCGCCATGATCCAGCGAATGAGGAACGCGGCGTATGCGATCGCGAGCAGCGCGGCGAGGAGCGCGAGGAGTAATGGGGTGGACATAGTTTCGAAAAACGAGATTAGTAAAAGTGTTTGTAACGAGAGAATAGTAGAAAAGTGGGCTTATTTTGTCAACGAAACAAACGCACCTCCCCAACCCCTCCGCAGAGCGGAGGGGCTTACGACGTACGACGTGCTAAGCGTAAATGCCCCTCCGCTTTAGCGGAGGGGTTGGGGAGGTGCGATCTTAACAAAGAATCCCCGCACCAGAGTTGGTGCGGGGCATGGGGTTATGAGGTCTTCTCGAAGGTGGCCTCGTATCTCGTCACGATCGCCTTGATCTCGTCGTACACTCGGGTGGCGCCGGCTCGGTAGCGCGCGGGGACGCGCCTCAGCATCAGGTCGAATACCGGGAAGTACTTCTTGCGAGTCTCGGTCACCTGCTTGATCTGGAACTCGCGCGATGAGGTCGTCATTGTGCGCAGGTTGTCGAGGCGGTCGCATGCTTTGATGAGCAGCACTCGCCAATCACCGAACGCGACGAGCCTCTTGAGATAGCCGCGCTTCGGTTTTTTGGAGAGCAGCTTCACGATGTTCGCGACCTTCTCCCCGAATACGACCTCGACGAGCAGCGGCCGGATCAGCTTCGTATCTTCGACCCCATCGTGGATGAGTGCGGCTTGGAGCACGGCCGGTTCCACGCACCCGACGATGTCGATGAGGATCAGCGTCACGCGACGTGGATGCTCGAAATATCGGAGCGCCTTGCCGGTGCGCGGATCCTTTTCGTTCTTGCGCACCTGTGCGCGATGACCGTGCTTCGAGAACACATACGCCACCTCGACGAGCATCAGCTCGCGCGGGGGCAGCACCGGTCGGAGCCGCCCGCAGAATGTTTCGTAGTTCTCGACTCTGAAGTGTGGGTCAGCGATTGAACGCATTTCTTTTCTCCTTTTTCTGTATACCTAGCTCAACACAGTTTAGTGGAGCTGTCAATCCATCTTGACATATTCGTACAATAAGCTAAGGTCTGTGCAGTTCAGCGGTTCTTTTACCAGGAGGTAACGACATGACCTACATACTCTGGATGCTTGGTATTCTCGGCGGTGCATTTCTCTACTTCCAGATCGGCTGCTTGCTTGGTCGACTCAGGTGGTGGACCTGGCACGTCAATGACCGCAAGAATCGTATTCTCGCACTTCTGTTTTTCCCTTGGAAGACCTTCGTGCACGGATATACGAAAAGGACACCAGAAAAAATACGAGAGTGGCGCAAGGAGCGTCGTGATCAGCGGCCCTTCGTTGATCTCTATTTACCTGAAGAAAAAAACGAGTATGTAGTGGAGTTGGGATTTTGCTGGCCGTTCCCGATGATCTGGAACCTAGTCCTCATCATGGGTTTGCCGTTTTATTGGGGACTAAAGTGGATCGCTGCTTGGTCTCGGTGGTCATACGTTTATAGCGCCAGTGAGTTTCTTCTCTCTTTGGTGATCGAGGGACCGACAGCAGTCTGGAAAAAATGGCAAGAAGCGAAATCGACTCCACTCGCTCCCGAAGAGCAAGTGCGTATCGCGACAGAAGCCACCGATGCCACGGATCGCCCGACGCTCGTGTCGGCGACAGAGAAGGATCGCGAGCGTGCAGCCGAGCACCGCGCCCTCACCGAAGAATGTGCGGAGATCGAAGCGAAGCAGCTCGCTCCGCGCAAGAAGAGGATCGCCCAGATCGAAGCCGAAGACGCCGCTGAGCATAACGCCTTCCGTGATCCACCACAGGAAGTTCGTCTGGAGATGAAGACCTGATCAAACCCCCGACCGTATATGTGGCTCGGGGGATTTTTATTGTTACGAACGCAAGATTGACTCTCGTCCTCTCGCTTGGTACAATTTTGCCTGTGAAATCGGTACGGATTGAGGTCAGAATATCGCTAATTACAGCGGAAATTCATGCCAAGAGCCGTCAAAAAATTCGGCGTTACGTTCCTCGTGTGGACGTTTAAGGGGTTACTTGTCTTAAAGAAGTGCGTAACCTTTTTGTTTTTGTGCCTTAAAAAGCCGCTTTTTTGGCTGTACAAAGGGATTCTTTTTCCAATACTGATGGTCGGATACCACGGACTTCGTTTTTTGAATAAGCGATTCGATGTCGCGACCGACCACCTCAAAGACGGTGCGCTGCGCATCCTCGCAAACAAATACACGACGCATGTTGCGGTGATCGGCATCGCACTGCTTGTCGTAACCACGAATATCTACGCAAGCGACGCTGCACCGCAGGGTCCACGAACCGAGCAGAGCATCCTTTCGACGATCGTCGATAACGGCCAGGACGATTTACTTGTTGAAGAGGCGACGCCTGACAGCGCGCCAGCATTGAACGAAAGCGTGACGTATCTCGGTTCGCAGGCGCTCAGCTTGCAGGGCGCGAGCACCGACGATCAGGCATACAGCCGCATGGACAGCGGCGCGTACGCAAACGACGACATCTCCGGCAGCGATCAGACAAATGAAGATGGATCACCGATGGCGAACGCGGTGAGCAACTGGCCGCAGAACGATTCGTCAGATGCGGCGCGACCGACACGTACGCAAATCGAAACACACATCGTGCAGCCAGGAGAGACAACTGGTACGATCGCACAAATGTACGGCATCAGTCTCGACACTCTCCTCGCATCAAATAAAATTCGCGGTGTGCTGATTCGTCCCGGCGACAAACTTCGCATTCTTCCGATGAACGGCATTGCGTATACGGTGAAGCGCGGCGACACTGTTGCGAAGCTTGCGGCAACCTACAAGAGCGATCCGCAACGCATTTTGGATGAAAACGGTCTCGCGAATACCACCACGCTTGTCGTTGGTGACGAAATTATTTTGCCGGACGGAAAACTTCCACCGCCACCAACACCGAAAGCGAGCGTCGCTTCGACGGTGCGAAATATTCCTCCCGCCGGCCCGAGAAAAGGTGATCGGTTTATTTGGCCAACTGCAGTTCGTCGCATTACGCAGTACTATGGTGCATGGACGCGAGGAACGCGACATACCGGCGTGGACATAGGTGGTCCCACCGGTACACCGATTTATGCCGCAGATGATGGCGTCGTGATCAGTTCGGGTTGGAACACTGGCGGTTACGGCAACATGATTATCATCGATCATGGCAGTGGTTGGTATACGCGGTATGGTCACTCAAGCAAACTGCTCGTGCGTGCAGGCGATACGGTCACGAAAGGACAATCGATCTCACTCATGGGATCTACCGGCCGCTCCACCGGTCCGCACCTTCACTTTGAAATTATGACGGGCAATGTGCGCCATCGGATCAATCCGCTCGGATATATTCGTTAACGTCGTTCGCGATATTGCACCGCCTCCGCAACATGGTCGGCGCGCATTTCTTCGGCGCCGTCGAGGTCAGCGATCGTTCGGCCGAGGCGGATGGTGCGGGTGACTGCGCGCGCGGAAAGTCCAAGGCGCGCTATTGCCGCGCGGATTATTTGCTCGGCTTCTTTTGAGAGCGGACATATTTTTCGGAGCAGCGCATGGCTCATCTCCGCATTCGAGTGCATTCCGTGCGGCGTGAGTCGTACGATTTGTTTTTCGCGTGCGATCGTTACTCGAGCGCGCACGATTGCGGAGGACTCCTCGGCGATCGGCGAAAGTAATTCCTCCGCCTGCATGCGCGGCACTTCGATGTGCAGATCGATGCGATCGAGCAGCGGTCCGGAGATGCGGCGGCCGTAGCTCACCACTTTTGCTTGCGCGCAGGTGCATGCGGTGTCGGGATCGGACGCGTAGCCGCACGGACAAGGATTGCGCGCAGCGACGAGCATGAATTTTGCAGGAAAAGTGAGTGTGCCGTTCGCACGAGCGATCGTCACTGTGCCGTCTTCGAGCGGTTGACGCAGATTCTCGAGCACTGCGCGTGGAAATTCGGGAAACTCGTCGAGAAATAATACGCCGCGATGCGCGAGACTCACTTCGCCGGGCCGTGGCCACGAACCGCCGCCGATCAGTGCTGCTCCAGACGCAGTGTGGTGCGGCGCGCGGAACGGGCGACCGGTGACGATGCTCGCACTACCGTTCATTGACGCAAGCAGTCCTGCAACGCTCGCGATTTTAGTAACCTCGAGAATTTCTTCGCGGCGCATCGGCGGAAGGATGCCAGGCATCGCGCGCGCGAGTAAAGTTTTTCCTGCGCCAGGTGGTCCGGAGAGCAGAATATTGTGTCCGCCAGCTGCCGCGATTTCGAGCGCACGTTTTGCGTAGCCTTGGCCGCGAATATCGGCGAAATCATTTGCAGCAACAGGAGTGGACACGGTCCATGGCTCGCGAACGTGCGCCGTGAGCGGTGTTATGTCCCGCAGATGACAGATGAGTGAAGGAAGATTCGGCACCGGAAAAATAGTGACTCCTTCCGCAAGCGCCGCTTCGCGTGCATTTCCTGGCGGAAGGTAGATTTCCTTGAACCCTTTCGCTGCGGCCATGAGTGCGATCGGGAGTACTCCTGCGACAGGACGGAGCGAACCGTCGAGCGCAAGTTCGCCGAGAAAAATGCGATTAGTACCGACATCGTTCGGTAACGCCCCCATAGCTTTGACCACCGCAATCGCGATCGGAAGATCGTACGCAGGACCCTCCTTCTTTACATCCGCTGGCGCGAGATTCACCGCAACGCGAGTGCGCGGAAATTCGACACCGCTGTTTCCGAGCGCGGCACGCACACGCTCGCGCGACTCTTGCACAGCCGTGTCGGGAAGTCCGACAACGATGAACTTCGGAAGTCCATCAGCGATATCCGCTTCGACTTCGACAGGCGCAGCATCGAGACCAATCACCGCCGCGGAAAAAATTTTTGTAGGCATTTTTATCTTGTGAAAAATAAAAGCCGCCATTTCTTAACAGCAGCTTCGAAAAGATGCAAGTGATGAGTTACACCGTCTTGTTTTTTGTTCTGAGCAAAAGAAAAAGCAAGCCACCCACTACCATGCCGTCAGCGATATTCACCGCGGATCTTTGGAAAAAGAGAAGGTAGTCGACGGTAGCGTTGAGGTTGATGCGGTCGATTAGATTGGAGATCGCGCCGGCGATTACGAAGAATAGCGCTGCGGCGGCTCGTGGGTCTCGGTGAAACGCAACGATAAATGAGTACACGATCACGATCAAGGCGAACGATGCCGCTGGCCAAAATACTGCGGGCGGCACGGGAAGGCTGAACGCGATCCCACGATTCAGGAACAGCACGAACGATGCAGGTGTGCCAACAGCTGCCGTAAGGTGCGAGAGCGCCAGCATTTTTAAAAAGCGATCGACAATAAAAAAGAACACCGCAGCCACGTACCAGGGCCAAGGTGTTCTTTTCATACAAGATTTCCCCCTCCTCGCCTCGCGAGGAGGGGGTTTGGGGAGGAGGACTTAATTAAAATTCCTGCGTGAACGACTTTTTGCACTCAATACATGAGCTGGAAGATGGTCGTGCGCGGAGACGTTTTTCCGTGATTTCTTTGTTGCAGTACTTGCAGATGCCGTAGGTCCCTTTTTTGATTCGCTCAAGCGCCCCTTCGACGTCACGAAGCGAGGACTCGAGTGTTCGCTCAAGGGTGAGGTTTGTACTGAAGGTCGCCACCTCCTCAGCGTTCTCATCCTCCTTGTCGCCCATGTTGGGGAATTTGGCGTCGTAGTCTCCCGTATTTTTTGGATTTTCTTTGGCAAATTCACCAAGTTCATCCTTCAGCCGTTTTTCCTCCTTGAGGAGGCCTTCTTCCATTTCTTTGAGCAATGCTTGATTCATAGGTGTCCACGTCGGGACTTTAAACGATTTTCCCTCACTGTATATTTTTTTTCTTGAAATGACAAGAGTGCTGGGTCCCGGGTTGCCGGTCGCACAGCGACCGTCCCCCGGGACGATGCGCGTTAAGGTATTGCGCATCGATTTTGTTGTAAAAGAAAACGACGCAAGAAGTTTTGGCCAAGGAATAAAATCCTGCCTCACTTGCGTCGTAAAGTCCTCGGGTATGAGCCCGTTGACGGGTGTAATACCTCAGCTTCTCTCTATTTAGGAGGAGCGGAAATAGTACACCCGAACGCGCATAACATAGCCTGAGGTGAAAGAACAGATCCCCTCTACCATTCCCCGGTAGTCACCCTCGGGGTTCCGTAGAACCAATTGAGGGATACCGATTGCCCTTTTTGCAATTTTATTTTTGTTTCAAAGCGACAAAGGAGTAGTAAAGAAGAGGGAAACAGCCCCAACTGTGCCACGTGGTCCGCCGAAGGCGGACTTTACGTGGGCGTTTCGGGCGATTTCTCTACCATTGTTAAGGTTCTGCAATGTCGTACCAACAGTATACCAATTTTTAGGGCGGAGGTCAATCGTAAATAGAGGTAAAAAAAGACGGAATCTTAGCTAAAAATTCGGTATCCTTCTTTTTGTCCACAGTTTTTTGAACAACTTTAGTGTTCATTCTTTTCCACAGGGTCGATTTTTATCCACAGGAGCTTAATGATATCCACACAAAACGATGATGTTATCCCCAATAAGCTCAGCTTTTATACTTTCTCCTTTAAAAAAGGGGATAAGTTTGTCCACAGGGCTAAAAGAAGCGAACAGAGTTTCCGGCGCCTGCACGATCAGCGAATTCTGTGAGTGTAGTTGAGGACAATCTGAAGAAGGAGGCTTTGAGTTGGAAGCTTGGTCTAAAAGTGCGCTATTAGTGGTGAGATAGGTACCTCGTTTGCCATCCGTGGCGAGAATGAGTCGGAGATCAGGATGCTCCGTTGCAAGCGATAGGGTTCCTGGAACCTTCGCGTCTGCCAATGGTTGAAAGTGATATCGATCGATATTGAAGATAAGCTCTGCCACGATGTCGTTGTCCGGCATAACAAACGAACGACGCTCCGGCAAGGCGGCAGCGGTATATTGTTCAAGCGCAGGTGCAATTTTTGTGGGAGCGAGAGTGGGGAAGTGGAGCAGCACTGAGGTCGCCCCCGTTTCGTTGTCGGCGAAAAGCGATGTTTGCATAGGAACACCCAGAAGGTCGAGCAGCGTATCTCGTTGTGCGATGGGGACTGTCCCCAAGGAGGGGGACTGTCCCCTCGCAGGCTCAAGATTAAAAAGCAGCGCGATCGGATCGAAAGATGGCCGCTCTTCGGAGATCACTGTTTTTGCGAGTGATGGAACCGCGTTTGTGCGCGCATACTCACCAGACGGCGCGCGAAATCCGAAGGGATAATATGTTGCGGCAACATCAGTAGGAACGATCACGGCGCCTGTCAGCAGATCAGTTGGAGCGATGGCGGCGACTAGTGAAGGGGACTGTCCCTCTGTCATGGGGACTGTCCCCAAAAGGGAGGGGGACTGTCCCCATGCTTGTAGCGTCGAGACACCTCGCATTGTCGAGAGCGCTCGGGCGACAACCTTGTTGTCACCAAGTGATCCATGCGTTGTGCCTGCTGCGCGTGCGGCGACGATCACCGCGTCGCCGCCAAGAACGTACGTTGTCGGGTTGAGCTGTGCGGCTTGTCGAACACCGAGTGCTTGGCGCTCTTCCTCATTTGGACCGCGAAGCGCACTCCAGCCGAGCAGTATCGCTTGTTCGGACGAACCGTCGCTGCTTACGTACATGAACATCGCTGCCTCGCGTGGTCGTAGTTCTGCCGGAATGCTCACGAACGCATCGATCAGTCGGTTCGCGCCCCCTGCGCCACCGTGCACGTACGCCGTCGCTCTCGCAGGCACGAACCGAAGCAGTGTATCTTGCGTTCCGAGCGCAGCGGGGGTTGCTGCAAAGATAAGCACTGTGAGCGGAATGATGAGCACGAAGAAGAGGGTGACGAATTTTTCGTCACCCTTCTTCATGCGGCTTGTGATGTTCCTTGCGTAGTCGCGCATCGCACTCGTTATCGTTGCGGCGGCCGAGAATTGTTTCCGCCATTACCTGCACCTGCCGGAGGGTTTTGTGAGATACCGAGATCCTGACACGCGCGCTTGTGTGACAAGTTCACGCGACCGAGCTCGTCGATCTCACTCACTTTCACCGGGATCACGTCGCCGACCTTCACGATGTCGGTCACTTTGCCGACGCGCCACGGCGCGAGCTCAGAAATGTGCACGAGGCCCTCTTGCCCCGGCAACACTTCGACGAACGCGCCGAAATCCATGATGCGCGTCACTTTTCCTTCCTTGAACAGCTCGCCTGCTTTCAACTCGCGCGTGAGATCGTTCACCCACTGTGCCGCTTTGTCGAGACCGGCTTTGTTCACTGAACAGATCGTAACAGTACCATCATTCTCGACATCGATGCTGACGCCGGTCTCTTCAATAATTTTGTTGATCATCTTGTCGCCAGGACCGATCACGTTGCGGATCAGTTCTGGATTGATCTTGATTGTGACGATGCGTGGCGCATACGGCGACAGCTCTGCGCGCGGTGCGCTGATGCATGTATTCATCACGTCGAGAATTTTCATTCGCGCGTCGCGGCCCTGGTTCAGAGTTTCTTCAACGATTTTCGGAATCAATCCTTTGGTTTTCGTATCGAGTTGGATCGTGGTGATACCAACGCTCGTGCCACCGATTTTGAAATCCATGCCGCCGTCGCCGTCTTCGAGATCTTGAAGATCGGTGAGCACTTTGTATGCGCCAGTTTTTTCGTTTGATGCGAGACCCATTGCAATGCCTGCGACCGGTCGGGTGATCGGCACGCCCGCATCGAGAAGCGCGAGCGTCGATCCGCAAATCGAACCCTGCGAGCTCGATCCGTTCGACGACAAACATTCCGACACCACGCGAATTACGTAGGGGAATTTTTCTTTTTCCGGGAGCACGGGCATCAGTGCGCGTTCCGCAAGTCCGCCGTGACCGATTTCGCGACGACCCGAACCACCGATGCGACCGGTTTCACCGACTGAGTATGGGGGGAAGTTGTAGTGATGCATGTACCGTTTTTTTCCGGTTTCTTCCATGCCATCGAGGATCTGCGCATCCGCCGGCGCGCCGAGCGTCACAAATGACAGAATCTGCGTTTCGCCGCGCGAAAACAATCCGGTGCCGTGCGTGCGCGGAAACAAACCGACTTCGGCGGAAAGTGCACGGACATCGGTAAGTGCGCGACCGTCGACACGCTGATTGCGTTCGAGAATCGCTTTCGACACCATCGCTTCCATCAGATCCATGCAGGAGCCGACCGCGATTGCAATTTTTTCTGACGCAAGACCTTCGGCGGTGAGTTTTTCTGCGAGTTCTTTCTTGAGCATCGACATCGCATCCTTGCGTTCAGCTTTGCTCGGCTTAGGGCCGGAGAAGATCGCTTCGGGAACGCGGCTATCGAGGAACGCTTGCGCTTTTGCAATGAGCTCTTCGTGTTCCTTTACCTGTTCATCAGTAAGTGGTGGTTTGCCGGTGAGCGCGAGCGGATCACGTTTGGTTTTTCCAACCGCTGCGACAACTTCGTTGATCAGCGAAATCACTTCGCGCAGATGCTTCTGTCCGAACATGATCGCTTCATACATTTCTTTTTCAGGAACTTCTTTTGCGTTCGCCTCGATCATTAACGCTTTTTCTGTGGTTCCTGCGACTACAATATCGAGATCGCTCTTTGCGCGCGCCTCGAAAGACGGGTTGATCACCCACTCGCCACCAACGCGACCGACGCGAATGCCACCGATCGGACCGTCCCACGGAATGTCTGACATCGCGATCGCGCACGACGCAGCGACGAGCGACGGAATGTCGGTGTCGTTTTCAAGATCAGCACAGAAACATTCGATCACCACCTGTACTTCATGGTGGATGCCGTACGGAAACAGCGGGCGGATCGAGCGATCGATCATCCGTCCGGTCATCACCGCCTCGTCGGTCGGTCGACCTTCGCGCTTGATGAAACGCGAGCTTTTAATTTTTCCTGCCGCGTATAATTTTTCTTCGTACTCCACAGAAAGTGGAAAGAAGTCGATGCTCTCTCGCGCTTTTGCGGAGAGTGTTGCGGTGGCGAGCACCACGGTGTCACCGTACTGCACGGTGCACGCGCCGTTCGCTTGGCCGGCGAGTTTGCCGGTTTCGATGGTGAGGGTTTTTCCACCCCACTGGGTCTCGAAGCGTTTCGCTTCCATAGTGAAGAAGTCGGCACAGCCCACTCACCCAAAGGCTCAAGACCGTTGAGACGCTTTATGGCGTTCGGAGGTCTCCATGTCTTTGGGCGAACTTTCGCGCGCGACGGTTACAATTATCCAAGATCTAACTCATTCGTATCATCAGTTTTTATTTTTGGTATTCGTGTCCGTCGCACAGGATTACGTTTCACACCCGGCGCCGGTGGTTTGATCAGATACTTATCCTTGTTTTTTGAAAGATCGGTAAAATCATCAACTGCTTCGACAAGTTTCGATGATGTCGTTTCCCGAAACGCGACCACTTCGACCTGTCGACCGTGATGTTTCAAATACTCGACCAGTTCGCAGAAATCGCCGTCACCAGAGACGAGCACGATCACGTCGAGAATTTCGCCGATGCGAATCGCATCCACCGCGATACCGACATCCCAGTCCGCTTTCTTCGCACCGGAATCGAACACCTGCACTGGCCGTTCTTTGATTTCGAGACCACGCTGAGACAAAGCTTCGAAAAACGGCTGCTCCTCTCCGGTCGCTTTTACGACGTACGCGATCGCGCGGATCAACTGACGATCAGCGACAGCGGTTTCGAGAATGGCGCCGAAGTTGACCTTAGAGTTATACAGGTGCCGCGCAGAGTAGTACATGTTTTGCACGTCGATAAAAACGCCGACGCGCTGATTTTTGTGTTTGATCATAGGAGTTTTAGAAACGCATAAACGCCGGAATGACCGGCGTTTACTTTTTTACGCGGCGATTTTGAGCTGTTCAGCGAGAGTGGCGTAGCCCTTTGCGTCCTCACGCTTCAAATATTTGAGCAAGCGGCGGCGTTCGCTCACCTTACGCAGAAGACCTTTTCTTGAGGAGAAGTCCTTCTTATGGGAGAGCAAGTGTCCGGAAAGGTCCTTGATTTCGGCGGTCAAAATGGCGATTTGCACCTGCGGAGAACCGGTGTCCTTAGCGTGCGTCTTAAATTTTTCGATGATCTTCTCTTTTTGCTTCTTATCGAGCATATCTGTTCCCCGTTGCATGACGGGGAGGGTAAGCGAGCCGTCCAGCCACCTCTTGTCATTCCGGGCTTGACCCGGAATCCAGAAATAAAAGCCAAACAGTCGTAGGAGTTACTCTGCGAGAGTAGCAAGAGCAGAGAAATAAGGCAAGTGTCGCAGGGCGATAGTAATATATAAGACCGCAGTTTACACTGCGGTCTTAAGGTGAGTTGAGGACGCCCTCAGCGAGAGCTGATGTCTCCTGACATGGTCGTGACGTTGCCGCCGATACGACCGTTGCAGTCGACGTCTCCTGACATCGTCTGCACGGAACCGTTGACGGAACCACCGACGCTCACGTCGCCGCTCTGAGTTGTGACACTGCCGACGTCTCCGGTGACCGAGATCTGCGAGCAGGCATCTGCCTTGAGTTGGTCGATGTTGCCAGTGACGGTGATGGTGATCTCCTTGGCGTCCGGCGTGACGTTTTTTCCGTCGATGAACACCCTGTCGTTTACGACGGTAACGTTTTTTCCAGCGAAGGTACGGCCATTGATGACGACTGTTGATGCCACTGTGTCCTCCTTGATTTTTGGTTGATAAGCAGTGATAAGTGAAGAATATCATCCTGCCCGATCATGTGGGCATTGTGGCGAAGAGCTCGAGGATACGAGCGCGGATCGTTTCCGGTTTGGTGCCTATGGGAAAGCACAACTGTGCGATTTTTGCATGGCGGACTCTGGACTTATGCCAGCTTCTTATGGAGATGGTCACCCCAAGATGCACTTCTCGGGGCTCGCCGTCCACGATTTTCGTCACCGTGAAGTCCTTTCCCTGCTCGTCTTCTGTAGAGTTGGGCGTGTGGCGCACAAAACCATCGATGTCACCGGCGTCTTTCATGCGAGTGAGATGCGTTACCATCTCCTCTTCGAGCACGCGCCCGTAGCCGGCAAATCTTTCTCCGTGGCGATTTCGAGCCTTTTGTCGATCACGAGAGTTTCTCCAACCCATGAGACCTCCTTGAGGACGGACTATGTATACTCTTTTTTATTAATATTGTCAATATAGTCTGACATACTGTATGGCCTGGTTCCTGGAACCAAGGAGACGGAAGGGGACGCGGGGTGCTTGTCCCTGCGCGCATTGACGTCCCTGCCTCACTCGGGTTAGTGTCCTGCTGAGGAGGCTTGCGCATGTCACACTCATCGTTTTTCGGAACATTTCCCTAGAGTATCCGCTCGTGGTCGCGGCGAATCGTGACGAACAGTACGATCGGCCGTCTGCGTCGCCAGAGCTCAGCGTACAGGAAGGCATACTCGTTTATGGACCAAAGGATCTTCGGTCTGGTGGATCGTGGATCCGCATGTCAGAGCGCGGAGTGTTCGTGGGGATCACCAACCGCAAGGACGTGCCATTTCATCCGGGCAAAATCAGCCGCGGTCATCTCGTAATGGCAGCGGTTGCGCCACACGCAAATGCAACAGCCTCGATGCAACGAATCATGGCGATGAACGCTGCGGACTACAACGGTTTTCAGTTGTGTATCGCGGACGGATCCGATGCGTACATCGTGCGAGGAGACGGGAAGACGATGGAACTCGTGACGCTCGGTGACGAACGCATCACCATTCTCACGGAGAGCGGCTTTACACCGAAACACTCTCCGCGTGCAGCAGCTGCGCTGCACATTCTTCAGGGATACGAACGGGGGTATCCACCGCATGTCATGACAGCAGTACGGACGCTCGATTCCGTGCTTTCCTACCGTGAACGCTCGAACGAAGAGGCATCCGTTGCGGTCGATGGGTCGGACGGTAACTACGGCACGAGATCGTCCACGATCATCCGTTTAGATCCAGCGCTCTCTCTGTTCGACATCTGGCATCGCGAAGGACCGCCACGAGGACAAGGTTTTTTCGACGCTCATCGTATGGCCATAACGAAACTTTGACCCATGTCCCGCAGCTCTGCGGGATTTTTTAGCAGACACATTAAAAAACCGGCCCGTCGACATGATGTCGCGGGCCGATCGTTGCGAAGGCTTCTCTAGAGTGCCTTCTCCGCGGTCCAGGAGCCGGAGCTCCAGGTACCGCTCCTGTCGTGCTCGGCCGTGTAGGTGCCGCTGAGCTTTGTCGCCGACTCGATCTTGCCGATCAGCCGGCGCCCTTCGTACATCAGCGTCATGGTCCCCATGTCATCGATGTGACCGGTGTGTTCGCTGACGTAGTTGTAGGTGCCGATTCGACGTCCCGCCTGCTCGAGGATCAGCACGGTCGGCCGCTCGCCGTTGAAGACGAAGCGCCAGACGCCCGCGAGGTTCGAGACGTGGTGGACTTTGAGCACCTCCGAGATGCCGCGGTACTCGACCTTGAGGGTCGAGATCGGCGCCGGAGCCGTCGATCCGTCGACGCGGTTCGAGAGCGAGGTCACGATGCAGAAGGAGCCGTGCGGCTCGAGCCGGAGCGAACGGTCGTTCGTCGTCCAGTACGCCTCGTTGGGGTTGATCGTGCTGTCATAGTGCATGCCATGCGCGTCCCTGTGGTAGTGGTCGTACCGGAAGGTCACGATGAAGCTCTCGCCCTTGGGTGCGTAGAGTTGGTCCGGGTACTCGAACTGCCTTGCGTTCACGTATATGAACGAGTGGTCGTCGGAGTCGCCGCAGCCGAGGGTGGCCGTGAGCATGAGTGAAAACAGCATGAAGAGGAACGGCCGCATGTCGAATCTCCTTTGTGACCGCGTCTATCGCGGTTTCTCATATTTAAGCATATTTTCTTAGTTTTGTCAAGATTTTTAGACATAATTAAGCACAAGAACAGATAGAAAAACCGTCCAACGTACGTTGGGCGGCGTTTTTGTTAGGGAAGCACTGCGACGTCCCAGCGAACACGAAGCGAGGGCTTCGCGCTCACGACACGCAGAGTGAGCGCGCGAGCGTTCACATCGCCGACCGTGTTGATTCGCACGTGTTGTGTACCGAAACGTACCCACTCGATTTTTCCGCACCGTTCACACGATGTCGGGTCGGTGTCCCAAGCTTCGAGATTGATGTTCCAGGGAAGGGCGATCTCTCCTGAAGCGAGCGATGCTTCGAGAATTGTGCCGTCCACGAGCACTGCCCGCGCAAACGGAGCAGCGCGCGTGAGTGTTACGCGCGCATCGAGCGTGTTCGCTCGGTCATCCATGTCGATCACGTTTGGATCTGACGAAGAGGCAAGCGTTTGCACGTCGGGTGCGAGCATGGGCACGATTGTTCCTTCTTTTTGATAGAGAGGAATGTAGGACAAGGGCGTGTCACGCGTGATTCGCGCACCACCGCGTACTGTTCCAAAATTCCACCAGTCGAACCATGTTCCCGGCGGGAGCCAGAACTCACGCGAACGGGCGCCGCGTCGCACCACCGGCGCGACGTAGAGCGATGAACCGAACCAGTACTCGTGTTCCGTGGTCCATGCGTTAGGTTCGCGCGGCGACATGAGTAGCGGGTGACGCATCACTGGCATTCCCGTTTCGGTCGCCTCCTTCGCGGCGGCGTACAGATACGGGAACAGGCGCGTGTGCAGACTGGCGTAGGTTCCATAGGTCGCGACGGTTTCTTCGTCGCTCCACAGCGTCCACTTGCGCGTGCCGGTTTTTGCACCAGCGCATGCGGTTTCGTCGTGCATGTCTGAGGACAGTGCGCCGAACTCCGCCCAACGCAGGTACACTTCTTTGTCCGCGGGCGGATCGTTGAAGCAGGTGAATCCGCTGATGTCGCTTCCCCAGAACGGAATTCCGGAGAGGCCAGCGCCGATTCCCGCGCGCACTTGCGCGGGGAGTCCACGGGCATCATCGAAACTCGCGGACGGATCGCCGGACCATACAAGCGACGTCGTCGCTTGCGTGCCGGTGTACCCACTGCGCGTGAACATCATGAAGTCGTTTCCGCGCACGCGACGCAGGTAGTCGTACGTCGCGTGTTGCAGCAGCAGCGGGTAGAGGTTGTGTGCCTCGAATCCCGTTTTCCCGTCGTGCAATTTTGCATGTTGCGGGAGGTACTCACCGAAGTCGAGCATCCATCCGTCGTATCCAAGGTCGAGCGCCTGCTGGAGCTTTCCTTGGTACCACGCGGTCGCGCCGGGACTGGTGAAGTCGATCGTTGCGACCTTGCCACTTCCACCCGACACCATGAACGTGTCGAACTCGGTGCCGTCGTCGAGACGCACGAATGCATTTTTTGCGCGTCCTTCTGCGAGGAGCTGCGCCGCGTCGGGAACTTCGGTCGACACGTGGCCGTTAAAGTATCCGATCGCTTTGTAGCCGAGCGCATGTAGGCGCGTGGTCCACGCGGTGAGTTCCGCTTCGCGACCGCGATGACTCGCGTTCGGGAGGAAGTGCGTGGTGTCGTCGATCATCGTTGTTGGCACACCGCGGTCGCGGAGTGCGATCTCTTCGGGAACGCCGTCAACCATCGTTCCGGGATCGACGCGTCTGCGCGGACCGAACACCCACGGTGCGGGAAGTTCGGCGCGACCGACGCGCGCAGTAAACGCCGCGAGCGTGTCGCGCGGATTCTCGTGCACGAACACGCGATACTTGAGACGCGACTCTTCGGCGTAGATGCGCCAGCGGTACTGATCTTCCGCGCCGAGTGCGAACCCGGTGCGGTAGGTGGTGTCGAGCCACAGACCGTAGCCATGCGACGAGATGATGAACGGCACCGGCAAGTGCGTCATCCCCGGACCGTTCGGTGCAGGATTTGTTGCGTTTGGTGCGGCGTTTTCGCCACCACCGAGTCCGCCCTCCTCGGTCCAGCACTGGTAGTGCCGACCGCGGTGCGACGTTCCTGCTTCGCGCTCCCCGAGTCCGACGAACTGTTCGTCAGCATCGAGATCGAACGACTGACCGATCATGTTGAGCGGTCGCGCGTTTTTTCGCGGGTCGTCGATCGTTGCTTCGACTGCGACTTCCGCGTTCTCGACCGCGACATTCAAGGTGATCGTCACTTCGGGAGTTGCAGGATCGAACAGCTCGATCTTCGCGAACGTCTCGGTGTGTTTCACCGATGCGACGGTCTTGGCGTGGAACCATGGTGCGTCGGTCGGCGTCACATGGTCGAATCCTTCGATGAACGAAGGCTTGAACTCGATGTCGCGATGCGTCGCGCCGATCTCGCCGTACGCCTTGGTTGCATCGTTCGGCGACGGATCTTCGTCTGACGAGTCGAACAAGATACGCCCGTCGGCAGATGCGACGTGCATCTTAAACCGATCGCTGAGATCGAACGTCACCTGCGCATCGTGTGATGCGATCGTGATGGGCGACGGACCGTCGTACCGAGCACGACTCGGCGTCGGCGAATCGTCGCCACAGCAACACGAAACCGGAACGAGCATCGCAAGCAGAGCGATGAACAGCACTGCGGGGTTGATGCGCATGCCATACCTCCTTATATAAGGCCCTATGCCTTGCGGCCACATCACACGAAAAAATCGCCACTGTCAAAGATATCGCCCCATACTGTCATTCCGGACTTGATCCGGAACCCAGAACGTAAAAATAAAATAAAGAAAGACTAAACAAAATTACGTTTAGTCTTTTTCTGGGTTCCGGGTCAAGCCCGGAATGACAATGTTGGAACATGTGGCGTATAATATTGATATGCCTACCTTGAACATCTTGCTCAGTGACTTCCTCGTGTACCTCGAGGTAGAAAGAAACCGCTCCGAGCGTACCGTAAAAAATTATGATTTTTATTTGCGGAGATTTTTTATTTGGGCAAAAAATGTTTCTCCAGAAAAAATTACTCTCGATCTCGTGCGTCAGTATCGCGTGTGGTTGAATCGTTACAAAGATGAGCGCGGCAAGTCGATGAAAAAAAATACACAGAATTATCATTTGATCGCGCTTCGTTCACTTTTGAAATATCTTTCAAAACGCGATGTCAAAACGCTCGCACCAGAAAAAATCGAACTCGCGCGAATGCCTGAGCGCTCAGTTGCGTTTTTGGATTCGGGAGAGCTCGAGCGACTTCTTGAAGCGCCACTCAAAGGCGGAGAAGATCTTGTGCGTCTGCGCGACAAAACAATTTTGGAAATGTTATTTTCGACCGGACTGCGCGTGTCTGAACTCGCAGGTCTCAAAAAAGATACGATCAACTTGAAACGCGAAGAATTCACTGTGCGCGGAAAAGGTGACAAGCCGCGCGTGGTGTTTCTTTCCAATCAAGCGCGATACTGGTTGGAAAAATATCTCGCGAAGCGAAAAGATATGTCCCCATTTTTATTTACGAGTCACGATCGTGCAGGAAAAGGTCGTGATTACGATGGAGGACTTACTCCTCGCAGCGTGCAAAGAATCGTCGAACACTACGCGCGTGCAGCAGGGATCACCAAACGCATCACACCGCACACCGTGCGACACACTTTCGCGACCGACCTCCTCAGAAACGGTGCAGACATAAGAAGCGTGCAAACTTTACTTGGACACTCCTCGATCACTACAACGCAAATTTATACGCATATCACTGACGAACGTCTACGCGAGGTGTACAACGCCTTTCACGCAAAAGGAAAAAAGAAGAAATGAAAAGCCGACGGTCAGAAACCGCCGGCTCTCGCGTGACGTGATCGACTAGACGCCGAGAAGATCGCAGGCCGCGGCGCACTCCTCGAAGTGCTCCAGGTAGAACGAATCCTCGGCGTAGCCGACGAGCTCCTCGTACGCCTCGTCGCCCTCCGGGAGACTGAGCGCCGCACGGACGCGCTCCCAGAGCGCGGCCTGCTTGCGGTGCTCCGCCCCGATGACAAACTTCCTCTTGATAATCAAGCCCATGATGGACCTCCTTATCTCACTCGACACCTCCTTTGTTCGTCCCAGCGTTTTGGGAACTGAAAAGACTATCATTTTTAGGTCAATTTGTCAAGATTCCGATTGACGCAGTGGCCCGAGAGAGGTATCGTCGCAGAGAGTTACGCCCCTGTAGCTCAATGGATAGAGCGCGCGGTTTCTACCCGCGTGATGTGGGTTCGACTCCTACCGGGGGCACCATTCGACTCGCTCCGCTCGCTCATGGCCTTCGGCCATCAGCCGCCGAAGGCGGACTAGATTCTAGTAACTAGAATCTAGAGTCTAAAATCTCGTCATCTTGATTTTTTAGGAGTTTCTTGTAGTATAAGTCGACATGGTGGCCATGGTGCAACGGTTAGCACAGCGGGTTGTGGTCCCGCTGATGAGGGTTCGATTCCCTCTGGCCACCCCATCAAAATTCGAACTCACAAGGGTTCGAATTTTGTTTTTTTTGATATGATAATTGTCGTAACTGAACGCCAAACTCATGGTCACTACTTACAATGCTGTTTCGGCTGATGGGTTCATCGCTCGAAAAGATGGGAGCGAGGATTTTATCCCCGATGATGCGTGGGGTGATTTTTTAGATGTCCTTCGAAAACATGACGCTGTTGTGGTCGGACGTAAAACATACGAGACACTCCAAACCTACCCGAAGGCGATGATCGAGGAGTTCGAAGCTGTCGATATTAAACGTGTTGTCGTTTCACAAGATACGAATTTCCATCCCAAGGATGGCTACTCTGTGATTTCGGCGATTCCGGAAATTCCAGCATGTGGTACTAGCGTTCTCATCACGAGCGGTCCAACCTTAAACACGGCTGCCTTTCGGGCCGGTATTATCGACCGTGTCGTGCTGGATATCATCCCAAAGACAATTGGGGAGGGAATTCCGGTCTTTAACAAGACGCCAGAATTACTCCTTCTTTCAACTGAAGAGAGACCAGCAGGTCGAAAAATGCATAGTTATAAATTTCTCTCTTAGAGTCCGTGCCACAACATTCACGATCGTGTCTTTGAGCGGCGGAGAGACTTCGTGAATTATTGTTGACCGTATCTTCTCCATCCTGTTTCCTAACACTTGGAGGAACCAACATGCACACATCGATCCCCACACTCGACCTCGCGAATACGAGCCGTGCCGATGCGGTACGGATTTTCGGATCAAGTCTCGAGCTCTTCGGCTTCGTGACCGTAGTGAATCACGGCGTCGACACCGCTCTTCTCACTCGCGCGTACGATGTTTCGCGGCGCACCTTCGCACTTCCCGTGGAGACGAAGCGCAAGTACGAAACACCGGACAACGGTCGCGACACCGGTTATGCGTCATTTGGCGTCGAGCACGCGAAAGACGATCCGCGCGCGGACCTCAAGGAGTTCTGGCATGTGCGTCGGCATGTGCCAAGAGAGCGTCTGATGTTTCCGCAGGAGATCGCGGATTTCGAGGCGGTGACTACGGCGCTCTTCGATGCACTCGATGGTGCAGCCGCGCGACTTCTCGATCTTCTCGATGTTTATCTCGGCACACCGCCAGGACGATTCGCAGGGATGGTGAAAAACGGCAACACGCTCCTGCGTATGCTGTACTATCCCAAGATCGTCGGTTTTCCCGACGGGATGCGCTCCGCGCCACACGAAGACATCAACTTCATCACGCTGCTCGTCGCTGCGACGGCATCGGGGCTCGAGGTGAAGACACGCGACGGCGAGTGGATCGCAGTCGACAATCCACCGAACGCGATCATCGTGAACAGCGGCGACATGCTCAAGGCGTACACCGCGGGTCGCATCCCTTCAACCACGCATCGCGTGGTGAACGGCGACGGCGGCGAGCGCTACTCGATTCCGTTCTTCGTGCATCCGAGATCCGAGGTGCAGCTTACCCAGACGCTCACGGCGGGGCAGTACCTGCACCAGCGTCTCGTGGAGATCGGGCTCATCAAAGCATAAGCAGAAACCGGCCAGCTTGGCCGGTTTTTTTGTGATACGCTCATCGTATATGTTTTTTACACCAAAACGCGTGGAGAAGCCGTGGGGTTTTGAGATTTGGTTTGCCGAGACGGATGCTTATGTTGGGAAGATTATTCATGTGAATGCTGGCGCAGAGCTCAGTTTGCAGTATCACGAGAGAAAAGATGAGACGATGCATTGCCTTCACGGCGATGCACGATTGGTTTTTGAAAAAGATGGTGTTCTTGTTGAAGAAATTTTTTATCCAGGGCAATCATTTCGTGTGTTGCCCGGAATGAAACATCGTTTGAAGGCAGGAAAAGAAGATTGCAAAATTCTTGAAGCTTCAACTGCCGAAGTTGATGATGTTATTCGTCTTCAAGATGCCTACGGTCGAGTAGGTTAGCGCTTCGCGCCGCTCCACATTGTATCGAAAAGCTGCTCGAAATTTTTTGCGATGTGGTGGTTCACGATCCGTAAACCAACGGGATGATTTTTTTCGAGTGACAAGATACTTACAGTGTCACCAAGAATGTAGATAATAAATTTTGTGATGGGGGATTTTTTTGGAAGAAAGCGAAATTCCAATCGCTTTCGGCCGCGATAATACGCAACATGTTTGCGTTCCTCAGGAGAATCGTTTATAAGAAGTCGTGTCCCGATGTCATTTTCTGTGCGCAATCGTCGCACTTTTACTTTCCATTCTTCTTGTAAAAGAAATGACCACTCTTTTTCCCACTTGAACTCATCGCGCACGACGCGCATGGTCGAACCTTTTGGTGCGGTGCGCAACATGCCGAGATATATTTTTTTGAGGCTATCTCCGCCCTCAAAAAAAATGATGTTGGGGATGTGTGCATCGCCTCCTGAGAGCATCTTAAGCCGTTCCGCGAGTCCTTCGAACAACGCAAATTTTCGGTCGACTTCTTTTTGCTCGCGGCGCAGGAGATCCTCGATCGCTGATGCGGGTTCTGCAATGAACTGCTTAATTTCATTTTTGAATGTTGTGCCAACGAGTCCCTTTGCGATCAGGCGATCGAGCGAGGTGTACACGGTACTTCGAGATTGCCCCAATTTTTTTGCGATGAACGCTGCGCTCGCGGGGGAGTGCTCGGCGAGCACTGCGTACGCACCAGCTTCGGATTCGTTGAATCCGAGTTCGATAAGTTGATTTTTGAGTGTGGTTTGCATAAATGTTCCCTCGATGAAGAACTCCTCCCACAACCCCCTCCTCGCAGGGCGAGGAGGGGGACTCTATATCTAGAGTTGTCGTACCTGTACGACAGATTGTACACATTTTTGTCCGGGAGCACAATGACAGGCGCGGATGCACAACGCTCCGCAAAAGGAGGAAATGCACATGTGTGCTGTATATACCCCACCAAGATCACTCATCATCGGCGGTACGCACGGACTCGGTCGTGCGTACGCCCTCGAAGTTCTCTCGCAAATGGGTGAAGCGCCGATCATCGTCGGTCGCTCTGCCAACGAAGTACGCAACGATCCCGAACTTCGTGGTTGTGACTTTGTCACCGCGGACATTGCAGACCCCGCGACGCATCAGAGAATTCTTGATACGGCGTTTGCGGGTGAGCATCCGCCGCGGCAGGTGGTGTGGTGCGCAGGCATCTATCACCGCGGTCCGCTCGCGGAGATGTCGAGCGAGAAGATCGATTATATGACCCGTGTCCACTGGACTGGGCCGGTGCAGTTTCTTCGTGCTTTTCATGGGCGCATGCTCGCGCATCCGAATAAGACGCCATACGATCTCATTGTGATCGGATCGGTGTTCGCTCACGTTCCCGGTCGTCAGCATTCGGTGCTCGCCGGACTCAAGTCTGCGAAGGTGCAGTTCGCGCGCGTGTTCTCGCAGGAACTTTCTCGCGACCTTCCTGGCTCGACGGTACTTATCGTGAATCCGTGGGGGATGAAAACCGACTTCTTCGCTGGCACGAATACGAAGACTGACGGGTTCATGGATCCGCGTGACGTCGCACGCGACATCGAGCAGCGTATTGCGACTCTTCCTCGCGAAGCCTCTCGCGCCGGCAAAGGAGTCTGGCCGTTCGAAGTCACCTTCGATCGCGAAAAGGACGGCTCCACCAAGATCCTCCTCGGTCCGCAGCCACCGAAGCTCTGACATGCTTTCCACCCCTTCTCTCGGAGGGGTGGTTTTTTGTAAAAAAAGATCCGCGTCGTGTTCACGTACGCAGATCGTTCAGTGTATGTATATGGCATCATGGCTTCCTCCACAAGAAGTTTTCGTCACCAGGCTTTCTCACCGCGATGACATTCCAGTTTTCATCGAAGGTGAGTTCGATGGGATCAGCTCTTTTGAATCCAGCCTCTTTGAGGAACTTGAGACCGCTACGTACATTTTGCGGTAGAAAAACCGGGGAAGGTGGGAAGCTCTCCTCGATTTTTGCCGCGATGTCTTTGTTGAGCGGATCGCCTCTCCATAAGTGACAGAGACTTACCCATTCGTTGTTGACTCGAAATACAATGACCACGAGACACCTCCTTGTAATGTTAGCGATTATGCTAAACTAGACAGACGCTAGCAAAAAAATCGACGAATGTCAAGGTAGAAAATCTTCTTATGTCCTCAAAAACAAATCTCGAACTGAAACATCGCTGCGCGGATTTTGAAAAAGTTCGGGAGGTTCTTCGGGGGCTCGGTGCAAAGAAGGAGGCAGAAAAAACGCAGAAAGATTTTTTCTTTCATCTTTCTCCAGAAAAAGAAGCTGCATCGGGTCGTTTGAAATTGCGTATCGAGAAAGATCATCAGTTCATTATTTATTATGAACGACCGGATTTTGTGAGCGGCAAGGACACCGCTTCCGCGGTGCAGTTGTATGAAGTGCACGACGAAACGCTGCTTCCGTTTTTGCAAAAAGCGCTCGGGGTAAAAGCGGTGGTACAAAAACAGCGCGAGGTATGGAGGATCACAAACACCGTTTTTCATCTCGACACGATCGATGGCGTCGGAAACATTTTTGAAATCGAATTACAAAAGCAAGGAGAGATCGCCGAAGAAGACCGACAGATTTTTTCATCCTATCAAACTGCGCTACTTCCTTATCTCGGTGAAGTAGTCGTGGGGTCCAACGTAGACCTTATTTTTCAAAAGTAGCCTAATTTTTGATTCACAAGAAAAATGGTACTATAAAATAAATTTATGATGCTTCGTTTTCGTTTTTTTCTCTGGTCGACTTTTTTAGGAATACTGTGTTTTTTTGGTCTCGGCATTTCACCAGCCCTTGCCGCGTCATTTGATTTTGGTGATGCGCCGCGAACTTTTCCTGTGACATTCGAACAGAACGGCGCGCGCACGAAAGACACGAGTGAGGTGTGGCTCGGAGATACAGTGACACAAGAAGAGGATGCGAATCTTCCCGGGCAAGATGCGGGGAACGATGGGGTTTGGATGCAGCTTGAGTCCTGCAAGACGAGTCGCGCTTATGTATCGGTACACATTGCGCGTCCTGGTGAAATAAAAGGTAAGGCATTACTCAATATTTTTGCCGACTGGAATGAGGATGGTGTGTGGAGCGGTGAAGATGAGTGTGCAGCAGAATGGGTCGTGCGCAATTATGAAATAGATCTCAGTCAACAAAAAACAACAGAAGAAGTATACGCCATTGATTTTCCGGCAGGCATGAAAACAGATGGATGGTGGCGCGCGGTACTTACGAAGGATGAATTACTCACTACAGGAGATGGAACTGGAGAATTTCGTAGTGGAGAAGTTGAAGATGATGGACTAAGTGAAGATCTCAAAAAAATACCGAATGGTGTTGTTTGTAAACCTCGGAAGATTCTCATGCTTCACGGCACTACCGCACATTTTCAAGTAGTGCCCGTTCCTGGGGGCAAAGAATTTGATCACGCGAGGGCATCTGTTGCGGGAGGAACAGCGAACGTTCTCAGTATGAATCGTAAGGGGCACTTTCTTGTCCGCTCCACGCAACGTCATTCTGTTGAGAAGAAAGAACATCTCGTTGTTGACGTTGAAGTTGGATACGGAGCTTTTGGTTCCAAAAATTTTAAAAAAGCCTCCACGTTATGTCACGTGTACGTAACCCACAAGCCTTTTCATAATCCTCCTCCACCAGATCCTCCGCCTCCAGACCCACCAGAAGATCCGCCAAAGATACCGTTGCCTCCATTGAAATCGAAGTGGATTGAAACCAAACATTTTGGACCTGGAGATGCGAAAGCGCCTCAACGAAAAAAGGTGGTGGTACATCCTTATGCCGCTGCCTGCGGGAGCGTTATTGTGCCGCACGGTTCTTTTGCTGATATCGAGATGATTCCGGAGCCTGGCGCCTCCCCCTTTGTGTCCGCAGAACTTTTGGAAAAAGATCGGGGCACCGTACGTCAAAATCGTGAATTGGTGACCTTGCCCGGTCTTGGAAAATTTCGGTATTGGTCATTACGAAAAGATGGACCGACTCGAATGGAAAAAGATACAGTGTTGTTTAATTTTGGATATCTTAATGATCAAAAACAGATTTTTTATTATCCC
>SXGR01512135.1_pt1 | contig 24922 bp, 18 predicted proteins | sample 3174711 | NCBI WGS metagenome assembly SXGR01 (sample SAMN11356860, study PRJNA531348) | freshwater metagenome | isolation source: freshwater sample F1-60 | place: China: Fuxian Lake, Yuxi | collected 2017-12-25
ACACCGCGATTCGAGATCGGTCCCCGAGCTTGTCGAGACCATAGGCCAGGGCCGCCGCAGTGGGCTCGTTGACGATCCGCTCCACCTTCAAACCAGCAAGTTCGCCGGCCCGGATGGTGGCGTTGCGTTGGGCGTCGTTGAAATAGGCCGGCACCGTGATGACTACCCGGTCCACAGAGGTGCCCAGAGACAGCTCTGCATCGCGCTTGAGTTTCTTGAGAACCTCCGCCGACACCTCCTCGGGCGTCCAGGCCCGACCCGACAGTTCGATCGTGACCGGCCCGGACCCTTCCCCTTTCACCGGATAGGTGACCAGCATGTCCTCCCGGGGAATCTCCGCGCCGCGTCGGCCCATGAAGCGCTTCACGGAATAGACCGTGTCGCGCGGTCGGATCACCCGGACACGGTTCGCCGGATGCCCCACGAGGGGCGTCTGGTCAGGACCGGGAACGTGCACCACCGAAGGGGTGAGACGGTTGCCCTCGGCATCCGCGATCACATACGGGATGCCGCTGTCCACGACGGCCACCAGCGAGTTGGTCGTGCCGAGATCGATGCCGACGATATTGCCCATGAGCGACCAGGACGGTGGGCGATGTTCGACCAACCGGCAAGCGACGGACCGAGTGACGTCTCAAGGACGGGTCTCCAGAACGTGGAACCCTCCTCTTCCGTGTGGAACAAGGACCTGAACAAGGACTTGGCCCCATTCCTCGGCCTGACCGCTTTTGCCCCCATGGCGCAACCGCGTTGCGGTTGTTCCGCATCCCGATTCGGACCCCAGGGTAGGTCCTCGTTCCTCGGACCAACCCTGTGCCCGGAGCCGAAACGCCGTTGGCGTTGCCCAGAGACGCCTCGCCAGTCGATTACCCTGGTCCATCGCCAGCCCCGATTCGCATGAGCCGACACCAATTTGAATCCCAACGGGATTCCGTCCCCCAGCCCAGGGTTGCCCAGAGGCTACCCTGGGTGACCTGACCCCGAACCATACCATCGGCCTACACCCCAGCAGAGCAGTGGAGCAAGGTCATGGACCTATTCCACATGAGGAAGTCCATCAGGACCCGGCTCTGACACCTCCGATCCACATCAGGCCCAACACCCTAACGCTCACTCCCAAGGCGATCGCGTAGGATTGCCTACCGTTCCTCCCCAGCTGAACTCCTCCACCCAGTCCCGCAGCCCAGCCACTTGAACCTCGTTGTACCCACGGGCCCTGCCGTAGTCGTACCTCACGTCGAACGCCACCGTCACCGGACCCGTAGGCTGTCGGCGAAGGTGCTGCAGCAGTTCTTCGGACAGGATCACCACGAAGTGTCCCGGGAAGTCGACGAACTCAAGACGGACCCCAGACTCCTGGAATCCTTGGGGCGCCCGGTCGACATCCATTGGCTCGACCTTCCAGGACATGCGGAACTCCTTCCGCTGCGTCCTTCCAAGGAAGGGGCCCCGCTCCGTTAGGAACACGACAAATGCCACGGTGAAGACGAATGTCGAAATGACCATGAGGCGCCACGGATTCCTCCGGGAGCAGCAACTTCGGGAGATTATCCAGGAGGCCAGAACCGACACCAGCAGACCGCACACGAACCACAGCGGACGGAGATCAAAATACCCCAACATGGCCCCTTGTACGGTCGTCATGAGCCCACCGGCACGCACTCCACCTCGTTCTTGGCCGCCGCTACAGCCGGATGCGGACGGAGGGGCATCGGATCCCCGTGGTCCAGGAGATTCCGGCAGACCCCAAAGAACTCGTCCCGCGTCGTTGTGCGTCGGACCCGATGCAGGAAGGCCTCCGCCTCAGCTGGGGTCGAGCCCACACCCTGTCCGATGAAGTTCAGATACCGCTTCATCTGCTCGACCTGCAGCCGTTCCCGGGATTCTGGCGGTTCCGTCACCCGCCAGAGTTCCTCGATGTACTGCAACACCTCCCGGCCCGTTGGGTGGACCACCGTCCCACCCCGTCGATGAGCCCGGATCTGGTCGAACAGCCAAGGGTTGCGGATGCAGCCACGACCGATCATCAACCCCCGCACACCGGTGCGATCGAGGACCTCCGTGGCCCGCTCCGGTGTCCCCACGTTCCCGTTGGCCAGGACCGGAAAGGGCAGCCGGGCAGCGGCTCCGGCGATGAGGTCATAATACACCTCGCCCCGATACATCTGGGCCACGGTCCGCCCATGGATCGTCAGAAGGTCCAGGGAGTGCCCTGCGAAGATCGGGAGAAGCGCCTCGAACTCGGCGGGGTCCGTGAATCCGAGGCGCGTCTTCACCGTGAAGGCCACCGAGATCGCATCGCGCAACGCCCCCAGGACCGCATCGATCCGGGCCGGATCGCGGAGCAGTCCTCCTCCCGCACACTTGCGGTACACCACCGGGGCCGGACAGCCGAGGTTCAGGTCGATCGCCGCCACCGGATACTCCTGGAGCACCCGGGCCGCCCGGGCCAAGGCCTCCGGATCGTTGCCAATCAGCTGGGCAATGGCCGGACGGCCTGTCGGGTTCTCGACCAGGCTGCGCAGGATCCATTTCTCGGGCCGCCACGTCGCGGTCACCCGGAAATATTCCGTCCAGTAGACATCCGGTCCGCCACGGGCGTGGAGCAGGGTCCAGAATGGCAGGTCCGTGACATCCTGCATCGGCGCCAGGGCCAACAGCGGCTCGGGCGACCGGAGCCGCTCGAGGAACTGGCGATGGGGCGTCATCGGGTCAGAACGGCGAATCCCCCGCGCCACCCTCCAAGCCCCGCAACGGACCCAGCGGATCATTCCCCCAGGCCGACGCGCCACGCAGACGCCACTCCTCCATAAGCTCCTGCGGGATCTCCTGGAGGAAGCGCGACGGAGACTGGAGCGCAAGGCTGCCCTGGAACATCCGCATGAGCGGATACAGCAGATAGAGCTCGTCCTTGCCGCGGGTCGCCGCGACGTAGAACAGCCGACGCTCCTCCTCGAGCGCATCGGCCGCATCCACCGCCCGCTGCGTCGGAAAGCATCCATCGCTCAGCATGATCACGAACACCGCACCGAACTCAAGCCCCTTGGCCTGGTGGACGGTCGAGAGCCGCAGCCGCTCCTCGTCGTCGCCCTCCTTCGCCGATTCGTCGGCCTCAAGGTTCGTCTGCAGCGCCAGCTGCGACAGGAAGTCTGACACGCTCTGGAACTGGGCCGCGTAGAGGGCGAGCTGCTCAAGCTCCTCGAGACGCCGCGGGGCACGGTCATAGTTGGCCTCGACGTACTCCTTATAGGAGGCCTCAACCACATGGCGGATGAGGTCGGCCGGGGACATCGCCCGGGAGGGGTCCTCGCCCTGGGCCAGCGTCGCGGTGAACTGGGCCCAGGCGACCGCGGCCCGCTTCGGGACGGCCGACTGGAGCGCGGCCAGCACGGGGGCGACGGGCGTCCGGGGTCCTTCCGGAACCGGCGGTGCCTCCTCCAGCTCGCCGTCGAGGTCCGACACCGGGGCGCGGACCACGACGGCATCCCCGATGATCTCCCCGCACCGGGAGTTCCACTCCGTGATGAAGCGTTCCCACAGCTTCTCGGCACCCTTGCCGCCAATACCCGGGAGCATCCGGGCAAGGCGCTTGAATGCCAGCTCGTCGCGCGGGTTGGTCAGGAACTTGAGATACGCCGCGACAGCCTTGATGTGCGCCTGCTCGAAGAACCGGATGCCGCTGGTGATCAGAAACGGGATGTTGCGTCGGGTGAGCTCCAGCTGGAGCTCGAGCGCGTGGAAATGGGATCGGTACAGGATGCAGATGTCGTCGAGCGGCCGTCCCTCGTCGCGCAGCTCCAGCACCCGCTGGGCGATGAAGGTCGCCTGCTCCGAGGCGTCGTTACAGACCACGAGGGCGGGCTTGGATCCCGATTTCCGCACCGCTTGGAGGACCTTTGGGAACTGCCGGACGTTGCCCGCGATGGCTGCGTTGGCCAGGGCCAGGATCTCCGGCGTGCTGCGGTAGTTGGTCTCGATCCGGAACACCTGCGCGTCGGCATAGCGGCGGGGGAATTCGAGGATGTTTGCGAAGTTGGCCCCGCGCCACGAGTAGATGCTCTGCGCATCATCCCCTACGGCCATGAGGTTCCGATGGGTCCCCGCGAGTAGGTCGAGTAGCGTCGCCTGAAGCACGTTGGTGTCCTGGTACTCATCGACCAACACATGCTGAAACCGACGCTGATACCATTCCCGGAGATCGGCGTGGTCCTGGAGCAGGCGCAGCCAGAGGACCAGGAGGTCGTCGAAGTCCAGGAGCCCCGCCGCCCGCTTCCGGGCGGCGAACCGCTTCTGAATGTCGATCAGGGTGTCGGCCAGTTCCACGAAGCTGGTGTGGTCCGCCTCGAGGACCTCCCGGAGGGTGCGTCCCGTGTTCACCGCCTGGGAGTAGATCTCCGCGATCACCTCGGGCTTCGGGAACCGGGTCGCCTTCGGATCCACCCCCGCCTCGGGGATGCAGGCCGCGAGGAGGTCCTTGGCGTCCTCGCGGTCCGCGACGGTGAACCCGTTCGGGAAGCCGATACGGTCGGCATGCCGCCGAAGGATGCGGAGTCCGACTGAGTGGAAGGTCCCGCCCCAGAGCCGGCTGAGATCCTCGCCGATCAGGTCATTGACCCGCTGCATCATCTCGCGGGCGGATTTGTTGGTGAAGGTGAGGAGCAGGATGCGCTCGGCGGGGACACCGTGCTCGAGCAGCCAGGCGACCCGATAGGTCAGCGTTCGGGTCTTGCCTGCCCCGGCACCGGCCAGCACCAGGGCCGGCCCGGGCGAGGCGGTGACGGCGGCCAGCTGCTGGGCGTTCAGCTCCCCGGCGTAGTTGATCCGGAGGCTGACAGAGCCCGAGGTGGGTTGGAGCTGGTAGTCGCGCGGCACTATCGACAGCAAACCCCGAAATTAGGTCGCGGTCCAATCTGGAGAAGGCCGGCCATGTGACACTCCCGTGCCCGGGCCATCCCGATCCAGTGCTCCATCCCCGAAAGAACCCCAGCCCCGCCTCAGGCCATGGCCGCGGCGAGTTCCGACCAGAGGTGGACACTCATGCGCATCCCGGCCGCATAGGCATCGAGGGAGAACTTCTCGTTGGGGGAATGCGGGTTGTCATCGGGCAACGCCATGCCGATCAACAGCGAATCCGCCCCCAGGTGTTCCTTGAAGGCCGACACGATCGGAATGCTCCCACCCTCGCGCGCCAGCAGTGCCTCGCGACCAAACCCCGCCTGAATCGCCCTCAGGGCCGCCTGGGCCAGCGGACCGGTCGGGTCCACGAGGTACGGCTTGCCGCCGTGTCCATGCCGGACCGTCAGCCGGACGGTCTTGGGACACAGCTTCTGGAGGTGCTTCTTCACCGCCGCGATGATCTTCCGGGGCTCCTGGTCCGGAACCAGCCGCAGGGTGATCTTCGCGCTGGCCCAGGACGGGATGATCGTCTTGCTGCCCTCGCCCTGGTAGCCGCTGGTCAGGCCGTTGATCTCGAAGGTCGGCCGGGCCGTCCGCTGCTCCTCCGGCGTGAAGCCCTTCTCGCCGAAGAGCTGGGGCACGCCGAGGAACCGACGGTATTTGTCGGCGTTGGACGGAAGCTTCGCCATCTGGCGACGCTCGTAGGTGGAGAGCTTCTGGACGTCGTCGTAGAGCCCAGGAACCGTGATGCGACCCTTGGCGTCCCGCATCTGCGCCAGCAGCTGACAGAGGACCATCGCCGGGTTGTCGAGACTGCCCCCGAAGATTCCGGAGTGCAGATCGCGGTCGGGTCCATCCACCCGGATCTCGATCGCGGCGATGCCACGCAGGGCGTAGGTCAGGGTCGGGTGCTTCAGGCTGGGAATCCCGTTGTCGGAGATGACGACGGCGTCACAGGCAAGCTCCTTGGCGTGTTCCGGAAGGAACTTGAGCAGCGACTTCGAGCCGACCTCCTCCTCACCCTCGATGAGCAGGGTGATGTTGCAGGGCAGCGGCTGGCCGGACTGCAGCCAGGCCTCGATCGCGTTGATATGGGCGAGATGCTGACCCTTGTTGTCGCTGATGCCCCGGGCGTAGACGTTGCGGCCCTCACGACGCGGTTCGAACGGCGGGGAGGTCCAGAGCTCGAACGGTTCCGGAGGCTGGACATCATAGTGGCCGTAGACCAGGAAGGTGGGCTTGCTGGGATCCGGATTGGGGGTCCGCGCCACCACGATCGGATGGGTGGGTGTCTCATGGATGTCGACCGTCAGACCGGCATGGCGGCACCGGTTGGCGATCCAGTGGGCGGCCTTCTGGAGATCCTCGGTATGCTGGGACTGGGCACTGACGCTCGGGATCCGGGCATACTCGAGGAGGTCCTCGATGTGGCGCTCATCCTGGGAACGGAGGTGGTTGAGGGGGGTCTGGGAGCTCATGTCGATCCTATGGACGGGTCATTTGAACAGCTTCAGGGGATTCAGGGGCCGGACGGGGGCGTTCGTGGCCCTGCGGGTCGTGTTGGTGGAGCCGTTGGAGTCGCCCCCTCCAAAGAGTCCCTTGAGTGCGTTGCCCACAGCGGCGCCGGTGCCACCCAGCACGCGTTCCACCGTCTTCTCAACCTTGCCGGCCCCCTGGTTGACGAGCTCACCCAGCGGCCCCGGCAGGCGCGTCAACGCCAGAGCCACCCCAGCCGGATCGATGTCCGCCTTGGGATCGCCCACGGTCCCTCGGATCGTGAGGAAGTCCGGAAGCGGCTCCCGTTTCTTGGTCAGCTCGTCGGGAACCGAGACGGAGATGGGGATGTCATAGCGGGAGTCGTCGAGGACATCCCGGAGCTCGAGGGTGCCCTTGCCGGAGGCCAGGTAGGTGGCGTTGCCCACCTCGAACGAACGGATCCGGACGATCCCCTGGTCGACCTCGGCCGAGGCGGAGACCAGATCGACGGGCATCTTCGACAGATTGGGGATCCGGAGCGCTCCCGACAGGGCCATCACCAGCGTCTCGATGAGGGGATTCTGGGTCGCGGTGACTTTGTAGTTCAGGTTGGTCCCCACGAACTGACCGCTTCCCTTGAGGGACTTGCGGAGCTCAGGGAGGGCCACCCCGGAACCAGCGATCGTCCACGTCGCGGACAGCGTCCCCTCGGCCTCCATCAGGGATCGGTCGACAAATGAATGAAGGGCGGGTGCCACCGGGATGCGGTCCAGGGATCCCGTCGTCTCATACCGGTAGCCTTGGACACCGAGGTCGACCTTGGCGGCGGCGGAAACCGGCGCTCCGTTCAGGGTCAGCGAAAGGGGCTGGACCTGGATCCGGCTGCCTTCGGTCGAGATCTTGGTGACCCAGTTCGTGACGGCGACCTCCCGGAAATGGACCCGTGCGATCTCGGACTCGAAGGTCAGTCGCTGGACTGGCAGAGGGATGGGTTTCCCCGGTTCGGGGGAGTCGCTGGGCAACCCGGCGGGAGCGGGAGCGGGAGAGTCCTTGCGGGCTGCGGGACGTCCTCCAACGAACAGGTCGTAGAGGGGGTCGAGATCGATTCCATCGCTGGTGATCCGTACCCGGCTCGGCTGGGGTTTCTGGAGTGAGAGGTCCACGAGGGCGGTGGCCTCGATGCGGTTCGACGCCCTTGGGGTGGACCCGAGGTCCAGGAGGAGCCTGTTGATCGTGAGCGTCTGTCCGCGGTGGGATCCGTCGAGGTCGACCCCGAACGACAAGGGCGTGCCGGGCAACGCGCCGTCGGGATCGGTCACCTGCAGGCGGGAAACCCTGAGCGAGCTCTTCGCCGAGGATTGCCCCTGGAGGTCGAGGCCCAGCTTGCCAGTCCAGTCGAGGCTGACGGAGTCCAGCCGCTTCGGAGCGAGGGCCACCGCCACGAATGGGCCGATGGCCTTCTCGTTCAGGTTCACGGTCCGGATATCGAGATCCCCCCGCTGCAGACCCAGATCATAGTCTCCGGTCACATCCAGGCTGCCGCCGGGAGCCGAGCCCGAGCGGAAGGCGAGGGAGCCTTTGCGGACCGCCAGCCTGGTGCCTGAGACGGACACCAGGGTCTCGACGCCAACGCGGTATTCCTTGAGGGCCACCCCCTGGACGGAACCGGTGAGCCCCTCCAGGGCGACGGAGGCCGACAGGTTGGTCTTTCCCGACCCCGTGGTCACCTGTCCGGTCCATCGGAGGACACCGGAATCCAGCACCACACCCTGGACGGGCACGAGGCGAAGCAGATCGGGGATCTGGGCCTCGACGGTGGTCTGGGCACTCAGTTCGCCGCTCCGCTGGTTTCCACGGACATCACCCGACGCCGTCGCCACGGTCCTGCCCTGATGACGGAGGGTGAGGGCCAGACGATCGACTGCGAGTACCTCGAGATCCTCGAGGGATCCCTCCAGGTTCAAGGCGAGGGCGACATCGCGGACGGATACGCCCCCGACGTCGAGGGCCACGCCATCGACGCTCCCCTGGGTCTGCAGCCGGAGTCGTCGACCGTCCCGGTCGGCGGTGAGACCCGCCTTCAGGTCGACCCGACCCGAGGGGAGATTGGTGCCAGCGATGGCCCGCCACGGGGCGAGGTCCAGCTGGGTCACCTCGAGGGAGAACGTCGCCTCGCGGAAGCCCGCGACCGATCCCGCCCACGAGAGGTTCATGGGGCGGTCAAGACCGCCATGGAGGAGGGAGCGGGATTTCTGCCGGACATCGAGATCCACCTTCTCGAGGAGCGCGGATTTCGCGGCCAGATCCACGCGGAACCGGTAGTCGAGCCCCAGGTCGATCTCTGGCGTGAGTCCGCCAGGGGTCTTCAGGCTGAGCGCATCGACGGCAAGCTTGCCGAAGGAGGCAACCCACTGGCCCTGTCGGGTGACGTCCAAACGACCCGTGGCCGAGATCCGGGTCTGGCCCGGGTCCATCCCCAGCAGGACCGCAACAGGTCCGAGGGCGACGCGGTCGATTCCGGAGAGGGCGTAGTCGAGGCGGGCCTCGCGCTGGGCCAGATTGAACGGACCACTCAGCACGAGCTCTCCGGCCGGACTGGACTGCTTGGAGACCGCGATGCGAAACCGCTGAAGCTCTTCGGGATTCACCACCGTCTCCATCCGCAATCCTAGGCCCGTGGCCTCCCGGAAGAGTCCCTCCCCCTGGACCCCCGAGACGGCGAGTTCAGCATCGACACGTCGGGGACTCAGGGAGGGATCCAGCTCGAGGCCGACGCTGCCCGACAACCGGGCGGTGATCTGGTTGGTGCCCCGATCGGTCTGCCGGAGCCCCATCTCGAGGGCGACCTTCCCCTGTTGGCCAGTCACCCAACGGTCGAGGGTCACCTGCAGGCCGGAGATCTCCGCCTCCATCGGGCCGGCGGCCTCATGCCGGGTGTACCTCATGGTCCCGTTCCGGAGTGCGATCTTCGAGAGGTCGAACCGGGTTGGCTCCGTGGGGCCCGAGGGCGTGGCGGGTTTGGAGGGACCAGGAAGGGCGGAGAGAAGCACCGACAGGTTGCTGGTGCCATCGGCCTTCTCGACGACGGTGACGCTGGGCGCCTCGATCGCCAGCTCCTTGACGGTCAGGGTGCCACCGAGAATGGCACCGAGATCGTACTGGACCCGGACCTCCTCTGCCGCGACGAGGGTCTCGGCACCCTTGGGGGTCAGGCGCAGGCCACTGATGCGAAGCGAGGAGAACGGGCTGAGCGAGATCCGGGTGACGGCTACCTCGCTCCCCAGCGCGGCGCCCACCCGGGGCAGGACGATCCACTTCAGGAACAGCGAGCTGGTGACGAAGACGTAGAGGACCACGAGGAACCCAGTGCCCGCGGCAAGGTGCAGGGGCCACCGGGCCCTGGGCTTGTAGAGGGATTTGTCCATTGGGGATCAGTTCGAAGGGCGTTCAAGCAGGGCCACATAGTCGGCGATGCCGGTGGTGGGGGTGAATCGGGGGGTGAACTCCAGTTCCGACCGGACCCGCTGCATGTCAGCCTCGGTATGGGGCTGGTAGAAGCTGTAGGGGTTCTCGAAATACTCCGGCTCCAGCCGTGTTCCGAGCGCCCGGTTCAGCACCTCGATCACCTCATTGAATGAGAAAGCGTGGCCTGATCCGCAGTTGAAGATCCCGCTCCGCTTCGAGGCGGTCAGTGCATGCACAGTGAGGGCCACCACATCCTTCACGTAGACGAAATCCCGCTTCTGCTCGCCGCCCCGGAACACGCGGGGCCGCTTGCCGGACTTCATCTGGCGGTAGAGCTGATAGATCATGCTCGCAGCCGCCCCCTTGTGGGTCTCGAGCGGCCCATAGACGTTGAAATACCGGAGGCCGACGATCCGCCAGGTCGGGAATCGCCGCGCCTGCTCCCGGGCCAGGTTGTCGAGCTGGACCTTGCTGAACGCGTAGACGTTTGCCGGAGCCGGGGGCTGGTCCTCAGTCTGGATCCCCGAGCAGATCCCATAGGTGGCCGCCGAACTGGCGTACACCACCGGGGTCTGGTGGGGCTCGGCGAACCGGAGGAGACGACGAAACCCCTCGATGTTGTCGTGGGACTGCAGCGCCTGGTCATAGACGGTGGTGTCCGTGATCGAGGCCTCGTGGAAGATCGCGTCGAACACCAGGTCCCGGAACTGGGCCGACCAGTCCAGTCGGGACACGTCCGCGGTTACGAAATCCCCGCGGAACCCGCAGAGGTTCCGGAAATCGCCCGACCGGAAGTCGTCGACCACCACGATCCTCGCCTCCGGAAACCGGGCTTGGAGTTCGAGGGTGAGATTGGAACCGATGAACCCGGCGCCACCAGTGACGAGGATGTTGTTCACAAGACCACGAGGTTAAGCAGACAGGGCACCATCGCAAGCGCGATGGCCGTCACAGACCGCACCACGGCCCGATAAATTCCCCGAGGGAGCGGACCTCAGCGGCGGAGGCGGACCAGCTCCTCGGCGATCTGGACCGCATTCAGGGCGGCGCCCTTCAGGAGCTGGTCGCCGGACACCCAGAAGCAGAGTCCGTTCTCGAGGGCCACGTCCTGACGGATCCGTCCCACCGCGCAGTCGTACTTCCCCGAGGTGTCGAGCGGCATCGGATACCGCTTGGCGGCCGGATCATCGACGATCTGGAGTCCCGGAGCCTTGGCGAGGACCGCCTTTGCGGCCTCGACGGTCACGGGCTTGGAGAACTCGGCGCTGACCGCGATGGAGTGGGCCCGGTAGACCGGCACCCGGACGCAGGTGACCGAGGCCCGGAACGCCGGGTGGTGCATGATCTTGCGTCCCTCGACCTGCATCTTCATCTCCTCCTGGGTGTAGCCGTTGTCGAGGAAGACATCGACATGGGGCAGGACATTGAAGGCGATCTGATGGGGATAGACCTCCCGGGTGACCGGCTGGCCCGAGGCGATCTGCCGGACCTGGCCTTGGAGCTCCTCGATCGCCTTGGCCCCGGTGCCGGAGACGGCCTGGTAGCTGGAGGCGAAGACCCGGGTCACCCCGAACGCCTGGTGAAGCGGGTACAGGGCCATCAGGGTGATGATGGTCGTGCAGTTCGGGTTGGCGATGATACCCCGGTGGCTGGGGATGTCTTGGGGATTGATCTCCGGCACCACCAGCGGCACGGAGTCGTCCTGGCGGAAGGCGCTGGAGTTGTCGACCACGACGCATCCGGCGGCGGCGGCGGCGGGGGCGAACTCCTTGGAGATGCTGCCGCCGGCACTGAAGAGGGCGATGTCGATGCCGCGGAACGATTCCCGGGTCAGCTCGGTGACAGCGTGGTCCTTGCCGCGGAACGGCAGTGTCTTGCCCACGGACCGCGCGGAGGCCAGCAGGGTCAGTTTCCCCACCGGGAAGTCGCGCTTCTCGAGGGTCTCCAGCATCTCGACGCCGACCGCGCCGGTCGCGCCCACCACAGCCACATGCGGTTTCCAGTCCATAACGAGCCCGCAAGCCTATGGTGCACCGGCGGGGTGTCTAGACCCTATTTTCCGGGCCGTCTGCCGACGGTGCGGATCGCGAGGGATTGCCGGTCTATCGGTGGCGCGCCTTCGCGAGGACGGCGCCGCCGGTGATGCCGGCGTTGTCACCCAGCTTCGAGGCGATGATCTCGACGCCTCTAACGGTGCCAGGCATGGCGTAGTCGAGCGCCGTCTCGGTGATGATCGACATCATCTCATCCTCGAGGGCGTCGATGACACCGCCACCCAGCACGACGACCTCGGGGTTGAGGATGTTGATGAGGTTGGCGATGGCGATGCCGGTGAACTCGGCGGCGCTCTCGACCACCTTCTCGACCAGCTTGTCGCCCTTGCGCAGGGCCTTGCGGAGGTCGCCGCTCTTCAGTTCCGCGAGGCCATCCCCCAGCATTTCTGTCAGCACGGTCTTTTCGCCGGCCTTCACCCGCTGCTGGATCTCCCGGAAGAGGGCCGTCCGACTGGCGAGGGCCTCGAAGCAGCCATTGTTGCCGCACCCGCATTTGGGTCCGCCCACCTGCAGGACCATGTGACCCAGCTCACCGGCGGTCCCGTTGAAGCCGCGGTGGACGCGGCCATCGAGGATCAGGCCGCCGCCGATGCCGGTGCCGAGGAAGACGCCCAGGAGGTTGCGGGTCCGTCCCTTGAGCTCGACCTCGTGCACCCCGAGGGTGCAGGCGGTGCAGTCGTTCTCGACGAAGACCGGAATCTCAAGCTGCTTCTCCAGCTCCTTCCGCAGCGGGGCGTCCTTCCACTGGAGATTCGGGGCGAAGATGACCTCCCCGGTCTCGGAGTCGACCGCCCCGGGGGCCCCGATGCCGATGGCCTGGACCTGCTTGAGGCTCATGTCGGCCTCGTCGACCGCATCGCGGACGCATCGGGCGATCCGGTCGACGACTGACCCGAAGCCCCGGCTGGACTTCGTGCTCAGCTTGGCCGTCTGCAGCAGCCGGAGCTGGGGACCGAAGACACCGGCGAGGATCTTGGTTCCACCGAGATCGACACCGACGAAGAGATCGCTTTTGGAGCCGTCAGCCATGGCGTGGAGGGATGGGGTTCAGGGCGAGGTCTTTACGGGATCGGCCACGGTGGGAACCGATCCCTTCGGCGCCACAGCGCCTTCCCCCGAATACCCGCTGAACAGGGTCAGGGCAATCCCGCCAGTCCGGGCCGGCAGCGGATCGCCGCCGATGGGGCCGGTGTTGGGAAGCCGTCGCGACCGGTCGCCGCGCTTCTCCTCCACGATCGTCTGGTAGGGGGTCGAATGCTGCGAGAATTCGGCCATGACGAAGCTGCAGGCCCCGTCCTGGATCCGGAACATGGGCATCGATTTCCAGGTGCCGGACGATTCACACAATCCGCCGAGGATCTCCGACCGGCCCCCCTCAAGGGTGTCCACCAGGGTCCCGGGCCGCTCCGTCGCAAGACCGAGGATCCAGACCGTCCCGCCCCGGTTGACGATCTTGTCGCCGCCGAAGCGTTCGAACCACTGCCGGGCCCAGAGGCTCAGCCCCTTGTCGACGACCCAAGGGTGGTCGCTGGACACATTCTCGAGGAACAGCTTTCCCTTGCCCTTCCAGTCGACACTGATGCCGGAGCAGTCCCGGATCACAACCGTACGATCCGCGACCGAGCGCAGGAACACGGCACGCCCCCCGGTGACCTCGAGCTGCTCGAACCAGAGCGCTGGGGCCGCCTCTTGTCCGATCCGGAATCCACTCTGTCCCGGTGCCGCGATCAGGTTGAGCACCGCCTCGGTGCCGACGATCCGGCGCACCTTGCCCCGGATTTCAATGGGATGCCGGACGTTCCAGGTCCCGTTGGGGAGAAAGACCGTGGTCGCCCCGGAATCGATGGCCTTCTGGATCGCCTCGGAGTCGTCCTCGGAATCGCCACCTCGACCCCCGAACTGGGCCGGGCTCGCCCAGTCGGACAGCGGATCCCAGGGCGTCTCTGGGGCCTCCGCCACGGGCAGCCGCATCGTGATCTGAGGGGATGGGAAGATGTTGACCATGCCATGGGACTGGTACTCGTCGACGACCAGGCCTCTCGCCGGAGGCAGCTTGTTGGACCAGTTCTGGAGGAGGTTGGAATAGCCCGGAGCCACCACCTCGCGCATGAAGAGGAATCCACGGTTGAAGACGGCCGCCCCCCCACGTTTGGCCGGGAGCCCCTGGAGGACCGCGTCCACAAGGGTCACAAAGCCCGATTCGTCCGTGTTCTGGACGGCCGGGACCGAATTGGTGCTGCGGAGCCGACGGATCGTCACCACCTGGGCCCCGTTCCGGATGCCCTCGGACTTCTGGCCCGTGAGCTGGATGTCCTCAAGGGTCACCGAGTGGGCGGGGTTCCCGGTGCGGATCCCGGTGTCGAAACCATGGATGCGGACGTTCTTGACGAGGAGCGGGCCCAGGTCCTGTCCCGGACTCAGATCGAGTCCCACCCCGCCGGCCCCATCACCGCCCGCCAGGATGTCCACGTTCCGAAGCCCCCCCTGGCGATGGGCCACCAGCTGCAGGCCGCTCGCTCCGGGGTTTCCAATCCCGGTGTCGAGGGTGAGATCCCGGACGGCATTCCGCAGGAACCGGGTCCCTGCCCCGGTCGCCAGCATCGGACGGGGCTTGCCCGAGTCGGAGAAACCCGGCGAGTAGTCGAGAAGCCGGAGGACCGTCTTCCCCCGACCCTGCCCCTGGACGATCGTCCGCCCCTGGAGCGGGCTGCCCACGGCCGCCGGCCAGCGCAGTGTGTCGGAGATCCGGTAGACCCCCTCGGGAAGGTAGATGATCCGGTTCGTCCTGCCGTTCTCCCAGAGCGCCTGCCGCAGCGCCTCCGTGTCATCCGTGAGGCCATCCCCCTTGGCGTGGTAGGGCGACTGCCGCACGTTGATCACCCCGGCGTCCGGCGGATAGAGGACGTCGGCCCGGACCCCCGGAGCGAGGATCCAGGCCAGGCCCAGCACAAGACCGGGCAGCCCGTGGGCGAGGAAACGTTGGAGCATCGACATGGCGCATCGACACGATTCCGCAGGCTCAGCGAGGAATCCAGTGTTTTGCCGGTCCACCCGACCGCTCCGTCCGATCCACCACCGGGGGTGTCTTGCGGACCGGGGCATTCCTACCGCACGGTGTGTCCGACATGAGCCTGCTGCCCTTTGGTGATCTGCCGCGGTCCACCCCGCGCCGATTCGTCCCGGAGACCCTCGACCTCGCCCAGTGGGACCAGATCGCCCCGCTGTTCGACCGGCTCGAGGAGCGATCGAGGGACCTCGCCTCGGTGTCGGAACTGGAGGCGTGGCTCGTGGACTGCGGCGAGCTGCAGGCCGCCCTCGAGGAGGAGGGGGCCAAGCGGTACATCGCCATGACCTGCCACACGGACAGTCCGGAGGCCGAGAAGGCCTACCTGTGGTTCGTCGAGGAAATCGAGCCCCGACTCAAGCCTCGCCGCTTCGCCCTTGCCAAGGCTTACCTTGCCCAGCCCCTGCGTCCAAAGCTGCCCCTCGACCGCTACCGGGTGCTCGATCGCGACACCGACCTCCAGGTGGAGCTGTACCGGGACGAGAACGTCCCGCTGGAGACCGAGGAGGCGAAGGTCGGCAACGAATACAACAAGCTCTCCGGCTCCCTCACCGTGGAGTTCCGGGGCGAGCAGAAGACCCTGACCCAGATGGGGCGCTACCAGGAGGAACCCGATCGGCCCCTCCGCGAGGAGGCCTGGCGCCTCGTGGCCGCCCGCCGCCTCCAGGAGGCCGCCCGGTTCGAGCAGATCCTCGACCAGCTGCTGGCCCTCCGCGGTCGGATCGCCGCCAACGCCGGCCATGCCAACTACCGCGACTACGCCTTCCGTATGCGCGGTCGGTTCGACTACACCGCCGCCGACTGCGAACAGTTCCATGCCGGCATCGAGGCCGAGGTGATGCCTGTGCTCCGTCGACTGCAGACGCGTCGACGCGAACAGCTCCGGGTCCCCGCCCTGCGGCCCTGGGACGTCGCGGTCGACCCGCTGAACCGTCCCGCCCTGAAGCCCTTCACCGACACGGCCGAGATGGAGCGCGGCTCCCAGGTGATCTTCGACCGGCTGGATCCGGAGCTGGCGCGGGGATTCCAGACCATGCGGGACCTCCGCCTCCTCGACCTCGCCAACCGCAAGGGCAAGGCCCCGGGCGGCTACCAGAGCACGCTCAGCGAGTCCCGGCTTCCGTTCATTTTCATGAACGCCGTCGGACTCCAGCGCGACGTCGAGACCCTCCTCCACGAGGCCGGCCACGCCTTCCATGCCCTTGCGACCCGCGACGAACCCCTGTTCGCCTACCGCGGCGCCCCGATCGAGTTCTGCGAGGTCGCCTCCATGGCCATGGAACTCCTCGGTGCGCCGCACCTCGACGTCTTCTACTCCGAGGCCGATGCCCGTCGGGCCCGTCGGGTCCACCTCGAAGGCATCGTCGGCGTCTTCCCGTGGATCGCCACGGTCGACGCCTTCCAGCACTGGCTCTACACCCACCCGGGCCATTCCGTGACGGAACGTTCCGCGGCGTGGAACCGGCTCATGGACCGGTTCGGGGGTGACATCGACTGGTCCGGGCTCGAGCCCTCGCGCTCGAACCTCTGGCACAAGCAGCTCCACATCTTCCTCTACCCCTTCTACTACGTGGAATACGGAATCGCCCAGCTCGGTGCGCTCCAGGTGTGGTCGAACGCCGCCCACGACCACCCCCGGGCCCTCGCGGACTACAAGGCGGCCTTGGCGCTGGGCGGATCCCGTCCCCTGCCCGACCTGTTCGCGCGGGCCGGCTGCCGGTTCGACTTCAGCCGTCAGACCCTCGCCCCCCTCATGGATCGCGTGCAGCAGGCCCTAGCGGCCCTCGACTGAGCCCCATCCCGTACGAGACTCCCTCGGTCAGGCCATGACGGAAACCGATCCCAACGACTCCTGGCAGGAGGCCCCGCGGTCGAACAGCCGCTCGCTCGCGGCGTGGCTGGTCGGCATCAACGTCGCCGTGTTCCTCGCGGAGATCCTCATCCGCAAGTACACCCGGTGGCCCCTCACCACCTGGTGCGCCCTCAGCGTGCCCGGGATCCGGTCGGGATACCTCTGGCAGTTCCTCACTTACCAGTTCCTGCACGGCGGCATCCTGCATCTCGTCCTAAACTGCTGGGGCCTGTACGTGCTCGGACAGGAGATCGAGGATCGGCTCGGTCGGCTCCGGTTCCTGAAGCTGTACCTCTTCAGCGGCATCGTGGGCGGGCTGGTCCAGGTGACCTGTGCCCTCCTGGCCCCCAACCTTTTCGGCTCCGCGGTGGTGGGCGCCTCGGCGGGTGTGTTCGGACTCGTCGCCGCCTACGCCGCCCTCTTCCCGGAACGCCAGCTCACCCTGCTGCTGTTCTTCGTGATCCCGGTGACGCTGCGCGCCAAGACCATGCTCCTGTGGGGTGTGATCCTCGCCCTCGCCGGAGCCCTGTTCCCATTCGACCACGTCGCCCATGCCGCCCACCTCGGGGGCATGCTGGGAGGATTGCTCTACCTCAACCTGATGCGGGGCAAGTCCCCCCGGGCATAGGTCCACGCCTCCCGGATCGGACAGGTTGAACCATGACCCCGAACCCCGTCGACCCCACCCCGCTCGGCACCACCGGCACCACCCTGGTGCTGTTCGACGGCACCTGCGCCCTGTGCGACGGATTCGTGCGCTTCGTGATCGCGAGGGATCCGGACGGACGCTTCCGGTTCGCACCGCTCCAGGGGGATACCGGACGCCGCGCCTGCGCGGCTGCGGGACTGACCGAACCCGGGGGAGCGGGTCCCGATACGGTCGTGGTCCTGGAGGACGGAGTGGCCCGGGTGCGTTCGGACGCGGTGCTGGCGATTGCGGCACGGCTTCCGTTCCCGTGGCCGATCCTCACCGTGGGCAGGTGGGCACCCCGGTCCCTGCGCGATGCGCTTTACCGCTGGGTGGCGCGACACCGGCATCACTGGTTCGGACGCTCCTCCGCGTGCCCTGTTCCGGATCCGGGGATCCGTGGACGTTTCCTTGAGTAAACCCGCGGTCCCGACGGCTCAGCGATGGGCTCACGCCGCTTGCCCCACCGGGGACCCCGGGTACCCTGAGCGCCTGATGAGTTTTGTCGCCGAGTTTGATGCACTGCCCTTTCCCCGACTGCTCCAGGAGGCCCGTGAGGCCACTCCGGATCGGGTGGACCGCATCCTCGCCCGCGGGCCCGAGACCCTGTCGGACTTCGCGGCCCTGCTCTCGCCCGCCGCCGGACGCTCTCTCGAGACCCTGTGCCGCCGGTCCCAGCAGCTCACCCGGCAGCGGTTCGGACGGGTCATCCGCTTGTTCGCCCCGCTCTACCTGAGCAACGAGTGCATCAACAACTGCGCGTACTGCGGCTTCTCGCGCGACAACCCCATCCTGCGGGTCACGCTGGGGGTTGATGAAGTCGTCCGTGAGGCCCGGGCCCTCGCCGGACAGGGGTTCCGGAACATCCTGCTCGTCGCCGGGGAACATCCGAAGTTCGTCTCCAACGGTTACCTGGAGCAGTGCACCGCCGCCCTGCACGGGTTCATCCCGTCGCTCTCGCTCGAGGTCGGGCCCATGGAGACCCCCGAGTATGAGCCGCTGGTGAAGGCCGGGTCCGAGGGACTGGTGGTCTACCAGGAGACCTACGACCGCACCGCCTACGCCGAACTCCACACCGCGGGACCAAAGCGGAACTTCGACTGGCGCCTGGCCTGCCCGGAGCGCGCCTATGCCGCCGGATTCCGGCGCATCGGCATCGGGGCCCTGCACGGTCTGGCCGACTGGCGATACGAGGCACTTGCGACCGCGGCCCACGCGGCCTGGCTGCTGCGGCACTGCTGGAAGGCCATGCTGACGATCTCCCTGCCCCGGCTCCGCCCCTGTGCCGGTTCGTTCGAGCCCCGCACCCACCTTGGCGACCGGGATCTCGTCCAGCTCATCGCCGCACTCCGCCTGTTCCTGCCCGATGTCGGACTGGTGCTGTCGACGCGCGAACCCGCCCACCTTCGTGACGGCCTCTTCCCGCTCGGCATCACCCACGCCAGCGCGGGCAGCCACACGGAGCCCGGGGGGTACACCGGTGCCGGACACCAGAACATCCACCAGACCGTGAAGGGCCGCGTGGTCGCCCTCGACCCCGAGGGCTTGGCGGGACGCCGTGCTCCCGGACGCTCCACCGCGGCCACCGGACAGTTCGACATCGCCGACGACCGTTCCCCGGAGCAGATCGCCTCCCTGCTGCGCCGACTCGGCTACGAGCCCGTCTGGAAGGATTGGGACACCGTCCTGAGCGCCTGACTCCGGACCCCCGGCACGTCCCGGCAGGGAAACCGCTCAGCCCGCGGCACGGAGGTGTGAGGCCACGTCGCGGATGATCGTGTCGAGATCCCGCGTCGGCCGATACCCGGTGAGCCTCTCGAGCCTGGCCAGCGACGGCCGACGATGCCGCATGTCCTCGAACCCCGGGGCGTAGGCCTGCTCATAGGGCACGCACTCGATCGGGGACGATGAGCCTATAAGGCTTCGGACCCGTTCGGCGAGGTCGCGGATGGTGATCGGCTGGTTGTTGCCGACGTTGACCACCTCGCCGCGGGTCGACGGACGCTGCTCGAGACCCCGCAGGGCCTCGAGGACGTCCTGGACGTGACAGAAGCAGCGCGACTGTCCGCCGTCGCCGTGGACGCGGATCGGCTGGTTGAGGAGCGCGGACTGGACGAACCGCGGCAGGACCATCCCGTAGCGTCCGGTCTGGCGCGGCCCCACGGTGTTGAAGAGCCGGACCACCGTCACCGGCACCCCGCGTTCCCGCATGTAGGCCAGCGCCAGGAACTCATCCATCAGCTTGGAACAGGCATAGCCCCAGCGACCCAGGTGGGGCGGACCGATCAGCAGGTCGTCCGTCTCCGAAAACTCCGAACGCGGACTCTTCCCGTAGACCTCCGAGCTCGACGTGATCAGCACCGGCACGCCCCCCGCCGCCGCGGCCCGGAGGACGACCGTGGTCTCGTCGAGATTGGTCTCGATGGTGCGGATCGGGGAGTTGACCACGAGTTCCACCCCGACCGCCGCGGCCAGGTGGTAGACGAAGCCGCATTCGGCCACGAGAGCCACAAGGTCGGAATGGTCCGAGACCCGGCCCGGAAGGATCCGCAGTCGACTGTGTCCCTCCACCGCCTGGAGGTTCGCGCGGTCGCCCGTCGAGAAGTCGTCGAGGACCACGACGGATTCGCCGTCGGCGAGGAGTCGTTCGACCAGATGGGAGCCGATGAAGCCCGCCCCGCCGGTGACCAGGATCGGATTGCGCACCCGGGGAGTCTGGCGGAGACCCCGCGGGGGGAAAAGGGGAAGAGAGGAACAGGAGCAACGGCGAGCGGGGATCGAAACGCCCACACCTCCCCGGCGGATGGGAGGGCCCGGGGGAGGTCTTGGAAGGGCTGTAAGCCGAATTCTGTGTCCGTCGGTGTGACCCGACGGCCGAGCATCATTCCTCTCTGCGACCGGTACCCGGGACCCGTCCACTCGCGTGGCCACGACGCGGGCCGCGTCTGGGTCCCCTATTTGGCCTTGCTCCCGGGGAGGTTTTCCGTGCCCCGGTGCTCACACACCGGGCGGTGGGCTCTTACCCCGCCTTTTCACCCTTACCGGAGCCTTGCGACCCCGGCGGTTCATTCTCTGTGGCACTGTCTGTCGCGACGGACTTGGGTCCGCCGCGCCCGCGGTCAGGCCGCCCTTTACCGGCTCTCGCCGGCTGCGGACGGTTTCCGCGGCCCCGTGCCCTGAGGAGTTCGGACTTTCCTCCAGTGGCTTGCGCCACCAGCGATGCCCCGCCCTTCCAAGACCGGCGGAGGCTAGGTCACACCCGGCAAATGGGAAGATCCAATGTCCCAGATCCGACGTACCAGCGCCGGAGGCCCGGCACCGCAACCGCGGTGCCGCCAGGATCATGGCTGCCGGACGCCACCCAGATAGACACGCTGGATCTTGAGCGATCCCAGTTCGGCGGGATCCACCCGCCGCGGGTTCCGATCCAGGACGATGAGGTCCGCGTACTTACCCACCTCGAGAGTGCCCACCCGATCGTCCAGGAACACCTGGTACGCCGCATCGAGCGTCATCGCCTGGAGCGCGTCGTTGATCGAGATCCGCTGCTTCGGACCGAGCACCTTTCCGTCGTGCTGCTGCGGGATCCGGGTGACCGCGTTCATGAGGTAGCGGAGAGGATCGACGCTCGTGACCGTTGAATCACTGTGGAACGAGTATCGGACCCCCAGACGCTTGAGGTCCCCGGCCGGATCGATCCGCGCGGCCCGGTCCGCACCGAGGATCGCCCGCTGGAAGACCGATCCCCAGAAGTAGACGTGCCCGATGGTCATGCTGACGCTGGCTCCAAGGTCCCGGACCCGTTCGAGCTGGGCGGGTGTGGTGACGGTGAAATGTTCGATGCGCAGCCGTCGCGAGGCCTTGTCCGCCGTGTTGGCCAGCAGGCTTCCGTAGACCTCCAGCGTCTGGTCGATCGCCCGGTCCCCGTTGGCATGGGTCGCGATCTGCCATCCGGCATCGTAATAGGGACGGAGCTTGCCGATCAGATCCTGCGTCTCCGGCCAGTCGAGTGCCCCGCGATTGGTGGTCCCGACATAGGGGATGCCCACTGCGGCAGTGTAGCCCTGGGTGGAGCCGTCGGCGGTCACCTTGATGCCGACGAACCCGACCTTGTCATCCCCCTCGAAGGGACGCACCGGGGGCATCTTTCCGAGCAGGGCCAGGTAGGCGAGGTAGCAGCGGACCCGGACCGGTGACTCGGCCGCCAGGGATTTCAGGAGGGCGATTTCGGTGTCGAGACCGAGGGCCAGGCCTGTGTTGAGGTCACCGGCGGTGGTCACGCCTTTGGCCGACATGTTCCGAAGGGTCTGCAGGAAGGCGGCCCGGATGTCCGCGGGCTTCGGAGGCGGGATCTTCGAGAAGAACGGCACGAACGACGACGGCTCGAAGAGCTGGCCCGTCAGCCGTCCCTGGCTGTCCCGTCCATACCGGCCGCTCGGCGGATCCGGGGTCTTGTCGGTGAGGCCCGCCAGCTCGATGGCCTTGTGGTTCACGTAGCCGATGTGGCCCGAGGCGTTCAGGACGAAGATAGGGACCTCCTTGGAGATCGCATCCAGTTCCTCGGCGTTGAGTTCGGCGAACAGCGGCGTGGTGCGCGAGGGGTCGAAGGAATTGGCCAGTAGCCAGCCGCCAGCCGGGATCTTCGGCACCGCGGCAGCGATCGCCTCCTTCACCTCGGCGACCGACATCCCTCCCGGCTTCTCGGAGCCGACTTGGACCATTCCGAGGTTGATGGCGGTGAGGTTGATGTGGACATGCGGTTCCACAAATCCCGGCATGAGCGTCGCCCCCTTGAGGTCGACGACCTCGGTGTTGGTGCCTTGGAACCGTCGAACCGTCTTTGCGTCACCCACCGCGACGATCCGTCCGCCACGAACCGCCAACCCCGCGGCCTCACCCCGGGGGCGGATGGTCAGGACCGGGCCGTTGATGAAGAGGGTATCGGCCGGGGTGACCTCGACGGCCCGGACCGGAAGAAGGGCCAGGCCCACTAAGGTAAGCAGGAGAGAACAGAGGTTTCGGGAGCAATTCATAACGATGGACCGGTCGATGCCAGACGCTGAGCCATGGACTGAAGCACGACAAGCGACCTCCGCGATGAGTCCGCGACAGGTCAGTCGGACTCCAGTCGGGGACAATGCGCGGCGAAGCTCCGGCCCCCGGACAGCACCCGTCGGCCCGGTCGACGCATACGGTCGACGTGGATCCCAGCCTCCCCGGTTCACCCGACGTCCTGCCGACGATGGACCCAGCGTTCCACCCACACCCCGCCGTGCAGCACACACAGCGCGAGGGCCATCACAGCCAATGCCAACCCCCAGAACCCGACGCCACAGGCAACACCCAAGGTCGCGGAGATCCAGATGCTGGCCGCGGTGGTCAGCCCCTGGATGTGGGCGTCGTTCGACCCTCGGACGATGGCACCGCCGCCGAGAAATCCGACCCCGGTGAGCACGCCCTGGACCACGCGGCTGACCGCGTTGACGTCTGGGGTCCCGCCGGCGCTTCCGAGTCCGGCCATCACGAGCGTCGCGGTGGCGCACCCCAACGCCACGAGGGCCTGGGTCCGAAGCCCGGCGGCCTTGTGCCGCAGCTCCCGGTTCAATCCGATCAAGGCACCGACGAGCGTCGTGGTCCCGAGACGGAGGAGCATCTCCACGGCGGGGAGATCGATCTTGGGGGTCTGGGGTAACGTCATGTGCGGAAGAATGTCGTGGTCCAGTCACGGTTAGCAACGGGTGCGGCTCGGGTGCGGCTCGGGCGTGAGTGCGGATGACCGCTGAAGCGCCACGGAGCGCGACACGACGCCGGGTTCCGGTCTGTCGGATGTCCCGGGCTTGCCCGTGTCGTGGTCCCGACCGTAGCGTGCCGCGACGGCAGGGGCGGGACGTTCCGACGGACCCGGATCACCTCCTGCGCCATCCTGGGCCGCTGTGGCGAAATGGCAGACGCAGGGGACTTAAAATCCCCAGACCGCAAGGTCGTGCGGGTTCAAGTCCCGCCAGCGGCACCAGGGGGCTAAATACATTGTAGTGATAGATGTTTAAGCAGATTCTACTCAGCTCAAGTGGGTCAAACTAAGACACAAAACTAAGACTCCAATCGGGGAAGTCTGACCACGTCCCCCCTTGTCGGAGAAGTATCCAGTGAGCAGCCTCGGACATGGCAAAGCAGGTTGGCAATACGCCGAAGCGCTCAGGTCCAAGCCGACGGGGGAAGCCGGTTTCGACCATAATCGCCGCAGGAACTTTTACCGGACACGCCCCTTTCATTGAGTCAGCCATTGAGATCGCCGAGATCAGTCACAAAAACTTCCCGCACCTCTTGGAACCGGCGAAGAACCTGATCAGCCTACTGTGGAGGGGACTCGACCGAGACGCATTGGCAGTCCCTGAGCAGGATGTGGATGACGGGCTTGTGCACTTCAGCCAAGTGGGTCTCAGCCGAGCAACCCTTCATTTCATTCCAGAAAAGTCCGGATTCTGGGCCTACCTTAGCCAGCAGACTGAGCTGGTCTTTGAGCTCTGTGCCCGGGTCCAGAGATGGAAGAGCCTCAAGGGTCCCGCTGTTGGTGAAAGGACAAAGCTCCTTCGCTTCATGCTGATGAATTCGGCGATTCTCATGCCGAACGGCGTCCCCGCTTTCGTTCACTCCGGCATCACCCTCGCTGGTCCCAACAATAAAACCACAGTCGCGCCACTCGCTTCGTCCGAGGAGATCCTTCGGGAGTTTTATCAAAAAACCGGCACCAAGGCGGGTAGCCACCAACTTATCGCCGAGGTACGCCACCATAAGATCAGGAACCGGAAATACCGCAAGTCGCTGGAGAAGCGGACCAAGAAACTAGGAATAAATTGCTGAGGGGCCTTTCACAGCAATTTGAAGGTCGGCCGTCGTCGCTAACGTGCAGGAATGTCGAACAACACTGCTGATACACCTCAAGCTCGGCGCACGAAAAATCACGACGCACAGATCAACAACCTTCTGCAGGATCGGGACGGGGGTATCCCCATCTGGATTCGTTCACCCAAGGGACGGCCGGAACACTACACGGGCCTCAGTCGGGCAAAGCTCTACGAGTTGGCTGGCGAGGGGCTGATCCGCTCGGTGTCTCTCCGTAAGCCGGGCGAGGTGAAGGGCACTCGTCTCTTCAACCTCCAATCGATCCTGCGCTACATCGAGGGTCAGGAGACCCGTAACTCCAGCAAAGGGGTGGCCCATGTCTAAAGCAACCTCTCTCAGGGAAGCCATTGAGGCTGCCAAGGTCGGCAAAACCTCATCGATCCGATGCCCTGCCCACGAGGACAAGAGCCCGAGCCTTTCAATAAGGCCACCATCCACTGACGGATGGATACGGGTTCACTGCTTTGCGGGCTGCGATCGGCACGATGTCCTCACCGCTGGAGGGGTTGAACTCCACGAACTAG
>SXGR01161278.1_pt1 | contig 24916 bp, 29 predicted proteins | sample 3174711 | NCBI WGS metagenome assembly SXGR01 (sample SAMN11356860, study PRJNA531348) | freshwater metagenome | isolation source: freshwater sample F1-60 | place: China: Fuxian Lake, Yuxi | collected 2017-12-25
GCGACGCTTGGTTTCGCCGACCCGGGGAGAGAGGGCCGATAGATACCCGCAGGACATTAGGGATCCGAAAATCCTTTTGTCCGGCCCCGTAGCCGATTTTCTCGACCTGCATCGCCGGGAACGGGCCGGACCCGTTGCTGAGGCACCCGAGCACAAGGGCTCCGGTGGGGGTAAGGAACTCCGGGCCATACTCGGTCGCATAGATTGGAATGTTGCGACGCCTAAGCAGTTCTAATGTGGCCGGACCGGGAACAGGCAGGATGCCGTCACGCGTGTCGACGGTTCCGCCTCCCACGTTGATTGGTGAGACATAGACGTGAGTGACACCAAGTGCTTCAAGGCCCGCGACCGCCCCGACAATATCGAGAATCGAATCAACTGCACCAACTTCATGGAAGTGGACGGCCTCGGGCGCCTCATCGTGCTGAAGTGCCTCAACGTCCGCAAGTTCGGCGAACAGCCCGAGGACCCGGGCTTTGATGGTCTCAGATAGCCGGCTCGCCTTGACAATTGGAGCGATGTCCAGGACTGTGCGTTCGGGCTGGGCCCCCGTGACGCGGATGGTCACTTGCGTGGCACGCAGGGCTCCCTTCTTGGACGGCTTAACCTCCAAGGTCCAGCCGTCCAGATCAACCGCGTTGAGAGCCGCCGCTAAGTCGGCGATTGGCCAACCAGCGTCAACCAGAGCGCCGAGGATCATGTCCCCGCTTGCCCCTGAGAAGCATTCAAAGTACGCGGCGCGCCCCGGCGACGGCAATGAGTGATTGCCAGCAGAGTTCGCGTCGGAGCTGGGGGCGACGTTCATGTGGTTTGCATCCTTCATGCCGGTCGGGTTGAGGGGCAGCAGGGCAGGGCACCGCAGATCAAGGCCAACTTCATCTTGCAATTTGGCGGGCAAGCGTACCGGCGAGGTAGCCGGCACCGAACCCATTGTCAATATTCACGACTGCAACCCCGGGGGAGCAGGAGTTGAGCATGCCGAGCAACGGAGCGAGACCTCCGAAGGCGGCCCCGTATCCAATGCTCGTAGGGACAGCGATAACGGGACAGGAGACGAGGCCTGCGACGACGCTTGGCAATGCTCCTTCCATTCCCGCGACAGCGACGATCACGTCGGCGACGGTAAACCGGTCGCGGTTTTCAAGGAGGCGGTGGATGCCAGCGACGCCCACATCCCACAGCCGATCAACCGTGACGCCCGCAAGCGACGCAGTGAGAGCGGCTTCCTCGGCGACCGGTATGTCGGAGGTGCCTCCGGTTGCGACGACGACGTGCCCAGGGAATTTCTGTAACGGAAGGGGCAAGGCGACGATGCAACGGGACACATGGTCGTATCGGGCCTCGGGCAGGAGCGCACGGACGGCGTCTGCGTCTGCAACCGTGCACCGGGTCGCAAGCATTGGCACGCCCGAGTCGTAGATGCGTTTGGCAATCGCGGCAATCTGGTCAGATGTCTTGCCTTCCCCAAAAATCACTTCTGGGAAGCCTCGCCTCAGGGATCGGTGATTATCCACCCGGGCGAAACCCATGTCACCAGTGTCAAAGCTCCGCAGTTGATCGATCGCCATTTCGATCGCGAGGTTGCCAGAAGCAACCGCATCCAACATTTTCCGCAGAGACGCTTCGTCCATGCGCACCTGTTTACCGATTCCGGTGTGCGTGGTGCCACCGGGGCCAAGTCTCCCGGTGAGGTTTCTCCCGAAAACGTACAGATTGATGACAGAGTGACCCGAGGGCTGATAGGTCCAGAGTATTCCGCGTCAGCGGCAGTTATATTTTTAGCGAGTGTGTGGTAGGCAATGTTGTTAATGAAAAACGACAGGCCGCGTCTGGGTTACTAACCACCTCGTCTGAATGCTCGAGGGTGGTTGTTCGATCTGCGAAGACCGCGATTTCCCTGTGGCTCCAGAAGAGGGACATGTCGTTGACAGAACTTGATGAAACCAAGACGCAAGTTCAGGAGATATTTGTAGCTTCCGCAGCGCTTCCCGCCATCATATGCCTGTCCCACCTTCGCTGGGACTTTGTCTGGCAACGTCCGCAGCAGCTTCTTTCACGGTTGGCAAGGACTCGGCGCGTCTTCTTCGTGGAGGAGCCGATTTTCGAACAATCCGCTGGTCTCGCCCCGGATGGTGCTTTTTTGAGGCTGAACCGGAAGTCGGTGGGTGTGGCGCCCTCGACGGATGTCGCCGGTGTCGTGACGGCGCAACCGATATGCCGTGATCCAGGGGCCGGTGGTGGTCCGGCGTTGGATCAAATGTATGCGCGCCTGCTCGAGCAGCTGGTGGTTTCCGAGCGTATCGGTCGATACGTTCTTTGGTTTTACACGCCGATGCTGGTACCGGCAATCGGGGACTTGGTACCTGAGGCAATCGTCTACGACGCGATGGATGAGTTGTCGCTTTTCAGGTTCGCGCCCCCGGAACTTGCTTCCCGCGAACTTGAATTGCTGGCACGCGCCCAGATGGTTTTCGCAGGTGGTCGTAGTCTTGGTGAGGCGAAGTCACTACTGCACCCGAGGGTTCGCACTCTCCCGAGTGGGGTTGACATTGACCACTTCCGTCAGGCTTTGGACCCGGCGACAACGATCCCTAATGACCTTGAGGTGATTCCTGGACCGCGTGTTGGTTACTTCGGTGTGATTGATGAACGTCTCGATCTCGAGCTTCTCAAGCAGGTGAGTGAGCTTCGTCCAGACGTGTCGTGGATCATGATAGGGCCTGTTCTGAAAATCGAGCAGGCTGACTTGCCAAGGAACGCCAACATCCACTATCTCGGACAAAAGCAATACGCTGAACTTCCAAGCTATGTCCGGGGCCTTGATGTTTGCATGATGCCGTTCGCGTTGAACGACGCCACGAGGTTCATCAGTCCCACCAAGACTCTCGAGTACATGGCGGCTCATCGAATGATCGTGTCCACCCCAGTCATCGACGTGGTGAATTCTTACGGTGACTTGGTAAGTATTGGATCCACCGCAGCGGAGTTTGTATCTCTCGTCGACCTCGCCTTGGTCGAGACTGAACCCGTTCGTCTGGCGCGGATTGCGCGCGAACAATCAGTCCTTGAGCGCAACACGTGGGACGCGATTGCTCGCACCATGGACGACGAGTTGAGATCGCTCAGCCCGGAACCCGCGGGCATCATGTTGTCCGGGCCGTTTAAGCAGCTCCACTCTGGCTGATGACAAACTTGCTAAGGAACATGTGAAAAGTGAACGGTTTGTTGCGGACGGCCGAGCCTGCCGTACCGGTTGCAATTGAGGGTTCCTTGCAGGACCTCACATCTATTGCGCCAATAGGCGCAATGCACGGCTTTGTCCCGCCAACAGTGCACCAACAGCAATCATTCGATTTCATGATTGTTGGTGCGGGGTTTGCGGGTGCAGTACTGGCTGAACGGCTTGCCTCACAGGCTGGGAAGCGTGTGCTGATTTGTGATCGTCGGCCCCACATAGCTGGAAATGCCTATGATCACTTTGACGATGCCGGAGTACTGGTTCATCGATATGGCCCACACATCTTCCACACCAACTCGCAAAGAGTAGTGGACTACCTTTCGAGGTTCACCGAGTGGCGTCCATACGAGCATCGGGTGCTTGCCGAAGTTGACGGGCAACTTCTCCCGATGCCGATATCCCGGGCGACGGTGAACGAACTGTACGGGCTTGATCTCAAGGACGACGCGTCTTGCGCAGCATTTTTCGCTTCGATCGCAGAGACGGTGGAGCAGGTGCGGACTTCTGAGGACATCGTGGTGAGTCGCGTTGGTCGTGATCTGTACAACAAGTTCGTCAGGGGGTACACGCGCAAGCAGTGGGGCCTTGACCCGTCGCAACTTGATGCGAGCGTCTGCGCCAGGATTGCCCCACGCGTCAACGACGATAGACGCTATTTCACTGACAGCTTTCAGGCAATGCCCAAGCACGGGTTCACGCGGATGTTCGAACGAATGCTTGCACACCCGAACATCAAGATTCTGTTGAATACGGATTACCGTGAGGTCATTGGGCTCATCCCGTTTGATCGAATGGTGTACACCGGTCCCATTGATGAGTTTTTCGATCTGCGCTTTGGCAAGTTGCCCTACCGGTCATTGGAGTTCCGATTTGAGACCCATGATCGAGAGTGGTGCCAACCCGTAGCTGTCGTGAACTATCCCAATGACCATGCATATACGCGTAGCACCGAATTCAAGCACCTCACCGGTCAGGATCACCCAAGGACATCAGTGGTGTATGAGTATCCGAAGGACGTTGGCGATCCTTACTACCCGGTACCCCGGCCTGAAAATGCTGATCTGTATAGGCGATACCGGGAATTAGCAGAGGCGACGCCGGATGTCTTCTTCGCAGGGCGTCTCGCCACGTACAAGTACTACGACATGCATCAAGTGGTGGCGCAGGCGCTGACCGTTTTTGAGAACATTGTCGCTACGCCAAGTGGTGTGCCCGCCCCGGAACTGGTTTCAGTAACTCGATAGGCGACCGTTATCCGTTCAATGGCCAATGAACAGCGCCAAAGAGTGCTTACCGGTTCGGCAAATCGTTCAGGGCGTCGACGCCGGTCTGGATCACTACCCGAGTGCGCCGGGTTACGCGGTGCCACTGTCCGCGAACGTACGTACGGGCGCTTGAGACTCCATCTACGACGTTTCGTTTGGCGTTGCTGGCCCTTGTGCTGGCGTGATGACCGACAGCGGCGATTTCCGAGCCAAATCCTATCGTCCTTGCCAGTGGTTTTACCACGAAGCGTCCCAGGTAGTCGCTTGTGGCGTGTTCGGTGCGGTCCGCCTTGGTGGCAATCCAACGCATTCCTCGGACACCGCTGCCGGTAAGCCAGCTGGTTCCTGTGGCAAGGGCAAACCAAATAACGAATCCAATGAGCGCGCTGATCCACGTCATCAGGGCAATGATGAAGATGCCGATATCTCGGGTGGCTCCAACGTACTCCCGTCCGCCGAACTCGGACGCCGCGATGCCAATAGCGCACGAGCCGAGAAGGGTTCCGATCACGCCTACGACTACCCAGACGATCAGTTGCTTCACCGAGGCACCTGTGGTCCCCTGATGTTGCCCCTACCGACGCTCATCGGCATCGCCATTGGGGATGAAACCGGGCGCTCATCTAATGCTGTCGCGAACCTGCGCAAGTCGTCGTATCGTTGGAGAATGGCGGTCTCAGCACGCTTGCCGTCTTTGCGTGCCTGAGAACGTGCCATGGTCATGTCTTCTGAGATTTTCGAAATCGTGGTCTCGCCAGATGAAGGCGCGAACAACCAAGAAATCGCGAGACCAATGAGACCTCCGGCAATGAACCCAACCACAAGCCACGGATCGCGGATTTTCATCGGATGCCGCCTCTGGCAATAGTGAGAAGGCTTGAAACCATGGACTGGGCTGCTGCCGCGAGACCGGCTAACCGGGCAACCGGACGGATCACGGCGTCGCCAACTATCGTGCTCGTCCCTCGAACGGTCTCACTCGTCCGGCGCACCGACGCGAGGATCGGCGCCATTTCGTCTTTCAACGATTTGACGAGGATCCAAAGCCTCCAGGCAAAGATGATCAGTGCGATGTTCGCCGCAAGCGACGTCAACGCAACCATGATGATGACGACGTCACGCGTCGCGCCTAGCCACTCCACTGAGACCCCTCACTACCCTAGTTTCCCACACCGCACCGGTGGGTCTCCACCCGGGGGGGACACATCCGCGACCGCCCGACGACTGCCGTTCGTTCTTCGTTATGAGGCACGAGCAGAAATGATCTTGGACAACATGTCGTGAACGCTCTGGCAAGACTTGAGGCACTTCTCGAGGCCGTTGTTGAGGGCCCGTTTCGCCGCCTTTTCGGCGGCCGCCTCGATCCCGTGCATCTCGCACGTCGACTTGCACAGTCCATGGACGATCACCAGATGATCACATGGAACCTTCCAGTCGTGCCGAACCGCTATTCCATATTTTTGAGTGTCGACGACTTCAGTACGGTCTCCAAGTTCCGAGCAAGCCTGGAAAGCGAACTTGCGCGATACGTGCGTGGGCGTGCCGAGGAGAAGGGATTCCACTTGTATGGGATGCCGTCGGTCACGATCCAGGTGGACGCCCATCAGTCATCGGGTTCATGCCGTGTCGAGGTTGCCACAGTTGATCCTGAGGCGGGACGCCAGTCCTCGGGAGTTCCGCCGACTTCGCCCGCGGAACACTCGCCAAGAAACGATGCAGTTGCAGATGGAGGAACGCGAGTTATTCCGATACAGAAGCGACGACAGGTGCCGGGGCCAATATCCGGCATTGACGTTGTTTGGGTGGCGCCAGACGGATCTTCGGGATCGCTATGGGCGAGGTCGGGGCGGTTGGTTGCGATCGGTCGCGAGGTAGCGGGCAACGATCTGGTGATACCGCACCAAAGTATCTCAAGGCATCATGCGACGCTCCTCGTCGTCGAAAGTATCGACGGGCCCGGATTTGACGCAGAAATCGAGGATCTCGGAAGTACAAATGGGCTAGTGGTCAATGGGAAACGAGTCTCCACCGCGATGATATTCGCCGGTTCCAGTATCCGTTTGGGCGAGGTCGAAGTTACATTGGCATCGACCGCTACGACATTATGAGTGTCCGACCTCGAAATTCGGGCATGAAGTTGGCCTGGAGAACCCGTTGATACCCGGGCTGACCATTACCGAAGCCACCGGCTTGCTACTCCGGATAATCTTCATCCTTTCGCTCTATGCCTTTGTTTTCGTTGCCTTTCTGGTGTTGAGACGGCAACTCCGCCGTGCTTCATCGGCCGCGTCCCATGATGGAGGCGGTATCCAACCGATAGTAAGCCGCCTGATACTCGATGCCTGTGGCCCCGCTGATGGTCCCATAGGACGTGTGGTCGACCTCGAACGAGAGATCGTATTCGGAAGACGCCCACCGTGCGACATTCTGGTCGCTGACGATGCGGTCTCTTCTCAACATGCACAGTTTGTGCCCGACGCAGGGGGCGGGTGGTTGGTGCTCGACCTCGGCAGCACGAATGGCACCACTGTGAACGGTAAGCGGATCGGCACACCTTTTCACCTGGTTACGGGCGACTTAGTCGGGATCGGGGCAATGACTTGGCGGTTTGTCGATCCGTCAGCGCCATTTGCAGGCCAGACAAGATGATGTCGGTTGGTGCGCGGTCACCGATGGGCGAGTTGGTTTCGCAGCAGCGAACCCGTGAGGTAGCTGTCCGACGACGGTGGTTCAGACCCAGATGGGTGGAATTCGGGCTGCTCATCCTGGGGTTTGCCCCGGGCCTCTTTGGGGTCGGGGTGTTGTCAGCGGTTTGGGAACGGAGTGTGCTGGATCAGCGGTTCTGGCCCGCATACGGGTTCGTCGTTGCATTTGTCGTGTGTCATTTCGTTCTCGTAGTCGCCGGCACCAGGAGCAGCCAGTTGCTGCTGCCGTTGGTTGCATGCTTGGCGGGGATCGGAATGCTTCTTGTCACCCGGCTGGTACCTGCGCTCGCGCCGAGGCAGCTCATGTGGATTGTTCTGGGGCTTTCCATAGCTATGGCCGTGACGGTTGGGCCGTGGCAGACCTCTCTCCTGTCACGGTTCAAGTACTCAATCGCGTCGGTGGGAATTGTTCTCGTTGCGCTGACCTTGGTGGCGGGTACGGATCCGAACGGCAGTGGTGACCGACTTTGGCTGGGTCTTCGCGGTTACATGTTTCAGCCCAGCGAGCTTCTCAAAGTTCTGCTTGTGGTCTTTCTGGCCGGATATCTGGTCGACAAAAGAAACGAGCTTACCCAGTCTCGCGCGAGAATCTGGGTTCTGCCGTTGCCTCCACTCCCCCACTTGTTGCCAGTGGCCGCAATGTGGGGGTTCTGCCTGCTCTTGCTCATCGTCCAAAGGGACCTCGGGTCGGCATTGCTTTTCTATGGCGTGTTTCTCACCCTTCTGTACGTCGCGCTCGGGCGCGTCTGGTATGTGATTGTGTCGATGGGTCTGTTCCTCGGGGGAGCGACGCTTTGCTACTTCCTTTTCGCCCACGTCCGTCTGCGGGTTGAGATCTGGCTCGACCCTTGGATTGACCCGCTTGGCCGGTCGTTTCAGATCGTTCAAGCGATGTACTCGCTGGGCAGTGGTGGCTTGTTCGGAAGGGGTTTCGGAAACGGATACCCGCTTTACATTCCCGCGACGCACACGGATTACCCGTTCGTAGCGCTCGCCGAAGAGGCGGGGCTCCTGGCTGCGGTGGGATTAGTCCTGATCTACGCCGTTCTTGCAACGCATGGGCTGAGCATGGCGATGGAGGCGAGACAGCCGTATCGGCAACTCCTGACCACAGGTCTGGTGGCAATCATTATCTTGCAGGTGGTCGTGATCGTCGGAGGCAACCTTCGGCTCATTCCATTGACTGGAGTGACGCTGCCGTTCGTCTCGTACGGGGGTTCGTCGCTGCTTGGCAGCTTTCTCCTAGTAGGGCTCCTGTTGCGAATGTCTCACGAGGAGTACGTGGATCAATCCCGTCGTGACGGTTGGAGATTTCACGCAGATCCTAGCGTCTCGATCAAGTCCGGGGGCCGATTGACGGATCGTGCGGGTCCAGATCGGAGATCAGGGCCGTGATCTCCTCCATTCGACAAGTGGGAAATGTGTTCCTTGCGATGCTGGCTGTTCTTACAGTCCTTGTCGGATACTGGCAGGTTGGCGCCGGACCGGAGTTGGCTTTGGCACCTGGGAACCCGAGGCTTGCGCAGGATGAGCGTCGTGTCGTGCGCGGTCGCATCCTTGACCGAAAGGGTCGGGTAGTTGTCGAAAGTGCGCCCGATGGAACCAGGACGTTGCACGATCCTTCTCTTGGACCCGTCGTGGGGTATCGGTCGCCTAGATTTGGTGTTACGGGCGTTGAGCGCGCCGAAAATGCGTCGCTGGCCGGTCGAACCGGTGTAGCCTCGCTGGCAAACGCTTTCAGGGCATTTGCACAGGTGCCGAGAGTGGGTGCAGACGTGTACCTCACGATCGATCATGTAGTTCAGGCCGCGGCAGCGATGGCTCTCGGCACCAGTCGGGGAGCGATCGTTGTCATGGACATCCGAACGGGCGCGGTCCTTGCGATGGTCAGCCAACCCTCACTAGACACCAGGAACGTTGACGAGCGATGGGCCTCACTACTTGGGGATGAAGGGAAGCCACTACTCAACCGTGCAAGCCAGGGCCTTTACGTCCCAGGCAGCACCTTCAAGGTCGTAACAGCCGCTGCCGCACTGGATGCGCGCATCATGAGCCCTTCGACCCCGGTCACCGATGCAACTGGCGAGACCATGATTGACGGGTTTCGGATCACCGATGCGGAGAAGCCTCCCCGGGCATCCTTCGATTTTGCCCACGCGTGTGCATGGTCGTCGAACGTGGTGTTCGCCGAAGTTGGCCTGAAGCTTGGTGAAGCGCGCTTGCGAGAGTACGCAACACGGTTTGGCGTTGGAACCGCTCTGCCGTTTGATCTGGACACAAGTGCGACAAGCCTTTCCAGAACCTCACCCATGCCAGCGGCGCTCTTGGCATCGACAGGTTTTGGGCAGGGCGAGTTGTTGTTGTCTCCCCTGCAGTTGGCGGTAATTGGCGCAACCATCGCGCGAGGCGGCGAGGTGCCACGTCCGTACATCGTTGGAGAGGTCCGTGAGCGTGGAACCGACGGCGGGATGGGCGCGAACGTGCGACGGACTACCACCACAACCTTGGGCGTTGCGGTTTCAGCGTCGACAGCCGGGAGCATGCGGGCGTTGCTCGGACTGGCCGTTGAGGAGGGCTTCTCCAAGGCTGCAGCGATACCTGGCGTTCGAGTTGGGGGCAAGACCGGAACTGCACAGAGTGTGCCCGGGCAACCTGATCATGCCTGGTTTGTTGGCATTGCCCCGCTCGACGCTCCGCGTGTCGTTGTGGTGGTGCTGCGAGAATTCGGAGGATGGGGTGCCGAAGCGGCCGCGCCACTTGCACGCCCCGTACTTGAACGTGCGCTTTTTGCCACAGGCCCGTGACTACCGTGGCGCACCAATCATGTACATCAGTTGAATGAACCAGTAGAGGGTTCCGCTCAGGACGACCCCCAACGCAATGAACCCGATGCCAATCATTGGCGAACCGGTCGTGGCTACGAGCCACCACGCTCCGGAACCAATCGCGACCACCATTGCCAGGATTGCGAGGGCCCGCGCGCCAAGCAATTGGGCACGCATGGTTTGTAGGAACCACCGTCGCTCTTCGCTAACGCGGCGGGTCCGCCGATGGGTGGGCGTGCCCACAACTGGCTCTGTGATGTCATTCATCGAGGACATGCAGATAATGTTCCACTTGCACGGGAGTACCGGGCAGTAGCGTGACTGCGATCAGATCAATCCGCCATTGTCCTAGGTCCGGGTGCATCCCGATGCGTTCGAGATACTGGAACGCACATGAGGCCATTCGTTGACGCTTCGTGGCGGTAATGCTTTCCGCTGCTGTGCCGTGTGTCGAAGACCGTCGGGTCCGTACCTCGACAATTACCAACACCTCGCCATCCCGGACCACGAGGTCAATCTCTCCCGAGGGCACCCGCACGTTCCTGTCGACAATCTCCCAGTTTCGGGAAACCGCGTATTCGGCGGCGACGGTCTCGCCGAAGGAGCCGGTCCGTTGGCGAGCAGTCAATCGCGAAAGAACTGCAGTTTCACGTGGCATTGGTTCTAGTTTCGCACGACGAGCGTCTTGCCGCTTGCCGGACACTCGGGTCGCGCCTCACATGAAGTCGAGTTGAACTACCCGGTGGGTCGTTCCTCGCCCGCTAGCGGGCGGTGGCAGAAGCCCTCTGACAAAATCCTTACGGTCAAGCAGGTACTTCATCGGTTGGAAACTCCGTCGATGAAATGGCGTCAAACCGTGCGCCCGAAGCGCTCGGAAGTGAGTGAGCGTGCCGTAGCCCTTATGGTCGGCGAACTTGAAGTCCGGGTACCGGTCGCCGATATCCGACATGAAGCGATCGCGGGCGACCTTGGCGACTATCGATGCGGCGGCAATGCAAAGGCAGCTACGGTCTCCGCGGACGATGGCCTCTTGGGGAAGGTGTGTGCCGGTGATCCGGTAACCGTCAACAAGGACAAAAGTTGGCGAGATTGCGTCACCGGAGACCCGGCGCCCAAACCATCCGTCGCCGCCGATCATTGCATCCGCTGAGGATGCCGAAAGCGCTCCGATGGCGGCTGTCATCGCCTGATTGGTGGCCTGCGCTATGCCAATCGTGTCAATCGAGGCCGGTGCGACCCACCCAAGGGCAACGGTCGCAAGGCCTGCGATTTGACTGGCGAGCTGTTCGCGTTTCCCTGCCTTCAGACGCTTCGAGTCATCGACGGCCGATAGCAGGGACCGGTCTGCATACACAACAGGGTTGAGAACCGCGGCGCCCGCGACGATCGGGCCGGCCCAGGATCCCCGTCCAACTTCGTCGACGCCAACAAAGGAAAAGACACCCCGACGCATCAGGGTGTCCTCGTGAACCAGTTCTTCGATCACTGGGGTCAGCGTCGTCGGAGTTCCTTGATACGTGCGGCCTTACCGGTAAGTCCACGCAAGTAATAGAGTTGCGCACGACGCACCTTGCCCCGGCGGACGACTTCGATCCGCTCGATCTTCGGCGAGTGGAGCAAGAACGTACGCTCGACACCAATGCCTTGCGAAATTTTGCGAACGGTAAACCGGGTCAGGACGCTGCCACCGCGATAGCGCATGCACACGCCCTCGAAGGCCTGCAGACGCTCACGCGTGCCTTCTGTAACTTTGACCTGGACGCGGAGGGTGTCTCCGGGGCCAAACTGGGGCACATCGGTTCGCAGTTGTTCACGATTGAGTTCGTCGATTACGTTCGCCATGGTTGATCTTTCCGCGGAGTGCGCATTTGGATGAAGGCAAGGTATCGCCCTGTGTGTGCGATCGATGAACATTCGTGATGAGGCATAGCCTCAGAAAGTCACCTTTGAATCGTACCATCCGCCCGGTGTGTGCTAGCTCGGGAGACGCCACGCTTGGTTCGCTTCGGAACCGAACGGGTTGACACGCTTCTACGAACCTGTGAAGCAACCCACCAACGGGCATACAAGTCGGGCCGGCGCTCTCGGGTCCGCAAGATTGACTGCATTCGGCGCCAGTCATCAACTGCCTTGTGGTCGCCTGACCTGAGCACTGGTGGCACCTCTTGCCCGTTGACGTTCGCCGGTCGGGTGAAATGCGGGTATTCAAGCAGGCCGGCAGTGTGGCTCTCGTCAACTGCAGATTCCGGAGACCCCAGTGCGCCGGGGAGAAGCCTGACGATTGCATCCGTCAGGACCAGTGCCGGCAGTTCACCACCGGAAACAACAAAGTCGCCCACAGACACCTGCTGGTCAATCATCGACGTGCGGACACGATCGTCGATGCCTTCATAGTGGCCGCAAACCAAGAGGACCCTCGTTCGTGTTGCAAGGTTGGTGATGGTGGCTTGGGACAGCACGTCACCTTGCGGGCACAGTAGGATGCGCTCGACTTGTTCGGTGACTGAACCATCGCAAATTTCCGATATCGCCCGGATGAGCGGCTCGGCCTTCAGCACCATGCCTGCGCCACCGCCAAAAGGAACGTCATCCGCAGTGCGGTGCCGATCGGTCGTCCACTGCCTGAGGTCGTGGACGCGGATGTCCGCGACGCCAGCCTTGACGGCGCGACCGACTATGCTGTGGCCTAAAGCCCCGGACACCATGTCGGGAAACAGTGTCAGGATGTCGATACGCATTTGCTGCCACTCTCCCGCGACGCTAGTCACGTCCCGGACCTCAGGGAGTGCCCCGAACTTAGTCGTCAATCAGACCAAGAAGCAGATGGACAGTCATTGAGCGGCCATCAAGGTCGATGTTCTTGATGACATCAGGAATGACTGGCAGGAGTATTTCACCTTTCGGGCCATTGACAACGTAGACGTCGTTACTGCCCGTCTGGATGACTTCGGTGAGACGACCGAGTTCTGTCCCTGCTTCGTCGAATACAGACAGGCCGATGAGTTGGTGAATGAAGTACTCCCCAGGCTCAAGTTTGACTGCTTCTGCGTCAGGCAGGTAAAGGTACGTACCGAAGAGCGCACGGGCGCGTTCTCGGGTGGTGACGGTGTCCAGGCGCAACGTCAACCCGACCCCGTGGACCCCTCGACGCAAGACACGCGCCGGGGCGAGCGCCTGTCCGACAAAAATCCGCTGAACGGTCCTGAACCTGCCTGCGCGGTCGCTGAATGCCTGCACGCGCAGGTCTCCAAGTGGTCCGAATGCGCCCATCACTTGGCCTACCGCTATGTACCCGTCGGGAGTCTCTACCGATGCGGGGCGACGCGAGGAAACGGTGGCCGGGCGAGGCTCGGCGCCCGCGGAAGTTGTCGGCGTGGGTTTCGCAGGCGATTTCGACTGGGTCGCTACCTGCAGCGGTATCGAAACCTCAGCGTCAGCTGGCCCTTGCAGGGTTGCTCGCGCACTACCGATCGGCTTGCGAATGCCGGAGACGGGTTTGGGTCGCGCCAAACGGACACGCGCCCCGGGGCGGACTGTCGGCCCGCCCCGGTTGGACGGCGAACGGGCCATCAACTTATTTCAAGGATGGCGCGGCGTTGTCGCCGGGTGGCTGCGGTAGCAAGAAGCGTCCGCATCGCCTTTGCGACGCGACCCTCCTTGCCAATGACCTTGCCAGTGTCGCCTTGAGCGCATGTGAGCGCCACGACTGTTGTTCGCCCCACGTCCCGCTGACGAACGTCCACCCCATCGGGTTCGTCGACAAGGCCACGGGCGATGAATTCCACAAGTGCCTTCATGGCTTCACGTGCCTCAGGAAGACTGTGAGGCCGCGGCCTTCGCCGCGCGCTTATCAGCCAAACGTGCCTCTTCCCAAGCCTTCAAGACCCCGGCATGACGGAGGAGGATGCGAACACGATCAGATGGTTGCGCCCCATTGCGGAGCCACTTCACCGCGGCCTGCGTGTCAATTTTCACCGTCGCTGGTGAGGTCATTGGGTCGTAGTGCCCAATGATTTCCACGTGGCGACCCTCGCGCGGGAATTCACTCTCGGTGACAATCACGCGATAGCTTGGCCGTTTCTTGGCACCGGTCCGCGTCAGACGCATCCGCAGCACATTCATTCTCCTCGGGGACTGCGCACCGTTCCGGGTGCGATCCGGTCACTGTACCGACGAACATCGGTCGTCGTTGACGTTGCTGATTGCGGACAGGCGCTTCACTCTGGTCAGTGCTCAGTCCACAAGGTAAACAAACCACCAATCTGATCAATGGCTTGCGGCTTTTCTACCCGGAAGTGTACTCGACTGGTTGCCCCAGTCACAGCTCCGGAAGTTTAAGGAATTCGGCCATGATCGGGTAGAGGCGTTTTCGCTGCTGGGGGTCGACCACCTCGATCCCATGGTGGTTAATCAGCAATTTGGATTCCTCAACCCACAGTTCCCAGCAGGGCACACAGATGCGTGACCGGATCAGAACGCCACGCGCTCCGGCCATCGGTAGGTGGTCAAGGGCAAGTCCAACCTTTTCGCATCGGGCGCATGTCACTTCGGCCATGTCTAGAGTGTAACGTCACCGTGATGACTGGCCGTCTCACTAGTTCATTTTCAATCCGCTGTTGCGGATGGATACGATGAGCGCATGAGAATTGTTGGGGACAGCGCCTCCGTCAAGGGTGTGGGGAGACGTACAAGTTCAATCGAAGACATCGAAGCGTTCGTGCGTCGTGTCGCAGTTGCGCTTGAAGAAGGGGATTTTGATCCGGCACGGGCTGGGGAGGTATTCCTGGCAGCGGACGCGGAACGCGCTATTCAGGTTGCCTTGGGTCCGACCGTCACTGTCAATGTTTCACGAGACGGTCGCTTGGCGGTTCCGAGCCTCCTTGGGTTGCGTGTCACTCCAAGCCTGATTGTGATCCGAGGCGCTACTCCCTCATCGGTTGAAGTCGGTGAAGCTTCGAACTCTGATGGCCCCCCTGATCACGAGATGGACGAGGCCGGGAAGGGGGTAGTCAGAGTTGCCGTGACGATCACGGTGCTCAAGCACGATGCCCGTCCAGTTCAAGGGGCAATTGCGGATGCTGTCCTGCTTGCCGTGGAGTTTCCAGCGGTGGTGATGGTGATCCTAGATCGAAGACTAGAAAAGAGGGATCCATTCGGGGGCCCTTCGTTCGAGAGGCAGGAACTCTCGGTCGCTGATCGGAGGGTTGTCGAGGTGCTTCGGCAACGTCACGGAATTTCGGTGGTGATGCGCCGCCAGGATCCCTTTGGTTGGAGTTGAAGCGGACGCGCTATCGTGCGCCTTGGCTACACTACCAAGCATGTTCAAACGCGCAGTGATAACTGACGAAATCTCGCAGGACTTCGATGTCGCAGTCAAGATGGCGAAGGACTTCGGGTTGGATGGACTTGAGATCAGGACCGCTTGGGATGTTCGCATTGATCGGATGACGATCGGACAACTCAACCGCATCGGGGACACGGCCGTCGCCAACGGTCTATCGATTGCGTCACTCGCGTCGCCTGTGTTCAAGTGCGCGCTGGATGATGCCGGCGAGGTCGCGGAACACTACGACATTCTCAAGCGATGCATTGATGCTGCCCATGTACTTGGGACAGATTTGGTCAGGGCGTTCACTTTCTGGCGCGTTGAACATCCCGAGACGCGCAAGCGCGAAATTGTGGCTCACTTTCGCGAAGCTGCGCGCATTGCTGCTGACGGCAAAGTGCGTCTCATCATTGAAAACGAACACACGTGCAATGTTGCGACATCGATTGAGATCGATGCCTTCTTGACCGAGGTTGCGACGCCAACCGTCAGGGCCCTTTGGGATCCCTGCAACGCGTTCTGGTCGGGCGAAGACGATGCGGTTTCCAGCGGCTACGATCGGGTGAAGGCACACATGGCGCACGTGCACGTCAAGGATGCAGTAATCGAGGGCGGAAGACATGTCGCTACGGTCCTTGGTGAAGGAAAGTTAGGTGTTCGAGACCAACTTGACCGGCTAGTCCACGACGGATATGCGGGATATGTGTCGCTGGAGACGCACTATCGTGTTCATGCTGTGCTTGATGATGAACTGGTCAAGCGCCCGGGGGGTTCGGCGTTCTCCGCTGGGGGCGAGGAGGGCACGAGGCGTTGCCTTGTTGCGTGGAATGCGATGCGGGCCAACGCATGAACCACTGGCTTGCCGCGTTTGACCGACACCCTGGAGCGTGGGAGTGGTAGCTGCCATTCTTGACGGGATTGAGGCTTCAGCTGAACTTCGCGCCGATGTCTCAGTTCGCGTGCGTGCGTTTGCCTCGGAACATGGATGTGCTCCCGGGCTTGTCACTGTCATGGCCGGTGGCGACCGGTCGGCGTCTGCATACGTGCGCGCACTTGCGCGCCTCGCAGGGCGAGTTGGCATTCAGTGCCGCCACATTGCCCTCCCCGCAAACGGTGACGACCTGTTTCTACGCAATGTGCTTTACGAGCTGAATGAGGACCAATCGGTACACGGTGTAATTGTTCAAATGCCGATCCCTCGCCCATACTCGTCCTCGGTTGTCGCCGGAACACTGTCTCCCCTTAAGGATGTAGACGGCATCACTCCGCACAACGCGGGCATGCTTGCTCTCGGGCATCCGCTTATGGTGCCGAGCACGCCTCTTGGCGGCATGGAACTTCTGCGACATCACCGGATTCCGTTGCTTGGGTCGCGCGTGACGATCGTCGGGCGAAGCGTTGTAGTAGGGCGACCACTTGCGATGCTCATGGTGAGCGCGGGTGCAACCGTGACCATCTGTCATACGGCGACGCGAGAACTTGCCGAGGAATGCCGGAAGGCAGACATCCTCTGCGTGGCAGCCGGGAGGCCGGGGCTGGTTGACAGGTCAATGGTTGGAGGTGGCGCAGTCGTACTGGACTTCGGCACGACGTACGATCCGGATGGGAGTGTTCGAGGGGATGTCTTGTTCGATGACGTACGACAGATCGCGGGCTGGATTTCTCCGGTGCCGGGGGGAACTCTGCCGATGACCACCGCCGTACTCATGCGCAACACCCTCGATGCTGCGGTCAGACAGCTGGCAGTGAGACCGGCCAGCTAATTCGTTTCGCGCGCTGCGATGAAAAGGGGAGTGGCTACGAGACGGAAACGCCCTTTGACCAGCGGAACCAGTCAGCGCCAAAGTCACTCCATGTCACGCCAGTCACTGTCAGGAAACTGTCGGCCCAGCGTCTGGAGGATGCGAACTCACGAGCGAGTTCCCAGAACCGGGAGATGCCGAACCTCTCGATGAAATAGCGGGTTCCATGAGAGGCGTGTGCATACGCAAGCGAGACGTCATTGCCCGTGTACCCGCGTGAACCATCGCTTCCCCATTCGATGATCTCGCTTACCTTGTCCAGGCCCCATTGCCGGTTTGAAGCGACGGCGGACACGAATTCGCGCGTCCGAAAGTTGTCGGCGACGTACTCGGCAAGTCCTTCGGACATCCAGTGAGGAATCTTGACGATCGAGAGTATGCAATCGTTTGCCAAGTGGGTAAGCTCATGCGTAAGCGGGACCAAGAGGCGAGAATCTTCGCTCCCGGAAATCGCCGCCGCTCCCGCCCCAAATGACTCGAGTGAACGCAGGAGTACGGTAGTCCTCGACCCAGGGAGGTACGCGGCCCAAGTGGAGAAACCGCGAAGTCCTGAGTGCGCTGCGTACGTCGGGTTCAACGAGACGATAGGACGGACTGTTTCGGGGGTCTCGATAACCGACGAGACACGCTCCCAAGCGGATTGGGCGACAGCTGCGACGCGGTCGATGATGTCAGCGTCCCATGCGTAGTGGGAAAGCACGACACCTCCGACCGATGTCGTCTGACGCATGCCCAACTCGTCATTGGTCGGCTCAGCGAGGAGGACAGTGCCATCCCCTTGCCTCGAGAAGATCCATGCCGTGCGCTCGGCGGGCGCCATCCCCCGCGACGGAGAGATCTCCAGGAATGCCTTGACGTATCCAAATGGCATTTCCTGCACCCGGACCGGTGAATAGAATGCGGTAGCACCCCACCCGCCTCGTGTGGACTGGTCAAATACGTCGCCCTGAATGCGACGCCAAGTAGGGTTACGTTGATCAATGGTCGCGACAAACGCTTGCCGATCACCGCGTGCAAGAGCATCCGAACGGGCATCGAGGCACGCCCGAATTGCAAAGATAGTAGGGTCCACGGGTGTTTCGTCGATGCGGTACCCGCTTGCCTTCGGAACTGCGACATCGGAGGCCGAAGCACCACGCAAACTTGCCGCTGCAATTCCTGATGAGACTGCCGTGGCGCCAATGATTGCGGCACGGCGGGTGGATACAGGAATCTTTCCGTGTAGCTGCATGTTTCGTCGCATTAGCTTGCCGAAAGTCTAGCAAGGACATTGTTCCGTTAGAAGCAGGTTCCAGTCTCTGTGGGATGTCATACTGGCGGGTCATGGAGAACAGAACAGACCGCGCCGTGTCCCGGGTTCAACCCGAAGCATTTGCAGGCAACCCGAGTGATGCTGTGGAGATCCTGGCGTGGTTGGGTGATGTGCCAACCGCGCCCTACCACGAGGATCGGATCGTTGATCGAGTGATCGGCTTTGGGTTGGGCCTCGGACTTGAAGTCTCCGACGATGCCGATGGCAACGTTTTCGTGTGGCACCGGGGTGCAAGGTCTTCCGGTCATGCCAAGCGCCCGTTAATCGTAAGCGCACACATGGACCACCCGGCGATCGAGGTCGTGTCGACCGAACCGCTAGTCGGCCATCTGCTTGGTTCGATCCGTCCAGAGGCTTTCTCCACCCCGGTCCCGGTACGGTTCTTCAATCCAGACACTTCTGACAATCCGCGTGGAGTAAGGGAAGTCGCCGGAAGCGTGCTCGGCGCATTTCATCTCGAGGGTGTGGCAGACGCGCGAGTGGGGTTGCATCTCGCGGCTGCGGGGGCACTTGTCCCTGGGGCATTTGGAGTGTTTGACACTGGGCCCGTTACCCTCGATGCGAAAACTGGGATCCTCCACATGACTGCTGCTGACGACCTAGCCGGGTGTGCGATTACCCTTGCATGGCTGGCACGGAGCGCCGCATTCGGTGTTGGCCTCGACTTGTGCGGGGCGTTTACGCGTGCTGAAGAGGTTGGACTGGTAGGCGTCGCCGCACTTGTGAGACGTCGAGGCCTGCCTGACGACGCACTGGTGATCTCCATAGAAGCGAGCAAGGCACTTCCCGGTGCGGAATTGGGGATGGGCCCGGTGATTCGTGTTGGAGACGCTGCAACCACATTTCATCCAGAGGGGGACGCTGTCCTCCGTGCCGCCCGCGACCGGATCCGTGGCCGTGACGCCAAGTTCAGGGTCCAACGCCAACTCATGAGCGGTGGTGTCTGTGAAGCAACGGCCTACGTTGTTGCGGGATACACGACTGGGGCGGTGTGCGTGCCATTGGGGAACTATCACAACCAGACGCCAGATGGCGGCATTGGCGCCGAATATGTCCATGTCGATGATGTCGATATGTGCACCACGCTGCTTGTAGAGGCCGGGGTGGTGATGTCTGAGGGATTTACCTGGCCGGATGATGACCGGTCAAGCCGTCGGATTGCCGATAGGCCCGACGTGCAGTTGCGACGCTTACGTAACTCGGGTGTACAGATGACAGGTTCTGATGATTAAGCCTGCGGGAGTGGAACATGACGTTGGGGTGGCGCTGGCTTAGGCTAGAAGTGCGGCAATTGATGCGTTGTTCACCGTTGCCCGAAGGGCGCGGATGCGTGCCGGGCTGTCACCGTGGCGCGTTGGGTGGACCCGGTTTGTAAGTAGTACAACCCATGCGTCAAGATCTGGATCAATCAAGATTGAGGTGCCGGTAAAACCAGTATGGCCGTACGACCCGGGTGATGCTAGGTCCGCAGGAGCCCAGTATGGGTTAGGGCTAAGCACCCAGCCGAGGCCCCGCGACGAATGAGGGCTAATCCGCGCGGTGTGATCCCTGGTTGCAGCCGTCACCGAAGCGCTACTCAGGAATTGAACCCCGTCGGTAGTGCCTTTGCGTGCCCACATCAGCGCCAGGCGGGCAACGTCACCGATTGGGGCAAACAGGCCGGCATGTCCAGCAACGCCATCGAGAGCGTGTGCATTCTCGTCGTGAACAGTTCCAACAACCGTCCCACCTCGTCCCGTAACGACCTCAGTCGCGACGCAAGATGCACTTGGCTCTGGGCAGAATCCGGTTGCGCTGAGCCCAAGCGGCTTAAAAAGGGTTTCCGATGCGAGCTTGTCGATGGTAAGCCCCGTGACTTCCTCAAGTATGAATGCGAGGGTCATGAACCCCAGGTCCGAGTACACGACTTCGACATCAGGGGCGGTAGCCGGGTGAGTTGCGAGTACGGAACGCCGGACGTCGGAGGCGGAGGTTGCCGTCTGCCAAAACTGTACGTGCGCTGGCAAGCCTGAAGTGTGCGTCAGAAGGTGACCAATGGTGATGGCATCCTTGCCACCTGCTTCGAAAGTTGGAAGTATCGATGCAACACGTTGTCCAAGGTGAAGGTGGCCGGTTTCGACCAGTTGCAGGACAAGAGGCACGGTAACGAGCACCTTAGTGAGTGATGCAAGATCAAACCGGTCACTGGCGTGCAAGGCTCGTGGCTCGGGCGTTAGTTGGGAGTGACCGTACACCGATTGCCACAGAATGCCGCTTCGACGGCCAACCGCAATTGCGACGGCGGCAAAATTGTGATGCGTTGTTGCATCCCGTGCCAACCGATCCAATGATCCGAACCTTGCAGACGGTTCAGCGTCGAACGGGTTGCGTTTGGGGGTCATGGTCGGCTGCATCGAGGGAAACTGTACAATCCTCACCATGAACAAGCGACGTCGCGTTGCAGCAAAAAAGCGCCGGAAGACCCGCGAGAAAGCTCGCGTCAAGGCACGTGCCGTCAAGTTGGCGACTTCGGTCACGACACGTCGTGCGGCTATGTCCGTTTAGTTAGTAGCCTCTTGGCCATAGTTCCAAGGAACGCTTGCTCCCTTTGCGGGAGGCGTCCGTTCGGTGTGTGCGACACAACCATCACACGCACCCTTTAGCCGCGGTGCACCCTGATAGCTATATTGCGATCTCCGAAGGGGTTTCACGTTGGGTGGGTCGTGCGGAAGTATGCACTCCCGTATTATCTGACGAATGGATGATAGGGGCTGCGCTAACGGGTCCTCTTCCGAAATTCCGTTTGCACCGGACCGTCGGATCCTGCGTCGGCACATGCCGGCTCCCAAGCTCTCGGGAAGGTTTGGACGCAATCTCGTCATCGGGCCGGTTTTGGGGCTGGTAGTTGCCCTAAGTTGTGCCCCCACTGACCCGTTCACCCCGCGGATGACCTCGGACGTCGGTTCGACGCCGACGGTTGTGGCCCGAAGCGAGACACCGGTTCCGGACGTGGGCATAGACGCCGGTTTGCGTCCGATCACCCCGGAGCAAGGGCTTGGCCTGATAGCAAATGCCTGGCTCATTTTCCTGAACGAGTACGTCGAGCAGCTCGACTACACAAGGTTGCTCACATCGGCGTGGAACGGCTTCGTGGGTGGACTGCCTCCGGGCGTAGCAATGGTTGACCCGCCGCAATTTACTGGGAAAGATCCTCAAGCCGATTTGAACAGCTTCCAAGTCGCTTACTTCGCTCAGGCTGCATCACTTGGCGCGACGTCTCCACGCCATTCAAAGGCGGCTTACGACGCAATCCGAGGCATGGTCAAGGAGATCGGGGACTGCCATACCGGTTTCACGACGCCGGCCCAACTCGCAGAACAGAACCAACGAATGGAAGGGACGATCCGGTTTGCCGGCATCGGCGTTCGGATAAAACGCAAGACTGGCGAACCAGCGGTTGTGTATGAGCTGATTGATGGCGGCGCTGCTGGAAAGGCAGGGATTAAGCCGGGAGACGCCCTCCTCAAGGCGGATGGTGTTGACCTGTCGGATATGCCTCTAGACGAGATTGCTGCACGGATCCGTGGCAAGGAGGGCTCGTCAGTGAAGCTGACGATTGCCCGTGCCAGCGACAACAAGCCGCGTGACGTCTCAATCAACCGAGTTGCAATCTCCGAACCGGCGGTCGTGTCAAGGTTAGTTGGCAACAATCGCGTCGCCTACGTGCGGATGAACAGTTTTTCAGCTGCGGCGCAGGAAGAGACCCTTGGTGCAATTGGCACGATGCAAGCAAAGGCCACCAAGGGAATCGTGATCGACCTGAGGACGAACGGTGGGGGTGACCTCAATGTCTTCCTATCATTCCTGAGCAAATTCCTGAAGGATGGGCCATTCGGGTTCGAGGTTGGGCGCAAGGGGGATCGGATAGCCCTCGGCCCGGACGGAACGTTTGTCGGGACCAAGGTTCCGATGGTTGTCCTGGTGAGTGACAGCACAGCTTCGGCGGCGGAGTTGTTCAGTGTTGCCGTTCAGCGATACAAGGTGGCGCGGGTCGTGGGAACCAGGACGGCGGGATGCGTCGGGATCGGCTCCCGGTTTGGTCTCCCGGATGGTTCGGCTGTCACGGTCACAACCCGAAAGCTGATCGGTCCTGAAGGCGAACCCCTCAATAAGGTTGGGGTCGCGCCTGACGAACTAGTTGAGTTCACTCGTGCCAACATGTCAGATGGCAAGGATCCGCAGTTGGAGAAGGCTCTCAGTTTGCTGGGTGCGTGACCGCAACTGCCACGGGTGCTGTGGACTGGTCGATGGTCCTGGTAGTGGTTGTTGGCAGCGAACCGGGTTTGGTTGCCAGCGGCGCAGTCGCGCGTCAGGCTGCGCCGAGTTCACGCTCTGCGTTGTATGCGTGTCTACACGGGCGCAAGCACTGCCTGATCAAGCTCGGCGATGCGCTTCTCAAACTGTGATGCCGAAAGATCCAGAGTTCTCGCAGCGCTCTCTAGCGTGTGTGCGCCGAGGCGAAACAGCGAGATGACCGTGGCTTCGTGGTGCGCCCGGTCATCGATCGGAGTTCGGTGTTCCGCATTGGGTGCAGATGCCTCTATGACTTCGTTACGAGTGGCAATCACCCGTACTGGCCCATTGCGACGATCCGGGGCTTGATTTCCCGGCGCAAATGGGTCATCAAACGGATGGACTGGTGAAATGAGCGACGCGGTCGAGGTGACATACGCGTTGCCAAACAATGGGTCTGAAGTCGTCTGGGGTAGTGCAAACGCCTCGTGCCCATTCGCTCGCGACCGGTTGCTGTGGTGCGTGGTAGCGAGCACCAGTTCGGGCGATGTATCCCGGTACCACGCTGCAAGTGCGAATGGCCCCGCGTCGTATCCCTTATCGGGCTGGACCCGGAGGGCCGGAACCTGACGAAGCGGTGGGGGTGGGAGCGAAGGGCCTGACCCCGAGTTCAAGTCGCCGAACTGGAAGGCAGAGTTGAGGGTGGCCGAGACCTCCTCAACTTCCTTCATGCCGGCCCGGATCTGTTCCTGAACGTCCGCCATGAGCTGCTGACGCCAAGTAGACACTTGGCGATAGAGCTTCCCGGCTTGGCGCATGACCTCAGGAAGCCGTTCCGGGCCGAGGACCACCAGCGCCACAACGGCGATGACCGCCAATTCAGGCACACCGATGTCGAACACAAATGGAGTATATCCGCGGGTGATGCGGTGTCAGGTCTGGAAAGGGTCGGAGAGGCGCTCATTCTCGCCCTTGTCTCCGACCCACTCGTCTATTCGGCGCTTGGCGCTGCTGGCGCCGCGACCTTGACGGCCTTGGCATTTGCCCGGATTGCGGATTCAATTTCGTCAGCAACCGCGCCGTGTTGGCGCAGAAACTCGCGTGCATTCTCGCGCCCTAGGCCGAGCTTCACATCGCCAAAACTGAAGTACGCACCCGCCTTCTTGATGATGTTCATCTCGACACCCAAATCCAGAAGGCTGCCTGTCCGAGAGATACCTTCAGACCAGAGGATGTCAAATTCGCAAACCCGGAACGGGGGTGCAACCTTGTTCTTGCGAACAGTTACCTTTGCACGCATTCCGACCACTTCCGTTCCAACTTTGACGTTGTCGGTTCGTCGGATGTCAAGACGAACTGAGGCGTAAAACTTCAGCGCCTTGCCTCCGGGCGTGGTCTCGGGGCTACCGAACATCACGCCAATCTTCTCGCGGATTTGATTGATGAAAATCACCATGGTCCGGCTGTTTGAGATCGCTGGGGTCAGTTTGCGCATGGCCTGGCTCATCAAGCGTGCTTGCAGACCCGGTTGGGAGTCGCCCATGTCTCCCTCAATTTCGGCTCTCGGCACTAGAGCAGCGACGGAGTCCACGACGACGACATCTACGGCACCGCTCCGAACGAGCATTTCGCAGATCTCGAGCGCCTGTTCCCCTGTGTCAGGTTGGCTCACCAGAAGATCATCAATCCGGACCCGGCATCTGTTCTGGGCATCGACCGGATCCAAAGCGTGTTCCACGTCAATGTATGCCGCGATGCCGCCGATGCGTTGTGCAGACGCAACGACGTGCAATGCGAGGGTGGTCTTTCCGGAACTCTCGGGCCCGTAAATCTCGACAATACGTCCGCGAGGCAAACCACCGATACCGAGCACAAGGTCCAAAGCGAGTGCGCCTGTCGGTATTGCTTCGACCTGCATCTTCGCTGCGCTGTCGCCGAGACGCATGATTGCGCCTCTGCCGAATTGCTTTTCTGCCTGGCCGATTGCAAGATCGATCGCCTTTAGGCGGTCTGCACTAGCTTTCTCCCCTCTGTCAAGGATGCCGGCTGACCCTGCTGCTGGGGGTGACGTCTTGCCACTTGACGACGTTGTCATTTGTACAGGCTCCTCGCGACGCGGTCGGGCTGATGCTTCGGTAGTGCTGATCGTTGCGGTGGCGAATTCTGGCACA
>SXGR01227506.1_pt1 | contig 24911 bp, 25 predicted proteins | sample 3174711 | NCBI WGS metagenome assembly SXGR01 (sample SAMN11356860, study PRJNA531348) | freshwater metagenome | isolation source: freshwater sample F1-60 | place: China: Fuxian Lake, Yuxi | collected 2017-12-25
AACACCAAAAAATCTTTCAATAGAACCAAATAAAGCACGATGAATCATCACCGGCTGCTTAACCAAACCATCAGAGGCGGCATAACCTAAATCAAATCGCTGTGGCAGTTGGAAATCAACTTGAATGGTCGACATCTGCCACGTGCGTCCTATTGCATCTCGGGCCCGTACTGAGACCTTTGGTCCATAAAAAGCAGCCCCGCCTTGATCTAAAACTAACTTTAGTTTTTGTTTTTCAGCAGCAAGTCTTAATGCCTCAGTGGCGTCATGCCAATCCTTATCTTCACCAACTGATTTTTCCGGATTTCTAGTTGAAAGCTCTAGGTAAAAATCAGCTAACCCATAATCTCTTAGTAAATTAAGCACGAATGTGAGAAGTGAATCTAATTCATCGCCCATCTGCTCTTTAGTACAGTAAATATGCGCATCATCTTGGGTAAACCCGCGCGCTCTAGTTATGCCATGAACTACACCTGATTTTTCATAACGATATACGGTGCCAAACTCAAATAGCCTAAGTGGCAGATCTCGGTATGACTTTGGCGTTGATTTATATATTAAATTATGAAAAGGACAATTCATAGGCTTCATGTAATACTTCTGCCCAGCTTTTTTAATTGTGCCATCAGCATGGTGCTCTTCATCCATCAGCATCGGCGGATACATACCATCGGCATACCACTGCAAGTGACCAGATGTCTCAAATAATGAAGCCTTAGTTAAATGGGGTGAATAAACAAACTGGTAGTCCTCTTCCTCGTGCCGCTTTCTAGAATAGTCCTCCATTACTTTTCGAATAATTCCACCCTTTGGGTGAAATACAGCAAGTCCTGAACCTATTTCCTCTGGAAATGAAAATAGATCTAACTCAGCTCCTAACTTTCTATGATCACGCTTTTCTGCTTCCTCAAGTAAATTTAGATATGCATCTAACTCTTCTTGTGTCGGCCATGCAGTTCCATAAATTCTTTGTAACATTGGATTTTTTTCAGAGCCTCGCCAGTAGGCACCAGCTGCTCTCATCAACTTAAACGCTGGTATGTGTTTAGTAGATGGCAGATGCGGGCCACGGCATAGATCACTCCAAGTTGGCTTGCCATCTCTGCCTAAGTTGTCATAAATTGTTAATTCAGCTCCACCAACTTCAACATTTGAACCATCCTCAGCACTTACTGACTTTAAACCAACTAGCTCGCACTTATACGGCTCACTTTTTAATTCGGCTAACGCCTCTTTTTCGCTTACCACTCGCCTTTTAAAGCGCTGGCCTGCCTTAATAATCTTTCGCATGGCTATTTCTAACTTTTCTAAATCAGATGGCGTAAAAGGATTTTTTGGGTCAAAGTCATAATAAAAGCCATCTCGAATTGGTGGGCCAATTCCAAGTTTTGTATCTGGGAAAACATCCTGAACTGCTTGGGCTAGGACATGCGCGGTAGAATGTCGTAAAACATTTAAGCCATCTTGTGAGTCAATTGTTACTGACTCAACTACATCCCCATCTGATAATTCACTCCATAAATCTGCTAACAGGCCATTGATACGGCAGACTACTATTTTATCTTTGCCTTCAAATATATGAGTTGGCCGTTGATCAGAAGCAACCTGCATAGATTTACCATCAACTGAAATCTTGAACTGATCAGACATACCGCTAGGTTAGCAAAGCGGAGTAAAAAGATGAGTTATTAACGAAGGTATTTATACCAAATAACAAGCAAGGCCAGTGCAGTGAACGCAATTACCGCAAGAACTATCAACTGCTGACGCTTATCAATCTTTGCTGAATCAACGGCTCTACTGGCAACACCTTTTGCTGTTTTTAGCGCCCTAGCTGCCCAGGCAAATTCAGTACCTAAGATTCCAAGTCCAGCAAAGATTATTAACCAACCAGGCCCAGGAGCAATTAATGCCACTACGCCAATTACAGTTACTACCCCGCCAACAATTCCAATTAAAACTCTTTTTAGGATTGGGTTCATGGATTAATGTTACTAAATAACCGCTCACTAAACTGATTAATTAGTTGAATTCCAATCAAACTCTCATCAAATAACTGATCTTCAACCTTACTAACCCGTTGTATTAACCTAATTGATGAGGTCAAATAGACCGCTTGCGCCGATAATAATTGTTCATATGTAAAAAAGGCCTCCTTAACATCAAACCACTTTATTAATAGCTCCCTTGTGATTCCAGGCAAGCACCCTGTTTTAAGACTAGGAGTTAGCCATCCTTCACTTGTGAGAATAAGTATGTTTGAAAAAGCAGTCTCAACAACATGGCCATTCTCATTTACAAAAAGTCCATCATCAAATCCCGACTCCTGTGCTTTTCTAACTACTAAAAGTGACTCACCATAAGAACTTGATTTAATCCCACTTAATGATCCATTAGACGCTTTAACCCCAGTTGCTTTCATTAATGAGATTGCCTCATCATTTTTAATTTCTGACTCAACAGATATAAACCACTGCCCATCTGATAACACACTAAGGCGCATTCGTGATTGCCCAATACATCCTTGTAATATTTTTTTAATACCAATTTCAATATCTATCTTCGCAGGCAAGGTTATTAACAAATACTCAGCACTCTTACTAAGCCGAGCATAATGAAGCTCCCAAGCAATCACTTTTTCATCAATAGTTAATATTGTTTCAAATAAGCCATCACCTCTTAATAGGCTAATTGAGTATGGCAGTGTGTTAGTCATACTTTGGAGTTGCCCATTAATTAAAAGCTTCATTTCAGTGCCCCAGATGCAATCGCAATTAACCGACTCGCCTTAAGCTGCGTCTCTTCCCATTCACTATTTGGATCACTCTGATAGGTAATACCAGCACCTGTTCCGAAATTAATCTGCCCATTATCTTGTGACCAAAATATCCTAATTCCAACTGATAGAAGTGCTTGATCATTTTCCACCCAACCGATTACACCACAATATGGGCCTCGCTCGACTAATTCAATCTGTTTAATACTTTTAATTGCTGATGACTTTGGTGCCCCACTAATAGAGCCTGCAGGTAGAAGGGCTTTAGCAAGCTCTGGCCAACTAATATCTTTTCGTAATCGTCCAATTACATCAGATACTAAATGATACAAACCTGGGTGAGATTCGGTAGCAAGTAATCTTGGCACATCCACACTGCCTGGCTCGCAAATAACTCCAAAATCATTGCGCATTAAATCAACAATCATTACATTCTCAGCCCTATCTTTTTCACCAAATGAATCTGTCTTTGCAGTTCCCTTTATTGGAGTTGATTTTATTAACTCACCTTTTTTCTCTAAAAATAACTCAGGTGAAGCGGAGGCAATCTCAAGTCCGGGTAGTTTGAGGTAGCTGGCAAAGGGAGCTGGATTCTCTGCTTGTAATTTATTAGCTAGGCCTTGTAATGATTGATCACAGTTTGTGCTCAATATGCGACAGAGATTTACTTGATAAATATCTCCATCTGCAATCTTGTCCTTATTTAATCTAACATTATCTTCATAAGTACTTTGGTTTTGTGATGATCGCCAATCTGTGCTGACTCCCTGCCAAGGCATTACTGGAAGTACTGCGTTAACAACTGTTGCAAATCTTGCGCAGAACCACTTACCTTCAAAGGTATTTACTACCGCCCAAAAACCTGGCTTAGAAAGAGAGCTTGGGTCATTTGAGATTTCCACACAATTACTGGCAAGGCGATCACCCATCCAAAAGAGTGCATCTGACTTATCCATGTTTGAACGCTACCGCTAGCACCACCGCGTGGTAGCTAATATTCAATTGTGCAGGCAAGTCGTAGATGCGATAGATTTCACCTCGCTCTCCGCGGACGTAGCGCAGTTGGTAGCGCGGAACCTTGCCAAGGTTCAGGTCGCCGGTTCGAACCCGGTCGTCCGCTCTCAAGAGTTATAAAGTTTCATCTGCGAAAGCAAAGCTAGGTCGGATGGCCGAGAGGCGAGGCTCGGGACTGCAAATCCCGCTACACGGGTTCAAATCCCGTTCCGACCTCAAACTTTAAGCTTTCGGTGGCCTGGAAAGAATTCCTGCACAATTTTCTAAATTAAATTCACCAGCTGAGTATGAAATAACAATCGCATCACCAGTATTTACCTCAAGTGGATTTGAATTGCTAAATTTCATTACACCATTCCCAGCCAAGGCTAGAAATATTCCAAAACCAGGTTCGATTTTCTTACTGTCACCGGTTAGATAATCTGCTCTAAAAAAATTATCAGCAATCGATTTAAATATTCCGTGCGAGATCACCTCACTTGATTCAAACCTACTGATTATTTGCCCCTGCTGCTCAACACTAAGTGGATTAAGGCGAAGTGCATCTAGTGCGGTATCAAAACCAAGATTTAAATGCCCATCTTTATCACCATCTACGGCAAACCCATCCCACTCCAGCAAAATTGAAAGATCAGTTGGTTCCTGCAGCTCCAAAACAAATATCCCCGACTCAATAGCATGTGGTACTCCAGCTGGAACAAAAACTGCATCTCCTGCCCGTACCTGCTTAAACTCAAGTGAATTAAGCAAGCCGGTTGAATCATGACTACTTACTAGCGCTGCTACCTCTTTTTTCGCCATTTGATTCTTAAACCCAACACCAACCTTTGCACCAGCTGGTGCGTCTAAAATAATCCACGCCTCAGTCTTGCCATGATTTAGTTGTAATTTTTCCTTCGCAAATTTTTGATCAGGGTGATAGTGCACTGGCAATCTCTGATCTGGATCTAATAATTTCACTAAAATTTCAGTTGAGATACCAAATCGTTGGATATGTTTCTCGCCCAACCAAGATTTTGGATCAGCAGCGATTACCTCCTTTAGCAGCTGCCCATTAGGCAATTTTGATAACCCATTTTCTTGCTGACCAAAACGAGTGGTAGTTGATGCGAGCCACTCCTCTGGCCGCATTGGACCACCCGGACCATTGCGTAGTTTGCCGATGCGATACCCACCCTTATAAAAGTGATCAAACTGATTTGAGGGTAACTTCGCAGGTTGGGCTAACAAATTACTCATCTTGCTAGTTTAAGGGTTAAAGTATTTCCATGCTAGAAAAATCTGAGCGACCTTGGGGTCGTTATGAGGTATTGCAAGAAGGCGGAACTTATAAGGTTAAATCAATTCATGTATCCCCTGGCAAGCGCCTTTCTTATCAACGCCATCAAAAACGAAGTGAGCATTGGTATGTAACGCAAGGCACTGGTGAAGTCACATTAAATGGTGAAATCCAAAGAGTGTCTCAGGGCTCGGTAGTAGAAATACCCCAAGAAATGCTGCATCGAATGAGTAATACTGGTAGCAGCGAATTAATCTTTATCGAAGTGCAAACTGGTATCTACTTTGGTGAAGATGATATTGAACGTGTTGAGGATGATTTCGGTCGATAGTAGAATTACTTCACGGACGATTAGCGCAGCGGTAGCGTACTTCCTTGACATGGAAGGGGTCACTGGTTCGATTCCAGTATCGTCCACCATAATTGCGCAATGAGTTCTAGCTTCATCTATCCCCCACCTAAAGATGGGAAACCATTTCGATTAAGTCTAGGTTTGCGCGAATTAGATCCTGCTAATTGGATTGAGACTGGATCAGATTTAGTAGAACAACTAAAACAACGTAAAGAGTTATTGAATACAAAGAGAAGCGTAGTTTTCCAAGAATCTTCGGGATATGAAGACGCCGCACTCGAATATGCAAGAGCTTTAAAAGATAACCTAGGTAAGTTTCATTCAGATTATGTGGTTGACGGTGATCAGATAACCCATAAGCCAACAGGTATTTTTGTTAACTTATTAGAAGATCATCCATTTGTGCAATTAGCACAGGTAATTGCCGAAGATTTATGTTTGTTATCCTATGAAAATTCAAGCTGGAACTTAGTCGCTGGCGTTGTGATATTTCCGTCCCGTTGGAAACTTCTTGAAAAAATTGGAAAAAGCATTGACGTCATACACGAACCGGTGCCGGGATATTATGGAGCACTGCAACCATTAATGGTTGAAACATTTAATAAAATTAAACCTGAGCGGCCAGTTTGGCGGCGCAATTGGTCACTACATGAAACTAAAGAGTTACATGAGCCAACCTATACACCCCATAAAGTTGAGATCTCAGATTACTGGTGGCGTACTGAACGACAAACACTAACAAAATCAAAATCTAATCAATTTCTGCTCTTCACAATTAGAAACCGCAGTGAGCCTTTTAAATGGATTAAAGAGGACCCAGACGCTACTAGAGAGTTTGTTAAAACTTTGCAATCACTTGACTCACAGATGCTTGAGTACAAGCGATTGGCGCAGGCCAGCGGGGGCCTAATTGAATTCTTAAAAAACTAACTAGTCCGATTATTTTGTAGTTTTCTACTCTAATCTACTAGGATTAAATTGCTGCTAACAATGATGTGTGCAGACAAAATAGTTTTATCAATGTAGTAAAGAGGATGAATATGAATAAAGATATGCTTGAAAAAATCAAGGCCGGTAAAGGTTTTATCGCAGCTCTTGATCAAAGCGGTGGCAGCACGCCAAAAGCACTTAAACTTTATGGAATTGATGAATCTGAGTATTTAGGTGAATCTGCAATGTTTGATCTTATTCATAAGATGCGCTCTCGATTGATTAAGTCCTCATTTTTTAACGGTGATCGTATTGTTGGCGCAATCTTGTTTGAAATGACAATGGAGTGTGAAATAGATGGTATCGGAAGTGCTGAATATTTGTGGAGTAAGAAAAAAATCGTGCCATTTTTAAAGGTAGATAATGGTTTAGCTAATGAAGTAAATGATGTTCAGTTAATGAAGCCAATCCCAGAACTTGCTAGTCGTATCAGCGCTGCTGTTAAACATGGCGTATTTGGCACCAAAATGAGATCCGTTATTAACTTAGCAAACCCAGTAGGAATTGACGCAATAGTTGCACAGCAGTTTGAAATTGGTAAACAAATTATCGCAGGCGGCCTTGTACCAATTATCGAACCTGAAGTTAATATCAAAAGCACTCAAAAGGCGCAGGCAGAAGGTCTACTAAAGGCTTCTCTAGTTAAGCACCTAAATATGCTTAGTAGTGAGCAGAATGTGATGTTGAAGCTTTCAATACCAACTCAATCTAATTTGTACCAGGAGTTAACGCAGCACCCACGAGTAATTAAAGTTGTTGCTCTATCTGGAGGATATTCAAGAGATGAAGCTAATCGACTTTTGGCGCAAAATACTGGTGTGATCGCATCCTTCTCTAGAGCGCTAACTGAAGGCCTATCAGCTAAACAGAGTGACTCAGATTTTGATGCTGCGTTAAACACAACAATTCAGAGTATCTACGAAGCGTCTATCAAATAATTGTTAGAGTAGTGCAGTGGATCTAAATCTTACTGATAAAGATGCTGCCTGGGTCTCCCAATTCTTGGCATCTCGTCGTACTACCCGCGATTTTTTACCCACTCCTGTTGCGCCAGAAATAATTAATCAGATATTAAAAGATTCTCTCACTGCTCCTAGCTGGTCTAATACAAGGCCATTTAAGGTCGCAGTTGCTACTGGTGAGGTTAGAGATCGAATCAGCGCTGAATTTTCGGCAAGGTGGCTTGTCCTTTCAAAGATTATGCGTAAGGGTTTAAAAAATAAATTAAGACTAATTTTTACTCGCTACAGTCTGCCAACTAGTAATCGCACAATAGTTAAACCCTACGTTGCTGAGTTAAAGCCAAGAGCGGAGCGAGTTGGCCGGGAGCTTTATTCTTTGTTTGGAGTTGCCAGAGGAGATCGTGATGCAAGAGATAAGCAATGGGCTAAGAACTATGAGTTCTTTGGCGCCCCTGTTGAATTATTTGTTTATATCCACAAAAGTCTTCACATATATGCGGCCTCAGATGCTGGCCTAATGATGGAAAACCTAATGCTTTCAGCTCACGCGCATGGACTTGGAACATGTGCTCAAGGCGCAGTAAATATCTGGGATGATGTTGTTAGAGATGAGTTTGAAGTTTCAAAGGATTACCGATTAATTTGTGGAATTGCCATTGGATACCCAAGTGATTCACCGGTTAACTCCTTCCAAGCAAATCGTATTGAGGTAGATGAGTTGTTGCTTAAGCCTAAAAAGAAATCAAAGTAAATAACTCTAGGTTAATCAAGCTTTTTCTTTAGAACATCAATAATTCGGTCTGCTTTTACTAATTGCTCAACTTCTTTGTATCCCCTCTTTTGATAAAAAGCTTTCTCCCCTTCAGTCCACAAATAGATCTGATTGATTCCATATGATTTTGCTTTTTGTTCAACTAATCCAAGAACTACGGTGCCAACCCCAGTCCCTCTTAGATCTTCCCTGACTACAAATGCTGCTACCCAAGGTTTATATTTGCGAAGCTCTTCAAAATCATCAAAGTCACAAATTGCTATTGATGCAACAACCTCGTCTACTCCTTGATTATTAATAGTTGCTAAAAAGAGCAATTCTTGATCAAAGCCATTTAAATTCCACTGATCGTAATTTGAGGTTAAAGTTTGATTATAAAAATCTTTCCAATCTTGGGCTGAAAACTCCTCTTTGCCTTGTCCCCATAACTTAAGACTCCATTCAAGTGGTGCACCTGCAAGATGTGAAACCTCAGGAACTGGCCGAAGTCTTATTTCACTTTCCAATTAAATCCCCACACATTTGATCAAACATTGCTGTATGTGAATCCACATCTTCAATGGATGTATCAGGTGATATCAATGCCATGTTGTGAAATGGCGTAATTAAAAAGCCCTCATTTAACATACGCAAGTGAATGTATTGCTCTAATTCAAAATCTCCAGCATCGGCAGCCTCCCGCCCATCTACTGGCGCTGTCTTGCTAAACATATACTCAGCTCGCGCTCCCAGTCGATTTACTGTCCAAGGTAGCTCATATTTATTAATGACTTTTTCAACTCCGTCAGCCCAGCGATTACCAAGTTTTATCATATGCTCAAAGTTATCTTCGGTTAACACTTTAGTTAGTGTTGCCCTCATTGCTGCTAGTGAAAGCACATTTGCAGCGAGTGTGCCGCCAATACCTCCAGTATCAATTACCTCAAGTTCTACTAGCTTTTTAATTGAATCTGCAATACTCAAAGTCATACCAAAAGCACCGGTTGGGAATCCTCCTCCAATGGCTTTACCAATCGTTAAAAAATCTGGTGAAAGTGATAATTGTGCAGTCATACCACCAGGACCGACTGAAATAGTGTGGGTTTCGTCAATAATAAGTAAGGCACCAGACTCTTTTGCCAATTTCTGTACCCCTGCTAAGTAATCATTTTTTGGCAATACTATTCCAACATTTGTCATAGCCGGTTCCATTAATATTGCTGCTACATCATTATTTGCCAGCGCTTTTTTCATTGCAGGCAGATTATTAAACGCCACTACACGGGTAGTAAGTTCTAAATCAACTGGTGCACCAATATTTCCTTCTCTAGCAACTGTCTCTCCTTTCGCATCTAAAGTAGCAAAACTTTCATCAACACTTCCGTGATAGCAGCGATCAATTACAATAGTTTTTGCTTTCCCAGTAATTAGTCGGGCATACCTAATTGCGTGGCGATTGGCATCTGTTGCCGAAACAGTAAATTGCCAAAGTGGTAAATTAAATCTCTTTGCTAACTCCTCAGAGACGGCGGCTGCATCTTTACTTGGCAACATAGTCGACATTCCCCGGCCAGCCTGCTCTCTAATTGCAGTAGCAATAGCATCTGGTGAATGTCCGGTCATAGATCCGGTATCTCCTAAACAAAAATCAACATAAGTATTACCATCTACATCAACAAATCTTGATCCTTGGGCCTCTTCAACAAAAACTGGATACGCCCCTGGCCACTTAGACATCCAAGACATCGGAACGCCTTCAGGCATAAATTGCCTTGCTTTTGCAAAGAATTCACCGCTTTTTGGATGCAGTGCTAGAAATTTTTCATCTTCTATTTTGCGTAAATTTGCTAAATGATCACGATTAATTGCTGCCAATTTATCTCCTTAAAAACTAGATCTAATCTGCCAAAGATCTGGAAATACCGGGTTAGATAATGTCGTACTGAGGTAGCCAACTCCACTTGATCCACCGGTACCAATTTTTTGGCCAATTGTTCGCTCGACCATTTTCACATGACGGTAACGCCATTCTTGCAATCCCTCATCAATATCAACTAATCGCTCACAGACAATAGATGTCTGCGGATCACTTCGATGTAGTTTAAGCAAAACTTCTTGAACTATCTTGTTCTGGATATAAGCCTGGGATTTATCTCGCTTTAATACCTCTTCTGGCATTTGGTGTCCTTGTTTAGTTAAGTAGATGAGCGTTGAATCCCAGAGTGAATTACTTTTAGTTATTTGAGCAATCTCTTCTGCAACCTTTGGCGGCAAATGTGATGTCATTTTACTATCCCGCCGGCCTAATAAAGCCTCCACTTTTCTAAACTGAGCAGATTGAAACCCACTAGATGATGATAGATATGAACGGAAGGCATTAAATTGCAGTGGGGTCATCGTTTCTAGGATATCTATTTGGGCAACACAAACTTTCAAAATAGTTCTAATCCGACCCAGCAAGGATAATGAATAGTAAGTATCACCAGACTCTAAAGCTACTTGTGCCTGCTTAAACTCGTGAATTAATTGTTTAAACCATAACTCATAGGTTTGATGAATAATGATGAAAAGCATTTCATCATGCTCTGGTCCATCTGAAAGTGGTTTTTGTAATTTAAGTAACTCATCTATTCCAAGATATGAGTTATAGGTAAGGGCAGAATCAAAGTTCTCACTCATGTAACTCGAGAACCACTCTCTGCTACCTCTTTATACTTACCACTTTCCACTAGCTCCTTCATTCGTAAAAACCCATCCCAGACTTCAGTATATGAAGTACTAAGAGGTGAAATGGCAAGCCTAATTGAGTTTGGTGTTCGGTAATCTGGAATTACATTTGCCATTTCTCGAAGCGCTACACATATTTTGGCCGCATCCGGGTGAACTAATGAGATATGCCCACCTCTTTGCATTGCATCCCTTGGAGTATTTAACATGAAACCTAATGGTTTAAGCCAAACATCAAATAATGTAATCATTAAATCTGTACCCTGACCAGCTTTTTCTGCAATTTTTTTAATTTCAGCCTCTTTAATCATTCCAAATGCACTCTGCACACATCGAATTCCCATAAGTGAGGGACTGGCTATTTGAAAACCACGAATGCTCTCAGCACGTTTAAACTCTGCGCCCATTTCAAACTGAGCCTCCTGTGCAAACCAGCCTTGAATAGGGACCTGTAATTGATTTTGAATTCGCTTTGAAACATAAAGCCATGCGGGTGAACCAGGACCTGAGTTACCGTACTTATAAGTGCATCCCACGCATAGGTCAACACCATTTGCATCTAAATCTAATTCAATTGCGCCAACTGCATGGCTAGCATCCCAAAGTACTAATCCGCCGATTTTTCGTACCTGATCTGTAATTGCTTTTATATCACTTCTTGCTCCAGATCGATATTGAATAATCTGAAGAGTTACGAGTGCAACATCATCATTTAGATAAGGAGCTAGCACATCAGTAGTAATTCGCTCATGTTGCGCAATTTTTGAGTTTTCATTATCAATTATTACTAATTTAAGATAAAGTTGATTTGCTATTCCCTCTAAAATATATCGATCAGTAGGAAAATTTGCTTTATCGGTAATAACTTTTTTTCGACCCGGCCGTGATTTAATCGCAGCAAGGCAAAGTTGATAGAAATTAACTGAAGTCGTGTCACAAACTAGGATCTGACCAGGTGCGGCGCCAAGTGCTGCAGCTCCGAGTAAATCACCAGTTGGTTGAGCTTCATCCACCCAATGACTCCACCCAGTAACTACCTCTGGTCCCCACTCTTTCGTTAAAAAATTTGAAATGCTTTCAATAGTTTTTTTAGGCAATCTACCCAGTGAATTGCCATCTAAATAACATAAGTCTGGATCAGTAATTACAAATTGGGATTTATATTTTGCAAGTGGGTCTTTTGCATCCAGTGAGAGTGCATAATCTCGATCAGTTGCCTTCATTACTACTGCCCCACTCTTATCCCCTAGAGATTACTACATAAGAGTATTCCAGAAGTAATTGAAATGAAAGCCCATTTATACATAACCTCAAATTAAGCGGTTTTAACAATTTTTAGTATGATAATTTAATGCAAGACGCACTTACAATTTCTGCACTCACTTTTGGTGCTCAATCTTTTGTAACATTGTTTGTTATTTTAGATCCACCAGGAGCTGCTCCAATTTTCTTAAGTTTGGCTTCTGGAAAATCAATCAAAGTCCAACGCAGATTGGCATGGCAGGCAGCAACTGTCTCACTTTTTGTAATTGTAACCTTTGCACTTTTTGGTAACGCTCTTTTAGGCTATTTGAATATCTCACTACCCGCCCTGCAGGGAGCAGGTGGCATATTGCTTTTAATTACTGGACTTGGCCTTCTTACTGGCTCGATTACCGACAATAACTCTGCGACCTCCCAAAACATTGCACTCGTTCCTCTTGGCACACCACTCTTAGCTGGTCCTGGCGCAATTGTGACCACAATGTTGTATGTACAAAAAGCAAATGGAAATGAACAGTTAGGGGCGCTAGCAATTGCAATTGTGGCTGTTCACGTCATTATTGGACTTACTTTTATGTTCTCAACGAAAATACTTTCAATAATTAAAGATTCTGGCGTCACACTTCTTGCCCGGATTGCTGGTTTACTCTTATCAGCTATTGCGGTAGAGATGATTGTTAGTGCTATCAAGGCTTTCTTTTAATATTGGCTAAATAGGCCAAACTGTCACCTATTGCAACTATCTTTTACCTATGGTCTTAGGTAGCACCAAACTTTCGCAAACTACATTTGTAATTGTTGATTTAGAGACTACCGGCGCATCTCCTAAAAAAGGTGCAGCTATCACTGAGATTGGCGCAGTTAAGGTTAGAAGCGGTGAGTACCTTGGAAATTTTACATCATTTATAAATCCACTAACACCAATTCCAGATTACATAACTCAAATGACCGGCATTACTGATTTAATGTTAGCTAAGGCACCAGTAATTGATGAGATTTTGCCAGCGTTTCTTGAATTTGCTGGTAAACATAATGAAGTGATAATTGTTGCTCATAACGCACCATTTGATTTAAGTTTTCTCAAAAGCGCTGCTAAAGAACTAGATATCACCTGGCCAAAATACAAGACATTAGACACGATAACTATCGCTCGTCAGGTGCTAACAAAAGAAGAAGTACCAAACTGCAAACTCCAAACACTGGCGCCCTACTTTGGGACTAAAACCCAACCTAACCATCGGGCATTAGATGATGCTTTGGCGACTACTGAGATACTCCACGGACTACTTGAACGATTAGGATCCTTTGAGATTAATACCGTGGCTTCCTTAATGGAGTTTGCAAAAACTGCTGCACATATTCAGCGGCAAAACTATTGGGGATTAAGCTCTATCTAGCAGAGACAATTTCCTTTGTTAATTCTCCCCACTTTTTCACAACCGATAAGGCAGCCCCTGAATCAATTGCCTTATTGGCTAATACAAAACCATTCGCAATCTGGGTTTGTAGTGGCAAATCAAAATCTGCCTTAAAGGCTGCAATTGCAAATGCAGCATTTAGGGTTACTGCATCTCGCATTGGTCCTTTTAGCCCTGCAAAAATTTTCATCGTAATATCAGCATTATATTTTGCATCTCCACCTACTAAATCAGAGATTGAACTTGAAGAAATTCCTAAATCTGCTGGACTAAACTCTGACTGCGTTAACTTGCCATCATTTATTTGAATAACCTGCGTGGTAGTAGATAGTGAAACTTCATCTAAACCATCATCGCCACGAAAAACAAAGCCCTCTTTGCCTTGATCAAGTAATACCTGCGACATTAATGGCAGTAGTTCAGCTCTTGCAACCCCAATAGCACAGGCAATTGCCTTAGCTGGATTTGCTAAGGGTCCTAAAATATTAAAAATGGTTGGCGTGCCCAGCTCTTTGCGTGCGGCGGCAGCATGCTTCATTGATGAATGAAAAATAGGTGCGAAACAAAAGCCAATCCCGATCTTATGAACAGTTTGCTCAACCTCACTGCCAGTTAAATCGATCTTTATACCCAATGCTTCTAGTAGATCAGCTGCTCCAGATTTAGAGGTTGCTGCGCGATTGCCATGCTTAACAACTCGAGCACCTGCTGCATTTGTAATTATTGCGGCAGTAGTTGAAATATTTATTGTATTAGCGCCATCACCACCAGTTCCAACTGTGTCTACAGCTCGTTCGGTGATATTAATTGGGGCACAATATGTGTACATCTGCGAGATTAGGGCTTCTACCTCTTTGGCACTTTCACCTTTTGCCTTTAAACCAAGGAGAAGTTGTTTTATCTGATCATTGCTTGCTTTGCCCTCTAAAATTTGACCCATAGCCCAAGTAATTTGCTCTTCAGTTAGGTCCTTTGCCGCTGCGAGTGAATTAAATATAAAATCCCAAGCCATCGATTACTACTTATTAGTTTGCGAGCGCAGAGTCAGACTTAAGAAGTGCGGCACACTTTGCTGCAATATTAAATGGATCAATTGGATGTGTCACAGCTGCCTCAGCTTTTGACCAAGCGGCTAACCAGTTATCTTGTTCACGTCCGGTAATTAATAAAACTGGCGGACAGTTAAATACCTCATCTTTTAATTGGCGAGCTACTCCCATTCCACCTTCTGGAACTGCCTCAGCATCTAATACAAAAAGATCAACCTGTTTTTTATTATCAACGTAAAGGCGCAGAGCGGGTGCGGTAGCGAACTCTTTAATCTCATGCTCTGGCAAACTTTGCTCCAGGCGCTTGCCTAACGCTGCGATAACTGATGCTCGAACTGTTGAATCATCGGAGTAGAGGGCTATCACTAACCTTTCCATCTTTGCCATGGCTTAATCCTACCTACCTAGCTTGATCAGTAGTTTTGCTGTGATTTATGGCCCTGGTGATCAGTTTCACCAAATCATAGGGCTACTACCGCTGCTATAAATGCGGCATTGGGTATCTATTTCGGGAATAATTACCTCCGTGATTACATATGCCCAGGCTCCAGTCAAGACAAATCGTCCTAACCTAGTCGCAGTTGGCACCATTGTTTGGCTGGCATCTGAATTAATGTTTTTTGCCGCCCTCTTTGCAATGTATTTCACAACTCGAGCAGTCCAAGGACCAAAAGTTTGGGCTGAATCTAGCGGGATGTTAAATATTCCATTTTCTGCAACCAATACAACTGTCTTAGTACTCTCCTCTGTCACCTGCCAGTACGGAGTATTTGCGGCTGAGCGTTTTCAAGCACGCAGATCTGGCAGCTTATGGCAATTTAGTAAATGGGGAATGCGTGAATGGTTTGCCTTAACTTTTTTAATGGGCGTATTTTTTATTGCTGGTCAAGTATATGAGTACGCTGAATTAGTTCATGAAGGATTATCACTTTCCTCTAACGCATATGGCTCAGTTTTTTATATGACAACTGGTTTTCATGGGCTGCACGTGACTGGTGGCTTAATTGCATTCTTAGTTGTATTAATTAGAGTATTTAGAGCACAAAAATTTGGTCATAGCCAAGCAACCACAGCGATTGTGGTCTCCTACTACTGGCACTTTGTAGATATTGTGTGGATTGCACTATTTTCTGCAATATACCTAATCAAATAACGATTATGAAATTTATTTCTAAATACCGTCGCCATAAAGGGGCTCTGCCAATTTTAATTATGTTAGCTCTAACTGTTTTAGGTTTAACATTTTCAGCAGCAAAAGCTGCTCCAGCTAAAAATACAATGAGCGCCTCAGCCAAATCCACAATTATTGAAGAAGGCAAAGAAATTTTCTTAAAAGGTTGCTCCTCCTGTCATGGTTTAAACTCAGAAGGTGGCGCTGTTGCTCCTTCCTTAATTGGTGTTGGCGCAGCATCAGTTGATTTTCAAGTTGGTACCGGACGCATGCCGATGCAGGATATGAGTCAACAAGCCGCACGTAAGACGCCGGTCTATAACGAGGAGCAGGTTGCTGCCCTTGCTGCTTATGTTGCATCCCTTGCACCCGGTCCTCGTTCATATACAAATGAGGAGATAACTTGGGAGCGAGATGGCAATACTGCTGAAGGTGGAGAATTATTTAGAAATAACTGCGCAATGTGTCATAACTTCGCTGGCCAAGGTGGTGCACTTACTCAAGGAAAGTATGCGCCAACCGTTATGGGAGTAGAGGCAAAACATATATATGAAGTAATGATTACTGGTCCGCAATCGATGCCAGTTTTTTCAGACACAATTATCACCCCAGAGGAAAAACTCTCAATTATTAAATGGATTAAAGCGGCAGAGAGTGAGCCAAACTTAGGCGGGGCAGCTCTTGGCCGCGTAGGGCCAGTAACTGAAGGCTTATTAGTTTGGACCTTTGGCCTTGGAATTTTAATTGGCATCGCTGTATGGCTTACTGCAAAGGCAAGGTAGGAAATGTCGAAAGAATTAGAGCCTCTAGCAGATCCAGGTTTGCCAGAGCATGTTCATCGTAAAGCAGATATAGATCCAATTGCTGCAAAACGCGCCGAGCGACAAGTTGCAGTCTTATTTTCACTATCAGCGGTTGGCACTTTGCTGTTTATCTACTCATTCTTCTTTATCAAAGATGATGTATTTATCTTCCTACCTATCATGGGAAGTACCAACGCCCATCAATTAGGAATTGGTTTGGGTATGGCACTTAGCCTTTTATTTATTGGCTTTGGCGCAGTTCACTGGGCGAAAACTTTAATGCCAGATCAAGAGGTAATTGCTTATCGTCATGAATTAAAATCAGAGCCAGAAGATCGCAGTGAATTTGTTAAGACTGCTAAAGAAGGTGCTGAACAAGCAGGACTAGGACGTCGCCCACTTATTAAAAGAAGTTTGGCAGCAGCAGTAGGTCTTGCCGGTTTACCAGCTGTAATTTTACTTCGAGACCTTGGACCACTTCCTGGTAACTCTTTAAATGAAACAAATTGGAAGACTGGCACAAAATTAGTAACTGATCCAGGTGATCGCCCTATTAAAGCTAGTGATCTAGAAGTTGGTGGTGTTGCCCAAGTTATGCCAGCACTTTTAGCAGGGCAAAAGCGAACTCTTGAAGATATTGCAAAGGATGCAGTTTTATTAATTAGGCTTCGCCCATCAGAGTTTCAATTAGATGCCGAGCGTTTATCCTGGACTCATGAGGGAATTATTGCCTTCTCAAAGATTTGCTCACATATGGGATGCGCAGTTGCTTTATATGAGCAAACTACAAAACATTTACTTTGCCCATGCCATCAATCAACCTTTGATGTGACCCGCGCCGCAAAGGTTATCTTTGGTCCTTCTGCTCGACCTCTGCCACAATTGGCTATCACCGTTGATGCTGATGGATATTTAATTGCAAAACAACCATTTACAGAGGCAGTTGGTCCTAGCTTCTGGGAGAGAAAATCATGACCGCACGTGAGCGAGTTGCCGGAACAGTTGCTAATTATGTAGATGAGCGAACTGGGGCTGCTGCTTGGATGAAGAAAAATCTGCAAAAGGTTTTTCCTGATCACTGGTCATTTATGTTAGGTGAGATAGCACTTTATTCTTTTGTAATTTTATTACTCTCTGGAACCTTTTTAACATTTTGGTTTGATCCTTCAATGCGGCATGTGGTTTATGAAGGAAGTTATCAACCATTAAAGGATGTTGAGATGAGCGCTGCTTACGCCTCTGCTCTTCATATCTCCTTTGATGTAAGAGGTGGGCTATTGATGCGCCAAATCCATCACTGGGCAGCGCTGATTTTTATGGCTGCAATTGTGGTTCACCTACTTAGAGTTTTCTTTACTGGTGCCTTTAGAAAGCCTCGTGAGTTTAACTGGATCTTAGGAATTGCATTACTTACTCTTGGAATTGTTGAAGGCTTCCTTGGTTACTCACTTCCAGATGATCTTTTATCAGGAACTGGAGTAAGAATTGCCCATGCAATTATTCAATCCATTCCAGTAGTTGGTACGTACTTATCTTTCTTCGCATTTGGTGGGGCGTTCCCAGGTGAAGTGTTTATTCCGCGTATTTATATTGTGCATGTGCTCTTACTGCCTGGAATTTTCTTGGCTTTAATTACAGTTCACTTAATGTTAGTTTGGTATCAGAAGCACACTCAGTATCCAGGACCAGGAAGAACTGAAAAAAATGTTGTTGGCTACCCATTAATGCCAGTATATATGGCAAAAGCTGGTGGTTTCTTCTTTATCGTATTTGGTGTTACTGCATTCTTAGGTGCGGTTGCCTCCATTAACCCAATCTGGCTCTACGGTCCATACACACCAGGGCAGATCTCTGCCGGTTCGCAACCTGATTGGTACATGGGTTGGCTAGATGGATTAGTTCGTATGGCCCCTCCACTTGAAACTTACATCTTTGGATACACAATCTCTTGGAATATTTTGCTTCCAGGTTTGATAATTCCTGGAATTATTTTCACTGGTATGGCGCTCTACCCATTTATTGAAAGCTGGCTAAGTGGAGATAAGCGTGAACACCATTTGCTTGATCGCCCAAGAAATGTACCAAATAGAACAGCTCTTGGCGTTATGTCTCTAACATTTATGGTTATTGCAATGATCAATGGTGGAAATGACATTATTGCGACCCATTTTGACTTAAGTATCAACCAGATTATGTGGTTCTCTCGTATTGGCATCATTGTTCTGCCACCTATCGCCTTTGTGATTACAAAACGGATTTGTCTATCACTACAGCGAGCAGATCGTGAACTAGTCCTTCATGGTAGGGAAACTGGACGATTAGTAATGCTTCCACATGGTGAGTTTATTGAAGTTCATGAAGAGCTTTCTGCTGAAAAGAAATTCACCCTTACCCAACATGAGCAGCCAAAGGCGATTGCACTTGTTAAAGAAGATGCGGGTGGTGTTCTAAATCCAAAGAGAATAAGAGCAAGACTACAAGCAAGATTTAGTTCAGCAAATGCTGAAAATATTGCAAAGCCAACCGCTTCTGAGGTTAAAGAGCTTGAGGGCGGGCATCACTAACTCTTAATTACCGAATCGTAGGCTCGATTCCTACACAATCCACAACTACAAAGAATCATGCTTACGTTGAATACATATCAAGCTGTAACCGACAGATGCTGGGCCAGAATTTCAGCAAAAGTAGTCTCAGCTAGTAAACGCACAAGCGGATCAGAATCATTCTTATATCGAATTGATGATGTTGCATGAGGATGATCAAATCCAATTGTCATTACTTTGGATCCACGCACTTGTGTCCACTTGAATAATTGGTCTTCCCACTTTGAACCAGGAAATAAAATCGCACGATAATCCAGAGTCTTGGTTAGATACACATCAATATGGCTCCAGTCACCAGTCTCGCAAGGAACCGATGGCAAGCGTGGAGATTCTCGCATCATCAATGCGCTCTGCTGTGCATTACAGAAACGATCAGCAGGTGCGATGAAATAAGAACCGGCCGGGGATTTAATATGGTTAATTAATTCTGGCAGCCACATCTCTTTGTGAGAATAAATATCGGCAATGGAATCTGCGGCTAGTTCTATTGATTTTTCTAATCCAGAAATACAGCCGAGTGATTCATATAAGCGCAATAAAGCGACGTGCGTAGCTAAATAGGAAATGGACGCAACGCCGCCAGTTTCCTCTCCTGCATTCATGGCAACGGTTCGAGAACCGCGGGCCGCAGCATTAGTTACCCAAATTTTTTCTTTGTATCCATCTGCTGAATCAAAGGCTGCATTTGTCTCTACAGAGTTTCCTGTGGCAGAAATTGCAATGAGAGTTTTTGATGTATTTGCCCGCGGAGGTGTTGGGTTACTTGAAAGCGTAAAGGTTGCATTATTGCCATAGGCTTGAAGTTTGGTAACCATAGATTGCGCGGCAAATGCAGAAGAGCCCATACCCATAAACACCAGTGATTGTCCTGAAAGATCTGGCCATTCAAATTTTTGTGTAGCAAGTGAGTGCGCAAGATCTGCTTTGCGAGCTAAATCTTCGCCAAATTTAATTGGATGCATAGCCCAACTCTTTCATATAACTGATGGCAAACTCAGGCGCATAGCGCCATTGCGGCAAGAATTTATCTGCGTACTTGAGTTCTCTGTTCTCAAGAGTTCGCATGAGCGCATGTAGCGCACTGATATCAAATTCACTGCCATCAAAATACTTTGTCAAAAAGATAGTTTCAGCTTGCAATATCCACTCTTTAATCATCTCTGAATTGGCATCGTAATTAATTGCAACAGCACCAACATGGAAAAATGAAGAACACATACTTGCAATGTCTCGAAGTGAATCAGTTGCTTCTTCAGCAACTACAAGAGGGTCACCTTCAAAATCTACTACCCACATTTGATTGTTCTGAGTACTCTTTAAAATTTGACCAACATGGAAATCGCCATGAATCAAACCTTCAAGGCAGCGATGCATTTCTTTGGTTAAGTGTGTCAAGTCATCGAGCCACTCACCTAGATCATTTTCTCTCGCCTTTTCCACACACCATGTCCAGCCGTCGCTGGTTCCAGGTATATATTTGTTAATACTTGCTAGTAGCTTTTTATCCCAATAAATATTGCCCAATAACTCAGGGAGATACATAAAACCATTTTCAGTGAGTATTTCTTCTTTGTGTGCACCTATTGATTTCTGTGCAATGAGCTGCCATTTAACGATAATTGATTCATCAAGAACTACGGACTCATTGCTCTGATCTACTGAAATAAATCGCTCATGTGAATATGAGCCACCCTGCATTGTTGAGTGCAAACCGTGGGGTAAAGGATTACTCAATAATTTCGCGGTAACTGCATCTTTGGATTGTGCTCGTCGCAGTTCTTTGTTTTTTACATAAGGAGCCACAAAGTTCTTATCTCCAGATTCGAAAATAAGTACTCCTGCAGAGTCAGAAATCGCAAAGTCAACGAAAACATCAGAGCACGCATTAACTTGATCAGCGCGAGATGCCGGCAACAGGGCCTGGCACTGTGCCTTAGATAAATGCATTTCTATTTAGATTTGTGGGCGAGCGCAACTTTTTCAATGAGAGCAGATGCCACACCGAGTCCATCGCGGCTTTGAATCTGCGCAGCATTTTCGCGCATCTTCTTACCTAGCGCTTCATCGCTTAAGAGCGAATCAAGGGCACTGTTCATTTCTGCTTCTGTGAATGCGTAGGTTGCAAGGCGCACACCGAAGCCGATCTCGTGCATTCGTTGTGCATTGTCATATTGATCCCAGAAGAGTGGAAGCAAAATCATTGGTTTTCCGTAATGCATCGCTTCAGTTGTTGTGTTGTTTCCACCGTGAGTAATGACCAAATCGACCTGAGGAATGATGTTGATTTGTGGCAAGAATTGAGAGCCCACCATGTTTGCAGCCAATTTGATCTGTTCGTGCTGTGGTCCCATGCTGACGATATATCGGTGCTTGGTCTTTCCTAATACTTGCGTCAAACGATTCATGAGTCCTACATCGGCAGAACCTAGTGACCCAAGGGAAAGGTAGATCAGTTTTGAATCTGCTGGACGCTTCGCAACTTCTGCAGGAATGTCATATTTCCCATCTGTTTCGCGAACACTTGAATCAATGCGAGTCCATGTTGAGTTAAGTGGGCGGTCTTTAATGTAATCGGCAACTTCTGGAAATACATACATGTTTGCATCTTTTGATTCGTGAATGAATTCGAGTTCTGGCAGAGCAGGGGCGCCTTGCTCTTGCACCCATGAGTTAAACGCTGACCACATCTCATGATGAGTGCGCTTATATTCAGTGCGATATGTATCCCAATTGCTTGAATCATTTGCTGCATACCCTGAGTACGTTGGAGCAACCTTTAACCCCTTTACCTCAAGGGGATTGCAAGACACAATGCGCACAAATGGTTTGCCCGCTGTTAACAGGGCAGGAAATGTAACAACGTTATCTTCAACAATGACATCAGGATTTACGCGCTTAATAATGTCACGAAGTTGTGGTTCGCAATACATTGCGCCATCGATGAGTGCTTGCCATGTTGGTTTGATAAATGTTTCAAGTTGTTCAATAGTTGGTTTACGAAATTCTGGGGAAGTATCGCGAATGAAATCAGTCCAAAATTGTCCAGGATCTGCATCAGAGTCTGCTGGTGCTGGCGGTGCTAAATTAACTAGATCTTCTTCAAAGCCAAGCGCTTTTAATTTGCCATCCCAAGATGCTTCGGCTGCAAAGACCACACGATGGCCAGCTTTTAGAAGGCGGTATCCGATTCCAACACATTGGTTGGTTGGTCCATAGGCGGACTCGGGCATGAAAAGGATGGTCAATTTTTGCGAAGTCATGGCCTAATCCAACAACACAGCGCCAAAGTTGTAAACCACAAAGATTTTTTCGCGGTGGCACTAGAAAATTGGTGCATTTCTCTCTAGGGTTATGTCCAATTCGTGCGCCCACTGCGGGTGCATTTCTTGAGAGGAACTTCATGAGAATTTCACGCACAGCAGTGGCCGCAACAGCAGTTGCCGGACTATTGCTCGGACTCACTGCATGTAGCAGTTCAGATTCAGGTGCAAGCGCGCTTGATTCAAATGCAGATCTCAGCACGCAAACTCTGACGATCAGCAACTGGGCAGCATATTACCCAGAAGATCTAGCAGCAAAGTTTGAAGAAAAATTTGGCACCAAAGTAACAATTGCGAACCACGCAACGAATGAAGAGATCATGGCTAAGCTCACAGCTGGTGGAGACTCTGGAATTGACGTTGCATTCGTTTCCGGGCAATTTGCACAAGCACTGGCTGCGCAAGGCTTGATCGAAACATTGAATAAATCATTTATTCCTAATGAAGCAAACCTCGTTCCAGAAGCTGCAGAACTTTCTTATGACAAAGGCAATAAGTACTCAATGCCTTACGCATGGGGAACAACAGGTATTTGCTACCGCGCAGATTTGATGAAGGGCAACGAGCCAACAAGTTGGAATGATTTGTTGACGCCTAAGCCACAATTCAAGGGCAAAGTAACAATGCTTGCAACTGAGCGTTGGTTAATGCTCCCAGCACAAAAGGCACTTGGTTATTCAATCAATACTCAAGATGAAGCTGAAATGGGTAAGGTTAAGGACCTACTTATCAAAGCTAAGTCAAACCTTCTTGCCTACGATGACACAACTTTCTACGAGCGCTTAGTTTCAGGTGAAGCCGTAATGGTTGAAGCCTGGGATGGTTGGTGTAACTATGGAATTGCCAAGAATAAGAACATTAAATTCGTAGTTCCTTCAGAAGGCTCAGATCTCTGGGCTGACACAATGGTGGTTCTAAAGACTTCAAAGAATAAAGAAGCTGCACATGCACTCATTAACCACATCCTTGATAAGGATGTTCACTCATGGGTAGTCGACAATATTCTTTACAAGGTTCCTAACATTCCAGCAATGGAAAAATCATTGCCAGCCCTCGTTGGAGATTTCCCAAATATGGGTATAACACCAGCAGAACTACTTAAGGGTGAAGGCATTGTTGACCTCGGAAAGGCATCTGCGCTTTATACACGCATTGCCACTGAAGTAACGGCCAAGTAATAAGTACAAATTACTAAATGGCTCCATCGGTTAAGTCAGAAGGGCGCGACGCAATCAAGCGTCGCGCCATTCTTTCGCGCACCGTCTTCTTAGTTCCAGGTCTTACATACATAACCGCATTCATGTTGATCCCGCTGGGATTTATCATTGCCTACACCTTCTTATCCCGAGGCACATATGGCGGAATTGAATTTATCTTTACCTCTGAAAATTACACCCGTGCTCTTGATTCGCTCTATGTAGGTGTTTTGGTTAAATCTATTTTGATTGCAGCAGCAGCCACACTATTGGCTTTTCTGATTGGTTTTCCTGTGGCTTATGCAATTACAAAGCTGCCAACAAATCGCCAAAATATCATGCTTGTTCTTATCGTTCTACCTTTCTGGACTAACTTTCTTATTCGCACATACGCGTGGATTGTCCTGCTTAACACACAAGGTTTTCTCAATAAAGGTTTAATTAACATGGGTGTTATCAGCCAGCCCCTAGAGCTTTTATACAAACCTGGTGCAATCGTTTTAGGTCTGCTCTATGCCTATATCCCACTGATGATCTTGCCGATTTATTCTTCACTTGTGCGCATTGACCCTGCAATGAAAGAGGCTGCAATAAATTTAGGCGCAACACCTGCACAAGTGTTAAGACAAGTCACGTTGCCTTTGGCGCTACCTGGCGTTCTAATTGGTGCAATCTTTGTATTTGTACCAAGTTTTGGAAACTTTATCATTCCCGAATTACTTGGTGGTGGTAAAACCATCATGGTTGGTAATTTAATTAGAGATCAATTCCTAAAGGCACGCGATTGGCCATTTGGTTCGGTATTAGCCCTTTCCATGGTCATCATGCTCTGTGCTCTCTTCTTCATTCAAGCGCGAGTTAATCGTCGAGTGCTCGGAGATGCTCGTGCATAACAAACTGGGCTGGCTACGTTTGCCGGTATATGGTGTGCTTGTATTTTTATATCTGCCCATTTCAGTACTTATTTTCATGTCCTTTAATGAATCAGACGCCCCATTTACGTGGACTGGCTTTAGTACAAAGTGGTATTCCGTATTAGTCAACAGTCCTAACATCATGGAAGGCTTTCAGAACACCTTAATTGTGGCAGTTGCTTCAACGATTATTTCACTCGTCATGGGAACGCTCTTAGCAATTGGTTTGGCTCGCTATCAAAAATCTTCAGCACTCGAAGCAGTTGCACTGACTCCGGCAATTTTTCCTGACTTAGCACTGGCAATTGGATTACTCGCACTCT
>SXGR01294450.1_pt1 | contig 24908 bp, 22 predicted proteins | sample 3174711 | NCBI WGS metagenome assembly SXGR01 (sample SAMN11356860, study PRJNA531348) | freshwater metagenome | isolation source: freshwater sample F1-60 | place: China: Fuxian Lake, Yuxi | collected 2017-12-25
ACGAACGCTCTCCGCAAGAGAGAAAAGCTTCTTGTCACTCTCGGGATGAATGACGATCTGCGTGATGCCGTATCGATCGCGAAGATCGAAAAAAATCAGTCCGCCGTGATCCCTGCGCGTATTGACCCATCCGCAGAGCGTGACGGTTGTTTTTGCATCTTTTGCCCTCAATTCGCCGCAAGTATGGGTGCGAAGCATGCGTGAAGTATAGCCATTATTTAAACAGCCGTCCCAGCTCTTCTTTGAACTCCTGCACGTCCTTGAATTCACGATGAACCGAGGCGAAACGGATGTAGGCGACCTTATCGAGCTTCGCGAGCGCATTCATGACATCGGAACCGATCGTCGTGCTCTCCACCTCTTCTTTGTTCTTCCCCCATTTCTCCTCGAGATCCGAAAGCATCTTATCGATGCTTTTCTGGGTCACCGGTCGCTTCGTACACGCAATCCAGATGCCACGCTCGAGCTTCTCTCGACTGTACGGCTCGCGTGTCTTGTCGCGTTTCACGACGATGAGCGACGCAAGCTCCTGACGCTCGAAGGTGGTGAACCGATGGTCGCACTTCCCGCACTCGCGCCTGCGTCTGATGGCACGACCGTCCTCGGCAAGACGGGAATCGATAACGGCCGTATCTTCGTGTTTGCAACGAGGGCAACGCATGCGCGTATTCTACATGAAAGAGCGCAATGTATATTTTCATTGACCGAAAGCCAAGAAGCGATGCGGTGCCATGAAATTTTTGACGAAAAGAGTAACGCTTCTAGACTCACTCCATACCCGATCTCGATGCCGCTCCTCCGGCAGAAAATAGTGAAAGAGATTTCCTGAGAGAAATCGACGAACTGAAACGCTCCCAACGCTGGATGAAGCGTATCGTAAGTCTTTCTTCGTTGTCAGTCGTTCTGCTTGGCACCTTGTTCTATGGTCGCGATGAGGAAGCGAGAGAGAAGGGAAATGCTGAAGGTTATGAAAAGGCAACCCGCGCCTACCGGGAAATCGAGTCACTGAAAGAGCAATTGCAGCAGATGAGAAAGGGTTCAAAGCCCGTCGATCGGATGCCGAACCCTATAAGAGATGAAGGAATGCCAAGTTTCCGAGAACAGATACGCATCATCGAAAATCAGAATAAAGCCTGATGCGACTGAAATTCATTGTATCACCAATGCCCCCTGACGCAGTATTCGCATCTTCTCGCCAACAATCTCGACCACGGTCGATGGCGGGGCAACAGGAAGAGCCCCGCTGTCGATCAGAAGATCAGGGAGAATTTTTTTGGAAAGAAACTGTGACTCCATGTCAGAAACACTGTACGGATTCGGCTCGCCGTGAATGTTCGCAGACGTGGTCGCGATGGGGGAGCCGAAGGTGAGGGCGAGGGTTTGGGCGAGAGGAGCGGAGGATATTCTGACTCCAATCGTAGGGTGAGGGATGGGGGTTAGGGATGGGGAGGGAGGGCGCACATGAATGAGCAGCGGCGAATCTTTTCGAAGAGGGAGGACGATCGTTAACGGTCCGGGGAGGTGTTTCTTGGCAATTTCAAGCGCCTTCTTAGAAAAGACAACGAATTGCTGCGCTTCCTCGACGGAAGAAAATAGCGCGCTCACAGGCTGGGTGAACGGGCGTTCCTTCACCAGAAACAACCGTTCGACTGCCGCAGGATTCTGAAGATCGCATGCGAGTCCGTAACATGTCTCGGTTGCATGGGCGACAACGCCGCCGGCACGCAAAACTTCAGCCGCACGCTCGATGCCGTCAGGAGATTCTGAGAAAATTTCCATAGTGCCTATTCTTGAGCATTCTCATACTTCTTCACCGCCTCTTCCACCCTCTTTTCCAGAAGAGGCGACATGGTAATCGTCAGCCCGACCGGGAGAATCTTCTCGCCGATTTGAAGTTGCACTTTCTCATTACCTGAAAATGTCTCAAAAATGTGCTTGATATCCAGAAGCAGTTGCTTCGGAGCCCGTGCAGGAAGAGTAACGGTGTGAATGGAAATCGTAGGCTGAGGAGAATGGCCGGGCGCTGAAGGTTCAGTCGAGGATTCAGAAAGTGAATAGTCTTCAAGTCCGACCTTCTTCATCGCATTTTCAGTCTGTAACCCGTCTTGAATCCACTGCGTCAGTGGCCCCGGAAGCAAGGAAGCAGGTTCGGGGACAGACGGCTTTTCCTGCGACTTCGCAGACGATTCCCCCTCGGGGGCCTGCTGGCTTTCGGCCTCCTCGAGATCACGCCTGCGTACTCCAGCGCTCCAATGCTTCGCCTCTTCTTCATTGAACATCCCCTCCTTCTTCGCCTTCTCCACCATGGTTTCGAGCGATACACGCTTGAGCGCCTCGGCCTTCAGTTGCGGTTGCCCCATACGCATATCGAGGGTTCCGGCGATGACGAGAAGTGAGTCTGGCTTCTCAAGAATGTCTTTGCTCTGCGCATGAACCCTCGGGAACAATGTCACTTCCATCCGTCCCGTCGGATCCTCGATGGTCAGAATCGCCATCGTATCGCCTTTCTTCGTATGAATGATCTTGGTAGCCTCGACGATACCCGCCACAGTGATCTTTCGATTGACGTCGTCTCCGCTCAGGCTTTCGATCAGCCGTGCTTTCTTTCCAATGTACTTCCGAAGTCCCGCAAGCGGATGACTGGAAACATAGAGCCCCAGCGTCTCCTTCTCCCATCGCAACTTCTGATACGCGCTCGCAGGTTCCCCGGGGTCGAACTCGATGCCCGCACCGGCACTCGTAGAACCGAGGGACTCGAACATGTCGCTCTGCGCCGCACTCTTATCGCCTGCGGACTTGCTGAATTCGGCAATTTTATCGTACTGCGAAACAAGCATGGCTCGCTCCCCGAGGGAGTCGAATGCACCGGATTTCGCGAGCGACTCCAGGAGTTTCTTGTTCAGGATTTTACTCGGAACACGCAGTGCGAAATCTTCGATGCTCGCAAACGGTTTCCGATGCTTTCCATCGACTCCGTCTCGGATCGCGATGATCGAACGGATGGAGCTTTCTCCGACCCCCTTGATGCCGAGTAATCCGAAGCGGATCTTCCCGTCGAGGGAAGTGAAGTGAGCCAGCGACTCGTTGATATCGGGAGGCAACACATCGATCCCCATCGCCCTCGATTCCTCGATTTCAATCGCGATGCGATCCGTATCTCCGTCCTCACTGCTTAAGAGTGCGGCCATGAAGTCGGTCGGATAGTGCGCCTTCAGGTAAGCGGTTTCATAGGCGATGCGCGCGTAGCACGCGCCATGCGACTTGTTGAAACCGTAGTTGGCAAACGGTGTAATAACATCGTCGAAGAGCGCTTTCGCCAGTTTCTCCGGATACTTCCTCGAAATCGTCCCCTGTATGAATTTCTCACGCTGACTGTCGAGCTCTTTCTTGATCTTCTTGCCGATTGCACGGCGGAGGAGGTCTGCCTCTCCAAGTGAGAACCCGGCGAATACTTTCGCCATCTCGAGAATCTGTTCCTGATAGATACCCACTCCGTACGTGGGCTTCAGGATCGGCTCCAAGTCCTTATGAAGGTACGTCACTTCCTTCTCGCCGTGCTTGCATTTGATGTAGTCCGGAATCTTGTCCATGGGACCGGGTCTGTAGAGGGAAACCATGGCGGTGATGTCGTCGACCGTCGTCGGCTTCAGCTGCTTCAGGTACCTTCGCATGCCGGCAGACTCGAGCTGGAAGACGCCGGTCGTCTCTCCTCTGGAGAGGAGATCAAATGTCTTCTTATCGTTCGTCGGGATGAGAGCGATGTCGATCTTCTTCCCATGCATCCGCTCGATGATGAGGAGAGCCGTCTGGATGATGGTGAGGTTCTTGAGTCCCAAGAAGTCCATTTTCAGAAGACCCAGTGATTCCAGCGGCTTCGCATCGTACTGCGTGATGATCACATTCTCGTCCTTCGGAGCCCGCTGCAGGGCCGTGTAGCACACGGCCGGCTCGGGCGTAATGACGACTCCGCACGCATGCACCGACACGTGTCTGGCCTTCCCCTCGAGTTTCAGCGCGATATCGAGAATTTTTTTGTAGGTGTCGTTACCACGTATCCCTTCGAGGAGTTCGTCCGTCAAAAGTGCATCCTTGAGTTCCGTCCCTGGACGATCTGAAATCAGCTTCGCAAGCGCATTCATCTCTGCAAATGACACGCCGAATGCGCGACCGACATCCTTTACGGCCGCTCGCGCGGCAAGAGTTCCGAATGTGCAGATCTGAATGACACGATCAGCCCCGTACTTCTGCCGAACGTACTCGAGCACTTCGTCTCTGCGGGTATCCGCGAAGTCGATGTCGATATCCGGCATGCTGATGCGCTCCGGATTCAGAAACCTCTCGAAGAGAAGGCCGTGCTCCAACGGATCGAGCGTCGTGATGTCGAGAACATAACTGACGATGGACCCTGCTGCCGACCCTCGACCCGGTCCGACGGTAATGCCCCGACTCTTCGCCTCCGCAATGAAATCAGCAACGATCAAAAAGTACCCCGAGAACCCCATCGTCTTGATGACCTCAAGCTCATACGCAAGTCGCGAACGTATTTCCTTCTCCCTCGCAGGAGTATTTTTGATGATCGCTCCATACCTCTTTTGCAAACCGGCCTCACACTGAACCCTTAAGAGAGACTCCTCGTCTTCTCCCTTCTTCACGGGAAAACTCGGGATCTTGTACTGGCCGAAGGGAATCTTCACATTGCATCGATCGGCGATCGTCTTGGTGTTCTCGAGTGCCTCAGGCACATGCGAGAATGCCTGTTCCATCTCCTCGAACGGCCGCATGGAAAAATCGCTGTCTCGCATGGAGAAGCGACCCGTATCGGAGACATGCGAGTTCTTCTGAATGCAGAGAAGAACATCGTGCGCCTCGGCGTCTTCGATGCGGCAGTAATGACTGTTGCAGGTGGCAACGAGCGGCACCCCGAACTCTTTCGCAGCGCGGATCAGTTGCTGGTTCACTTCGGATTGCCCCGGCACGTTCGGCAAATCCATAAGCTCGAAGTAGAGATTGTCCTTTCCGAAAAACGACTGGTACTGATCGATAATCGCTTTCATGCGTTCGGCGTCCTCCGCCATCGCAGCCTGTGGGATCGCCCCCCCGATCGGGCCTGACAACGCAATGAGTCCTTTTCCATGAAGCTTCAGGAGTTCGCTGTCGACGCGCGGCTTGTAGTACATGCCCTCGAGCGCAGCCTTCGTCGCAAGCTGCAGCAAATTTGCATATCCTTCTTCATTCTCGGCAAGAAGCACGAGAGGATAACGACGGGTATCGATGCCGCTCTCTTTGTCGAAGCGCGTTCTCGCGGCAACGTACGTCTCGAGACCGAGAATCGCCTTCAGGCCGTGCTCCTTGCATGCCTTGTAAAATTCGATCAGCCCGTACGTATACCCTTTGTCGGCAAGTGCGACGGAAGATTGCCCCAGCTCCTTGGCCCTGAAAACGATCTCCTCAGGCGTTGGAACCGCTTCCAGGAGCGAGAAAGTGGAATGGCAATGCAGGTGAACAAAATCAGATGGTTTCATGGCGAAGATGAAGGCCTGCCCTGCACCGAAGCGAAGCGACTGGTGCGGGGTGGACGAAGTCGGAGGATTTCACGATGGAAGTTTACACGAACGAACCATTCCTCAGAACCGAAAGAACCCACCTCCGACCGAAGACTGAGATGATGCTGACGAAGAGGAGGTTGGCTCGCCGCACTGCAGCTCCGGAGGGGGTTGCTCGCTGAGATGAAGAGTCCCCCCGGAACAGTACTCTTCCCCGTCGAATTCCGGGATGCAGAAACACTTATCGCTCGCCCGTTCGTCCGTGTACTTGCCTGATACGAAAGGATGGCAGTACGGATTGAACGATCTCTTCGCAACGGCATCGAGGATGGAATTGCAGTGACCGTCGACGCAAGATCTGCGTAAGAAGTAGACAAGTTGAGGAATGTACTCCTTCGGGAGGAACGTCTCCGTAACGGAAGTCAGCGCCTGAACCGCAGAATAAAGGGAAACCACGGAATCCAGATTTCGCTCGTAGGAATCTCGGAGAATGGCATCACTCATGCTCATGAAGCGTTCGGAATCCGCCGCCGTCCTGCGGAGGTCGTCCGTGATGTTGGTCTTGTACATGAAGAGGAATTGCTGCTCCTCTTCCTCATTCTCAAGCTCCTCGACGATCGGGCGATCGTATCCGATCTCCCCTTTTCTATCAGCATGAGCCCGGCTGACAATGAGCGCGTTCGGCAACGTGAAGAACGTATCGTACGACGGTCGGAAGAGCGTGCCGATCGGCAACATCCTGTCGGGCGGAGGATTAAAAGTCGCCGTAGAACTTTCCGGGTTTAAGATGTTCTTGGGATGAAAATAATCCGGAAATGCCGCAAGAACAGCATCGAAATCGGCAGCAGTGCCGTTTTCTGGTGACGGAGGCCTTAGGCATCCTTCACGTTCTTCGTGGGGAGGAGGGGATACGGAACCGCTCGGTGAAGTCGGAGGAGTGCGCCCGGTGATGAGTGCGATCGTGCTGTCGATGTTGAAAATCGCCTGACGTACGATTGTGTAGATATCGGAAGCAAACGTGTTGGACCTGTCCATGAAATCGATCAAATTGTCCGCTTCTGTCTGGAGGTCCGGAGGCAGACTGTCGCGAATCTGGGAAAGCACTTCCCTGTCACAGCCGTAGCTCTTCCTGTCGAAAGAATTCTGTGTCGCCCCCGGAACGGCACCGATGAAATGAGGCCCGTAATTCGTTGTGTACGGACAGAGCGGTTCCGTTGATTCCGGATCGATTTCCGTACCGAGGAAAGGATTGATGCGCCGCAGACGATTGTCCTGAAAGGACGCATCGACCGATCCGCGAATGAACGAAACGTAGGCATCGACGGTGAACTCGTACACGGTGCGCAGCACGCTTGATGCTCGAAGATTGCAGGTCGCCGTCGCAACCTCGAAGGCATCGTATACTTCGGTCAGCTTGTTCTGGAGGAGAATCCGATCGCTCTCGATGCAGAGATTTTTCTCGCGAAGAAACTGCGATTCGATCCCTTCGCTGAGGAGCATGCTGCGACGGTCGCGGATGGCGGAAAGATTATTGCGAATCTCTTGAATCGTCCCCTCGGTATCACAACCGCCGCTTGATGAAGGTACGGCGGCAAGCCCTGCATCCGCACGATCGAGGACTCCCTGCACCCAGAGTGACAGGGCTTCGGCCCCTGCGATCTGCGGGAGGAAGAGCAAGCCGAGAATGAGTAGGATGCGACGCATGGGTTACAGTCCGAATTCTTTGAATGGTCCCGTCCAAGGACAGGGCGTCAGAGTAAGAGGAGCTCGCTTCAAATCCGAGAGAAGGTCCGCCATCTGACGGATGAACTGTGCCATCGATGCGAAGAGTTTCTGGTTCACCGGAATGGCCTGATCGAGTGCGACTCGCTGCCCAAGAGGAAGTGCGACGGAGAGGAAGTCATCCTGAACTTTCGCGATCTCCGCTGCATTGCGCACGATGGTTCCGACGACACTCATGCCAAGGTAACTCGGTGACTGCGCGATGGTATCCGAACGGAATCCGCAATCCCCGAGAGTGCCCCGTGCGGCATCTCCGTTCTTGATGCAGTACTCGCGTTCAAAGTCCTGCGTCAGGAAATGCCCGACGTACGGCGGGATGGAAAATGGTGTTTTGTGAGCCGTTTCACTGTAGAGGCCGAGACGTGGATCCGCGCGAACACAAGAGAGATACGGAGAGGTGTTCTCATCGACGAGCGTGGCATTCCTGTTCGGAACCAGTGTGTGGCCGCTCATGGACTGGGAGAGGCAGTGTCCGACATAACATGCGTGCGTGCTGATGCCGTCCGGATAGAAAATTTTCGTCTCCGGCGTACACAGCTTTGCCGTATCGGCGGCCTGCAGGTTCGGATTCAGCTGCCCTGGATTTCCGGGCACAGTGAGTGACATCCCATTATCGAGATAGAGATTCTTCAGTCCTCTGCAAACATCAGGACCCGCGCCAGTTGTTTTGATGTCCGGAGGCAGACACTCGACGAGTGCGATCACGCCGCCGTTGCTGCTCGAGCTGCTGCTTGATGAACTGCTCGAGCTGCTACTGGCACACTGAGCCGCAGCCACCGAAGGCTTCCTGCACAAGTATCCATGCCTTCCCACCGTGCGACTGCAGAGGGGAGATCTAACCTCCGCACTTGCACTGGAGACGCTGCCTCCGTACGAGAATGGATAGGCGAGGACTTTCGCAACCGGACCCGATGCAAGGAGAGGGTAGTCGGCGGCCTTCTTCACCCCGAGACGCGTGAAATGGGAAGGATACACCCACATCAATCCGAGATCGTCTTTCCTGGCCCAGAGCGCAACGTTGCCGACCTGCTTAAACGCAGGAGTGATGAACTCCCCCGTCGCCTTCGGATCACCGCTGATGGCAAGCACTCCTGCAATCGCCTGCAGAGAAGATTGTATGTCAGTCGCAATCGAAGAGAAACGCGGATCTGCATCCCTAAGGTCCCGGAAGTATCCATGATGAAAACGTAAGATCGCCCTGTCTAGGTCCTCCGGACTGAGAGAGGCGAGCGCGGAGTCGAGCGAATCAAAATCGCCATCGGCATCCTCGTCCCACGGAATCAGTCCGGCACCTGTACCTGACCACACGCGCTTCAGAACGAGGCTCAGTGTGCCCATTCTCACAGGACGATGTGGTTCATCACTGATCGCAAGTTCCGAGCCGTTGGTTGCCATCAGAAGATCGTCACCGAGCTTATCCGCTTCCTGCTCAAGCACGATGAGCAGCATGATCGCATCCCGCAAGGCAACACACCCGCCATCCTCCGCTCCCATCGCAAAATGCAGCGGTCTTCCCGTGTCGGTCACTTTGTTCTGGCAGAGCAAGTTCTTCTTGTCGTCGTAGGCGAGCCGGATATCATCCCTCGTGAGCTGAATTCCGTCGCCCTGCCAGCGTTTCATTTCATCGATCACAAAATCCATGACCTGATTGCTCGGGTACCCAAGAGGACCCCTGTTCTTCGCATCATCCATGAACTGATCAAACATGGAAGCCTCTGCACCGCCTGCAGGGAGGAGCGTCAGCATTGCCAAGAGAAGGATGAGGAATCGTCTCATTCGGGTTTCAGGGAATCGTCTCTGTCGTGAAGAGAGGTGAGTGCATCCCAAATTTTTGGCATGCAACTCGTGGTATCGGCAAGCAAGCTGAGTTCGCTTCTGAGATCGAGAGAAGCACGCTGGAAACAGGTCAGTTGCAGGGCGTAGACATAGTTCACCTCAAACGAGCGAAGCGCATGAATCGTGCGCAGCATCGCCGTCCTAGCACGCTGCTTCTCGTTCTCAATACGCGTGCGGAATTTGGTGAGACGAACGGCGAACACGGCGTGCGTATTGCCGGTCGGACATGCTCCGCTGCACTCCGGATTGTCGAAGGTACCCGTAAGACAGGAAACATCTTCCGTTGCCTGCACGCACCGGTACGAACCGTCGCAACAGTATGACTTTGGATCATCCAGATCGAGATTCCTCGCCACCATCGCATCCGCAGCGTACGAAAACTCTGCGAGCTTGCATTCATACTCACGCTGGAATTCCCCGAGAATGGACGTGAAAGATTCGAAGGTCACCGGACGCAAATTTTCCACTCCGAATGCGGATCGGTAATGCCATCCCGGGAGCGTCTCAGCGAGTGCGCGTAGCGCGGAAACGGGGGGACCGCTGCCGCCGTCGGCCTCCGAGAGGCAACTCCACTTCGAGGGCTTCCTGAAGTAACCTTCACGCTCATCCACCACCGCCGATACGTCCCGTTGGAATCGATCGGTAGCCTCCTTCAGCGTGTCGAGATCCTCGAAGACCGTTCCCTTCGACGTGCACGTCCTCAGGTCCGGCATCGAACTCTCGGATGATCCGCCGGACGATCCTCCTCCAATCAGATCTCCCCGCAAAATGACATTCGAAGCGGCTGCAACGACGCTGAGGAAAAAGAGTACCAAGAGGAGCGCCTGATGACGGTGCGCCTTCTTCAGGAACTTCTTCTTCCATTGGCCGATGATCTGACGATGCTTCATAAGCCGGGGAAAGAAGACGAAGACGAAAAAGACAACGAGGAGGAGGAAGATGAGGAGAATGATGTTGAGGACGATGATGATGAAGTGCTCAATATGGACGTATCCGGACGATCGCACTGCCCGATGAAGCAGGGAATTTCATGCAGTTTTCCGAGGAGGTTCACCATGTCCCGGATGGGTTTCAGGACTTCGTCCGGGAAATCCCCCTGGAACCAGTCAACCATGCCGCTGAGCTGCAACAGCGCTCGGTATCCGCTGTCATAGGAAAAGGCGAGATGGAGCGCCGCTCGTTCCGTTTCCAGAGACTTGATCACGAGACGTTTGCACTCCGTTGCAAGATTCGTCACGTCCTGCTGCGTCATGCCACTCTCTTTGAAACTGCACTGATCGAAGCTCCTCCCTGTCTGATCGCTGCAACCGAGCTGCTTCACCGTCAACGTGGACCCGCCGTTCACTTCGTACGATGCCTTCATCGCCTCGCAGACGGCACTCATCCTGCATCGGAGCACGCGGTAACTCTCGACCGTCGGCTCGACGAGCTCGGATGACAGTCGCTCTCTGGTTTCCAGAATGCCCACATGCTCCGCCTGCGAAAAACCTCCGGTGAGCACCGTAAACTTCCCGTCATTGTCTTTCCTTGAACCGAAGACCACCGCACGGAATTCGTCATGCACGCTCGCCATCGCCTCCACGATCTGCCCGTAACAAGCCGTCGTCGATACGGGAGGAGCCCCTCTCACGCTATCGGCGTTTGAGAATACGGTGACACCAAGAAGTACGATGACGATCGCGCCGATGATGGAACGCGGGAATTTCATGGAGTGGACGTTGGTCGGAGATCGATCTCGATCGGGAGGTCGAGATGAGGGAAGAATCGTTCCAGAACGGGTATCGGTGCATGAAGATAGGGGTTCTCTTCCTCTGTTTCCGGCAACGTCAAATCCTCCAGTTCTCCTGCAATCGAGTTGAAATCGCTCTCCGTGTTCGGGAAAAACATCTGCCACTTCGCCTTCGTCGTCGTCTCGGCCGGAAGGAATGCGCACACCACGTCCTCTTTGCACTTCGGCGGAGTCGTGGGGAATTCATTCCGCACACGCTGCGTTCTGCCGGCAAAGTCGGGGATTCTGTTTGGCAGCCATCTCGAGTAAAGACGTGCAACGCGTTCTTTAAGATCGTTCTCGATGTGAACAATCATATCGGGATTCCCCGAATCTTCATTCGGTTCGATGAGCACGCTCCGGATGAATCTGCAGTACGCACCCCGCATGCTCTTTCGATCGATGGTGAAATCCTCCCCTTCATCTTCCGCAATGCCCCTGTTTGCATCCTCGCGCGCCTCCTGTTCGACCTGGGCTTCAACCGTCGTGCCATCGATCATCTTTCTGAATTTCCTCAGTACATCCTTCGCAGGGTCCAGATTGACCGGAGCGGGAATTTCAAGAATGCGGGGGCTCGGAAGGCTCACCGTCGGACTGGTGAAGGCATCGAATACGGATGCATCAGGTAAATCCGGAAGTACGGGGAAATTTTCCGGACTCTCCGGCTGAGAACCGAGAAGCGGCGGATGCGGGAGTTTGATCTTCACCTGCACGGGCCAGAGAACCGGAATCTTGAGGTCGCCCTTCGGGAGTGAGAGGAACGAAAAATCGTAGAGCTGATCCTTCGGGCGAGTAAACGAGAAATTGCGAAGATCGTCGGGAGGGACATAGTCCTTGTTCCGCTTCTCGTGAGGCGGCTTATCGCCCCACCACTCATCCAGAAGCGAGTAGACATCCAGAGAGTATCGCTGGTTGGAACACCACTGGAGCTGGCACCGATCAGCCTGCAGCATGGAGTGCTGTATGTGTCTCCAGATATTCTTAAGTTGCCGTATCTGTTTCGAGCTCTGCGCTGCTTCGAGTAACTTCTGCGTGTTGTCCCTGTACCAATTCGCCATGAACTGATCGATCGTACGAAGAGGTTCTAGGAGATCGATGAGCTCACGACTGAGGGCGTTACGGAGGATGCGTTCTTGATCCAATGCGTCTCTGTACTCACGCAGTTTTTCAATGAGAGGATCCGCTTGGTCGGCAAACGAGGTCCGTCCCGACCGCTCTGCATCCAGAGTCTCGTCCTGCTTCCACTCTTCCCACTCGAAAATGAGTGCATCGATCTCCGCCTTGGATGCAAGCGGAATGAGGATCGGAATGCGAACTTCGGTCAAAGGAAGAACATAGCTTTTCTTGAATGATGCAAGAACGTTGCCGATGTCCTCAGGACCCGCGCGAAGCGTCAGCTCTACCGTTCCATTCGGCCTCGAAACCATGCCGCGCACGTACTGAAAGAGGGGATTATTGTCATCGAGACCGACGAGGAATCTGGCGGGCATGATGAGACGCACGGTCGGATCCCTCACGAGCTCGAGGAGAATGTTCTCCTGCGCCTCCCAGTACTTGCTCATCGCCCGATGGTCCGAATCGTCAAACATATCCGTTCGAGCATTGTCAGGCACCGTCTTGCTGGCACGCTGTTTCGTTTCAATGATGACGCCGATCGCACCGGTGATATCGTCGGGGTCGTCGAAGCCTCTCTGAATTTCTCGAAGCGCTTCGATGTCAAGAATCGCAAGATTCGTCTGCTGATCCGCAACCCAGGGATCAGGAACGGAACGTGAAGGGCGTGAAGGATCCGTAATGGTCGGCCCAGGAACGTTCTCCTTCTGCGTATTCTCACTGATGTCCGGCCACTCGGGAGTCTCGGTGGTCGGAATGATCTCGCACTGCTCATCGTTATCGTCACCCTGCCCCTCTCCGCTCGTCACGTATTCCTTCGGATCGAATTCTTCATCTCCCGGATCCACGGTTTCCTCGTAATACTCATAGCACTCCGCACGCAGGGTCCCAATGGGGTCCACCTGTACCCCGGGCTCCATGTAGTTCGTCGCATAGTGTCGATAGTACGAACTCGCAAGCGCATAGTGCTCTCCTGCCACTGCAAGATTCATCTGCCAGTAGAAACAATCTTCGCCGCAGATCACGGGTTCAAAGCTGCACTCGGTCATCTTATTGAGAAAGTACGGTTCCCAATCCGTCCGACAGGTCATGTTGGCAATCGCATCCGTGAAGATGGGGGGCTCCGGAGCAAACTCTGGAACAAGAATCGGCGGCTGGATGGCATCGATGGGTTCCGGCCGATCCCCGCTCGTCCCCTCGCATTCAAAGAGCACGCCCGGATCGAAACAGTACCGCTTCGCCGGCCTCGGAGGACAGCCGTCATTGGGTTGATGACTTTCGCAATCGCACGTGGAAGTCACGGGAGGATGAATGCCTGCAAGCACCGACATCCTCCTCCATGCGTCAAAAAGTTTCTTGCAGTACTTCGGCGTCGCCTTGTCATGACGGATGCACCAGCCGAAGGGGTTGATGTCGATCACCCCGCCGCCGTCGACCACCTCGACATACCCGCCGTCGAAGTTTACACATGTGCCGGGGGCCGCTCCCGATGAACAAGAACCTCCATCGTGCATCTTGATGTCCTTCCCAAGCCTCGCGAGGTCATCATCGGTCATCGTCAGATCGTAGATATTGCACGCCGATTCATACCCGAAAGCACTGTCGGGATACTGAAACCCTCCGCGTACTCCGACCCCTGTCACCGCATTGCCGAACGGGCTGACATTGTCGCGCCCGGGGAGTGCAATCGGGTCTTCGGTGCCATCTCTCTTGTACGCCTTGAACTTCGGCATCCTCAGTTGCGAACCTCTTCCCGCACTGTCCACCCAGCCTCCGCATTGAACAGAATTGATATTCGTTTTCACTTCATTCACCCCGTACTGAAAATCTTTGTAGTTGAGTGGTACGTTCATCACCGGCTCGAATGGCTCTGCAGCCGCAGTCAAAGCAAAACCCAGAGTCGCAAGAGCCAGAGAAGTGAGCGTGAAAGTCTTGAACATCTGTGCAATGAAATTCCATCGTGAACAATTGGAGAGAAGTGTACTGCAAGGTTCCGTTTCATGCGCGGCGATGCGCAGTTCGAAAGTGCTACGAAAAAACAAAAGAATTTTTCATCAATCTCTTTCTCTTGTCTGTGTTTATAGAAGGGTGTACGTTCGTTCACGTTCTTCTCTTTCTGAAGAACTTGGCCAGCGGCCTCCTCTACTTCCATTCCCCCCTCAGAGATGTTCTCTCTCAACAGAGTCGAAATCATCGGCTACCAGACGCAACCAGTTCAAATCCGGAAAACCCCGGGCGGCATCAGCGTGACCGACCTCAACGTGGTGGTCCCGTATTCATTCCAATCGAATAAAGGCGACAAAATCCAAGGCAAGAGCTTCCATACGGTGACCGTCTGGGGAAGCATGGCCGATATCGCAGGCCAGTACGTCCGACCGGGAAGCCAGCTCTATCTCTCAGGCAGACTTCAGACGGACAGCTGGGATGACGAGAAGACGAAGGAAAAGCGTTCGAAGACGAAGATCGTCGCCATGGATCTCATCATGCTCGACCCGAAGGACGGACAGAGAGAAGCTCCTGCGAGTGCAGCGGAGCTCCTTAGTTACCTGAACCGTGCCGAAGTCATCGGAAATGTCACGCGCGATCCGGAAATGCGAACGACTGTCAGTGGCCAAAACGTCCTGACGATCGGCGTCGCCACGAATGAAAAATGGAAAGACAAAGCAACAGGCGAAACGAAGGAACGTTCGGAATTCCATAACATTGTCATTTGGGGCGATCTCGCCAAAGCGGTGCAATCGTCCGTTCGCAAAGGTCAGCGCCTCTTCGCAGCGGGCCGAGTGCAAACACGCACATGGGAAACGAAAGAAGGCCAGAAGCGCGCGACGACCGAGATCATCGCCGATGCGGTGACGCTCCTCGGCATGCGAAACAGCGATGCGGCAAGCGCGATGGAGTCCGATGTGACTCGCGCCTCAGCGCCTGCAAGGTCTGAGCGAAACGAACAGAGCGAGCCGGTGGCCGTCGGCACCAGTCCGGTACCGGAGATAAAATATGAATCAGAAATCAAAGCGGAGGATCTGCCGTTCTAAGAAATAAAACGAACAAAACCCCGCCATTGGTGCGGGGTTTTTTAATAGGTGAAAGGAAAACTGCGTTTTCCTCTCACGAGCTCTCCTTTCCTAAAAGGAGCGCTCCAGCAGCGGGGCCCGCAAGACCCGCTGCTTCGCGCGTATTCTTTAATTTGGTAAAATTAAAAAAATAGACGATCATTAAAACAGGAGGCCGACAGCAGTCGACCCCCAAACTCCCTCACAGTTTCCAGCGGTCTTCCCGCCAGAAAATTTTTGCATTAGCGCCGGCGAGCAGCGCAATGAGAAGGAGTTCGCCTGAGCGGCGGAAGCAGAATGTCTGCACATTCTCGGGAGTGGTCGAGGCTGTTACGAGTGTCGCAACGCCGATCCAAAGTCCCCAAGGTGCCATAACGAGAGCGAGCAGATGCATCGCCCAAGAAATGAGTCGTTCAAAGTTCCGAAGTGACTGCATGCGAATTCCTTTCATGCATGAATGTGAGAGAGCGAATGGCAAACACGATGTTTGACACTATTTGTTATTATAAAACAAATTAATTAAAATAGCAATTATCTTGAAAATGGCTTATATAATGGCAAAATTCATACTTTCTCCTTACAATAGTTGCCTTTTTAAGGCTTCTTCGACAACGTAAAAATATGCGTGGAAATTCTCCCAAGAAGAACGGCGAAGAGCCCCTGATCCCCATTTTGTTTCGACGATGGGACGAACACGAATATCTGATACGTCACGACGGCTGGACGGAGCATAATGCCTCCATCGCTTTGAGGGAGATTGGAGAATGGGCAAAGGATAAAGATCTCTCATTCACTTGGTGCGATGCCGTATTCGTCTCGAAAGCCGTACGAGATCTGTTCGATAGCCACAAGGACGGGAAAAACATGTCGCCCGAAACGGATGCGGCATGAACGGTTCGCAATCAAAATTTCAAGCTTCCGTCTTCTTCAATGAATCGCATCTCCACCTCCAGCCCCTGCGGTATTTTTCCCCGGACACTCTCGACGAGAGCTACGGCATTCGCATAGGTCGCCTCTCCGACATTCATGAGAAAATTCGCATGCTTCGGGGAAATTTCCACGCCTCCGATTTTCAATCCCCGAAGTCCCGCAGCATCGATCAGTTTCCATGCGGGAGTTTCTCCGATGGCCTTGAAACATGAACCTGCGGTTTTCATATGCGGTTGTGTTTCGATGCGTTTCTGAAGAAGTGATTCAATCTGCGATTTGATGGCTGCGGGATCACCCGATGGAACAGTGAAAGATGCTTCCCAGAGAAGCGCCCCCACCCCTAACCCCTCCCCCGAGGGGGGAGGGAAACTCTTGAAAGAACTTTCCCTATAAGAAAACCTACACTCTTCTCTTCCTAATGCCTTCCACTCTTCATCAATATACGCAGTGACCGATTCCACGAACGAGTCGATCCAGATTCCCTTTGGTCCCTGCCCTGCATTGCCGAAGATCGCTCCGCCAACGGTGCCGGGGATGCCGGTCAGGGGCGAGAGATCCAGACCTTCCGCTGCAAGCTCATTGATCAGCATAGCAAGATTCTTGCCGGCACCGACCGTGACGCGATGTCCGTCGATGCTCACTGCACTGTTCTTCACTTGCACAACGAATGCATCGATTTCTCCATCGGAGAATATCGTATTGGATCCGCTGCCGAGAGGGATGATTTTGCTCTTGTTCTCAACGGAAAATCGCACCGCTTCCTCGATATCCGCCTTCGACTGGAGTTCTGCAAAATACCGAGCTGTCCCCCCGATACGCATCGTGGTCTTGGGCCGGAGAAGGACCTTGGACTGAATCTGCACCTGCCCAACGTACCATACTTATCACCCCTCCTTCACTTCGTCACGAGATCCGTCACCTTCTCCATCGTTTCGTACAACTTCTCTTTGAATCCCTTTTTCTTCTGAGAATTCTGAAGAACGATGACGACAACCGCGACGAAGGTGAGGGCGGCGAGCACGATGAGGAGTTCTTTCATTTGCGGATAGATATCGAAGAGCATGAGCCCGGCAAACGCCGCCACCGTGAGGAAGACACCGGCAATGACCCCAACGCCCATCGTGACGAGAACAAGTTTGCCCCTGTCCTCCTGCCTGTCATCGGGCGCACTGGCGAGAGAGGTGAGAAGTTCGCTGCTCACGATCACCGGCTCATCCTGACACTTCTTGAAGAGTGTCTGCACCTTGCGCTGCAAGATGAGACTGACGAACGTCCGAAACGGCACCGACGTCTTATCCTCGATGATGGCCTTGCCGCCGATGGTTTCGATGTCGAGCTCGATATCGGACATACGAAGACAGTGTAGCAGAGATCTCCCTATGCAACCGCAGCCAGCCGCTTCATCGTCTCCTCTTTCCCGAGCAGGGTCGCCACTTCGTACGCTCCGGGCGAGTACTCCCTCCCCGTGAGTGCGGCTCGCAGAGGCCAGAGAATCTGGCCCTTCTTGAAGCCCGATGAAAGAATGACCGCTTCGAGCGTGCTCACGATTTTTTCATGATTCCAGTCTGACTCGGCAATTCCTGACAGTGCGTCATGAATGACGGCAAGAATCTTCGGCACATCTTCCTTCAATATTTTCTGTTTCGGACTTGCGATCAGATCGATTGCCACCTTCGGCACTTCGTAGAAGTACGCAAGCATGTCGGGGGCTTCCAAGAAGAACGTGATACGCTCCTGAATCAGCGCCGCACGCTCTAGGAATGCAGGATCGCCAGCCGCTGCGGGGAATTTTTCACTGACGAGCGGCTTGATCCTCTCTGCGAATTCTTTCGCCGGAATTTTACGCATCCACTGACCTTGCAACCAATCGAGCTTCTCAAGATCGAATACCGCACCGGACTTGTGCACTCGATCGAGCGAGAATGATTCGATCAATTCAGGCAAAGTAAATAATTCCTGCGTCGTTCCGGGATTCCATCCGAGGAGTGCCAAAAAATTGAGAAGCGCCTCGGGCAGATACCCTTTCTGAATGTAATCCTCGGCAGCGACGTCCCCCTGACGCTTGCTCAGCTTGCTTCGATCCTTATTGAGCAGGAGCGGAACGTGAGCGTACTTCGGCGGAGTCCAGCCGAGTGCCCTGAAGAGAATCAAATGCTTCGGCAGAGAGCTGAGCCATTCTTCGCCCCTGTTCACCATGTCCATCTTCATCAGGTGGTCATCCACCACGTGAGCCAAATGATAAGTGGGAAAGCCGTCTGATTTCATGAGCACCTGATCGTCGATCGTATGCCCTTTAAAAACGAGAGGGCCGTAGATTTCATCCGCATATTCAACCGTCTCCTCACGCGGAACCTTCATGCGGATCACGCATTTTTCTCCCGCTTCGATGCGACGCTGCACTTCTTCCGCTGAAAGCTCGAGACAGGTTCGATCGTACATCGGCGCCTGCTTCTTCGCTTCCTGTGCTTTCCGCATCTCCTGCAATCGCTCGGAGGTACAGAAGCAACGGTACGCATGCCCTCCCTCCAAAAGTTGGTCCGCATACTTCCTGTAGATCGGAAGGCGTTTCGATTGATGATAGGGACCGTACTCACCGCGCTCGGTCAGTTTCCCTTGCGCATCGAACATCACGCCCTCGTCCGGAGCGAGGCCCGCCCACGTCAGCGTGCGAACGATATTTTCAGCAGCCCCGGGAACTTCCCGACTCTGATCGGTATCTTCGATGCGAAGCGTGAATGCTCCGCCCGTCTTCTTTGCAATCAGCCAAGCAAACAGTGCGGTCCTAAGACCGCCGATATGCAGAAATCCAGTCGGAGAAGGAGGGAAACGAGTGCGCATAACCCCACCATACCTTATTTCATCACCTCCACCGAGAACGTCACCTTCTGCGTCGGCATGTCATTGCCGGGGCTTCGCTCGGTGTTCGCAATCTTCGTCACGATGTCCTGCCCCTTCGTAACACGACCGAAGATCGTATAGCTGGGAGGAAGAGGGTAATCCTTCTCCATGATGAAGAATTGGCTGCCATTCGTATCGGGGCCGCGGTTGGCCATCGCAATCGCACCGGTCTTGTACCCGCCGCTGTAGACCGAATTGCTTGGATCGATTTCGTCCTCAAACGTTTCACCGAAAATACTCTCACCACCGGTTCCGTTTCCGGATGGATCGCCGCCTTGAATCATAAAGCCGGGGATCACGCGATGAAATGTCAGACCGTCGTAGTATTTTTCCTTCGCATGCTCGACGAAGTTCGTCACCGTCTTCGGTGCCATATCGGCATCGAGTTCGAGTGTGATGTTTCCCTTGCTCGTCTTCAGGACCACCGTGTGCTTGCCGCTGAGAAGTGTGACACCCGCGGAGGATGTCGCTTCGGAAGAGGAATTTGAGGCCATGGCGGGGATGGAGGAAGAGGATGAAGAGTCTGCGGTGGAATCAGGAGTGGTTGCCGACTGACATGCGGAAAGCACAAGGACGAGAGAGGCCAAAATGACGGAAGAACGCATGGGTGAAGTTGGGGAACGGGTCAGGATTGTATCCGCGAATCGAAGGCGTGTGCAAGGAGGATCTCCGCGACATTTTCCGCCGCATGATCGGGGAATGCATGGAGCAGAGACTCTCCAAGGCGCTCCCCTAAAGCCGCATCGGAAATGATTCGTTTCACGTATATCGGAAGATCGGAAAGATGATCTTCAGAGAGGAGAAGAAGTGCGTTTCTTTCGGCAAGAAATTGTGCATTCTTGAGTTGATGATCATGCCCGACGCCGGCGAGGGGAATGGCAATCACGGGCTTTCTGAGCACGGATAGTTCGGAGAGTGCGCCTGCTCCGGCTCTTGTGAGCACGATGTCCGAAAGCGCATAGAGATGAGGCAAATCTTGGCCCGCCGATTCCCTCGCATAATAGCGAGCATGGTTCTTCGTCGTCATCTTTCCCTCGCCCGTAAGATGGATGATGTCTGCGAGATCGAGCAGTGCATCGAGCGAAGACTCCACAGCGGCATTGATGGCCAGAGATCCCTGGCTCCCCCCGATGACGAGCAGCACCGGTCTCTTGCCTGAGAAACCCGTGATTCTCACGCCCGCCGCCTTCGAGCCGCCGACTATTTCCGTTCGAACGGGATTACCGGTGCAAACAAATTTCTTCTGCAGAGCGGGAGGCAAACCGATGTCGGGAAATCCTGCGCATATCACCTTCGAAAATCGCGCCAACAATCTGGTACTCAGGCTTGGCACGCTGTCAGATTCATGGAGAACGATGGAAATCCCAAGCATGCGACTCAGAAGGCCGAGAGGCACGCTGACAGAGCCGCCCTTGAGAAAAACAAGGCACGGGGACTCGCGACGCAACATGCTCCTTGCCTGCATGCAGGCGGACAGAAAACGATAAGGGAACAGCAGCAGCGACAAGCCTCGCATGGAAGAGGCCGGGGAACGGAGGACATGGAACGAAAAACCGGCATCCGAAATCCTGCGTGCCTCCTGCGGTCGATCGCTGCAGACAAAAACTATGCGACTGTCGCTTCGCTTCGCTTGCAAGGCACGAGCCACGGCAATGGAAGGCAGGACATGCCCGAGACTTCCGCCCCCGACGAAGAGGAATGTTGGCGCTGTGCTCATAGATTGATGAAGCGTCGAAGCGATCCCAAATCCAGCTGCCGTGCACGTCTCCGAATACTGATGTCCTGATGCACGGAATGCATGGAAATATTCAGAAGCACGCCGACTCCGGCGAGCGTGGTGAGGAGAGAAGACCCTCCGTAACTGATGAACGGAAGAGTCAGCCCGGTGATCGGAAAGAGGGAAAGATTGACGCAAATATTCAACAGTGTCTGGAATGCGATACCGGCGGTAATGCCCGTTGCGACAAGCAAACCGAAGCGATCTGGTGCATGACGCGCGATGCGAAGGCCCCGGTACACGAAAATGCCATAGAGTCCGAGAACGATCAGGAGGCGGAAGAAGCCGAGTTCCTCAGCCATCGCGGCAAAAATCGTGTCCGATTGCACTTCCGGCAGATAGCCGAACTTCTGGATCGACTTGCCGTATCCGACGCCGAATAGTCCTCCGCTTCCGATAGCGATGAGCGCCTGATACACCTGAAATCCGATGCCTTCCCGGTATGTTTGATCGTCCGGATTGAAGAGGATATGCAGGAACACGGTGAAGCGATTGCGAACGTACTCTTTATTGAGAATCAAAGGTAAACCGATGATCCCCGCCGTCGCCGCTCCGAGAAAGATATGAACAATGTTTCCGCCGCCGACAAAGAACATCGTGCAGGCGATTGCGGAAAAAACAAGGAACGAACCGAGGTCTGGTTGAATGGCGACGAGAAATGTCGAGAGGGAGAGCAGAACGACGAACGGAAGAAAGCCGTCGTGAAACGTGCTGATGAGAGATTCTTTCTTCTGCAGCCAGACAGCAAGGTAGAAGATCAGCGTCAGCTTCAAAAATTCCGAAGGCTGCACCGAGAAAATGGAAAACTGCAGCCAGCTTCTTGCTGTCCCGTATTCGTTCCCGATCCCGGGGATGAAGAGCGTGAGCAGCAGGATGAGGTTGCAGAGAAAAAGCGCTTTGGCGTACTTCTCCCAGAAGTGGTACGGAATGATCATCGTGACCCCGAGTGCCGAGAGCGCCACCAACATGTGAAGGAAGCTCCTCCAAAGGTAGAAAGCGTTACTCGGCGCCACCCATGTGCCGGCATCGACAAAGCGCTGTGTCAGCTGGTAACTCTGATACACGCTGACGCTTGCGATCATCGCAAGGCCGAAGAGCGACAGGCCGAGCGCAATGCCGAGGAGAAGGAAGTCCGCACGCTTGAACATGGACGCCCATCATAGCAGGGCCTGTCACCCGTCCCGAGTCCCGCGCACTGCCAAAAAGAGGTCGAAGACCCTTGTCATTTTTGTCCAAATCTATACATTGGCGCGCAACATGACGAATATCGATGCGATCAGCCGCTGGGCAACGGAACATGACGCTCCGACGGAGGTGCTGTTCACGGAAGGAGGGAGGGCGTTCAGCCCTACCATCATTGCAAAAGAAGCTGAATCGGGAACGGAGTTGGGGATGAGTCTTTTTATCGGAATGACAGCCTATCTGGAGCGTACGATCGTCGATTCGACGAGGCAAAATGCCTCGCGTATCGCGGAAAGGGGCCAGGCATAAGCATTCCTTGCTAGAATGCGCGCATGTCGATCGTTGTCACTGCTTTCGTCGCTGCAATCCTGTCGGTTCTCGGAACTTTTTTGATGGAAAAAACAGCAGTGATGACGAGTGTCTTTGGTGGGTTCCTCCGCCTCACGCTCTCGAAGAATCCCGGAGTCGCCTTCGGACTCTCACTGCCGTACCCGCTGCAAGAAATTTTGATTGCCATCGCACTGCTGACGATGCTCGCATTCGCATGCAAAACGCGTCAGAACCGATTCTCCTCTCTCGGATTCGGGCTTATCCTCGGCGGGGCGATCGGAAATCTCATCGATCGCATTCCGGACGGACTCGTCACCGACTATTTCGCCGTCGGGACCTTCCCTGTCTTCAATATCGCAGATGCGTGCATCACAGTTGGGGCGGGCATGCTTATTTTGGAAAGCTTGCGAAAAAAACAATGATTTTCTTTATTTGACACTTATGAAAATACTGTATTAAAATACTTTTATGAACAATGCTCCTACAACAACGCCAGATGAGCCGGTCAAAAAAGAAAAAGGTCTTACGACAGCAGAATTTCTGGAAAGACTTGGGCAAGAATTGGATAGGACCGATAGAAGGGTGCTTATTGGCAATTCGTTGCACCCGACTGATCCGACTGCTGGTTGCATGAAAGAATCTCGTGAAGAAATGATATTGGGTGTCCAGGGCCTAGTATTGAGTCAATTGTCGGGGAATATTTTTGGTTGATAACTGCGTAGGAAATATTGTGCAGAATTTCTTTTGGCGTATCCTGAAATCCATGAATACTCCTGTGCGTATTTCTCGCGCTTCTTTAGGCTTGGAATCAGGTATACTGGGTCCTCTCGCTCAAGCGGGCGAGCGAGCAAAAAACGCAGTATCCGGCCTCTCTTCCGAGCTCTCAATGATGAACGTTCGCTATCGCATTCAGGGAGGGAAACCTCTCTACGGCACGGTCCCCGTCAGCGGCTCGAAGAACGCGGCTCTTCCTTTGCTTGCCGCAACGCTCCTGACGAAAGGGGACTGTATTCTGCAGAACGTCCCGCGCCTTCGCGATACGCAAACCATGCTCTCGATCTTGGAGTTTCTGGGTGCAACAACGAACGTTGTCGGCACCACCGTCACTGTCAATACCGACACAATTGTCAGCAAGCCTATCCCCCACGAACTCGTCAGTAAACTGCGGGGATCGATCGTGCTTCTTGGGGGGCTCCTCGCCCGTTTCGGCGAGGTGGAGATGGCATACCCCGGAGGGTGCGTGCTCGGCAAAAGGCCTGTCGGCGCACATAGCGATGCGCTGCTGCAAATGGGGATTCGCGACTGCAGTACGGATGAAAAAATGTGTTTCAAGGGAAAGCCCCAAGCATCGCACGTCGTCCTCTCGGAATTCTCCGTGACGGCGACAGAGAACATCTTGCTTGCGGCCGCACTGGCGGAGGGAACGACAACCATCGAGCTTGCCGCGGCCGAACCGCACGTGCAGGACGTCTGCACATTCCTCATGAAGCGCGGCGTCAGCATCGAGGGCATCGGCTCCCATACACTGGTCGTCCATGGAGTGAAAGGATTGCTGCAAGGTGAAACGCACGCAGTGACCCCCGACTATCTGGAAGCAGGAGCGCTGCTGCTTGCCGGAATCCTTACGAAAGGAAAGGTGACGGTAACGGGAGCAGACCGCACCCACCTCACCTCGTTCATCGGTGCTCTCCGGCGCGCGGGAGCGGTATGTTCGATCGAAAAGAACGGTGATATCACAGCAGATGGAAAGGCATCCGACCTGCAGGCAACCCGCATCCAGACGAATATCTTCCCCGGTTTCCCAACCGATCTGCAGGCTCCGTTCGGCGTGCTTCTCACGCAGGCAAAAGGGGTCAGCCGCATCTTCGAAGTGCTGTTCGAGGGGAGGATGGCGTATCTCTACGAACTCGAGAAAATGGGCGCGAAGATCGAAATCCTCAACTCCCATCAGGCACTCGTCATCGGACCGTCGGCGCTGGAAGGAAGGCAGGTGGCAAGCAACGATATTCGCGCCGGAGCGGCCATGGTCCTCGCTGGTCTCTGCGCGAAAGGTGAGACGATCGTGACGGATGTACGGTACATCGAGCGCGGGTACGATAGGCTTGAGGAAAAATTGAAGTCGCTGGGGGCAGAGATTGTGAGAGAGGAGGAATAACGCTATCCTCTGCGGGCATGATCACCTTCTCAGCCACGAAAGGCGCGGCCTGCTCCGTGAATACCGGAGTCATTGCATTCGATGTTTTTCCGGAGAAAGTTGCAAAAGATACGTGGACGTTCCTCAGTCATCCTGAGGAGGAGAGAGCCAATAAGAAAGTGATCAGCTGGCCCGGCGAGTACGATTTTGCAGGCATTTCGGTGCGCGGAGTCGGGCAGGAAGCGGGGCGACAGGTCTCGTACGTTTGCCATCTGGAGAGCGTGCGCATCGGTTTCATCGACGGTCCCATCCTCGACTGGAAAGACAGCGACATCGAGAAAATCGGCGATATCGATGTTCTCGTCGTAGCCGCGGACAATCCAAAGAAGGTCCTTGCACTCGTAGAAGCAGTCGACCCCCGAGTCATCATCCTCTTCGAGGTGAAAGGAGGGGATCTCGCAGGAACCGCAAAATCGTGCGGCGTTGCATCGGTAGAAACCGTTTCAGAGTACAAAGTGAAGGCAGGCAGCCTGCCTCAGGACAGCAGGCAGGTGGTGGTGCTGGG
>SXGR01629722.1_pt1 | contig 24885 bp, 5 predicted proteins | sample 3174711 | NCBI WGS metagenome assembly SXGR01 (sample SAMN11356860, study PRJNA531348) | freshwater metagenome | isolation source: freshwater sample F1-60 | place: China: Fuxian Lake, Yuxi | collected 2017-12-25
ATAGGCTAGCAACTGCAAAGAAAGCACAAAGACGCGTCAGTAGCGCTCAAAACGCGTCATCAAATAATAAAGGAGACATCAACCCAGAAATCTAATCTTTGCTACGTGCATTGAACCGCGCTTCGCTCCGCTCCGCGCCTCTCAATGCGCGTAGCATATAACAGGGCTTCTCGGCCCTTTTCTCTTAACCAGACTGGTCCACTTTTAAACCGCCATCTGGCACAATTTGTCTCCGCCATTGACATTGGTGCAGTGACGGCTTCGAGTTCATGTGTTGGAACGGTGAGGTTATTCGCGCGGCCTTCATCATTGATGCCCATGATCGTGAGATTGTCTCTTGGAAGGCCGTTGTGAATGCAGGGATTAGCGGCTCTGATATCCGGGACCTCATGCTTGAGGGGGTAGAGAAACGATTTGGATCCTTACGCGCTCCAGAAACAATTGAAATGCTGACGGATAATGGAGCTCCCTATATAGCCAAGGATACAATAACCTTTGCCCGCCAGCTCAATCTGAAGTCTTGCTTTACGCCTGTGAGAAGTCCGCAAAGTAATGGGATGTCAGAAGCATTCGTCAAAACGTTCAAGCGGGATTACGTTGGTGTAAACCCGCTACCCAACGCAAAAATTGTTCTCGAACTGTTAGCGGACTGGTTCGAGGATTATAATGGTAATCATCCGCATTCCGGGCTGAAAATGCGCTCGCCTCGCGAGTTCAGATCAGCTCAAATTGTAACCGTCTGAGTGTCCGGTGAAACGGGGGCCAGTACAGTGATCCGTTGACGAAATTGATGTAAAATAGATGATCAACAAAAAAAAATTGCAATTTTTTGCAGGACTTACACCTGATGAGGCCGCGATTGAGTTTCAGACTCTCTCGTTGAAAATTTTATCGCATCACGCTCCAGTCACAATCCTTCCAAACCCAGACGAAATTCCTTTTGATCCGATCTGGACCCAAGACGCTCTTACAGCGCAGAAAGATCAGTTTCAAGATCGCTTCCCCGATGATAAAGTAGACCTTGTTGTCCTCCCAAACAGGAATACTCAAAGGCTTGCCGTGTCGGAACTCACCGACATTATCGAACCACAAAAAAATAATGTATCACAAAAATTATTTGAGCCTACGGAACACCCGACGCAAAATATTGCGCGACCCTCTCTTTCCATAGGAACAGAGTTAAATCCTCCTGATGAATTCCCAACCACCATCAACATAGCTCTGGAACGCGCAGCAAATGGGACCAGAGAACTCATCTCTATAGCTAAAAACACGAACCGCATTTCCTACAGCGATTTACTACATCAGGCATTGTCTATTCTTGGAGGGTTACAACAAGCCGGCATAAAGCGTCGTGAAATTATTCTTGTAGACATGCGCGACGCGCCACTTGGAATAGCTGGTCTTTTCGCCTGTATGCTTGGCGACTTTATCCCAACGCCCTTGATACTTCCCGAAGTCGTTGATAGTGAAATTCAACGTAATCGGCTGGCAGGCGCAGTGGATTTGCTTCATCCCGCGGTGATCCTCACAGCGCGTCCCTTAGCCGATCTAAATTTTAGCCTACCTGAGGTTCTATTTCTTACAAAACTTTCAAATTATCCTGTCGGCGTTAGTTGCGGGGACATCAATCCATCCCAAACAGCTTTGATAATTCTAACCTCCGGAAGTACTGGGTCGGCCAAAGGCGTTCATCAATCCCACACAGCTATACTGAATATGGTTTGGGGATATTTGATTTGCGGTCACGGCGTTGGCCCAAAAGACCTCATGATGAACTGGATGCCGCTGGATCATGTTGGCTCACTCGCCTTCGCATTGATTGCCTCAATCACTGCAGGCATTTCTTTTGTGCAGGTAGAAACTGCCCTGATCATGGGTAGCCCCGAAAGATGGGTAGAAATCGCCTCAGAATGGAACGCAACAATTACCTGGTTCCCAAATTTCGCCTTTCGTCTTTTGGCCGAGCACGCACCTTCTTCAGGCTCGCTTGAGTCGCTACGCAGGATCGTGAGCGGCGGAGAAGCTGTACAAGCTGAGGACACGGCTTTGTTCATTGAACGCCTTGCTCCGCTTGGACTGAAGACCACAGGAGTCATTGCACCATCTTTTGGGATGTCAGAGACTTGCTCGGGCCTGTGCTTCAGCCTGAACGAACTTGAAATTGGCACGTACGCATGTCTGGGTCGACCGACGCCAAATAGCGCTATACGTATTGTTGATGAAAACTTAAATATCTTGCCTGAGGGGAAAATTGGACATTTTCAGGTTGGTGGAAAACAATTGCTACTACGTTATCATGGCGAAGTTGACTCCCCGTTTACAACTGATGGCTGGTTTCAAACAGGCGATCTGGGGTTCATAGTTGATGGCGCACTTTATTTGACTGGTCGCGCCAAAGATGTGCTCAACATCAATGGTCAAAAATATTTCCCACAAGATATTGAGAATGCTGCACGGTCGACTCCAGGAGTAGATCCTGCTTGTCTTGTGGCTTTACCTCACAAAGGCGCTGGAACTGCTAGCGAGTCTCTCGTCATTCTTTTTGCACCCAAGCTCCCTGCTTCAGAGGCAGACGATCTGGTCATTAAAACACTAAGCGAAGGAATTCGGGCAGCAGTACGTGACAAAATTAATCTTCCTGTTCAACATTGCCTGCCCTTCGCTTCTGAAGACATACCTCGTACAAGCATTGGTAAGATCAACCGTACAACAATGACCTCCATGCTATTAGCTGGAGAACTTGATCCTATAATCCGGCGCATGTCTCGTCTCGAAGGCCTGAGCCCAACGATTAGCGTTGGTCTTCATCGCGTGGTTTCCTGTTCAGTTGCAAACTCACTCCCAAGACTGGAAACTATTCTACGCATCCAACTCAATTCTGATGGCCGCGTAAAAGTCATAAGCAATCCTCGTTTAGGCATTCCGCCAAATCCTATCAGCGGTCTAATCAACCGCTATAGCGCCACTTCGCAAACTCCTTATTCGCTAATTTTATCTATTGCTAAAATAATACTCGAGCTTGCGCCAACGGAAATACCAGACCGGATCCAATTCATGATCCAGGATTTTTCTGAAGAAGCTGCAGCTCCGCTTATTGGCCTCATCCGCTCCCTCAGACTCACGCAACAACAAAATTGGCAAGTAATCACCTGCTCTTCGAAAGAAGACTGCAATCTGGATATGCTTCCGCAATCCTCATTTGCACGCTTGCTGAACAAGACGAGCGAGACAGACAAACTCCAGAGACTTGTTGATTTACCGCCCCAATCCGCCCACCAGGACGGTTTCTGGATCATCTTTGGCGGCCTTGGCGGCATCGGGCGTAACATAGCCAAGAAACTTGACATGGGAGGCTTGAGCATCATCTGCATCGGCCGCACGCCGGAGGCAGATCTAACCCAACAGCAGCGAGAATACCTCCAAGGCCTCTCTCATGGAGCTTATTATGAAGGAGACCTATGCGAGATAGAAACTCTGCCCGTTGTCGTCACGTTCGGTAAAAGTTTATTTTCTAAATCACTCGCCGGAATTATTCTGGCTGCTGGATCCGGATACCCGATCCATCTCGATAAAGAAACAGAAGAAACTTACGATTCAATTTCAGCGCCACTGCTTGCTGGGATTGACGCAGCGCTTAAAATAACGACTGATCATCCTGGCGCCTCAGTAACAATTGTCGGATCGGTAGTCGGCTTTCTCGGTGGCAGGGTACACGGATATGCCGCAGCTCATGCCGCCTTATTTGCCGCCGCAAGAAAGGCAATACAGGAAGGTTATCCGCTTTCCTACATTGGTTTTAGCGCTTGGGCAGAGACAGGCCTAAGCCTCGGGACAACTAGCGAAGCCTTGCTTGCAAGAGACGGGCTTCAATTCATCTGCGCTGAAACTGGAGCCCTGCTCGTTGACGCCGTAAGAAGGCGTCCAGGGATGTTATGTTTCGCAGGAATTGATGACATGCATCCTGCCATAGCGCCATTAGTAAATGAAAAAAGCCAACCACTTGTTCGTGTGGCGGCAGCGATGAAGACACTGAACTATCCCGGCGCAATTGAGGCAATCGATGCTTTGGGACGCAGAGTGCTCATTGCAGCTCGTACCATGATTGCGTCGGATCAGCAACTCAATCCCGATGTTTTATGGGAGCGAAGCTTAGCTCTCCACCCATCCGACCTGCAGCCAGAGGGCCCCATCGAAAGAGTGGTTGCTTATCAATTTAGAATTATACTTGGACTTGAAAAAATTTCCCGAGACGATGACTTCTTCGGGCGTGGCGGAACATCTATTACTGCCGCGCGCCTTGCTAATACACTGTCCCGTCTCTTTTTTATCGACGTAAGCATAAGCTTTATCTTCCAAAACCCGACGCCTCGTAAACTCGCCACCGATTTAGTCGCGCGTGAAATCGAACCGGGCATTACTGAAGCTGTGGCAGAACAGATCGAATTAATATTGAGCGAAACACCAACCGAGATAAATAAATCGTGACCAAGCCCAACCTTCCCGAAAACATGGAAGAGCGTCTTCTAAGCGCCTTACGTCAACGTGGTTTCAACGCAGCATCCACGATTGGCATCGCTCAGAAAAACGAACTAGGACCCTACCTCGCCCTACCAGCTGCACGCAGATTCTGGCTCGAAGAAGAGTTGGACCACACCCTGGGCATAAATATCCTATCCTGCCTGATCCAACTCCCTCATTCAGCTACCATCGATGAAGTAAATGCCGGTCTTTCCGACCTTACACAAAGTCTCGAGACTCTTCGGACTATATTTTACTGGCAAGACGATAACGTTGTCGCAGAGCCTCTTCTATCAATACAACCAACGGTAGTAATCACTCAGCACGAAGAAAATATCCGCGACCACGCGATCAAAAATCTTCAATCGCTGCAGATCTGTGCGCCGAAACCACCCTGGCGCGTAATCGCACAAGTTGAAGATGGCTATATAAAAACGATTATGTTCCAAACGCACCATGCCCTCATGGACTGGTCAGCGATCAATATATTTATCTCGCATTTATGGGACCGCCTTTGCAATAGTAACAACAGTAATCATCATGCAGCACTGTCGCCATCGAACGCGAACCCAAGTGATGCAGGGCGTTGGTGGACTAAACGCCAATCTGACTCAGACCAAGATGCCAACTATTGGCGAAAGCGGCTCCAACGCCTTCCTCAACCACCCAGGCTCATAGCACAGTCGAAGGCTCAAAAGAGCACTGGAGTGACTACCCGCTCCGTCCTCATTCCCGCTGATCTCCGAGAATGCATCATCGCATTTGCCGCCAAAAGACAAACCACCCCCTTCACTCTTCTCCTCGGGCTTTACGGATTGACCCTGCAGCGCTTCACAGGAGCGGACTGCTTGACTATTGGCACCACACTCTCACATCGAGAAATACCCGGAGCAGAACGCATCGTTGGATGTTTAGCTGACTTGGCCCCGCTGCGTCTCGATTTGCAGAATGATCCCAGTTTAACGATATTTTTGGATCGAAATAGAACGGCGCTCATTCAGGATCTTGGACACGCACAAATTGGCTATGAGCGATTAAAGTCAGCAGTAAGTCAGGACGTCGCTGCGCCAGAAAGCCCTCTATTCAACCATCTCTTCGGGATGATCTCAACAGATAGAGAATTAGCAACTGACATCATAACCCCTCTTCCTGCACTGACACCAAGAGCAGAAATCGCTCTCGATATTCTTGATGAAGGACATCAATGGGTTGCCCTATTCGAATTTAATCTCGACTACGTGCAACCAGCAGTAGCTGACGCTTTTTCGGATGGATTTTTATCTCTCGCTACAGCAGCCCTCACTTCACCCGAAATAAAAAATTCGAGCTTATCTCTGATGAAATTTTCCTCAGAGGAGATAGGGCAAAATCGATGGCAAAAACCCGTTAAAACTCTCCAGTCGAATAATCTGGCTGACTGGCTTCAAATGGCTCTAGAGGATCATCGAAATAATCCTCTATTACTTGCAAACGGGACCTGGTTTACCGGAGAGGATCTCCTTCAACGCGCTAACTTTCTCGCAAATCAAATCAGAGCCATGAGCGTTCAACCAGGTGCGCTCGTTGCTATATGCCTGGCTCGAGAAGCAGAATTGGTTCCGGCTTTAATCGCAACCATCCAAATAGGCTGTACTTTCTTACTTTTAGACCCTGATCATCCCAGGGACCGCAATAACCGTATTTTAGAAGATTGTAAGCCTGCACTCTTGATTATAGGAGCGGGAGGCAATCTCAGAGGCCCCAGCGTAACGAAGAAACTGGTTCCAGAAATAAATCTTACTGCGCAGTCGTTTAGCGAATGGACGAAACGTCCAGCTGGCACGCCAGCCTACCTAATATATACCTCAGGCTCCACAGGTCAGCCGAAAGGCGTTTTAGGGCGAGAGGAAGGCCTACTACTGAGACTGAGTTGGGGCATTGCTGCTTTTCCTGCTTCGAATGCCGAACGGGCGTGTCTTAAGACCTCTCCTGCTTTTGTGGATTTTCTTACAGAACTGTTTCAACCCTTACTGGCAGGAATACCCCTAGTTATTGCAGACAAGGAAACTGCCTCTACGCCCAATTTACTTGTTGAATTAATTTCAGTCGAAAAAATTACGCGAATTACACTCGTGCCAACTTTGCTGCGCGCACTCCTAGAGGCCGAAAAAGAAAATGGGTTTTCTCTATCTAGCCTGCGTATCTGTGTCAGTAGCGGTGAACCCCTGTCATTTGAACTCGCCAAGCGTTTCTCGACGACATTGCCCAGGACTACTTTACTAAACCTCTACGGTTCATCAGAAGTATCCGGAGACGTTACTGCAGCTACCTTTTCTAGTTCAACTTGCCACATCAATATCGGACAACCCCTACCCGGAGCCGGCGTATGGCTTGTTGATGGTTTAGGAGAGCCGGTTCTACAGGGAGCTCTCGGCGAGATACTTGTTACCGGCCCATTTGTGGCGCACGGCTATTTGAATGGAGACGCTGATGGGCGCTTCAGCATAGCGACCAATCTGAAGACAGAAACGCTTCAATTCCGAACAGGCGATCTAGGCTATTGGATTGAAGATTCTGGCATTTACTTGCTTGGAAGACATGATCGTCAAATAAAAATCGAAGGCGTCAGAGTCGACTGCGCTGAAGTGGAACAGGCTATCCTAAGGCACCCAGATATCACTGAGGCTCACGTCATCCCTCTGACCAGAGCAATGGATGGAAGAGCGATCCAGCTCTGGGCTTATATCGTGGCCGCAATCCCAATCGACGCCATATCGCTGCGAACTTGGCTTAAGGATAAATTGCCCCGAACCGCACTGCCTGCAGGTTTGACTCAGATCCCATCTCTTCCTGTTGGGCCAACAGGAAAGCTCGATAGGTTAGCACTGCCGCCTCCAAATTATGAGGATACAAATTCAAGCAGCAAATTAGACTCCCCAATCCTTCCGCAGCATCGCTGGATCGCTGATCTCTGGCAATCCGTTCTGCGATGTCCTGTCGATCGGAGCGATGTAGATTTTTTTCGTTTGGGTGGCGCATCTCTTGACGCGATCCGCCTGACACATCGACTAGCTACACAAACAAAACGCCACATCCCCGTGTCCCTTCTATTCGAACACCCCGTACTTTCAACTTTTGCACAGGCACTCAACGACTTCTCCTACTCTGATAGGTGCGTGCACCCCATACAAATGGCTGAAGGAACCGATTTGTATGCGCCCGCCACACCAAACCAGACGTGGTTGTGGAATGCCTTTAAGTCCGACCCCACCTCGCCAGCCTTCAATTTGCAGCTGGGTTATTTGCTCGAGGGAGAGATTGATCCATCAAAGATCGATCGCGCTTTGATCATACTCATGCAACGACATGTTAGTCTTCGAATTGTATTGGCTGAATGGAACACGCAGCTTCGACAATCAGTAAAACTTACGCCCTCAACTCTACTTGCCGTCGAAGATCTAGCTAACTCGACCATAGCTGTCGAAGATCGAATGGCAGAACTCGGAAAGATCCCCTTCAATCTTTCTCATGACCTGCCTATCCGCGCCACTCTATTGATCGAGTCTCCACAACGCGCGACGCTTTGCTTAGTATTGCACCATGTCGCTGCCGACGGCTGGTCTGGACAGATCTTAATGCGAGATTTGAGCCATATTCTTGAAAATGACGGAATGCCTCCAGAAGATACGGCAGGTCTATCGCCCTTGGCTTACGCAAACACATTCGCCAGCCGCACTCATCAACTTCAATCTATGATTCCAGCTTATCTCAAAACATTAGAAAACGCGCAGGCACCTCGGCCGGCAGCAATGCGCCATGTAGATCGAACCCAGACCATAGCCACCATTAACGTTCAGATTTCACCCGCCTTATCCGCGGCATTGAGCTGGACGGCGCGTCAGAAAGGGGCGACTCTCTATCAATTTGTTGTAACGATCTGGTGCGTCTTGCTAACTCGTCTAACAGGCGCGGAGCGGCCACTGGTCAACATTGTGCAATCCGGACGCGAGAACCCAGAAATAGCTGAAGCAGTAGGGTTCCTGGCCAGCACGACCCTTATAGCTCCAGACTTTTCACATGACCCAACACTTGCCAAAGCCCTTGAAGCTACCCGCACTTCTCTTAAGCAAGCGCTAGCCTTCCAAGATATCCCGCTTTCTTGGGTTCAATTCGCTGGTTCCATGCTTGATGGATCTGTTGGTTCCGGCCTTGCTTGCTTTGTATTAGAACAGTCCCCAACTACTTGGAAACTTGAGGTGCCAAACTGCACGTCGTCACTAATTTTGCCGCCAACCTCCCCAGCAGCTCGTGCCGATCTGGCCCTAATTCTCAATCATGAAGAGAACCAAACGCGATGGACGCTGGAATATGCACCTTCCAGAATTCCCAAAGCTTTTGCGTACCAAATCGTCAATGGACTCTCCCAACTCGCCAGCGCAATGGCTGAGACAGTTGATCTACCCATCTCACACCTAAAGCTTAACTCGATTACGACGCCAATCTCCTTTCTTTCCTGCCCACCAATCCATCCGCGAGAAATCCGACTTGAACAAATGTTGTTTAAACAAAAATCGCTACAACCTAAAACTGAAGCCATTATTTATTTAGATAAAATCTGGACATTCTCTCAACTCAATACTCGCGTCAAAGAACTGAGCCGCATTCTAAACCAAAAAGAAGTTACAACAGGCAGTCGCATAGTCGTTTCACTGCCGCCATCTGCAGATCAAGTAGCATTGTTGCTTGCAATTTGGACGACCGGAGCAACAGCGATCTTACTAGATCCCGTCTGGCCAGAGGCCCGTCGTGTTCAGGCCTTAGACATTGCTAAGGCGACCCATGTCATCACTGATCTACTTGAGTTCGAAAAGGCAAGCTGCACAGGCTCTGTTCCTATTTCCGAGGAACCGCCATCCCCAATAGCAGCTGTGATTTTCACCTCTGGTACATCAGGCAGACCAAAGGCAATTGAGATTGAACATGCGGCCTTGTGTCGTCTCGGAGTGGCGCTTTGCGATCTCTATAATTTGACGCCACAAGATAGAATTTTACAAACCGTCTCTCCAGCATTTGATGTGGCGCTCTCAGATCTCGCCATGGCTCTTGTCGCTGGGGCAACGCTGATTGTTATGCCACGCACAGCAGTGATGCCTGGCCGCAGTATAACAGATACAATTTCACACCATGAGGCAACTGTAATGCAGGTCACAGCCGCATTACTTCAAGCGACAGAACCCATCCCATTACCGTCACTCCGCCTCATCGCTGTTGGTGGCGAGGCGCTAGGGCAACATGCCAGACAGGTCTGGTCAGCCGGACGGCGCTTATTAACAATTTACGGACCAACCGAAGCAACAGTAAGCGTTAGCGCCGCCGACTTAACTGAAGACAGTCCGCAAGGGCTCATCGGTTGGCCCATCGCAGGCGCACAACTCGCGATCGTTGACACAAATCTTATCCCCCTACCGCCAGGTTACCCTGGGGAATTGCTGATTGGCGGCTTGAATGTTTCTCCCGGATATACCGATCCCCTCGCTGCAGCATCCAAGCTTTTCCTTGACGACTTACCCCCTCACCCCGCACTACCTAACCAGCTTCGATGGTATCGAACTGGAGACCGTGCAGTGCTGCTAGAGCAGAAAGGTATCATCTTCCTTGGACGCATCGACCGACAATTGAAGGTGCGCGGCAATAGAGTTGAGCCGATAGAAATCGAAGCCTTACTTGAACGGACGCCAGGGATAATGCAGGCTCACGTTGATCTTATTATGCTAGAAAACGAAGAAACCCCTGTGCTCTGCGCTTGGATAAGGACATCGCCAGATAGTTCCAAAACAGTGGGAGATGATGCAAGAGCTCGCTTAAAACTTCTTGTTCCTGACGCATTCGTACCATCTCGAATTGTTGAAGTAACTTCATTTCCACTCAACAGCAATGGCAAAATAGACCGTTCGGCGCTGCCTCAACCCAAACAATCCGCACGTCAAAACCATTGCCCAGTATCCTCATCGACAGATCTGCAAGCCGCTGTTTGCAGCGCGTGGCGTGATCTACTGCAAACGGATGCTGAGCTTGATGATGTGACTTTCTTTGACGCAGGCGGCCATTCATTGCTCATTGTTAGATTGCAACAAGTGCTAGAGCGTCGCTTTGACATCCAACTCCCAATTGCAGAATTCTTTGCGGCTCCCACAATCTCTGCGATGACAGAGATGCTGCGACGACGACTTGAGTTACGAGACAGCCTACCCTTAACCAAAAGCGCCTCAGAAGAGGAGTTTCTCCTTTGATGATCGGCGAACTTGTTAAAAATCTTGCAGAAAAAGGGATAAGTCTCAGCATCTCGGGGGATCAGCTGCGAGTGCGCGGACCAAGCGGATCCATCGACGAGCAACTAAAATCCGAATTAAGCTCGCGTAAGCAGGAACTCATATCTTACCTTAGTCAAATTCGAGCGCTGCCAAATGAAACTACAAAGACGCCCCTTACCGCATCCCAACGCCGACTTTGGTTTCTTGATAAGCTTTCTCTCCTAGGTCATGAATATACGCTAATAGCCGCATGGCGCCTTTGCAATCAAGGCAGCCTAGTTGACTACGCACAACAACTCGATGAGGCTCTCGCAGGCCTTGTGAGAAGACACCAAATTCTGAGTTATACCGTCAGCGACTTAGCTGGCGAACCGCATCTGACGCCTCTTCCAAATGGATTCCCTGGGCTCCAAAGGGTCGAAGCGCCGGCTACCGCTGACGAAAGCGCCTTGCTCACAGCGGAAATGGCGCTGCCCTTTACCCTAATAGGCGGCCCTCTTTTTCGAGCCCGGCTGATCACCGGCAACGGAATATCACCGATTTTTGTATTAGCAACGCATCACATTATCTCTGACCACGCGTCGATGGCGCTTGTTATCCGCGACCTCTCCGCCTATCTATCTAAGTCGGCAGATGCTCTTCCGCCTGCTCCATCACTTATTGAGAGCTCCCTACCCAGCTCTCGTTCCCAGATGGATGTAGAGGAAGACCTGGCTTACTGGAAAACGCATTTAGAAGAAGCACCTGCAGATATTGCACTGCCCTTCGACCGACCCCGCCCTACAAGACGTTCAAACGTTGGCGCCGCTCTTCGCTTTTCAATTCCCGCCAATGCGGAATTGAATTCATTTGCCAGCCAACGAGGCTTAACGCCGTTTATGGCCTATCTCGCCGTTTATGCCCGCTTACTCGCAAACATCTCCGGTCAATCCGATCTCGTGATTGGCTGTCCTGTAAGCTCCCGCGACCGCCCCAATCTTATCAATGCAGTGGGCTTTCTTGTTAACACTTTGGCTCTGCGCATAAATTTGACTGATCCGGACGATGAAAAACTCCTGCAGCAAATCCGCCGAACAACGATCTCGGCTCTGGAGCATCAATCTACACCCTTTGAAAGCATCGTTGCCGAATTACGACCGCAACGACACCTAGATCGCAACCCATTATTTCAGGCCATGTTCCTGCTGCAGACTCAAGGTCTTCCTCAACTCAGCTGGCCGCAAGCCATTCCAGCGGCCGTTGAGATACCGACCATGGCACCAGAAGTTGATCTCTTCCTGCTAATCTCACGAGATGGGCAGCCTGAGGCTCCATACACGGCCCTTCTTGAATATGACCCAACTCTTTTTGACCGCGAAACCATCAATCATTTTGCCGCGCTGTTCGTTGCCGCCTGTAAAGATTTGGTTACTGGAAAAAAAGAAGCAACTCCGCATCTTCCAATATCACGGACGATCGGGCCACAACGTCTCTTGCCAAAAGAGCACCTCGGCGAACGGCTCTTAAAGACGCTAACCTCTTCTGATGCTGATCGCATCCTGCTCGATCCAGACAAAGGAAATTGCGTTAGAGCCTCTTTCTTTCTCGATCATGCGCAAAGTCTCTTAGCTTTTGGACTCGAGGGTCCAGGTCTAGATCGTCTACCTATCCGTATAGCCCTAGAGGCCGGCCCACCTCTTGCCATAGCTGTGACGGCTTGCCTTATTGCGAAACGCCCGTTTTTAATCCTGCCACCAAGCTTAGAGGATACAAGTCGCCTTAAAGAGTGCGAACGTCTCGGAATAAAACAATCCATCCGCTTCGACACAAAAATACAACAACTTGTCCTTGATGGTGCGCCTGAGTTCAGCGCGCCTGCTCTAGAGCCTGGAGTGGCATATATTTGTTTAACCTCTGGCTCCACAGGGAAGCCTAAGGCTGTTCTCATTCCAGAATTGGCCTTACGCAACCATGCGCTTGGAGTAATCGAATTATTTCAACTGAGATCTCAAGACCGCGTCCTGGCCTTTGCCTCTCCGATCTTTGACGTCGCTTTAGAGGAGATCATTCCGACACTCTTGTCAGGCGCATGCTTGGTTTTTTCTTCCTCAGATAAAACAACCGATCCTGCACGTTTTAATGAAGCACTTGCTGAACGCGCGATCAGCGTTGTGAATCTTCCTGCACCTTTTTGGCACGCTTGGACAGACTGGATGCTAGCCGAAACGCTTGCGCCTCCAGCATCTCTGCGTTTAGCCATTACGGGCAGCGATCGAGTGAGGCCGAACGCTCTCTTAGACTGGAAGGCGCGCTTCCCTCACATACGCACACTAGTCGGCTATGGCCCCACAGAAGCAACCATCACAACAAGTTTTTTATCCGACACAGCCTCCTTGCCTGAAACCTTGGCGAACGCACCACTGGGGACGCCTTTACCCAATACAAACCTGACGGTTCGAAATAGTTACGGTGAAATCGTTCCACTAAACTACGTCGGTGAAATCGTCATTGAGGGAATGAGCGTTGGCTCTGGCTATTCAGGTTCAGAGATTGGCGGATTTGGACACATTGACGCCGATAATTTGCCGACCTTCTATACTGGCGACATTGGACGAATGCGGCTGGATGGGACAATAGAGTTCCTTGGCCGACGCGACGCACTGGTAAAAATACGTGGCGTCCGACTGCATCCATCAATAATCGAGGCAAACTTAGAGGCGCACCCGCATATCGATCAAGCCATCGTTCTGGCTGTAGGCTCCTCGCCTGAAAATCTCAGTCTTATTGCGTTTTATGAAGGCGCAGCAGCCCCCTCAGTCCTCCAAGAATGGTCTCGAAAGCGGCTAGGGCCTGCGGCAACGCCTTCACGTTTCATGTCCATCAAACATCTGCCACGTCTTAACTCTGGCAAGATTGATCGAAACGCTCTGGCGCGGCTTTCTTCTATGCCTACCCAAGAGCAAGCCCCTGATTTGCCGCGTGACGCTCGTGAGTTGAAAATAGCAGAAGCTTTCGCAACGATCCTCCAACTTACTATCTCAGACAGACAGGCAAACTTCTTCGATTTGGGCGGAGACAGTTTGGCAACTTTGCGTTTGGTTGCGGAGGCGGCCCGCAAAGGCCTTCGTATCTCAGCCGAGATAATATTCCAAAGCCAAACAGTTGCAGGGATCGCTGAAGCAGCAAGCCCTCTTCATGCTGAAGAGCTGGATACAACTGATTCAGCGTTACCACTAACGCCAATCCTGTCATTCTTCCACAGAACAACTGGACCAGCCTGGAGACACTTTAACCAGGCTGTGATGATTGCATTACCCGAAAATTTAGACTCGACTAAACTCCGCTTAGCCCTAACCAGACTCATTGGCCGACATGCAGGACTGCGGATAAAAGTTGATCCGACTTCCAATCCCCCAAAGCATTTTATTTCTGAAAGCTTTCCCGAACTCTATTGGCGTGAATTCGACCCTAAAATGATGGATCGCGCGGCGGAGATTAACACTACTCACGCATGTCTAGATCCTACTCGCGGAGAAAATGTCGCCGCGCTTCTTTTTACTGATGAGCGGCGTCTACTCCTAGTCGTTCATCATTTATCTATTGATGTACTCTCCTGGCCAACACTGCTTGAAGAGATGGTCCAACTCTATGAAAATCCCGAAGCAAGCTTGCCAGCTCCTGGAACAAGTTTTGTTTCTTGGGCCCGTAGACTCCAAGAGCTCCTGTATCAAGAAAATGCACTGCCCGAAGTTGGATTTTGGCTTACGCGGCTCGCTGGTTTCGTTAAACCATTACTTCCAGCGATGGATGCCGACCCAGGTTTAGAGGCAGAGGTAACAACTCTCCGCGCGCGACTAAACTCAAGCTCCACGCGAGATCTGATTTCTGGCGGTCCTGTCGCTTATGGTCTTTCGGTTGACGAGCTTCTTGTTCTTGCAATTATTGACGAAGCAAAGAGCCGCGATGCAGCACCATTGCGCATCGATCTGGAAAGAAATGGTCGTGCGTTAAACTTAGGCGGACTGGATATTAGCCGCACTGTTGGCTGGTTCACAGCTGTTCTACCCTTGCGTCTTCCTGTAGCTGAAACAATCATTGATCAAGCAAGGATGATCCGTAACGCAATTGATGAACAACCACTCAACGGCCTTGGCTATGGCCTTGCGCGAGAATTGGGACCCGCAGCGCCGATCTTGGCAACCCTGCCTACGGCAGATCTACTCTTAAATTACATCGGCGTTCATAAAAACTGGAATCGAGGCTTCTGGCAGCCCGTCGATACAGACACCGGAGCAGCGATCGCTCCGGGAGTACGACGCACACACTTATTAGAGTTGAATGCTGGAGTAATCGAAGGTGAATTGCGGCTTGAAGTTAGCTTCCCAAACAGAACAGGAGCCTCTGAGCTAGTTTCAGAATGGCTTAAGGCTGTCATAGCGAAGCTTGCTCACCTAGCAAAATCTGCACAGCAGAAAAATTTTGGAGAAGCCCTGCCTGAGAATTGTGTTGAGATACTTCCAGCAACTCCGACACAATCCGCAATCTTTCGACACAGTCGTCGCAACGCGGCGACCTACCATGATCAACTTATTTTTTCTTTGTCAGGCTGCGTCGATGTAAACCTTTTACGTTCAGCTTTTGATGAAATAGTTACAGCTCACGCCGCCCTTCGTTGCATCTTCATATCTGACGCCAATGAACGATTACATCAGGCCATACTATCAGAGCTCAAGCCCGAATGGCGGCAGATTGACCTCAGCAACCACCCGCTAACACAAGCAGAGGATGATCTTGCAAGTCTTCAGGCAGCAGACCGCGCGCAATATTTTGATCCTTCCACCGGCCCTCTGCAACGCTTCCTATTAGTCACAATGCCAGAAGGAAGCTGGCGTCTAATTTGGAGTTGCCACCATCTTATTACTGACGGCTGGTCGGTATCGATTATTATTGAAGAATGGCTTGAACGTTACACAGCACTAATTGAGCGTCGGCCAGCCAATCTTGCACAAGCTGCTGAGCTCGGGGATGTTGTTCGCGCCCAAATTGCTCGTGCAGGCGGCAATGAGTGGATCGTTCATCTGCTAAGAGACGACGAGTTTCCACATCTTAGCGACCATACTTCCGGTGACCCCGAAAAAAAACTGCCTACCCTGCTAACCCGTCAATTCTCTCCAGAAACGATGATCAAACTGAGCGCAATAGCTCGGGAGATTGGAACCAGCTGGGGTATGCTGATTCAGGCTGCTTGGGCACTTACACTTAATCGATTACTCGACAGTGAAACTGTGATGTTTGGACTGCCTCTCGCCGGACGTCCCCTGCACTTGGCGGGCGCCGAGAGAACTGTCGGCATGTTTGTGAATACGTTACCAGTTCGCGTCGACATCAACGAGGAAATGACCTCACGAGATCTTATCGTCACAATGCTCGACCAGGCGAGTGAGAGAGAGAGCTATCCTCACGCCGACCTTACCATAGCGCTCCAATCAACCAACAGGATGGATCCACGGGTACCATTCGACACACTGGTTTTGATCCAGAATTATCCGCGACCAAAACAGCTTACAGCGAAAGGAATGATGCTTCGTCTGGAAAAAGTGGATGAGGCTACAGAGTTCACAGCTACTTTAGTTGCAGAAAAGAGCGATGGCCTTCATCTGTCGCTGCTGCGTGACCCAAACCGTCTCTCTCATGCTTCGGCTACAGCATTACTCGACAGGCTTACAGACGCTGTACAATTCATTCTCGCCTCATCTGATAAATCACTAAGAGATTTCGCGCCAACCGTTTTAACTCAGCCTCCAACACGTCAACAGCCCCTTAACAGCTCATTCATCGGACAACTGGATCGTTGGTCACGTCTCGCGCCTCGAATGACAGCTGTTGTCGGTCCGGACCGAAGTCTCACTTATGGTGAGCTTCTGGACGAAAGCAACACTGTCGCTCTCAAACTTAAAGCCGCTGGCGTTCAACAAAACGATCGCGTCCTTCTTATCCTACCGCCTTCGGCCGACCATCTAGTTGCTTTCCTGGCGGTTATGCGCGCTGGCGCCACAGTGTTCACTCTCGATATCGCCTATCCAGAAGCTGCTAAATCATTTCAGGTAAAAGACTACCAACCAAAAGCCATTATTCTTGGTCGCGGTGTCACAGAACCAGCAATAAATAGCGCTCCTAATGCGATCTGCCTTGCAATGCCCTTGCCCGAGACGGAAGATTTAGAAACTGATTTGCCAATCCTTGCGCTCGATAGCGCCGCTTATCTTATCTACACATCGGGATCGACTGGCTTACCTAAGGGTGTCTTTTGTTCGCATAAAGGACTGGCATCCCTCGCCGAACGCCAACGTGAAATCTTTAAACTTAAACCAGGCGATCGGGTGCTACAGGCCGCCTCCCTGGCCTTCGACGCGAGCGTTTGGGAAATTGCGCTTGCCCTTGGCGCAGGCGCAACCCTTTATATTCCCTCTGCTGGCATCACAAAGGCAGGCGACGAACTGGCCAGCTATCTTTCAGAACAAGCCATCACAACTGCGACTCTCCCGCCACCCGTTGTGGCAACACTCTCAAAAGTTGAACTTCGGAGCTTGCATACCTTAATTGTCGCGGGCGAGGTCTGCCCGCCTGATCTAGCGCTTCGCTGGGGACGAAATAGACGTTTTTTCAATGCTTACGGCCCAAGTGAGGCCACAATCTGCGCAACCGTGTTTGAGGGAATAGGTGATGGGAGAGAAGTCCCCATAGGTCGAGCCATTGGCGGCGTGGAGATCCATATCACTGATCGCGCTCTAAGGACTTTGCCAGATGGATTTTCCGGCGAATTAGTTATTGGAGGGGTTGGGATAGGTCTTGGTTACTGGAACCGACCCGAACTATCAGTTGAGCGATTTCCAATCGATATTTTCGGAGCTAGCCCAGGAAGCAGATTCTATCGAACCGGTGACCGTGCACGACGGGATCCTGATGGCACGTTACACTTTCTTGGTCGGCTAGACCGCCAGATTAAGCTACGTGGCTTCAGGATTGAGCCAGGTGAGATCGAGGCGCACATCAACAGAGTCGAAGGTGTTGAGCGGACGCTTGTTAACATAAAAACAATGAGCAATGGTCAAAGCTTCTTAATCGCCTGGCTGATCACCTCAAAAAATATTGACCTCACGTCACTCAAAGAACAGCTGCGACATGAATTGCCTGTCCAACTGGTACCTCACCACCTCATAAATATTGATACAGTTCCTCTAACACCCAACGGCAAGATCGACTGGGCACGATTACCTCTTACCTCCATTGAAAGTCTTTCTTCTGTATATGAGGCGCAACTCGCAACAGAGACAAATACAAGTCACCCTGCAGACAAGGCGTTAAGGCTTGTCCATGAAATATGGCGGCGCACACTGCCCTTTAGTGATGGTGGGCCAGACGTTAGTTTTTTTGACGTCGGCGGAGACTCGCTTCAACTCGTAAAACTATTAGGACTCATCGCAGAGGCTACTGGTGTCAATCTTACCTCTGGACAAGTCATTGCTAATCCGACTCAACGCGCTATCGCAGCGAGACTGGCTCAAGTTTGGCCTACTTCCTCAACAGCAGTTTTGGCTGAGGAACCCCTGGCAATTCTTCCACAACTCTCAGCGCCAAGAAAAAAAGAAGACATTGGCGAAAAAGTGCATGAGACGGGAGCGCCTATCGCCATCATTGGCATGGCTGGACGTTTTCCTGGTGCAAATAATATCGATGCATATCGTCGGTTATTAATGGATGGGCGCGAAGGCCTGATCCACCTCTCCCGTGAACAGATGCTAAATGCAGGAGCAGATCCTGAGCAAATTCATCATCCTAACTGGGTGCCCGTAGCTGGCGTTCTTGAAGATGCAGAATCCTTTGACGCCGAATTATTCGGAATGAGCCGTCGCGAGGCGACACTTTTGGATCCACAACACCGAGTTTTTTTAGAGTGCTCTTGGGAGGCACTTGAGTCTGCAGGCTATCCTGGACGCGGCGCAGGTAATGACTGTGGGGTATTTGCTGGCTGCGGTATGAACAGATGGGTGAAGGACGTACTAGTCCCAGCAGGAGAAACCACTGAAGGCTCTGCCGCATTTCACCTCGCCACTGCCAATGAAAAAGATTTCCTCGCAACACAAACTGCTTATCGACTTAATCTCACCGGTCCAGCGATAACAATTCAAACTGCCTGCTCGACCTCTCTTGTAGCCATCGCAAATGCGGTTTCTGCACTGCGGGCTAATCAATGCACAATGGCGCTGGCGGGGGGCGTGGCTATACCGCTTCCACAAGGTCGCGGCTATCTATACGAGCAGGACATGATCCTGTCACCAGATGGTCATTGTCGACCCTTTTCGGCTCAGGCCTCCGGAACAGTTCCAGGAGCGGGCGCTGGGGTCGTATTGCTCAAGGCGCTGGACCGCGCATTAGCAGACGGCGACGTCATCCACGCTGTCATACGCGGGATTGGCCTCAGTAACGACGGAGCAGCCAAAATGGCTTTTTCCGCCCCTGGCGTTGAGGGGCAGGCTGCCGCAGTTCAAAGAGCGCTTATCGACGCCGGTCTTAGCAAAGACAACATAGACTACATCGAAGCACACGGCACTGGCACTATCTTGGGCGATCCCGTTGAAGTTCTGGCCCTTGCCCGTGTCTTTGGCGGTCGCGTTGCCCCGCTACTCCTTGGCTCAGTAAAAAGTATGATCGGCCATTGCGACGCAGCAGCAGGCATTGCAGGACTCATTAAGACAATCCTGGCTTTCAATGAAAATAAATTGCCCGCAACACTTCACCTCGATCGTCTTAATCCGCAAATTGATTTCGCATCCGGACCATTTGAGGTTGTGACCAAAGCAAAGGACTGGCCTGAGGTGCAACGGCCTCGCCGAGCAGGCGTAAGTTCCTTCGGCATCGGCGGCACAAATGCTCATGTCATCCTTGAAGAGGCGCCAAAAAACGCCTGTCCGATCGTGAACCCAGATGATGGGCCCATACCAATCTTTCTCACAGGGCAATCGCCGAGTTCTCTCGAACGTCAATTGGAGATTGTTACAACAGCTCTCACCCAGGCGCCCATCACAGAACATGCCCGTATTGCCGCCACACTCCAAGGTCGCGTGAGCCAACTTCCTTATCGCCGAAGTCTAATTACCAGTAAAAAATATCCCTCTGGGCTAAAGCCAACAAGTGCAGCGCCACGCAGAATACTCAGTCGACAGAAACTATGTTTGCTGCTGCCAGGACAGGGAAGCCAAAGCCCTAGGATGGCTGAAAGCTTATATCGTTCAGAGCCTGTTTTTCGCGAGCATTTGGATCGCTTTGACGTTTTACTAAAACCCTACCTTCATCGCTCGCTTATCGATCTGCTTTACGATAAAAAATGTCTGTCTGCTGAGTCAATGAGAGATACTGAAATAGCACAACCTCTTGTGTTGGCCATATCTCTAGCCGCTGCAAGAATGTGGCAATCGCGCGGACTAAATTGGGATGCGCTCCTGGGTCATTCAGTCGGGGAAATAAGCGCGGCTCATCTTGCGGGGATTATGGACGAGGCCACAACGATGCGCCTAATCGCAACCCGCGGCCAGATTATCGCCAGGCAGCCCGAAGGCGCCATGATTGCAGTTGCTCTATCACCTGAAAATTGCGCCCCGTTCTTGATGGACGGCATCTCTCTTGCCGCCGTTAACGGTCCGGAACAATGCGTCCTTTCTGGTCCCTGCGAAGAAATTGCCGCTGTGGAACAACGCTTCGCTGAGATGCGCCGACCCAGCCGCCGCCTCTCAACGAGCCATGCTTTCCACTCACTAATGATGCGCCAGGCTGCTCACGAACTGGAAGCGCAAATTCAGGACTTGTCATTTTCACCACCGCAGACACCCATAATTTCGAGCGTCACAGGCGAGATGATGACAAAATCTGAAGCAACCAACCCTGCCTTCTGGGCAAGACAACTGACATCCACAGTTCAATTTGATCGGGCGCTTAATCAGCTAAAACAGTCGGGCATCACTTTAGGACTTGATGTCGGTCCTGGAAACATCTTGGCTGATCTCGGGCGCGCTAGCAATTTAGATGTTGTCGCAGCAATGAGCAGCGTCAACAACTCTGCCGATGAACGAATGCAAGACGTTTTCGCATTGGCCAGTCTCTGGGAACGAGGCGCTCTGATGGAAGCGCCGAAGGTTGGCCAACGGCCTCCTGTATATCTTCCAACTTATCCCTTTGAACGGGATCGCTTAGAGCCAACTACTAAACGCGCGCACTCAAGCGCAATGCACCCAACAGTAAATTATTTTGCTCCGGTAATGGAAGCGTTGTCGCCACCGCTCACCACCGCATCCTTAGGATCAACCCTTGTCGCCTGCAATGATTTAATGCTGGTCGATACCTTAACCGCAGCGCTTCAAAAGCTTCAAAGTAAAAATACGTCGCAAGTCTTGTCTCTTACCTTGCCAAGCCAAGAAAACGATCTCCTTTCATCATTCCGGATGTGCTGGAAGGAGGCTTTGGAAAACGCAAATGAACCTTTTGACACTATAGCGCTAATCGAAACTGAGCTGGAACTGAGCTCGTCGGACTTGAAGCATGTTCTCATACCAAGCCTTCGTGTTTTGGCTTTAGTTCAGGCTCTTGAAGAGAAATATCCCGGTCGTCCTAGTCGACTTTTATACCTGCTTGGCTCTGGACAACGCAGACACACATCTCAACCGCCAGAATTCGCTGCCGCAATAGCAGCCGCACAAATCGCCAAAGTAGAAAATCCACATCTTGATCTTCGTATCATTGAGATTGGACCTGGCAGTACGATCGATCAAGCTTTCCGCTTTGGTCTCAACCCATCAAGCGAAGAAAAACCAATCAGCTTACGCTTCAATAACGGCTTCAGAGAAACTGTCCAGTTGGTAGAACCCTTCAACCCAGACGCCTGGCCTGGGATGACATCGGGCTGCCTCCTGGTAACTGGCGGTTTCGGTCATGCTGGCCCAGCCTTGGCCCTTGCGATCGCCAAGCTTAGCGATATCACGGTCGTTCTCCTCGGAAGGTCGGTAAGAGAAGAAATTGATGATTCTTTTACTCTCTGTGACATTGATGTGCGCCGTTATGCGCTAGACATCACTGACGTTGATGCTTTGCAACGGGTCGTTCAAGAACTTGAAGCTGAAGGTAAGCCGGTAAAAGGCGTAATCCACGCCGCTGGAGTAATAGATTGGGCAGGTGTGATTCATCGCCGCACAAACATAGATCTGGAAGAAGTCTGGGCTGGTAAAGTCGGAGGCCTTCTCGCACTTGAGACAGTCTTAGAAAAAAAAGACCTAGACCTATTCATAATTTGCTCCACACTTGGATCCTTCTTACCCTACGCAAAATTCGGCCAAGTCGGCTACGCTTCAGCCAACGCCTATCTTGATGCTGCCGGCTCCGACCTATCTCGCAAACATGGCTGGCCCGTGCGCGTGATTAATTGGGATGACTTTACAGAAGGCGGAATGACAGTCGCTGCTGCAAGGCGGCGCGGCCTGACATGCCCAGCCCCACAAGACGGATTAAGCAATGCGCAAGCCGAGACCGCCGTCATCCGTGTAATCTCTTCGCCCTATCCTCGGCTAGCTGTTACAATACATGACTTACATAAGATGATTGGCGTTAATTCTGTTTCGAACAAATCCTGTTTGAATAAAGACGCAGATCCTATTTTGAGCCTAGAAAAAAATCCTATCTCTACATTGCCGGAAGCTATATTTGCGTCCTCTGGACTTCAAAGCTTTCTGATCAACGCATTCCGTCAAGTGTTAGGCAATGAGAATATTGACAGCGAAACGGACTTTTTCAGTGCCGGCGGTCATTCCTTGCTTGCAATGCAACTTCTTGGTCAAATTCGTGAAGATAAAAAAATCAATATTGGCCTAGCTGATCTTTTTGATGCGCCAACTCCATCACAACTCGCAAAACGACTTGATGAAAGGTTAAATAAACCAGCGAGAGACAAAGATTATGACTGATGCTTTTCTACTACGCTCCGACGTCGTAGTGGAGCCTTTAATCGCTCGCTGGCATGCATCAAGCCATCTGATCTCTCCCGCCACATCTGCACTATGTGTTAAATATCGCAATCTCACAACAATGCGCTCCTATGTAAAAGATCCCGACCTACATAAAGCTGCATGTGCAGATCCGGACTTACTAGGCGGACCTTTTCTTGATCTCAACGGCGACAAAATAGCAGAAATTAGTGAACTTATTACTTGGACAGAAACACATCAGTCCTCAGCTCTCGTCCTGGCAGAGGCTATAACAGAAACATGGAAAATACTCGAAGAGCATGACAATGACCGTGGCTTTACTAACGTTTATGATATATTACCACCTGCACTAAAAGGCATGGTTGAATTAGTTTACACACCAAATGGGTCAGTAGACCTGCGCATGATAGAACCTCTACTCTACCGGAGCGAAGCCTATGATGTCAGCCTGCAAGGTGCGTTGATCCACAAAACTGCAGAGTCTGATCGCAGCTTCGTCATGTCTACGCCACGTCTTGACACTTCAGAAAGTTACTACCTTGACCGCCCTTTCACCGATCCGGCTTTTGAATTGCTCGGTCGAATGCGAATGTTTCCACAATCTCTAGAAGTCGTTCGTGAAACATTGAATCTGACCCAAAAGGATGCAGATGATTTCGTTAAGTTCCTGACACCAGCGCGCACATCGATTGCTGCATCGGCGCCAAAGACCCGCTGGCGATATCTTGGTCATGCATGCATCCTAATTGAGACAGCAGGCGGCCAATCAATCCTAGTCGATCCGGTAATCGCTTATGAGGGACAACAAGAGAAAACGCCCAGATATTCTATGGCTGACCTCCCTTCTAAAATTGATTACGTACTGATTACACATAACCATCCCGATCATGTGCTCGTTGAAACTCTCTTGGCCATACGATGGCGCGTAAGGACAGTTTTAGTACCTGCAAGCGGTGGGAGCTTAGTAGATCCCTCATTACGCCTGGCAATCCAAGCGCTTGGTTTTTCCGACGTGCGCAGCCTTGAGTGGCTAGACGCTATCGTCGATGGAGATTTTATCATCCGCAGTCTACCATTTCTTGGCGAGCACGCAGATCTTGATATACGCGCCAAAACCGCTTGGTCTGTAATCGTCGAGGGCTCTCAACTCCTCTTTGCTGCAGACAGTAATAACCTCAGTCCAGATCTATATAAAAAACTTTCCTACGAGCTGGGGCCAGTCCGAACACTCTTCTTGGGGATGGAGTGCCATGGCGCGCCTATGAGTTGGTTTTACGGACCAATGCTTGCCAAGACAGTGTCACGGGAAATGGACCAGTCGCGACGATTAGATGGCTCAAATGCAATGCGCGCACTCGCACTCATTCGCTCCCTCGACGTTGCTGAAGTTAAAATTTATGCTCTTGGCATGGAACCTTGGTTAAAATTCATATCGAGCCTAGCGCATCAACAGGATAGTCCAGCAATAGTTGAGTCTAGCAAGCTCATAATCGAATGCCGAGCGTTAGGCATTGTGGCGGAAAGACTCTTTGGTCGGGCGGAATGTTTTCTGTCAGAAGAAGAAGTCATCAACTTTTAAGATGTAAACCAGATATTATAATTTAACACTTTTTCTTATTGAATGCCATGCCTCAAGCAGTCACACGTGAAGTATTATTAGTAATCTAATTCTATCAAAATCATTATCCATTGCATAAGAATGCTGTAAAATTGTTTGTTTCGAACTTTTCTTGCACACTTATGCTAGATCCTTAAGGATCTCTTGGAAATCCACCCTAGTTTCTCGACGCTGAATACCAAATTGTTGGCTAAACTTACGCACTCGACATCGTCTTTCGTCTAAGTGTCAATGGCGGAGACAAATTGTGCCAGATGGCGGTTTAAAAGTGTACCAGTCTGGTTAAGATTAAAGGGCCGAGAAGCCCTGTTATAAAAGGCGGAGAGAAAGTGTACCACTGAACCGGTTTAATTTAGCGTCTAAAGGCGGCGCAAAAGTGTACCGGTCCTGCTAGGCCCAGTCGATGTTATTTAACGGCATTGAGGGGCTGGAAGGATGTTTACAGTGG
>SXGR01068337.1_pt1 | contig 24878 bp, 20 predicted proteins | sample 3174711 | NCBI WGS metagenome assembly SXGR01 (sample SAMN11356860, study PRJNA531348) | freshwater metagenome | isolation source: freshwater sample F1-60 | place: China: Fuxian Lake, Yuxi | collected 2017-12-25
AGCGCCGACCATCTGGGGGACCGGCAGTCCGTATCGCGAGTTCTTGCACGTAGACGACTGCGCCGAAGCCTGTCTGGTCTTGATGGAACGGCATTCGGGGGAGGACATTGTCAACGTGGGGGCGGGGACAGATCTTCCGATCGTAGAATTGGCAGCCCTGGTCGCAGAGGTGGTGGGCTACACAGGAGAGATTCGCTGGGACAGAACTAAACCGGACGGTACTCCCAGAAAGCTCCTTGACTGCAGCCGGATGACGACCTTGGGCTGGACCCCAAGCATATCGCTTCAAGAGGGGATCGGCCGTACCTACCGATGGTACGTGGGCAGGAAAGATTTTGGGGCGACGGTGTAGTTTTTGAGGGTAGTAGAGTTTTTTGAGATGTTGACCGAGTACTCTCGCCAGAGTTTGTTGCGCGAAGAGAAGCACCACCGACTGGTGCTGGGTGTTCGCTTGATTCAGTAAGCAGCAATTCTGGAGATTGAGGTCGCGGACGTTGCTCCAGTCCAGGAGTCTTCTTCAGGATATATCCTGCTTTTATGGCATCCGGTTTTGTTAGAAGGAGTCTGTTCTGTCTTTCCCTGCGGCTTTTCGGTTCTCCGTATTTTTAATAGCTACGTCTTCGTTCATGTTTGCTGAGTAAGGGAGCGACTTAATGAAAGTCCGCAGGATGAGCGTGGATGCTGGAACGGGTGGCGTTGTTAATATCGTTTGCGTTAGGGGGCTAAGGTGAATGCTGACTCAATAAGCAAGCGTGCAATCCCGAACGTTGCTGTAGTCGGGGCTGGCTACTGGGGCAAAAATCTCGTCAGGAACTTTTATGATCTTGGCGCACTCTGCATGGTGTGTGAGAGTGATTCCGAGCGTATTGATGCCTTGAGGCAACAGTACGTCTCTGTCCCGGTCGTGAGCGCATACTCAGATGTATTGCGGGATGACAAGGTGAAGGCCGTTGTTGTTGCGACCCCTGCTGAATCGCATGGTGATCTTGTCAGGGAAGCCCTTCTCGCAGGGAAAGATGTTTTTGTGGAAAAGCCGCTGTGTCTTTCTGTTCGGGTTGGAGAGGAGTTAGTTTCCCTGGCGCGTGACAAAGGCCGTATTTTGATGGTCGGACACTTGCTCTGGTATCATCCAGCAGTACTAAAGTTGAAAGAACTGATAGCGGGCGGCGAGCTTGGCCGCATTCAGTATCTGTATTCCAATCGTGTCAGTCTTGGGAAAATCAGGCGTGAAGAAAATATTTTGTGGTCGTTTGCTCCGCACGATATTTCCCTCATTCTTGGACTGTTAGGTGAGATGCCGACGGCTGTTCAGGCTCAAGGGGGGTAACTATCTCCATCAGCAGGTCCCCGATGTCACGGTGAGTCTCTTGTCGTTTCCCAGTGGTGTGAAAGCGCACACTTTTGTGTCGTGGCTCCACCCGTTTAAGGAGCAGAAGCTCATTGTCGTTGGAGATCGCAAGATGGCTGTCTTCGATGACATGGAGAAGGCGGAGAAGCTGCTGCTGTACCCGCTTTCGATTGATTGGAAGAATAACGTGCCAGTAGCGAACAAGTCCGAGGCGCAGGCGGTTCAGCTTGAGTCGGAGGAGCCGTTACGGGCTGAGTGCCTCCACTTTCTAGAGTCTATTGAGACCCGTGTGCGTCCGCGAACCGACGGCGAGGAGGGGGTTCGGGTCTTGACTGTTCTCCAGCAATGCCAGGAAGCGTTGGGAGTGAAGGGGGAACGAACCAAATCGGTTCCTGTCTCTCCCTATCAAAAATATTTCGCTCATGACTCGGCTTTTATTGATGACGGTGTAGAGATTGGGGAGGGGACGAGTATTTGGCACACATCGCACATTCTGAAAGGATCTCGAATCGGGAAGAACTGTAAGATTGGCCAGAATGTCGTGGTCGGTCCCAAGGTGACGGTCGGGAGTGGAGTAAAGATCCAGAATAATGTTTCCGTCTATGAGGGGGTGACTCTGGAAGATTATGTCTTTTGCGGCCCCTCTATGGTCTTTACCAATGTATTCAACCCGCGCAGTGAAATTCCGCGCATGAACGAACTGAGGCGGACATTGGTTAAGCGTGGGGCAACTTTGGGGGCCAATTCGACCATCCTTTGCGGTATCACGATTGGGCGATACGCCCTAATCGGGGCCGGATCGGTGGTCACGAAAGATGTGCCAGACTACGCGCTTGTGGTGGGGAACCCTGCTCGTGTTACCGGATGGATGTGCGAATGCGGGGTAAAGCTATCAATGAAGGGGCGCAAGGGGGCCTGTCCGAGCTGTGGCAAGCTCTACGCAAAATCGCCCGAGGGCTGTAGTATCCTCTCCTGATTTCATAGACACTTCCATAAGTGGGAGAATTATAAAGTTCGATGTCTGCATGTTCAAAACAGCAAGGCGTCAGTTTAGCGACGCATTCAGGTCCGAGGTTGTCCGGCTCACGCGGGAATCGGGTTGACCTGTGGCTCAGGTGGCGCGGGAAGTCGGCCTTCCTGGCAATGTGTTGTATTGTTGGAGGAACGAGCAGTGACAAGTCGAATCCTATGCCAGCATGCGCTAGGCAGTGCGGGGCGAGCAGGACGAGCTCGAACGGCTCAGGCGAGAAAGCGAGACGCTACGTCACGAGCGGGCTATTACGCGTGCGCGCACGGACTGAGAGTGCCAGGTCGGTGTTGGCCAGGACCATGCTCTCAGTCCTCCGGGTATCCAGGGAGTTGGTGAAAGGTTACTCGCGTACTCGTCGTATTGGATGATAGATTTTTTTAGCGGGAAGTTGTCGGCAAGTGGCAAGGTGAGGCTATCTCCGGTTTCGTATTTTTGTAATGGGTAAACCGAGAAAGGCGAATGGGGGAGATTAGTCAACGAGGAAGCTTTGTGCCCGGGTAAGTTCGAGGAGTAATGGCTGTTGTGAAGTGCGATTTTTTAGTGATTGGCGCGGGGATTATTGGCGTATCTATTGCTCGTGAGCTTCGTCGTCGGCACCGTGCGAAGGTCGTCGTCATCGAAAAGGAAACGTCTGTCGGTCAACATGCCAGCGGGAGAAACAGTGGCGTCCTCCATGCAGGGGTGTATTACAAGTCAGGCACGTTGAAGGCGCGGTTGTGTATCGAGGGCAATAGGCGGATGCGTGAGTATTGCCGGCTGAAGGGGATTCCTCTGAACGATAATGGGAAGGTCATCGTCGCGCGAACGGCTGCGGAGCTGCCGGCGTTGCATGAGTTGCATGCCCGTTCGCTTGCGAACGGTGTTCGTGTGGATCTGGTTGACGAGCAGGCACTCAAAGAGATCGAGCCCTGCGCGAAAACCGTCGGGCGGGCATTGTATGTAAAGGATACGGCAGTCGTGAATCCGCAGCGGGTGATGGCCGCGATCGTAGCTGATGCAATCCAAGAGGGAGTGGAGTTCCATTTGGGCTGTGCCTGGCATTCGCGTGCAGGATTCGATTGCGTGAAGACCTCGCAAGGACAGATCTCCTATGGACACCTCGTCAACTGCGCAGGGTTGTTCGCGGATCGGATTGCTCATGCCTTTGATGCAGGCTTGCATTATCGCATCCTGCCATTTCGTGGGCAATTTTACCGGCTCAGGCCGGAGTCAAAGGTGCAGGTGCGAGGGAATATTTATCCGGTGCCGGACCTCAGGAATCCGTTTTTAGGTGTGCACTTCACCCGTCGGCCGGAGGGAGAAGTGACGGTAGGCCCATCAGCGCTTCCATTGCTCGGCAGGGAACAGTACCGAGGCCTGGCCGGGGCCAATGCGTCAGATGGACTGACAATGATCAGGTATTTACTGAGACTGTTCAGTAGAAACCAAGACCATTTTCGATCCATCGCCTGGAGGGAGCTAGTAAAGATTTCGCGCGCTGGATTTTATCGAGAAGCGGAGGGGTTGGCAGTGGGGTTTGAGCCTGGAGATCTGCTTGCAGGCAAAGAGCCTGGAATTCGTGCTCAGTTGGTCGACACAAGAAAAGCCGAGCTGCTCAGCGATTTTGTGATTGAGCCAGGGCTGCGGTCCACTCACGTCCTCAACGCCGTGTCCCCAGCCTTCACCTCGTCTGCTCCCTTTGCGGAATATGTCGCAGATATGATCGGGTGTGTTAATTGAAAGCCCTTCTCACGCGAATGTCGAGGGTATTGTCATATGACACGTGTCTTTATTGCTAGGAAGGCACGCTGTCAGAAATGATGGGAATGTCAGTAGGTCCGTTGTTTCGCGAGTCTAACAAATGACCTCAGTGAACAATGCAACTATGTTGACTCTGTTGGTGTGCCTCTGGGGCCATTTAAGCCAACGTCGTCAGCGCCAGTTTGGACTGCTTACAGGCCTGATGCTGGTCAGCGCGTTGGCGGAAGTCGTGAGCCTGGGTGCGGTGTTGCCATTCATTGGTGTGCTCACTGCGCCTACTCGCGTGCTCAATCATCCGCTCGTCGCGGATACGGCGAAAGCCTTGGGCATTGTCTCGGCTGATCAGTTAGTGTTACCTCTCACAGTTGCGTTTGTCGCAGCAGTGATGTTGGCAGCAGTGATCCGCATGCTGTTATTGTGGGTCAATACTCGGCTTATTTTTGCCAGCGGTGCAGACCTTAGTGTCGAGGCATATCGACGTACGCTCTATCAGCCCTACGCGGTGCATGTGGCCCGTAATAGCAGCGAGGTGATCAGCGGTATCACCAATAAAGTCAATGGCGCAGTATTCGGGGTCCTGTTGCCGCTGCTGACGCTAGTGAGCTCAATCCTATTGCTTGTGGCAGTCATGCTCGTATTAATTGCCATCGATCCGATGGCGGCTTCAGTGGCTGCGATCGGTTTTGGCGTGAGCTATGGACTGATCACTTGGGTAACCCGTCGTGAGTTGTATCGTAATGGCCGACGCGTCGTGTGCGAACAAACTCAGGTGATTAAAGCATTGCAAGAGGGCCTGGGTGGGATTCGGGATGTATTGCTTGATGGGACGCAACCGACATATTGCGATATTTACAGTCGAGCTGATTACTCATTGCGGCGAGCGCAGGGCAACAACTCATTTATTGCCGGAAGTCCTCGTTTTGCCATGGAGGCGCTGGGGATGTCACTAATCGTTGCACTCGCCTATGGCCTTAGCAGGCAAGCCGGAGGTATTGTCGCAGTTCTGCCGGCGCTTGGTGCACTGGCGCTCGGCGCACAACGCCTGCTTCCGGCTCTTCAAATGGGCTATAGCGCTTGGGTGAGTATGGCTGCCAACCACGCCTCACTGGCCGATACGCTAGAATTGCTCGATCAGCCATTGCCAGCAGAGGCATTATTGCCTGCTCCTGCGCCGCTGCCCTTTCAGGATGCCATTCGCTTTCATGCTGTACGGTTCCGCTACGCCAGCGCCGGCCCGTGGGTGCTGGATGACATCAACCTTTCAATTCCCAAGGGTGCCCGGGTCGGTTTTGTTGGTAGCACAGGCAGCGGCAAGAGCACCACAATGGATTTGTTGATGGGGATGTTGATGCCCACCGAGGGCGAGATTCTGATAGATGGTCGTCCCATTACCGGTAACCATCTTAGGGCGTGGCAGCGATCTATTGCTCATGTACCTCAAAGTATTTTCTTGGCCGATACTACACTGGCTGAGAATATCGCCTTTGGCGTGCCGCGTGCCTCGATCGATTTGCAACGGGTGCAAGCGGCTGCTCGCCAAGCTCAGATCGCCGACTTTATTGAAAGCCGACCAGAGGGCTATGACGCTTTTGTGGGGGAGCGAGGCATCCGCCTTTCCGGTGGGCAGCGGCAACGCATCGGTATCGCCCGTGCGCTCTATAAGCAGGCTAGCGTACTTGTGTTCGATGAGGCTACCAGTGCCCTCGATAACGCCACAGAACAGTCGGTGATGGATGCTATCGAAGGGCTGAGTCGTGACCTTACTATTTTAATCGTTGCGCATCGTCTTTCCACCGTTGAATACTGTGATCGGCTGTACCGGTTCGAGCAGGGCAGGGTGGTGTCGGAGGGATCGCCGACGGAGATGCTTGCAAGCAAGAGGATTGCATCTTCGACGTAATGGGCGTACCCAGAGTAATGCATCAGAGGGATTGAAAAAATGTTATCAAATGCATCCATCCTTATTACTGGCGGTACTGGTTCCTTCGGCCACACCTTTGTGACCATGACGCTAGCCAAATACAATCCCCGCCGGTTGGTGATTTTTTCGCGCGATGAAATGAAGCAGTGGGAAATGGCCAAGCGTTTTGCCAGTGATAATCGTGTGCGCTTCTTTATTGGTGATGTGCGTGATAAGGACCGTCTTGTCCGTGCGCTCGACGGTATTGACTATGTGGTTCATGCGGCTGCGACCAAGATCGTGCCGACGGCCGAATACAACCCCTTTGAGTGTGTGAAGACCAACGTGCTGGGCGCGATGAACCTGATTGACGCCTGTATAGATCGAAAGGTGAAGCGAGTCATTGCACTCTCGACTGACAAGGCTAGTAGCCCTGCCAACCTTTACGGTGCGACAAAGCTTACCGCCGATAAGCTATTCGTTGCCGGCAACTCCTACGCTGGCCACCACGACACCCGCTTCGGAGTAGTTCGCTACGGCAATGTGATGGGCTCACGCGGCTCGGTAATCCCATTCTTTCTTTCTCTCGCTGATAAAGGGGTGCTGCCGATTACCGACGAGCGCATGACCCGCTTCATGATTACGCTTGAGGAGGGGGTAGGTCTTGTCTGGCATGCCTTTGAGGACATGGTCGGAGGCGAGATCTATGTGAAGAAAATTCCGTCCATGAAGATAATTGATATAGCTCATGCGGTTTCGCCTGATGCGCATCACGAGATTGTCGGTATTCGGCCTGGTGAAAAGCTTCACGAGCAGATGGTTGGTGCTGAGGATGCAGTGCATACCTACGAGTATGTGGATCATTACAAAATATTGCCGGCGATTTATAAGTGGAGCGAGGACCCTGGGCGTATCAATGGTGGCAAAAATGTCGCGCCGGACTTTACGTATTCCTCGGGCAATAACACTGACTGGATGAGTGTCGATGCCCTGCGAGTTTGGATTGCCAGGAACCGTGATAAGCTCGGCAAGTTTTGACAGCGATGATTCCGTACGGCCGCCAAGATATTTCTGAAGCCGACATCCAGGCAGTGGTCGATGTCCTGCGCTCGGACTTTCTCACGCAAGGCCCCGTCGTTCCAGCGTTTGAACGGGCCGTTTCCAGTTACTGTGGTGCGCATCATGCGGTGGCCGTTAATAGCGCTACCAGTGCGCTGCACATTGCTTGCCTGGCATTGGGCGTGGGGCCTGGCGATAGGGTGTGGACTAGTCCTAATACATTTGTGGCTAGTGCCAACTGTGCGTTGTATTGCGGTGCGGAAGTCGATTTTGTCGACATCGATCCTCACACGTGGAATTTAAGTGTCCTAGGGTTAAAGAAGAAGCTTACTCAGGCAAAGAAGGATGGGTGTCTGCCCAAGGTGTTAGTGTCCGTGCATTTTGCCGGCCAGCCTACCGAGCAGGAAGCCATTTGTCAGCTGGCACACGAATATGGCTTCCGCGTGTTGGAAGATGCCTCTCATGCCATCGGTGCATCACGGAACGGTGAGCCTGTTGGGAGTTGCCGCTGGTCCGACATCACTGTGTTCAGTTTTCATCCGGTGAAAATCATCACCACCGGTGAAGGGGGTATGGCGCTCACCAACGATGACGAGGTGGCTTGGCGCATGGCTAATCTGCGTAGCCATGGCATTACGCGTGAGAAGGCGCGCATGCTTGGAGAATCGAGAGGCTCTTGGTATTACGAGCAGCTGGTTCTTGGCTTCAACTATCGTATGACAGACATGCAGGCGGCATTGGGGCTTAGCCAGTTTGCTAGGCTGGAGGAATTCATCGAACGGCGTAACGCCCTGGCTCGACGTTACGATCAGTTATTGGCCTGCATGCCCTTGCAGCGTCCTGAAGTGCAGCGTGAGAACCGTTCGGCCTTTCATTTGTACGTAGTGCGGTTGCACAGTAATGTAATCCGAAAGACACACCTGGAAGTATTTGAAGCGATGCGAGATCAAGGCATCGGCGTTAACCTGCATTACATGCCAGTGTATCTGCAGCCATATTACAGCGGTTTGGGTTTTAGGCCTGGCCTGTGTCCGGAAGCTGAGCGGTATGGGCGGGAAGCTATCAGTCTGCCTCTTTTCTTGGGATTAAATGAGGCAAGCCAGGACTGTGTCGCCGCGTCGTTGCAGCGTGCCCTGTCGTGAAGTTGTGTTTGGTCGAAGTTTTCTTCGGTCAGTTTGCGGAACATCGAATCGCAGCTGGCAGACACAGCCTGAAGCGGAGACGGGTACGTCGCTCTCATAAGGGGCATGAAGAAATGGAGCGGAGGCTGGAACTAAAGCCATGCAGAAGATAATTCTGGATACTGCTCCTATTTCCATGTCCGGTAATATTGCGCTCTATCCGAGCTTGGCAATAAATAATGTCGGGCGTTTAGGTATTGCATGGTACGAGTACGGTTCGCCTTATGAAACGGATAGGTCTGACATCTGGCTTTCCCTGCAAGATATGGGAGGAATGTGGGCTGAGCCCGTAAATGTATCCGGGGGAATAAGCTATAACAATGGCCCGTGCCTGATATGGGAGCCTCAAGGTGAAGGCTGGTGCTGTGCATGGCATTCCTGGAGATCTCCTGGCAAGGAACCGTTCATTGTGGATGGGGATGTAACGAATATTTGGCTCTGTGCCGTGTCGGTTAATGGTGCCGTGCAGCAGTCGTTTCAGGCGATTCCAGACATATCTAATACGGAATATGCTTCATTGGCGCCTGCCCGTGGAGAGGGTGCACAGTTACTCTATTATGATCGTGTGCGGCGTGTGCAGTGCTTGGCGCAAGCCGGCAAGCAAACACATTTTTCAGCGGGCATTGCATTGCCAGCCAGTCTTAGCGCAGGTCAGTTTGGAGATCTGGCTTTTGGTCCAGACGGGACGCTGTGGATTACGTACGTGGGTGAGGGGGGCGGTATTTATTTAGCTTCGAGATCTTTGGCAGGTTGCTGGAGTCAACCGTATCGTATCGACGAGAGCCACAATTGTACGCTTACGCGCCCCAAGCTCAGTCTATGTTCAAAGGGTACGGTCTGGGTAGCTTGCCATAGTAATACTTGGGGTAAGCGCGTAACACGTTATCGTGTACGGACTGCAGGCTCGCAACTGGTGATGCGGCTTGAAAGTGATCACAGTCCTGCTAACCATTGCTGGACGTGCAATGCCATATCTGTGCGGGGTGCAGGGAGGGAGAGGTCTTTCAGTTTCGGTCCGGATGCTTTTGCACTTTCTTCTGATGTTACGGCGGTGACGGTAGAGCGCAGCCTGTACGATCAAGAGCGTGGATACGGCTTCGATCGTTTGCCCAGGAGCCAACTGCGCAAGCTTGGAGATGAATTGACACGGGGGCTGTTTTACGATGACAAGCCAGCTACATTTCGGGTTGATCTTCCATCAGGGGAGTATGAGGTGGAGGTGGTCCACTCTTCGTGGGTCGCTCCCACAAGCGGGACTAGCATTTTTTTCGAAGGAGAGGTGTTGGACTCGCAATTGCCTCCCCAAGAGCATGACGCCGTGTTTGTTCTGCGGGTTGAGCCTGATTCGAGCGTGGAAAGCATGATAGTTTCCACCGGGGGTGACTACGACGAGAATCGTCCGAGTAAGGTAGTTCATGATGTGCGGACGAACCTCAAGCATTTAGCATGGGCATGCTATGGGCCGCAGAAAGTGGAAATTGTTTACGCTTCGTTTGACATGCCGTGATGAGGAATGGAACAAGGGGTGGTAGGGGGGAAATTGCTCTCAATGCAAACGCGTAACAATGTGATCTGCATTGCCGAGGTCGGCTCCAACTTCAATCATGATCTTGACCTGGCTAAGCGTTACGTGCGCGCCAGTGCTGAAGCGGGGGCGGACGCAGTCAAATTTCAAACCCTCAAGAAGCATCTGATTATCTCTCCAGTCACGAAAGTTAAGGGCGAGGTGGTGCCATATCCGATCTATGATATTTTTAAAAGCGCCGAGCTTCCCGAGTTATGGCATTACGAGTTGAAGAAAGAGGCCGACGCCGTCGGTATTGAGTTCATTAGTACCCCATTTTATCTTGAGGCGGTTGACCTTCTTGAGGATGTAGGTGTGAATACTATAAAGATTGCTTCGGGCGACATCACTTTTTTACCCTTGCTTGAGCGCATTGGAAAAACAGGCAAGGCTGTGTTGCTTTCTACTGGCGCAAGTACTGAGGCTGAGATCCGCGTGGCTGTGAGCCTTCTGCAAGGCAACGGTGCGGGGAACATCACCTTGCTGCACTGCGTTGCCAATTATCCACCGAAGTGGCACGAGGCGAACGTACGAGCCATACCCGCCATGATCAAGATGTTTGGCTTACCGGTGGGATTGTCTGACCACTCGCCGGGGGCAACCATTCCAGTGGCTGCTGTAACGCTGGGGGCGGCAGTAGTGGAGAAGCATGTTACCTTCGACAATAAACTGCCAGGCCCGGACCATGGCTTTGCCATGACCATGGAAGAATTTGCTGATATGGTGTTGCAAGTGCGGCGGGTGGAGCAGGCGCTTGGGCATGGACGCAAGGAACCTAGTATGGAGGAGGTTCCACGGGTGAAACGCATTCGTCGAGGGCTATATGATAAGGCCACTGGTAGGCCTACGGACAATGTTGAAAATGCAGTCTGGTTACGGCCCGAGCATGATGTAATGATCTAGCTTATTGTGCCGTCCATATGTGAAGTATTTTGAGATAACGGAGTCACGGAATGCTAAGTAGCAGTGATTTATTGACACTGGTTCTTCCCATAAAAGGGAGGGCAGAGTTTACGTTCCGAATTATGGAGTATTTTGATCATGGCAGATTCCCGTTCAAGGTAATTATTGCTGACGGTGGTGATGATGGAGCGGTAAGCAGTGCGTTGTCTCGTGCGGGGAATTTTCCGAATGTTGATTATAGGTATGTAAAATATCCTTTCGATGAAAGCTATTTGCATTACTATCGCAAGATGGTCTCCGCATTGTTGGAGGTTCGTACACCGTATGCTTTCCTGATAGATAATGATTGTTTTCCTGTGATTGAGGGTCTGCATGAATCGGTGGCGTTTCTTGAGTCGCATCCAGGATACAGTACATGTAGGGGGCAGCACATCGACTTTCACCTTAACTCGTTTTCGAATAATGCCAGCGCGCTACTGTACGGCTCGTCAATTTCGATTAATCCGGATTACTTTGACCGGAAAAATACGATATGGAGTTCATTTGAGAGTGATAGCCCGCTGGAGAGAATTTTAGAGTGGTCGCATTGTATGAATGTCATGTTTTATAATGTGCATCGAACGAGAACTCTTATTGAGGCATGGGAGTTTCTTTCAGTGAACGATTGCTTGGACTTGATTCTGTGCGAGCTTGCAACGGCTTTAAGCGCGCTTGTGTGCGGTAAGTCAAAAGTGATCGATATTCCATTTATTATGAAACAGCAGAATTCTCCGGATTCAGTATCGAAAGATATGATTAGGAGAATGGATATTTTAGACAGAGTGTTTGTGGAGAAGTGGACAAGGGATATCAATCAACTGATCAATCATATTGCGCACAAGGTGTCAGGGGCGGGGGTTTGCGTTCAGTCTGAGGCTGCTGCTCAAGTCAAAATAGCATTGAAGAATCATTATGCCGACAGGCTGTACTCATACCTTATTCAGCGCAATATGGCCAACGGGAGTATTAACGCTGAAGATATGCCGAGTTCGCAAGGGCTGACAAGCGGCTGTAACGTCAAAGACATTGTGATTTCTCAGCCAGAAGAAGCTCATTCTAGCCTGCGGCAGATTGTTAGTTTCTTGATGAAAGGTCAACTCAAATCCTTCCGGGTTTTATAGGCGACTAGCCTCCCAGTGCTTCACGTTGCTGCCAGGTCACCGGTCCATGGTCTGACGGGTCGAAGGCATAGGTGGCGATGGTGAGAGGGCGTCAGATTTTAATGCCTCGCGGCGCCTGTTCGTGTGCTTCTGATAGTGCCAGACCGCAATTTGAATCTGCCATGGCTGTTGCGCTCGGCAAGCAAAAAGTTAGTCCTGTCATTATTAGGCTTGTCACTTATGATTGAAAATAAAGGAAGAGTATGAAGGATGTCCGCATTTATTTGGGTGACTTGACTCACGATTCCATTACTTTATCTTCAGAGTTTTTTCCTTTGAACATAGGCTATGTCGCGGCGTATGCAAAAAAGCACTATTCAGACCAAGTGCATATTCGGCTATTCAAATATATCCAGGACCTGGAAACCGCAATTGCAAATGATCCGCCTGACATTTTAGGGTTAGGCAATTATCCATGGTGTCATAATATCAATATTGCCATGCTGGAGGCATTGGCGCGGCGCAAGCCAGAGGCAATACGAATCATGGGAGGGCCAAATTTTCCGCATGATTATCCGAGCCAGCAGGTGTTCATGTTGCAGCGACCGCTCCTGGATGCGTATGTGTATTTAGATGGCGAGGTCGGGTTTGCAAATATCATAGGTGCAATGGTTGAGTCGCGAGATTTATGTGAGGCCCGGGAACGGATGCGGGTTGACTCTCTCCCTGGGTGCGTTCAGCGCAATGCATCGGGTGTGATGGTAGGTTCTTCCGTAAAGACGCGGATTGCCAACTTGGATGAAGTTCCGTCACCGTATCTTACCGGTCTACTGGATCAGTTTTTTGATGGACGGCTTACGCCATTGATGGCAACTAACCGGGGCTGCCCATTTTTATGCACGTTTTGCGCCGATGGCACTACTGCCGTTAATAAGGTGAATCGTTTTAGTCTTGAGCGCGTGGAGGCTGAGCTCAATTATATTGCTGAGCGCGTGCCGAAAAATATCACCAACATATTTCTTGCCGACCTGAATTTCGGAATGTATCAGCGTGACCTTGAGATTTCCGAGCGTATAGAGGAAGTTTATTCGAGGACGGGATATCCAAGCTACATTAAGGTTTCCACAGGTAAGAACGCTAAAGCGAGAGTAATTAGTGCCATCCAAAAGCTGAATGGCAAGATGCGATTGGGGATGTCCGTGCAATCAATGACCGAAGAGGTTCTCATAAACATCAAAAGGAAGAACATCCGGCTATCGGACTATATGGAATTGCTGCCTACGATTAAGCAATATGGCATCCCGACAGCTTCTGAAACTATTCTGCCAATGCCCGGCGAAACGTTGGAGAGTCATTTGAGTTCCGTCGAGCAGCTGTTGAATGCAGATATTGACGATGTGTTTTCCTATACGCTCATGATGATTAACGGGGCGGAGATGAATACGCCTGAGGAACGGCGTAAGTGGGGTTTTCAGACGAAATTTCGCATTTTACCGCGAAACTTCTCAAGGCTTTTCTCCGGTGAAAACATTGTTGAGGTAGAGGAAGTGGCAGTGGCCACCAATACGTTTCCATTCGAGGATTATCTTCTGGCGCGTCGGGTAATCTTGGTGGTGAATCTTGTCAATAATTACGGTTTCCGTGCGTTGCGGCGGTTCTGTCTTGAGAACGGCTTCAGCCTGGTCAAGTTGGTGAGGCGGATGATAGTGGCATTAGAAGATCCATCTTCGCCGTGGCCCGCGATCAGTGATGTATTGAAAGGCTTTTCTGTCGAGACTCAGAGTGAGTTGTGGGATTCGGAGTCGGAGTTAGTGGAGTACTACAAGCGTAATGAGAACTATGGGAAACTGTTAACGGGCGAACACGGGCGGAATTTATTGCAGACGTATCAGGCAATTGCTATTTCACAAGCCATCGACGAACTGGTGGACTGCACGTTTTCCAATCTTCGTTTGATGATGGCGGAGTTAGGTTGCGGGGAGAAGGTGTTGGCCCAAGCGGAGGACATTCGGCGCTATTGTCAGGGCTGTAGTAGTAATCTGTTCGGCCCGGATCGCTTAGGGCTGTGCGTTGAGAAGGAGCTGTCGCACGATGTTGATTTTTGGCTGCGTGATCCAGGGCGGCCTTTGCTGGGAGCGGTTGAATGTCCAACATCTCGGAGGTTCCGTTTTGTTTTGCTCCGCAATCAATATGAGAATATGGAGTCGCTTTTAGAGCGATTTGGACGAACGACGGATGGTTTAACGAAGGCGATATTGCGTTCGGCGCCCAAGGATGTGTGGCGCCAATGCCAGGTTGTTGACGGAAATGCCGAGAGCTTTGGAATTATGGTCCATGACACTGCAGTGTCGCCAAAATGGCTACAATCAGAATAGCTATAATACCAGCTAGAGGGGGGAGCAAGCGAATACTCAACAAAAACATCAAATTGTTTGAAGGGAAACCGTTAATAGCCTATCCTGTTAGGGCCGCAAAAGACTCTGGGCTTTTTGATCGAATCATCGTTTCTACGGACTCTCCTGATATCGCTGAAATTGCACGCGATGAGGGCGCGGAAGTTCCCTTCCTTCGCCCGCCAGAACTTGCAGATGATTTCACGCCAACGATTCCTGTAATTAAGCACGCAGTCAGGTGGCTAAATGCTAACAACTGTAGCGTCGAGTATTGCTGTTGTATTTATGCAAATCCTTTTGTTGTCGGGGAAAATCTTGTAGCTGCCTTCAAGTTGCTTGAGGAGAAACGGGCAACCTCGGTAATTCCTGTTACGACTTTCCCATTTCCGATTTTCAGAAGCGTGAAAATAAATGACAATGGTCGTGTGGAATTCATTTTCCCTGATAAGTCACTGACGAGAACTCAAGATCTGGACGAAGCATTTCATGACGCTGGACAGTTCTATTGGTGGAACTGTGAAGCGCTTATGGCAACAGAACAGGTCTCCCAGTTGCAGCAAGTAAACAGATATCCGCTTGTTTTGCCACGACACAAGGTCCAAGACTTGGATACCCCTGAAGACTGGATAATTGCCGAGAAGCTTTACCGCTCATTTATGGTTTAGCCTTGATAGCGTTAATCTGTTTTACTTGCCGCACTTTTCATTCATTTCTCGAGTACGTACGACCGTGGCGTGATTGGACCCACTATGGTTTCTCCTCATAATTCATCAGGTACTGACAAGCGCCCGGTAGTGCTGGTAACAGCAGTTGGCGCACCGCCAGGGCTCAATGCTCTTCGCGCACTGGTTGAGATTGGTGGGTATGATCTTATTGCTGCAGATGCAGACTCCCGCTCGCCCGGCCTGTACCAGTTCGCGACGGAACATGTCATTTTGCCTTTAGCCAGTGACGTGCGTGCTTATGTGGGCGCATTGGTAAGTTTGGTCCGCACTCGGGGTGTCAAAGTCATCGTGCCTTGTATTGAAAATGAAGTAGCGGTTCTTGCGCAGTATCGCGCAGAATTAGAGGCTGTGGGCGCGAAGCTGCTTGTGCCAGGCGCTGACGTAGTAAGTTTTGTAACAGATAAGGGGGCGTGCACACGTATTGCCCAGAGTAATGGCATCGACTGTCCTATCAGTCAAGTTTTGCCGGCGGATTCGTCATCAACTGAACGCAAAGCACTGCTGCAGCAGTTTTTGCACTTGTGCCCACTGCCGTGGATCGTCAAGCCGATAAGAGGGTATGGCATGAAGGGGGTCACGCCTGTCGCATCGCTTGATGAAGCGTTGGCTGTGTCATGCGCCACTTCAGCCGAGTTGCTCGTGCAAGAACTCATTCCGGGTCAAGCTGGAAGTATGCACTTGGCAGGGCTTTTGTACGATGACGACGGTCGCGTAGTGCGGCGATTTTCTTCGCGCAGTATCCGTACCCTGTACCCATCAGGAGGGCCTGCAACTGCTGGTGTCAGCCTGCGCTGCCCTGACATGCTAGCGGCTACAGAGCGACTGATTGGGCTGGTGGGGACATGGATCGGTCCTCTCAATGCTGAATGGATGCTCGATCCGCGAGATAAAAAACTAAAGTTTATCGAGGTCAATCCCAGGGTGTGGGGGTATGGCTATCTCGCCACAGGTGCTGGGCTTAATTTTCCTGCTGGCATTGTTGCCTTGGCGCTGGGCCGTAATATCGGCCCAGACCCTGGGTTTCGTGAGGGCGTTACCTTATTGCGTAGCGCAACCGATCTGATTTTCAGCACAAGCCCATTTGAATTAAACGTGTGAGCAAGCCACTTGTAGTCTTGTTTGCGGATGGTGGTGAGGTCGGCGTAGGGCTGGGGCATATATTTCGCCTGTATCCCGTGTTTCGTTCTCTGTGTGCTATGAGTGTGTCGGCTGAAATGCTGGTGCCGTTGGGCGAGGAGCTATTGGCTCAACTCGGGCTGGAAGGTGTGAAATCGGCCCCGCCAGATCCTGAGGCGATAGTTGCTACATTGTGTCGTCCGGCCACGGCTGTTGCGGTTCTCGATACCTATCGCCACCGTCAGCCGTTATATGGGCTGCTTGGCGAACGAGGTTGCCGTCTCGCGATATTTGATGATCACTTTTGTGTCAAGCAAAAAGTAGCGCTGATTGTGAATAGCTCGCCGGTTGTGAGTACCGATGATTATGGAGCGAACGTGGCAAGCCGTTTTCTCCTTGGTCCCGCCTATGCCTCGGTATTCGAAGGGTTTGCCGAATCGCGTTCTCGGTACGTAGTCTCAAATGATATATCCCGTATTCTTGTAGCGCTGGGTGGCACGGATGCGCGTGGAAACCTGGTTGCCCTTCTTGATTCTCTGTTGCCCTTATTGCGAACCCCAGTGGAGATATGCGTACTGAGTGCGTTTCCTGTTTCGATGGACACCCCGGATCATGTGAAGTTGACTTGGGCTTGGCTGGACCAGGGTAGTCTCGCGCAGCGTATGCCGGATTTTGATTTGGCAATTCTTGCGGGTGGAACCATGATGCTGCAAACGGCTTGCGTAGGCATACCAACTATTTCATGGCCCCAGACCCCTGAGCAGCAAGCGAATGTGGCTGCCTGGGAGAGTAAAGGCGCGGCCATTGCCATCAAGGGACTGGATGGTTTGGCCGAAGCTGTATCCCGATTGCAGTCGTCGCGCCTGCGTTTGCAGCTGTCCAGGTGCGGTCGCAGCTTAGTAGATGGGTTAGGAGCAGGCCGCATTGCCTCCTGCCTGTGCTCGATACTGGAGGCAGAGTGACACGCATCGAATCCATTCAGACGTATCGGCTGTCGCTGCCTTTGCGCGAGCCGTATCATCTTTCCTACCGCTCCATTCACACGCTCGATAGTGTCTGGGTCAGGGTTGAGCTGGCGAACGGCAGCATGGGGTGGGGAGAGAGTACGCCGCTTTCAGGATACTCCGATTCAGATATAGATTCTGTCTGGGGTATGACGAACAACATGTCTGGCGCCTGGGTCGGCAAAGAAGCTGGCGCTGTACTGGCAACCGCGTTGCGAGGGCAGGGTGGATTTTTATTTGCCGCGTTATGGACGGCGTTGGAAGAGGCGAGTGGCAGTATCCCACGGTTGTCTGGATGCGTGCCATTGGTCGGTTTAGTGCAGGAAGGGGAAGTCGAATCTCCCGCTGCTGCCCTGCAGAGAGTTCGGAAATTTGGCTATAAAGTTTTTAAAGTCAAGGTTGGATTTCTTTCCGTTGAAGAAGATGTGCGTCGGCTGTGCTCACTTCAGCAGGGACTCCGTGATGGAGAGCGTATACGGGTGGATGCGAATCAATCGCTGTCAGAAATTCAGGCGGAAAAGCTGCTGGCGTGCTGTATCGTAGGGAAAATAGAGTTTTTCGAACAGCCGCTTCCGGTCGGCTCATGGGACGCGTGTGCGCGTTTGGCGCGGCTCGCGCCCGTGCCTATTATGCTTGATGAATCCATCGTCGATCTCGACTCGCTCGACAGAACGGCCCAAAGTGGCGCCGCCCACATTGTGAAGCTGAAATGGATGAAGCAGGGTGGCATGTCCTATTTAAGCGAGATGACGGAGTATGCGCGCCGACTCGGGTTGCGCATTGTCTTGGGGAATGGCGTTGCAGGCTGGATCGACAACCGGCATGAAGCCATTTTCTGGTTGGATCAACTTCAGGATATGCAATTGGCCGGGGAAATGAACGGTTATCTCAAAATCATGGGTGCCTCCACTCTGCTCGGCTTTGCCGACGGCTGTCTGAGCCTTTCGTCACAGCAGGCAGAAGATATCGATCCTAGCCGGTATCAGCCCTTGGCGATGCGGACCTACAGGGTATGATGGGTTTGGGGCTGCCATCCTATTGTTTGCATATGTTCGAAGAAACTAGGAGGTTATTATTATGAGAACACGACCAAAGTTATTAGGTATTGCGGCTAGCCTACGCAATGCGCGTTGGGGCACAGGTAACCAAGAGCTAGTGGATTCCCTAAAAGAAATTACAAGCGAGGAGGAGTTATTCGCTTTTCTGGGCAAGGAGTCCGAGCTGCATTTAGAGAATTTCATTGAGGCTGGTCGAAAGGATGGAAAGTCCTTTCTGGAGATCTATGATAACCTGAAGCGGAGCAAGGGTAATAAGGGTTTAAGCAATTCCGAGGTAGCGTTAGCATCAGCTCTGTGGTCCGCATTGCGCTACGACGTTGATATCGAGCATGTTTCTCTGTTGGAGTATTTCCCTGCTTCTGGTGTGGTGCGTAACGAAGAAAAGCTCAAAGATAAACTAATGGAGGCTGATGGCCTATTGGTATCAGGACCCGTCTATTTCGGCGACCGTAGCAGTTTAGTCCAGTCCCTGATCGAGCTGATTCGGCGAGATGCCAAGCTGTGCGCACGGCTTCAGGGTAAGTTGTATGGTGGCATTGCGGTTGGGGCCAAGCGCAATGGCGGGCAGGAAACCACTCTGATCTATCAAATGCTCGATTTTGTAAATGTTGGATATTGGGCGGTTGGCAACGACAGCGATACGACTGCACAATATGGGGGGACAGGGCTTGCTGGAGATGTCGGTACCATGCAGAAGGACGGCTATGGTCTTAAAACATCCATGGGCACAGGCCGACGCATTGCCAGTCTGATTCACGACCTTAGCCCTCAGCGCAGTGTCAATGGCCCGGTGAAGGTGCTGTTCGTGGTGCTGCAGGACCGTCGTGGGGAGGCCCACCAGAGATTAGAGAAAATGCTCGGCGCGTTTGATGGAGAACTCAAAGCCACGATTGTGAATGCCGCGGAGAAGCGTATTATCCCTTGCATCGCGTGCGATATCTGTCCTACCCATATTGACGTCGATGACGTATACCGCTGCATCATTACCTCCAAGCACGATAGCTTGCAGCACCTTCATGGCGACTTGCTGCATCATGATGCGATTGTGCCGGTCATGCTTTCGACCAAGGATGCGCACGAGGTCAACAGTAGTTACCAGACCTTCATGGAGCGCACCCGGTATTTGCGTCGCGGCGATTATGCATTTTCCAACCAGTTGGTGGCCCCGCTCGTGTTCGAGGAAGTCGGGGCGAGCCAGAATTATGCCTTGCGTGCGATGACCTCAATGGTACGCCACCACACGGTGATCGCGCAGCCGATGATTGGTTATATTCATCGCGGCGAGATGTTGAATGGCACTGAAGTGGAAGTGCAGATGAAGACGTTCTTGGCGTCCGCTCGGCGTTTGGCTGCAGCAAGGCTGTCGGAAGTATTCGAAAAAGAAAGTAAACAATATAATCCGGTCGGATACGTCCTAGCTGCTAACAAGGAAGCGGAAGATGCTCGCCTTAATACGCGCAAGGAAATGGTTAAGTCTCGTCATGAGCACTTGCTGAGCGAGGCGAGAGAGCGTCTGCTGCCACGTCCGTAGTTTCTTCGATAGTGACAGATGTCGTAAGCGCTTGATTTCTTCCGCATCAACCATCTTATCAAACGTAAGAGTGCTGCATGACTTATAGGGCATTAGTTGTTGGGCTTGGTCAAATCGGGATGGGGTATGATTTTGGTGTTGGCTCAAAAGTTCGTATTGCGACGCTTGCGCGTGCATTTTCAGAGCATTCTTCGTTTGATCTGGTGGGTGGGGTGGATCGTGATTGTGCTCGCAGGGAGTTATTCCAGGGTCGATATATGTGTCCGGCTTTTTCAGATGTTGAGACGGCGGTGGCGGAAACTCGAGCAAATGTCATCGCAATTGCTGTCCCGACCGAAGCGCATTACCGTGTGTTGCATCAAATCGTACAGTCCGGTGCCGTGAAAGCTGTATTATGTGAGAAGCCTCTTTCGTATGATTCCGCCGAAGCGGCGGTAATGATTGACCTGGCGGAGAAGTCCGGCGTCGCGCTGTTCACGAATTATATGCGTCGATGCGATGCTGCGGTCATTGAAGTGCGGCGTCGGATAGTCAGTGGGGAGATAGCGGGGCCAGTTAAAGGAACATGTTGTTATTCAAAAGGTTTGTTTCATAATGGTTCCCATTTCTTGAACTTGTTTCAGTATTGGCTAGGCGAAGTCAGAGGTTTTCAGATTGTCGATCGAGGCCGGCTATGGGGAAAGCATGATCTTGAGCCGGATGTCAAAATAGAATTTGAGATGGGTGCTGTTTATTTTCTGGCAGCCCGTGAAGAGCATTTTTCGCATTGCACTGTTGAGTTAATCGCAGCTAACGGGCGGTTACGTTACGAGCGGGGCTCTATGAAGTGGCAACCATCGGTTCCAGATTGCAATCAGCCTGGATATGTCGTGCTGGACACGGAGGCTGAGGTTCTAGAGTCAGGCGCACTGCGGCTGCAATGGCACGTTGTGGATCATCTGGCACGGTATTTATCCGGTGAGAGCACATCAATCTGTACAGGCGTACAAGGACTTGCCACCCTTCAAATAGTTGCACAAATTAAGGCCAACTGTGAAACGGAAAATGCATAATCAGTTGGCTTTGCTGGGCGGCCCGAAGACCATTGACACTATGTTTAAGCGTTACAACTCTATTGGCGCGGAGGAAGTGGAGGCGGCCAAGCGGGTAATTGAAAGCGGTACGTTATCTCAGTTTCTTGGTGCCTGGCATGAAGACTTTTACGGTGGCCCCAAAGTTCAAGAATTTGAGCGCGTCTGTGAAGCCTATTTCGGTGTCAAGCATGCCGTCACGGTCAACTCCTGGACATCGGGGCTGATCGCAGCAGTCGGCGCAATTGGCATTGAGCCAGGTGATGAAGTTATTGTCAGCCCCTGGACGATGAGCGCCAGTGCGACAGCGATCCTGCACTGGAACGGAATCCCTGTGTTTGCCGATATTGATCCTGAGACCTTTAATCTCGACCCGAAGTCGGTTGAGGCCAATATCACGCCTTACACCAAAGCCATTATTTCGGTGGATATATTCGGACATCCTGCGGATATGGATGCATTGATGGGAATTGCAGCCAAGCATGGGCTGAAGGTCATTTCAGATACTGCTCAATCACCGGGTGCGATGTATAAGGGCAAGTATGCAGGCACTCTTGCGCATGTTGGCGGCTATAGCCTCAATTACCACAAGCACATTCACACGGGAGAAGGTGGTGTTTTGGTGACGGATGATGGTGAGGTTGCCGAGCGCCTGCGTCTCATTCGCAATCATGCTGAAGCGGTTGTCGGTGATAAGGGTGAAAGCAATCTAGTAAACATGGTTGGCTACAACTTCCGTCTGGGTGAAATTGAATGTGCAATAGGAATAGAGCAGCTAAAAAAACTTAAAGTGTCTGTTGCGTTTCGCCAACATCTTGCGAGTCGTCTTAATGAAGGATTGAGGGGCCTGCCGGGATTGAGCACGCCGGTGGTCGAAACGGACTGTACTCATGCTTATTATGTGTACCCGATGACTGTGGATGGGAAAGCTCTCGGCGTCAGTCGAGATAAAATTCATGCGGCATTGCGAGCGGAAGGCGTACCAGTGGGAAATAAGTATCAAAATCTGCATCTTCTTCCGATGTATCAACAAAAGATGGCGTACGGCTCAAAAGGATTTCCCTGGACATCAGATATATACAAAGGAAATGTCTCTTATCGGAAAGGCATATGCCCCGTAGCGGAGAGGCTTCAAGCTGCGCAATACATGGGGATCCCCATGTGCGCATATGAACTGTCGGATGAGGATGTTGACCTGGTTGTCGCGTCGTTCGGGAAGGTATGGGATAACCTGAAATCCCTCGTGTGATAAATTTCATGACTGCAGTATCAAAATGTTTGCGGGCTGGTAATGTTTGAGCTTGTGAAGTGCGACTCAGGTGAGTTGTGGGATAGGTTCGTAAAATCATCGCCTCAGCAGAATATCTTTTCGACAACAGCCTTCTTGTCGTCGATGAGAGTTTCTTATGACGCGTGGTTTCTGACCGACTCCGGGAAGCCTGTCCTCGGCGCGTTGCTGATCGAACCATTGCAGGAAGGTTTTGAGGCCCCTCATGGTTTTTATCAGGGGCTTTTTTTTGCTCCTAGCAGTTCCTCCCTGCATAGTGAAACAAGGTATCGACTTAGTGCGGTTGAGCACTTGCTTGCCAAGCTTGGCACATTATAGTCCTCCCTGTCGTTTTCCCTGCACCACACAGTTGGCGACTTGCGGGCTATCCAATGGTTTAATTATCATTCTCCGGATCAAGGTCGGTGCGCCATTCATTTGCACTATACAGGCCTCATAAATCTTGAGGCGGTTGCCAGCTTCCCCGATTACCTTGCTGGCATTCGCAAGGTGCGAGTGCAAGAGCACAGTAAGGCGAATCGGAATGGATTCCGCGCTCAATTATCCGATGACCTGACCGTGTTCAGAGAATTGTATGTTAAGACCTTTGGTCGTCAAGGGATTGCACTTGAAGATGGAGAAGTTGAGCGAGCGATTTCACTCGCGAGGGCTGCGATAGATGGTGGGTATGGTCATTTGTTTCTATGCTGTGAATCGAGCGGTAGGCCTGCCTCTGCAACGGTGTTTCTGTTTGATAAAATTTCTTCGTATTACTTATTCGGCGCATCTGATCCAGATTGTCGAAATACCGGAGCGTTTTCGTTCCTGATGATCGAGAGCATGAAGCATTTCTATGATCTCGGCGTGAGAAAAGTCGATATGGTCGGCATCAATTCGCCTAACCGCGGTGATTTCAAGACTAGCTTTAATGCGGTGCCGACACCCTATTTTTGCGTGACGTGGCGCAGGCCTGTTAGCAGTCTCAGTGGTAAGTTCCGGTGAAGGTGGCCCTGGTTTCCCACGATGCGGGTGGCTCGGAGATCGTTTCGAGTTATGTGAGACAGCAAGCGTTGGAATATGTCTGCGCGATATCTGGTCCGGCACTTCAAGTCTTTGAACGGAAGCTCGGGACCATCGCGCAATTATCGCTGGAAGAGGCAATCGCTCAATGCGATTGGCTCTTGTGCGGAACGAGCTGGCAATCTGATGTGGAGTGGCGCGCAATCGAGCTAACAAGGGGTTGTGGAAAACGTTCGGTTGCATTTCTTGACCACTGGACCAACTACCGTGAGCGTTTTGTAAGAAGGGGAGTGGAACATCTTCCAGACGAAATCTGGGTAGGTGATTCAATTGCGCTGGACTTGGCGCGTGCCACATTTCCGGATGTTTCAGTTTTGCTGGTGCCAAATCCGTACTTCATCGATCTGAGGGCAGATATTGCTGCGGTTCCCCGTCGGCCACATCAACGTAGTAACGGAGTAGATGTGCTCTTTGTTTGTCAGCCGATAGGCGAGCATGCGCTGCGCGTGTACGGGGATGAGCGGCATTGGGGCTATACGGAGCATGAGGCATTACGTTATTTCCTCTCAAATCTTCAGGTGATCAGGCCATCAGTTCATCGGATTGTGATTCGGCCGCATCCAGCAGAGGCCCCAGATAAATATCAATGGGTGCTTCAGGAATTTGATTTGCCGATTGCTTTCGGGCGAGAAAAGCCTTTATTAGAAGAAATTATGGATTGCGATGTAGTGGTCGGTTGCTCAAGCATGGCAATGGTTGTCGGGCTTCTTGCAGAGAAAAGGGTCGTGAGTGCCATTCCGCCTGGCGGGACGGCCTGCTCGCTTCCGCAGCCTGAGATAGAGCATCTCTCGACATTGATACAAGGTTGGTGATGAGCATGCAAAACGAAGGATTGGGCGCAAGGTTTTCGTTCAGCCTCACGTATTACTTCTATCGCCTCGTTGAATGGTTGCGCGAAATAAGAGCCGCCATTAGGTCGGTAACTTCGATTCATGCCATCAAGAAGTCCCGGCACGCAAGCGTTAGAAAGTACTGTGCCTATAATCGAGAGACTTTTAGCAATAGCAGCAGGCGGACTGATCGGATAATCCTCCTGGATTGCTTCCCTATTCCGCAGTGGGTTATTGCGAACAGTTTTCTACTGAACAAGCTCTCGGCACGACTTGATGCCAGCATAGTCAGCTATGGATCTTCCCCAAGGGATCCCTACACGGACTGCCTGTACCATTCATTCGGCTGCAATAATCATTTAATCGTGAAGTCGACCTGGGCCATTGGTCGGGAAAGGAAGCGCCTGTTTCGATCGATTCTGGCATCAGTCAAAACAAAAAATGATTTACTTAATCTCGAGGTAGATGGTGTTCGGATTGGCCTCGACATTTATGAGTCCGTCTTGCGTACGGGCGTGCCCACTATTGAGGTGGGCACGTTTAAATTCAAGAATCATATTTTTCTTGCCCTGAAATATTATTTGTATTTTTCAGAGTTGTTCGCGAGCGGCGTGGTCAAGAGCGTCGCGCTGAGTCACGATTGCTATATTGGCATGGGGCTGATTGCCAAGGTTGCGTATCGTAGCGGCGTTCCGGTTTATTTCGCCAATCCCTTTGAAGTAGTAAAGACGGTGCGGCCGGATCAGATTTATGAGCGTTGTAGGAACTATCCTGAGTACTATAATTCATTGAATGATGCGGAGCAGGACCGTGCGGTTTCCTGGGCAAGGGAGCGGCTCGAAAAAAGAGTTAGGGGTATCGTTGGCGTCAATATGAGGTATCAAGGTAAGAGTGCGTTCTCGGGGGAGCGAATTGAACGGCAAACGTCGCAGTCGGACAA
>SXGR01636550.1_pt1 | contig 24873 bp, 18 predicted proteins | sample 3174711 | NCBI WGS metagenome assembly SXGR01 (sample SAMN11356860, study PRJNA531348) | freshwater metagenome | isolation source: freshwater sample F1-60 | place: China: Fuxian Lake, Yuxi | collected 2017-12-25
CCGGACCGTGTCCCGGAACAGGTCGATCGACTCGGTGGGGGCGATGGCCCGGTCGTAGATGTCGCCGGCGATCACCACCAGCTCGCACGCTTCCTCCCGGACGAAGTCCACGAACCAGTCGCAGAATCGGGCCTGGTCGTCACGGAGCGACACCTCGCCGAAGGAACGGCCCAGGTGCCAGTCGCTGGTGTGCGCGATCCTCACGGGGCGGTCGTCCGGCGCTCGTCCTGCTGCTTCATCTCCACGTCGGGCGAAGCTACTCGGGGGCTGCGACATCCTCGTCGGCCATCGCTCGATCGTTCGGACCCCGATCGTTGGCCAGCGCGCGGAGTGCCACCAGATCCGGTGCGACGGGTCCGGGGGAGTAGCGGTTGCGGCGCCCGCGACGGTCGACCGACAGGAGTCCTGCGGTCTCGAGGTCGCAGACCAGCCGCCCGATCGACCGCCCGGTCATCTCCAGAGCCGCGGCGATGTCCGAACGGCGCGCCGTCGGGTGATCGATGACGAACGCCAGGACCCGGCCGTGGCTGCTCAGGACTGGTGGAACCCGGCTCATGGTCCTGCCCTCTGGTGTCATAAGATAAAGATTACCGGAAATTTAAAACATGTATTAGACATCCTGATATGGAGTCGATCCAACTCGCCCTCGAGAACCTGACCTCCCCGCCGGTCCTGGCGTTCGTGCTGGGTGTCGTGGCGGTCTTCGTGCGCAGCGACCTGCGGCTTCCCGACCCGATCCACACCTGGTTGGCCACGTACCTCCTGCTGGCGATCGGTCTGAAGGGTGGCCACGCACTTCGACTGGCCGATCCCGGCGACGTCGCACTGCCGGCCCTCGCCACCGTGGGGTTCGGGATCGTGGTGCCGATCGTGGTCATGGCGGCATCGCGACGGGTCCTGACGCTGTCGCTGCCGGACTCGGGATCGCTCGCGGCGCACTTCGGGTCGGTCTCGGTGGTGACGTTCACCGCCGCCGCCGTCTTCGCCGCCGAGGCGGGGAGTGAACCCGAGCCCTTCATGGCCACGCTGGTGGCGCTGCTCGAGGTGCCGGGCATCGTGGTGGCGCTCCTCCTGGTCTCCATGGCGGGCGGAGGGTCCGGATGGCGGAACGCCCTGCACGAGGTGCTCACGGGTCGCAGCGTGCTCCTGTTGGTCGGCGGCCTGATCATCGGCGCCGCTGCTGGTAGCGACGCGTACGCGCGGGTCGAACCGTTCTTCGTGGTGATGTTCCCGGGACTCCTGACGTTGTTCCTCCTCGACATGGGGGCGACGGCGGCGACGCAGCTCCGACGGTCACGGTCGCTGACCCCGGCGGTCGTGGTGTTCGGCCTCGTGACACCGCTGGTGCTGGGGCTCGCCGGCGTGGTCGTCGGCACGGCGGTCGGGCTCGGGCCGGGTGGCGCCGCAGTGTTCGCGGCCATGACTGCCAGCGCCTCGTACATCGCCGCTCCCGCAGCGGTGCGGATCGCGCTCCCCGAGGCGGACGCGGGTCTCAGCCTGGGGGTTGCGCTGGGCGTGACCTTTCCCTTCAACCTCGCGATCGGCATCCCGCTGTACCTCGCCATCGCCCGCGCCGTGAGCTGAGGAGTCCGGGCGCGCCGCTCGGGCAGCCCACGCATTCGTCCGTGGCGCCAGCGCCTCGGACTCCAGGCGCCGAGCGCTTGTGGGTCGCCGGGCCCAGCGGGAAGACTCCCCGGAGTGTCCCAGATCCCCCTGAGCGTGACCGGCGATGCGACCCCGGCATCGCCACCGGCCACCGTCACGGCGCTGCGCACCGCCCGCCGTCGCCGGGAGCTGGCGGGACGTGACTGGGGTGAGCTCGCGTACCGCGTCTACACGACGTCGCTCGGTGCGCTGGTGGCCGTGGTGTTCCTCTCGGGGCTGGTCGGCGACGACCGGCTCGACCCGGTGCAGACGGCGTCGTTCGTCGACCGGCTGCCCGCATGGATCGCGGTCGGCGTGTCCGTGGTCCTGGCGCTCGCCGTCAGGTCCGGCCGGCGGGGCGGACCGGTGGCGCTGGAGCGCCCGGACGTCGCGCACCTGCTGCTCGCCCCGGTGTCGCGGTCGGCCGTGCTGCGACGTCCCGTGTCGTCGCTGGTGATCTACGGCATCGGTGGCGCTGCGATCGTCGGTGGGCTCGCTGGTTCGCTGGTCGACCAGCGGCTGGACGGCCCGGCCGCGCCGTGGGTGTTCTCCGGTGCGGTGACCGGGGCGACGGTGGCCGCAGGTGCACTCGGTGCGGCGCTCGTGGCCGGTGGCCGGCGTGTTCCCGGCCGGCTGCTGTCGGCGATCGCGTGGCTGCTCGTCGCCTGGTCGGTCGCCGCGGTCGCCACCGCTGATGTGCCCGCCTCGCCGTTGTCGCTGGTCGGCGACCTGTTCGTCTGGCCCGAGGTGGCCACGCCGATCGCCGTGGTGTCGGTCGTGATCGCCGTGCTCCTCGTCGTGGTCGGCGCGGCCGGTATCGGTGGGTTGTCGATCGAGTCGGCCATGCGCAGGACCGCACTGGTCGGTCAGCTCCGCTTCGCAGTGACCCAGCAGGACGTCCGTGCTGTCGTCCTGTTGCGACGGCAGCTCGCCTCGGAGCACCATCGCCGCCGGTCGTGGCTGCCGCGACTGCCCCGGGGTCTGGCCGACCGGGCTCCGGTGCTCGCCCGGGATCTGGCCAGCGTCGGACGGTGGCCGTTGCGGCGGGTCGTCCGGGTCCTCGCCGCAGCGCTCGTGGTGGCGTTCGCCGCCCGGGGGGTGTGGGCCGGCACCACTCCGCTGCTGCTCGTGGCCGGCGGGGCCGCCTACGTCCTGGGGTTGGACGCGCTCGAGCCGCTGGCCCAGGAGATTGACCACCCCACCATCGCCGACTCGCTCCCGGTGCTCCGCGGTCGCCTGGCCCTGCAGCATCTGGTCCAGCCGGTGATCGTCACCGCCGTTGCCGGGGTGATCGCTGCGGCGGTGGCGGTTGGCGTCGCCCCGTCGGCGATCGGGTGGCAGGTCGCTGCGGTGACACTCCTCGTGGCGGTGCCCACGGCGGTTGCAGGTGCTGCGATCACCGTGGTGTCGGACCAGGCCGTGGACGCACCCGACGCCGGTCTGGCCCAGCCCGAGGTGGCCGGCCCCCGGCTCCTCATCCGGCTGGTCTGGCCGCCGCTGGTGGCGGTGCTGGGGTTCGTGCCCCTGCTCGTCGCCCGGGCCGCCGCCGACGCCGGCCGCCCGCCCGCCGTGCCGGAACTCGTCGTCGCCGTGCCGTTCCTCCTGCTTGCTGCTGCGGTGGCCGGCTGGGTCCGGTTCCGGGACGACATCCACCGCACCATGGCCGAGTCCATGGGTGGGACCACAGGAGGATCGACGTGAGTGGACGAGACGTGGCGGTCGCCGCCGACGGCCTGGCCAAGCGTTACGGGGACGTCGACGCGCTCGCAGCGCTCGACCTCGAGGTCGCCGCCGGCGAGTCGCTCGTGCTGGTCGGCCACAACGGGTCGGGGAAGTCGACGCTGCTCAGCATGCTCGCCGGGGTCCTGGACCCCTCCGAGGGGACAGCGGCGATCCACGGCTACGGGGTCGACAGCGTCCCGGCCCGACGGCACCGGTCCTGGCTGCCCGACAACCCGGTCCTCTACGACGACCTGAGCGTGCGTGAGCACCTGGAGTACATCAGCCGGATGCACGGCGACTGCGACGACGAGGTGAACCGGGACCTGGTCGAACGACTGGGCATCGACCAGCGGGTCGACGACCTGCCGTCGCAGTTCAGCCGCGGCCTCCGCCAGAAGACCGCCATCGCCGTGGCGTTCTGCCGCCCGTTCAGCGTCCTGCTCGTCGACGAACCCTTCGTCGGGCTGGATGCCGCCGGCCGGGCCGCGATGCTGGAGCTCCTGGGGGAGAGCGTCGACAATGGGGCATCGGTGATCGTGGCGACCCACGATCCGGACGTGATCGACCGGTTCGACCGGGGTGTGGTGCTCGAGAACGGCGAGCTCGTCCACGACGGACCGGCGGACTCGGTGCGAGCGTTCCTGACCGTCGACGACCAGCGGGGTTGACGCCCCGAGCGAGGTGTCGACTGGAACCCGACGGGTCGAGCGACCCGCGAGCGGGACGTGACACCGGCTGGTGAACGTCGTTAATCTGACTCGGTGCGGCGGCGAGAACTCCTGGGAGCGGTGGGTGTGCTCGGGGCGGCCGCAGCAGTCGGCGCCCCGGCCACGGCCTGCGCGCCGCCGCAGCCGCCACTCCCGCCGCTGCCGCCCCCGGCCGATCCGCTGGATCTCCTGTTCCCGCCCGACGCCCGACGTCGGATCGTCACCGTCCGGCCCCGCAACCCGTCGGCGCCGCCGGTGCTGGATCAACCCGGCACGCGTTCGGCGCTCATCGTCGGTGGTGGGATCGCCGGACTGTCGGCCGCGCTCGAGTTGGCCGAACGCGGCTACTCCGTGGTGGTGCGCGAGGCGGACGAGGTCGCGGGTGGTCGACTCGCGACGCGTGACCTGGATCCGGGACTCGGGCGGACCTTCCGGGTCGAGCACGGGCTCCACATGTGGTTCGACAACTACCGGACCTTCGCGGACATCCGCCACCGGCTGGGGGTGAACGACCGGTTCCGGCCGTACGACCAGGTCGACTTCGTCTTCCGTGACTACCTGCCCGAGCGACTCGAGTCCACGCCCAAGCTCTTCCCGTTCAACCTGGCCGGCATCGTGGACCGTTCGCCCAACCTGGAGTGGCCCGACGTCTTCGGGAGCCTCGGGATCTTCGGGGACCTGCTCGGCTTCACCATGCGCAACCTCTACGAGCGGCTCGACGAGGTGAGCTTCCTCGAGTGGATCGAGCGCAACCGGGTGAGCCCGGCGTTCCGTGACGTCGTGTTCCTCCCGGCCGCCCACGTGACGCTCAACCGGGTGGCCGACCTGTCGGCGGCCGAGATGCTGTTGTTCCAGCACCTCTACTTCACCTCGCAGCCGTTCGCCTTCGACCGGGACGTCACCACCACCGACCACGCCACGGCGCTGATCGATCCGTGGGTGGCCCGACTCCGGTCGCTCGGCGTGCAGGTACGCACCGGCGCACCGGTGCCCGGGCTGCGCTTCGAGTCCGGCCGGGCCGTCGGTGTGATCGGCGAGCCGGAGCGCTACGACTGGGTCGTACTCGCCACCGACGTCGGTGGTACCCAGCGTGTGCTCCGTGGATCCGAGGCCGACACGGCGTCGGCCCCCGCCCTGGCCGGTCTCCGCGACGCGGTCGGCCCCCTGGAGGTCGCACCCCCGTACCGGATCCTGCGTGCCTGGTTCGATCGTCCGCTCGCACCGGGCCGTCCCGACGTGATCGAGACCCCGCAACACGACCCGGTCGCGCTGATCTGCCTGTTCCACCAGCTGGAGGAGGAGAGCCGCGACTGGGCGGCACAGGCCGGGGGCTCGGTCGTCGAGTTCCACCTCTACTCCCTCGACGACGACCTGGCCACGATCGACGAGGACGCCGTCTGGCCCCGGATCCGACCGACTGTTCTGGAGGTCGTCCCCGAACTGCGCGACGCTCGGATGCTCGGGTCCACCGTCGGGACGTACGAGAACTTCACCTCGTTCGCCGTCGGTCAGGGTCGCCGTCGACCCGACCACAACGGGGCGCGTGCCGCCGGACTCGCCAACGTCTCGCTCGCCGGCGACTGGGTGGCCTGCGCGGCGCCGTCCGCGCTGATGGAGCGTTCGGTCCTGACCGGACGACTGGCTGCGAACGAGTGTCTGCTGGCCGACGGTGTGCGTGAGGCCGGCTGGTCGCACGTCAGTTCGGTCGGCCCCACCCGCTGACTGGCGGCGCCGCCGGACGATGTCTCCGGGCCTAGCGTGGCGCCATGAGCATCATCGACCGGTCCCGACTCGGCGACCTGATGGCGGCCGAGACCCGCACCTTCGTCGAGCGACACCCCCGCTCCGCCGAGCTCCACGAACAGGCCCGACGGTCGCTGCTCGCCGGTGTCCCCATGAACTGGATGACCCGGTGGCCGGGCCCCCATCCGGTGTTCGTCGACCACGCCGAGGGGGCCCGGTTCACCGACGTGGACAACAACACCTACGTCGACCTCTGCCTGGGGGACACGGGCGCCATGACCGGTCACTCGCTGCCGGTCACGGTGGATGCGCTCACGGCGCAGGCGCCCCGCGGGATCACGACGATGTTGCCGAGCGATGACGCCGTCGTCGTCGGCGACCAGCTCCGGGAGCGGTTCGGCCTTCCGGTCTGGCAGATCGCCATGACGGCGACGGACGCCAACCGCTTCGTGCTGCGACTGGCCCGTCACGCCACCGGGCGGCGCAAGGTGCTCGTGTTCAACTGGTGCTACCACGGGACGGTCGACGAGGCGCTCAACGTCCTCGACGCGGACGGTCGCGTCGTGCCGCGACCCGGCAACACCGGCTGGGCCGTGGACCCCGCCGAGTTCGTGGAGGTCGTCGAGTTCAACGATGTCGACGCGCTGCGGGCCGTCCTCGAACGCGGGGAGGTGGCGGCCGTGCTCGCCGAGCCGGCGTTGACGAACATCGGGATCGTGCCGCCCGACCCCAGCTACCACGACGAGTTGCGCCGGCTGACACGCGAGACCGGCACCCTGCTCGTGATCGACGAGACCCACACGATCTGCGTCGGCCCGGGCGGTGCCACGCGGGCGTGGGGGCTGGAGCCCGATCTGTTCGTGATCGGCAAGCCGATCGGCGGCGGGGTGCCGTGTGCCGCCTACGGGATGACCGCCGAGGTCGCTGCGAGCGTCCTGGAGGCCGCGAGCGGCGAGGACGCGGACGTGTCCGGGATCGGTGGCACCCTCACCGCGAACCCGCTGGCGCTGGCCGCGGTCCGGGCGACGCTCGATGGGGCGCTGCGCGAACAGGACTTCGCCGTGAGCATCCCGCTGGCCCAGCGCTGGGCCGAGGGCGTGCAGTCGGTGATCGACGCCCACGACCTTCCGTGGACCGTGCACCGGCTGGGCAGTCGGGCCGAGTACTGGTTCTGTCCGCCACCCCGGAACGGCGGCGAGGCCGCCGCTGCCATCGACCACGACCTGGACGCGTTCCTGCACCTGTGGTGCCTCAACCGCGGGATCCTGCTCACCCCGTTCCACAACATGGCGCTGTTCTGCCCGGCCCACACCGCCGACGACGTCGACCTGCACACCGAGGTGTTCGGCGGCGCCGTCGATGCGCTCACGAGGTGAGCCGGCTGCGGGGTGTTCCTCCTGCCGCGTACGATGCGCCGATGGGCGCCCGACGGGTGCGACGAGTGACGACCTGAGGGGGCCGAGATGAGCGAGCCGATGCGCTACCTGCTGGACGACGACGAGGTGCCGACCACCTGGTACAACGTCGTGGCCGACCTGCCCGCACCGCCGCCACCGGCGCTGCACCCTGGGACGCTGGAGCCGGCGGGTCCGGACGACTTCGCCCCGCTGTTCCCGATGGACCTCATCATGCAGGAGGTCACCCAGGACCGGTTCGTGGAGATCCCGGGCGAGGTGATGGACGTCTACCGACTGTGGCGGGCGACCCCGCTCCATCGGGCCCGCCGGCTCGAGGCGGCGCTCGGGACGCCCGCTCGCATCTACTACAAGTACGAGGGCACCAGCCCGGCCGGGTCGCACAAGCCCAACACCGCCGTCCCGCAGGCGTACTACAACGCCAAGGCGGGCGTTCGGAAGCTCACGACCGAGACCGGCGCCGGCCAGTGGGGGACGGCGCTGTCCTTCGCCTGCCAGATGTTCGGACTCGAGTGCGAGGTGTGGCAGGTCCGGGCCAGCTACGACCAGAAGCCCTACCGGCGGGCGATGATGCAGGCGTTCGGCGCGACCGTCCACCCGTCTCCCTCCGACGCCACCGAGTACGGGCGGTCGCTGCTCGCCGCCGACCCCGACAACCCGGGGTCGCTCGGCATCGCGATCTCCGAGGCCGTGGCGGTCGCCGCCCCGGATCCCGAGGTCCGCTACGCACTCGGCTCCGTGCTCAACCACGTGCTCATGCACCAGACGGTGATCGGCGAGGAGGCGCTCCTCCAGATGGCCAAGGCGGGCGACACGCCGGACCTCATCATCGGGTGCACCGGCGGCGGGTCGAACTTCGCCGGGCTGACCTTCCCGTTCCTGCGGGAGAAGCTGGCGGGCAACATCTCGCCCGTCATCCGGGCCGTGGAGCCGGCCGCGTGTCCGTCGCTCACGAGGGGCGTGTACGCGTACGACTTCGGTGACACCGCCGGGATGACCCCGCTCATGAAGATGCACACGCTCGGGCACGACTTCATCCCCGACCCCATCCACGCCGGCGGCCTCCGCTACCACGGCATGAGCCCGTTGATCAGCCACATCTACGAGCTGGGGTTGATCGAGGCCGAGGCGATGAACCAGACCGACTGCTTCGCGGCCGGTGTGCAGTTCGCCCGCACCGAGGGGATCGTCCCCGCACCCGAGCCGACGCATGCGCTGGCCGCCACGATCGCCGAGGCGCTCGCGTGCAAGGAGACGGGTGAGGAGAAGGTGATCCTGACCGCCCTCTGCGGCCACGGGATGCTCGACATGGCCGCCTACGACAAGTACTTCGAGGGCGAGATGGTCGACTACGACTACCCGAGCGAGCAGGTGGCGGACGCCCTCAGCCGAATCCCGCAGGTGCCGGCCTGAGCGACTCGCCGACCCCCGTCACCCGTTCGACCCCGCCGGTCACGGCGGTGGGACCGGTCCGACCGTCCTGGTGGCGGGTCGCGTTCCTGGCGTGGACCGGATTCGTCTGGATCGGCCGTGTCCGCAACGCGCTCGGCGACGACACGCTGGACGGGGCCGACCGGTGGGGCCCGCTCCTGCTCGCCTGCAGCTTCCTGCTCCCGGCTGCGGTGTTGGCGGTCTTGACGGTCACCGACTGGCGGGGTGGCGCGCCCGCCGGTCGTCGGTCGGCGTCGTCGCGACTGCTCCTGGCGCTGGTGGTGTGGACCACCGTCGTGTGGATCGTGCGCGCCGCCGACATCGCCTTCGGTGGCGACCGCGAGCCGGCGTTCGTGGCGGTGCACGTCGTGCTGGCCGTCGTCTCGATCACGCTCGGCCTGCTCGCCCTCCGAGGTGATCGGCGTTCACCCGTGGGCCGCTCCTGAGGGTTCCCCGGAACCGACATGCTGCACGTCGGGATGCGTGCCACATGTCCGGCCGGGGATGTCACGCGGACGGGTCCCGATGGTGCATGATGCGGTCGTGGCTTCGGCCATGGATGCGTCGTCCTCCCATCCACCCTTCCTCTCCCATGGACGACGTAGCCGAGGATCGTCGCTCACCGGCTTGATGGGGTCCGGTGCGCGGCGGTCCTCAGCACCTCCTCCCGCCGGTCGACGACCGTTCCGGTCGGTCGAGGCGACCGGAGTTCAACCGTCGGCGTTGACCAGGTGGTCCGCCGCCATCCGGAAGTACGACCGGAACCCCTCGTCGAGTGTGGCTGCGTCCTCCTCGGAGAGCCCGAGCCGCTGGCGGTCGAGCGCACCCATGGTGTGGTCGAGCGCGTCGAGCATGGCATCGAGCCAGTGGTCCCGGGCCCCGGAGTCGATCCGGTAGGGGGCGTGGCGCATGCGGAGCCGCGGGTGGCCGCGCTCCTCGGAGTACGTGCCGGGTCCTCCCCAGTACTGGGCCAGGAACATCGACAACCGCCGGGTCGCCGGCCCGAGCTGCTGCTGGTCGGGGTAGAGGGCGAGGAGGGTGGGGTCGTTGCGCACGCGGTCGTAGAAGCGCCCGGCCAGGTCGTCGAAGAACGGCTGCCCGCCGACGGAGCGGTAGACGCTCGCCACATCGGCCGACTCGTCCTGGCTGCTCGCCGCCGGTGCGGTCCGTTCCCCGGCGGCCCGGCCGGGTGCCGCAACCGGGATGCGCAGGCCGGGCCCGCTGGTGTCGCTGACCGGGGGCTCCGGCTGGGACTCCGGCGGGGAAGGCGGCTCGACGGTCACCGACTCATGCTGCTCGCCGGGGCGGGCGATCGCCAGCCGCGTCCCGATGGTGGGTCCGCGAGTGGCCGGGCGGTAGCATCCGCACCCGTGGGTCAGCCTGTCTCCGTCATCGAGAAGCGTTCGAGCCGGCCGGGAGTGGTGCGGTTCGAGATCAACCGGGTGCTCACCGGAACCGGGCACGAGCGCTACCGCAGTGACCTGCCGGTGGTGGGGGACCGTCCGCCGGACGTGCTCGCCCGCCGTCTCTTCGAGCGTGGCGGCATCGACCGGATCCACGTGAACTCGAACGTCATCACGCTCGACCTGTCGAAGGGCGCCGACGACACCTCCGGCATCGCCGAGATCATCGGCGACCTCTACACGTACTACCGGCCCGGGGTCGAGGTGCCGACGCCCGAGTCGTTCGGCGCTGCGGCCGAGGCCGACTGAGCCACCCGGGAGACCGGCACCCACTTGCGGGTGACCGAACAGGTGTTCGATACTGCTCCCTGTGAGCGTCGAGCGTCCGGAACGACTCGCAGCCCTGCGTGAGCTGATCGAGCAGGTCCAGCCGGTCGTGGGCGCGCACGAGCGGACCCTCGAGGTGGACCCGCCCGTGCGGGAGCTGCTGCCCCTCGGGGCGTTGCAGCGGGGCACGACCGTCTGGGTGGGCGGCGGCGCCGGGGCCACCTCGCTGGCCATGGCGGTGGTGGCCGGACCCAGCCGGTGCGGGTCCTGGGTCGGTTGCGTGTCGGTGTCCTCGTTGGGTTGGGCGGCGGCGGCCGAGCTCGGTGTCGACCTGTCCCGCGTGGCGGTGGTCCGCGCCGATGGCCCGGACTGGGCGACGGTCGCCGCCACGCTCGTGGACGGGTTCGACGTGGTGCTCTGCGGTCCCGACCACCGTCCCGGCCGGCGTGAGGTGTCCCGGCTCGCCGCCCGTGCCCGGGAGCGCGGGGCGGTCGTGGTGGCCCTGGACGACGCCCCGGACGCCCGGGCGTGGCCCGGGGTGGACCTGCGTCTCCACGTGGACGCCCGGACCTCCGGACGTTGGGACGGGGCGGGTCGGGGGTGGGGGGCGCTGCGGTCACGGGCGATCACCGTGGTGGCCTCGGGTCGTCACGGGGTGGACCGCTCCCGGCGGGTGGAGCTGCTGCTGCCCGGTCCGACCGGGGTTGCGGCATCCGCTTCGGCCGGTGCGCCCGGGTCCGGGACCGAGGTGGCATCGCCCGTTCCGGTCGGTTCGGACCGGGTCGTGCCGTTCCGGGTCCGGTCGGCCTGAGCGGCGGCATCGATCGGTGGGTACCTCGTCGCTGCGGTCGCTGGCCGTGGAGGTCGCGGACTTCCCCGCCGTGGCGCTGGGCCGGCCGGCGGACGTCCCGGTCGCGGTGCTGCGGGCCAACCGGATCGTGGCGGCGTCCGCCGCCGCCCGGAGTCAGGGGGTGGTGCCCGGGCTCCGGCGTCGTGAGGCCCAGTCCAGGTGCCCCTCCCTCGAGCTGCACGCCCACGACGACGCCCGTGACGCCCGCTCCTTCGAGCCGGCGCTGCAGGCGCTGGAGGACCTGGCGCCCCGGGTGGAGGTGGTCCGGGCCGGCCGCTGCGTGGTGCCGACCCGTGGGCCGTCCCGCTACCACGGTGGGGATCGCGCGTTGAGCCGGCTCGTCCTGGATCGGGTCCGGAGTGCCCTCGACGTGGACATGGACGTCCGGGTGGGGGTCGGTGTCGCCGACGGTCCACGGGCCGCCCAGATCGTGGCGGTGGAGGCGGCCCGCTCCGGCGAGCCGGTCGTGGTGCCCCCCGGGGCGACGGCCGACCACCTCGCCCCGCTGCCCGTTCGGGTCCTGGAGGGGGTGCTGGACCCCGATGCGCTGGCGGGCCGGGTCGGGGTCACGTCCGGCGGGACACCGGGCGGCGAGCGCTTCGCCGACCTGCTCCGTCGGCTCGGCATCCGGACGGTCGGCCACCTGGCTGCGCTCCCGGCGCCCGACGTCTCGGCCCGGTTCGGTGGTCTCGGTCGGGCCGCCCACCAGGTGGCGACCGGTCGTGAGACGGTGCCGGCCGACGTGGTCGAGGCACCGGTGGACCTGTCGGTCGTCGGTGACGTGGACCCTCCGGCGGACCGGGTGGACCGGGTTGCGTTCGTCGCCAAGGTGCTCGCCGACCAGCTCGACGACCGGCTGGGTGGGCGGGGGTTGGCCTGCACCCGTGTGCTGGTGCGGGTCGAGACCGTCGACGGCGAGCAGCTCGAGCGGCTCTGGCGGCACGAGGGGGTGCTCACCCCCTCGGCGATCGCCCAGCGGATTCGGTGGCAGCTCGACGGGTGGCTCCGATTCCGGCAGCGGTCCGGCCTGTCCGAGGGCGGCGTCTGTCGCATCGGTCTCGTCCCCGACCAGGTGGTGGCGGACGCCGGTCGCCAACTCGGGCTCTGGGGAGGCTCCGACGACTCCACCGAGCGGGCCCTGCGGGCGCTGGCCCGGCTCCAGGGCCAGCTGGGGGTGGACGCCGTGCTGGTCCCGGAGTGGGCGGGGGGTCGATCACCGGGCGAGCGGGTCCGCGTGGTTCCGTTGGAGGGGGTCGACCTCTCCGGGCGGGCCGGGCCGCCGGTCGCCCCCTGGCCGGGATCGCTGCCGTCGCCGTCGCCCAGTCGGATCTGGTCGACGCCCCGGGAGGTGGAGGTGCTCGGGGCGGACGGTCTCCCGGTCCGGGTCAGCGGGCGCGGCCACCTGAGTTCCATGCCGACCCGTTGCCGTCTGGACGGCCGGGCGTGGGTGGTGGTGCGTTCGTGGGCCGGCCCGTGGTGCAGCGACGAGCGCTGGTGGGACGCCACCGCGCATCGCCGTCGGGCCCGGATCCAGGTCGTGGTGGGCGCCCCGGAGGGTGACCCGTCGCCGGAGGCCGCGCACCTGCTCACCCTCGAGTCGGGGACATGGTGGCTGGAGGCCACCTGGGATTGACCGTGGCTGGCTTGCACTGGCCGGATTCTCAGAGGGGGCTGCCGCCGGGGAGCCGAACCTGAGAGACTGGACGGGTCGCCGTTCCGACGAGCGGAACGCCGATCGTCACCGGACCACGAACCCGACAGGAGCACCATCAGCATGGCCGACGCCCCCGAAGCCCGGATCCTGATCGTGGAGGACGAGGAGGCGCTCGCCGACGGTGTCGCCCGGGGCCTGACCGCCGAGGGCTTCGAGGTCGCCATCGCCCACGACGGGCTGACCGGCCTGGAGCAGGCCCGCAGCGAGGACATCGACGCGATCGTCCTGGACATCATGTTGCCGGGCATGAACGGCTACCGGGTCTGCCAGACCCTGCGCGACGAGGGGGTGGGCACGCCCATCCTGATGCTCACGGCGAAGGACGGCGAGTACGACGAGGCCGAGGCCCTCGACACCGGTGCCGACGACTTCCTGTCCAAGCCCTTCAGCTTCGTGGTGCTCGTCGCTCGGATCCGGGCGCTGCTGCGACGCTCGACCGACGGCCGAGGGCAGCCGTTGGTGATCGGCGACCTGATGCTCGACCCGATCTCGCGGACCTGCCACCGGGGCGAGACCCTCATCTCGTTGACGACCCGGGAGTACGAGCTGCTCGAGCGGCTCATGCGACGGCCGGGTCAGGTCATCGACAAGCAGGACCTGCTCGAGCAGGTGTGGGGTGAGGACTTCGAGGGCGACCCGAACGTGGTCGAGGTCTACATCGGATACCTGCGCCGCAAGCTCGACCGACCGTTCGGCCGCAACGACATCCGCACCGTCCGGGGTGCCGGCTACCGGATCGGGAGCGAGGAACGTGGCTGAGGCCCCGTCGCCGCGGCGGCTCTCGCTCGGCGACCGGTGGCGGAACTCGGTCCGGTTCCGCTCGACGGCGATCGTCGTGGTCATGGTGGGGGCGTCGCTGACGGTCGGGCTGTTCGTGATCGACCAGTGGTTGACCACGGCGCTGCGCAACGACGTCACGAGCCGGAGCGGCCGGGTGGTCGAGTCGATGGCCGACGCGTTGGTCCAGGGTCAGGTTCCCGCCGAGTTGTTCTCGTCGCCGGCCGAGTTCCAGCAGCGGATCGGCGCCGGCACGGGGGTCGGGCCGATGGGCTCCCTCGACGATCTCGAGGACGTCATCTCGTCGACCTACTTCTACCTCGACGGCCCGGCGTTCTCGCAGCTCAAGGTGCGTGGCGTCGACGCCCAGGGGCGGCTCGTCCTCTTCGGCCGGGACGGCCCCATGCTGCCCTCGCCCGACGAGGCCTTCGAGGTGACCCGCACCGTGCCGACCCGATGGGGCGACCTGACGATCCACGCCGTGTCGTCGGTCGGTGACGTCGACCGTTCCGTGGCGGCGTTCCGCAACGTGCTGGTGCTGATGTTCACCGTGCTGACCCTGGCCGCCGGCTACCTGACCTGGAAGATGACCGGCGTGGCGCTGGCCCCGGTGGCCGAGATGACCCGCCGGGTGCGGGAGATCACCACCACCGGCAACCTGGAGGCGCGGGTGCCCGTGTCGCCGATCGGTGACGAGGTGACGGACCTGGGCCAGACGCTGAACGCCATGATCGACCGGGTCGAGTCGGCCTCCAAGCGACAGCGGGAGTTCGTCTCCGACGCCAGCCACGAGCTCCGCTCACCCATCTCCTCGATCCGGGCCCAACTGGAGTCGGCGCTCCGGGTTCCCGACCGGCAGGACTGGCCCGACGTGGCGGCGGTGGTGCTGGCCGAGGATCTCCGGCTCGAGCACCTCGTCAACAACCTCCTGGCGCTGGCCAAGATCGAGGAGGGGCGCATCGCGCCACGGGCCGAGGTCGACCTGGACGAGATCGTGCTGGCCCAGCGTCCACGGATGACGACCGTGTCGCTCGATCTGGCGGGCGTGTCGGCCGGGCGCGTCTGGGGCAACGAGGGCGAGTTGACGAGCGTGGTCCGGAACCTCATGGACAACGCCGCCCGGCACGCCGAAGCGCAGGTGCAGGTATCGCTCCAGCAGGCCGGCCCCTGGGTGGTGCTGCGCGTCGGGGACGATGGCCCGGGGGTCCCCGTCGAGCAGCGCGCGTCGATCTTCGAGCGGTTCGCCCGACTCGACGCCGGCCGGGAGCGGGACGCCGGTGGCGCAGGTCTGGGCCTGGCGCTGACGAAGCGGATCGTGGAGCAGCACGGCGGCCGGATCTCGGTGGAGGACAGCCCGCTCGGCGGGGCCGGGTTCGTCGTCGCCCTCCCGTCGGCGGCCTGGTCCATGGGGGTCGACCCGGGGGTGTCGAGCGAGGTCGATGAGGATCTCGACCCGGACCCCGATGACGGCGCTTCCGGTGACGGGGCCCCGACGGACCCGGTTCAGGAGGTGCCGGCGACGACCGGGACGTGAGCGCCGTCGGCGCGGGTCCGGCGCTCGACGAGTCGCTCGAACGCCGCAGTCGGCAGCGGCGGCGCGTACAGGAACCCCTGCACGACGTCGCAGCCGGCCTGGGCCAGCATGTCGCGCTGGGCCTCGGTCTCGACCCCCTCGGCGATCGCGATGATGCCCAGGTGGTGGGCCATGGACACGATCGTCCGCGTGATCGTGCCGCTCCGGCCGTCGCGCAGGTCGCTGACGAACTGCCGGTCGATCTTGAGGGCGTGCAGCGGGAGCGAGTGCAGGTAGGACAACGACGAGTAGCCCGTCCCGAAGTCGTCGAGCGCGATCAGGAAGCCGAGCTCGTCGAGTTCGGCGAGTCGTCGGGCGGCGCTGTGCAGGTCCTGGACCAACAGACTCTCGGTGATCTCCAGTTCGAGGCGCTGGGGCGGGACGCCGGCCTCGGACAGGACGCGTGAGAGTCGCTCGACGTACTGCGGATGCTCGAACTCGGTGGCCGACACGTTGACGGCCACCCGGACGTCGGCCGGGAGGGTGCCGGCGTCGATCCAGCGCCGGAGGTCCTGGGCGACGGTGGTGAGCACCAGATCGCCGACCGCCACGATCGACCCGCTCGACTCGGCGGCCGGGATGAACACCGACGGCGGCACCGGCCCGCGGAGCGGGTGGTGCCAGCGGAGCAGGGCCTCGGCCGCAGCGATCTCGCCGGTCCGCAGGTCGAACAGCGGCTGGTAGTGGACGTCGAGGTCCCGCTGGGCGATGGCGGTGCGGAGGTCGTGCTCGACGGCGTGACCCTGGTGTCCGGGACCGCCCGGACCCCGATGGAACTCGACGGCGTGATGGGCGTCCGTGCGGCTCGCCGTGAGCGCCCGGCCGGCGGCGGCGAGCAGTTCGTCGGCGGTCGATGCATCGCCGGGCGACCGGGCGACCCCCACCGAGGCGGTCAGCCGCACCTCCAGGCCGTCGACGTGGAACGGTTCGCTCAACCGCCGTTGGATCTCCTCGGCGAGGCGCCGGAGCCGAGCGTCGAAGGCCAGGCTGGCGCCGTCGGCCTGGTGCACGACGAGGAACTCGTCGACACCGATCCGACCGATCTCGACGCGACGTTCACCCAGGTCGCGGAGGCGGCCGGCGACCTGCACCAGGATGGCGTCTCCGGTGGCCGTGCCGAACGACTCGTTGATGGAGCGGAACGCGTCCACGTCGACGTGCAGCACGCCGACCCGGACCGCGCTGGCCGCACCCCGGACGTCCTGGGTCAGCGAACCGACGATCTGGACGATGCGGGACCGCGACGCCAGGCCGGTGAGCGGGTCGGCCCCGAGGAGCCGGTCCACCTCCGCGGCGGCCGCCCGGCCCGGTGTCTCGTCGCTCAGCACGAGGACCGCACCGGCGGTGGCCCCCGGCTCGTCGCTCGGCAGCGGGTGGGCGGCCATCCGGAACCAGGGTCGCTCGCCGCGAACGTGGCGCGGGGTCAGGAGTGGGCCGTCGCAGCTGCGAGCGGTGCGGAGCGCACCGACGGGTGCCGACGTCCTCGGGTCGGGCGAGCCTCCGTCCTCGAGCACCAGGTCCCACGGCGGATCGTGCACCGTTCGGTCCAGGAGTTGACGTTCCTGACGTCCGACGAGCCGGCAGAACGCGGCGTTCACCGAGGTGATGCGACCGCTCGCGTCGACGAGCGCCACCCCCTCGTCGAGGGTGTCGGCGACGACTGCCCAGTCGGTCGGGTCGGCGCCCGGCTCGGGCGTCGGATCGGCCCGGACCCGGCTGCCGACGACCAGGACGACGGTCCGGCCGTCCAGCAGGTGACGGCTCAACGACAGCTGGACGGGCACGGACTGCTCGCCGCTCCGCACGTGCGAGGCCAACGGGTGCTGTTCCGCATCGAGTCGCTCGCAGAGTCGCGCCCAACGCTCGGCGTCCAGACGGGGCTCGAGCAGGTCGCACACGCTCGTGCCCTCGGTGGCCTGCGGGCACAGGGCCCAGGCGGCGGCGTTGGCGGCGACGACCGCGCCGGTCCCGGTCTCGGCCAGCCAGGCCGGGTCCTGGAGGTGGCCGAGGAGCGCCCCGACGAGGCTCGACGCCGATGCGCTCACCTGCGTGCTGCTCCCACTCGGACTCTGCTCCTCGGGTGCCGACCGCCCCCGGACGCCACGCCGTCAGGCTACGGCCGGCTCCCGACCGCCCGGTGGATGGCCCCCGGGCGGCCGGGACGTCGCCGGTCAGGTCGTCGGGATCCGCCCGGCCTCCCGAGCGGCGTCCGTGGCGGTGGCGAGCTGGTCGTCGATGAGCTGGAGGCCGGCCGCCCAGAACGCCGGGTCGCCCAGGTTGCAGTCGACGATCCGGCCCAGCTCCTCGGGCTCGGCCGACCCGCCGGAACGCAGCAGCTCCAGGTAGGCGGGGACGAACGAGTCGCCCCGTTCGGTGTAGCGGGCGTAGACGGACAGGGCGAGCAACTGGCCGTAGGCGTAGGCGTAGACGTACCCGGGCGTGCCGATGAAGTGCGGGATGTAGCTCCACCAGGTCAGGTAGCCGTCGGTCAGCTCCACGGCGTCGCCGAGCATCTCGCGCTGGGTCGCACCCCACAGTTCGCCGAACCGGTCGGTCGACAGCTCGCCCTCGTCCCGTCGGGCCGTGTGCACCGCGTCCTCGAACCGGTTCATGGCCACCTGGCGGAACACCGTGGCGATGGAGTCCTCCAACGAGGCGGCCATCAGCGCGAACCGGGCGTCGGGGTCGTCGATGCGCTCGAGGAGCGCGGCGTTGGTCATGGTCTCGCCGAACACCGACGCCGTCTCGGCGAGCGTGAGCGGTGTGGACTGGTGGAAGACCCCCTGTTCCCGCGACAGGTAGGCGTGCACCCCGTGACCGAGCTCGTGGGCGAGCGTGAGGACGTCCCGGTTGCGTGAGGTCCAGTTCAACATGACGTAGGGATGGTGCGACGGGACGGTGTAGGCGCAGAACGCACCGGGCTGCTTGCCCGGCCGCACGGGGGCGTCGATCCATCGCTCGTCGACGAACCGCCGGGCGATGCCGGCGAGCTCGGGGGAGAAGCGGTCGTAGGCGTCGAGGACCAGGTCGGTCGCCTCGGCCCAGCCGATGGTCGACTCGTCCTCGGCCACCGACGCCATGCGGTCGTAGTCGGCGAGCCGGTCGAGCCCCAGGACCCGGGCCTTGAGCGCGTACCACCGCTGCGGGATGTCGTAACGCTCGACGACGGCGTCGACGAGCGCCCGGACCGAGTCGTCACTCGCCTCGTTGGCGAGGTTCCGGGCCGACACCCAGGACGGGTAGCCCCGGAGCCGGTCGTCGGTCGCCTTGTCGAGCAGCAGGGTGTTGAACACGTAGCCCCGGGTGCGCAGGCCCGGGGCGAGCCCCTGGGTCACGGCGGCGGCGGCCGTCGCCCGGACCTCACGGTCGGGGTGCTGCAGCAGCGACAGCCCCTGCTCCAGACCGACCGTTCCGCCGAGCGACCCGGGCAGCTCGACCTGCACCGCCGAGGTCAGGTCGTTGAACAACCGCACCCACGCGCTCGTGCCGCTGGGTTCGAACTCCGCCAGGACCCGCTCCTGGGGTTCGCTCAGGAGGTGGTCGCGGTAGCGGCGGGCCGAACGCAGGTGGTGGGCGCAGAAGTCCAGACGGGGATCGGCGAGCAGCTCCTCGGCCCGCTCGTCGGGGAGCGCCGCCCACTCCAGGTCGAAGAACACGAGCTGGGCCGCCATCGCCGCCGAGCGCTCCTCGACGACCATGAGCGCGGCGCCGCGCTCGGGGTCCTGCACGTCCTCGGTGAGCCGCAACATGACGTAGTTCCCGACCCGGCCCTGCAGCTCGGCGAGCTCGGCGAAGCGGGCCATGGCCTCGGCGAGCGCCTCGCTCGACAGCTCGGCGACGGTGCCCTGCAGGTTGGCCAGCGAGGCGGCCAGCCCGTCGGCCCGGTCGAGGAGCTCCTCCACGGTGGCGCCGTCGAGCAGCGGTTCGAGGTCCCAGGCCACGTCGGCGGCGGTGGTGTCCGGATCGGGGGCGGTGGTGTCGGTCGTGGTCACGGCGTCAGGCTACGGGCACCGACCGACACCCGGGTGGCATGATCGAACAGGTGTTCGATAGCGTGGCGCCGTGGGTTTCACCAATCCGAGGATGCCGTGGACGGAACTCGAGCGCCGCCTCTCGGACCGTTCCCCCGGTGATCGGTCGGGCCGGGACGACGAACGTCCGGGCGACGGCAGCGACGCACCGGCCTGGTCCCGACGCCGCGGCGAGTACCGGCCGCCACCCGACCTGGGAGCCGCCGGTGTCGACGGCCCGACCGGTGGGGGGTCGGGGTACGCCGAACTGCACTGCCACTCGGCGTTCTCGTTCCTGGACGGGGCGTCCCTGCCCGAGACGCTGGTGGAGGAGGCCACCCGGTTGGGGCTGGACGCGCTGGCGTTGACCGACCACGACGGCTGCTACGGCGTGGTGCGCTTCGCCCAGGCCGCCCGGGCGGTCGGTCTGCCGACGGTGTTCGGCGTCGAGCTCACCCTGAACGCCACGGGAACCAGGTCCGGCCCACCGGATCCGAGCGGCGAGCACCTGCTGGTCCTGGCGCGTGACCCCCGGGGGTACGGCCAGCTCGCGGCGCTGGTGTCGCAGGCACAGCTGGCGGGGGAGAAGGGCCGGCCCCGGCTGTCGTTCGCCGAGGTGGCCGAGGCGGCATCGGGTCGGGCCAGGGGCCACTGGGCGGTGCTGACCGGTGGACGCAAGGGGGCGGTCCCGGCCGCGCTGGTGGACCGGGGTCCGGCTGCGGCCGAGGGTGAGCTGCGCAGCCTGGTGGCCGCCTTCGGTGCGGACCACACCTTCGTGGAGCTCTGGGACCACGGCGACCCGTTGGACTCGGCCCGCAACGACGCCCTGGCCGGACTGGCCGTCCGGCTCGGCCTGCAGCCGGTCGCCACGAACTCGGTGCACTACGCCACACCGGCCGAACGTCGGCTGGCCTCGGCGCTCGCCGCCGTGCGGGCCCGCCGCAGTCTGGACGAGATCGACGGCTGGCTCCCCGCCGGGTGGCAGGCGCACCTGCGCTCGGCCGACGAGCAGCGTCGGCGGTTCGTCCGCTATCCGGGGGTGGTGGACGCCGCCGGTGCCCTCGGTCGGGCCTGCGCGTTCGACCTGTCGCTCGTCGCCCCGGAGCTGCCGCCGTACCCCTGCCCCGACGGCCCCGACGGGACGCCGCTCACCGAGGCGGCGTTCCTCCGCCGGCTGGTGGAGCAGGGTGGTGAGCGCCGGTACGGGCCCCGCCACGCCGAGCAGGTCCGTGGGGCCTGGGACCAGCTCGACCACGAGCTCGACCTGATCGAACGTCTGGGGTTCTGCGGGTACTTCCTGGTGGTCTGGGACATCGTCGAGTTCTGCCGCCGATCCGGGATCCTCTGCCAGGGGCGGGGGTCGGCGGCCAACTCGGCGGTGTGCTTCGCGCTCGGGGTCACCGCCGCCGACGCCGTGCGGCTGGGCCTGCTCTTCGAGCGGTTCCTGTCCCCGGAACGCGACGGCCCGCCCGACATCGACCTCGACATCGAGTCGGACCGGCGGGAGGAGGTCATCCAGTACGTCTACGAACGGTACGGCCGTTCGCACGCGGCCCAGGTGGCGAACGTGATCACCTACCGGGCGCGCTCCGCCGTCCGGGATGCGGCCCGGGCCCTGGGGTACGCCCCCGGCCAGCAGGACGCCTGGTCCCGTCAGGTCGACCGGTGGAGCGGTGTGCCGGCCGTGTCGGCCTCGCTCGGCCCGGGCGGACGGGGTGGCCGGGACGGCCCGGGCGGAGTCGACATCCCGGCCTCGGTCCTGGAGCTGGCCGCGCAGTTCGAGGACCTGCCCCGGCACCTGGGCATCCACTCCGGGGGCATGGTCATCTGCGACCGGCCGGTGGTCGAGGTCTGCCCGGTGGAGTGGGCGAGCATGGCCGGGCGCTCGGTGCTGCAGTGGGACAAGGACGACTGCGCCGGTGCCGGGCTGGTCAAGTTCGACCTGCTGGGTCTGGGGATGCTCTCGGCCCTGCACCGGTGCGTCGACCTGGTCCGTGACCACCACGGCCGGGACGTCGACCTGGCGACGATCCCCCAGGAGGACGCGGTCTACGACATGTTGTGCCGCGCCGACTCCGTCGGGGTCTTCCAGGTCGAGTCCCGGGCGCAGATGGCCACGCTCCCGCGTCTGCGTCCCCGCTGCTTCTACGACCTGGTGGTCGAGGTGGCGCTCATCCGGCCCGGCCCGATCCAGGGCGGGTCGGTCCACCCCTACATCCGCCGTCGACGGGGCGAGGAGCCCGTCACCTACCTGCACCCGGCGCTGGAACCGGCGCTGGCCAAGACGCTCGGGGTGCCGTTGTTCCAGGAGCAGCTCATGCAGATGGCGATCGACGTGGCCGGCTTCACCCCGGCCGAGGCCGACCAGCTCCGTCAGGCCATGGGGTCGAAGCGGTCACCGCAGCGCATGGCCGAGCTTCGCTCCCGGTTCGACGCCGGTCTGGCGGAGCGGGGGATCGTGGGTGACGTCGCGCAGGCCATCTGGGACAAGCTGGCGGCGTTCGCCAACTACGGGTTCCCGGAGTCGCACTCGGTGAGCTTCGCCTACCTGGTCTACGCATCGGCGTGGTTCAAGCTCCACCACCCGGCGGCGTTCTGTGTGGCGCTGGTGAACTCCCAGCCCATGGGCTTCTACTCGCCCCAGTCCCTGGTCCAGGACGCCCGTCGGCACGGGGTGGAGGTGCGTGGTCCGGACGTCCAGTGCTCCGCCGACGTGGCGACGCTCGAGCCCGGTTCCGGTGGGGTCGACGCCCCGGCGGTGCGGCTGGGGTTGGCATCGGTCCGCGGGGTCGGGGCGGAACTGGCCGAACGCATTGCCGACGGTGCGCCCTACCGGGACCTGGAGGACCTGGCCCGGCGGACCGCCGCGGACCGGGCCCAGCTCGAGTCGCTCGCCACCGCTGGTGCCTTCGCCTCCATGCGCGACCGGGACGGCCGACCGCTGGACCGGCGACGGGCACTGTGGGCGGCCGGTGCGGCGGCGCAGGCCCGACCCGACCGGCTCCCCGGGACGAGCGGGGTGCTGGACGCCCCCCGCCTGCCGGGCATGGACCCGTGGGAGGAGGCGGTGGCCGACCTGTGGTCGACGGGGGTCACGCCGGACGGACACCCGTTCGGCCTGCTGCGCGACGACCTGGACCGGCGTGGGGTCACCCCCGCCGCCGAACTCCGCGCCGGTGGCGACGGGTCCACGGTGCGCGTCGCCGGGGTGGTGACGCACCGTCAGCGACCGGCGACGGCTCGGGGGATCACCTTCCTCAGCCTGGAGGACGACACGGGGCTGGTGAACGTGGTGGTCTCGGTCGGCTGCTGGGAACGTCACCGTCGGGTGGTGCGCGACGCCCCGGCGCTCTGCGTCCGGGGCCGGCTGGAACGCAGCGTGGACGGCGTGGTCAACGTGGTGGCCCACCGGATCGAGGCGCTGCCGGTGGCGGTGCCGGCCCGGGCACGAGATTTCCGGTGACGCGGAGTCAGGGGCGCCGTTAGCATTGCGTCGACTTGACCCTCCCCACCACGAACGGAGTCCACCGTGACCATCCACGGCACCCTCTTCCAGGAGTACGCCGAGACCACCGGCGCCGACCCCTTCACCCTGCAGAACAAGAAGATGCTGAAGGTCTTCATGCAGTACGGGCCGGTCATGGCCAAGACCGGCTCCATGGTCGCCTACCAGGGTGACGTCCGGTTCGTGAAGGCGGGCTCCGGCGGCCTGAACAAGATGGTCAAGTCCAAGCTCACGGGCGAGGGCGTCGACCTGATGACCTGTGAGGGCTCGGGCGAGCTGTTCCTGGCCGACACGGCCTCGGAGATCCAGGTCTTCTACCTGGAGAACGACATGGTCTCGGTCAACGGCGCCAGCATCCTGGCGTTCTCGTCGTCGATCGAGTGGGACATCCACCGGGTGGGCGCCGGTGCGTCCCTCACCTCCGGCAACCTCTACAACGTGAGCCTCCGCGGGACGGGCTACGTGGCGGTCACCACCAAGGGCGATCCCGTCGTGCTCGACGTGGCGGGGGCGCCGACCTTCGCCGACGCCGACGCCGTCGTCCTGTGGACCTCCGGCGTGTCCATGGACGTCAGGGTCGACACGGGCGGCATCAAGTCGCTGATTCGCGGCGGTTCGGGCGAGCTGCTCCAGATGGCCTTCGGGGGCCAAGGGTTCGTGATGGTCCAGCCGTCGGAGAGCGTCATCATCGGGGGCGCCCAGGCCACCCAGTCGAGCGGCGGTGGCGGCATGCTCGGCGGGCTGCTCGGCGGATAACGGGACCGGTCGGGGGTCGTCGTCCGGGTCGCGGTCCCCGCGGTCCGGGCCGGGACCCGACGGCACCACGGCGGGAATCAGGGGCAGGATGGCGCGCGTGCGGAGCGTTGGCGGAGCGAGGTGGGTCGGAGTCGCCCTGATCACCGTCGCGCTCGTCGTGAGCGCCGTCGGACCGGCTGGTCCGGTGCAGGCCGCGTCGGGTCAGACCCCCGACACCGTTCCCGGCCAACGGCAGCAGGCCGAGGCCGAGCTGGACCTGCTGCGGGCGACCCAGGCCGAGGTCCTCGCCGAGATCACCCGGCTCAACGACCAGGTGACGGCGCGGCGCGGCGAAGCCGACGCGGCACGTCGCCGCGCCGACGACGCTGCGGCAGTGGCCGCCGAGGCCCAGGGACGGGCCGATGCAGCGGCTGCGGTCGCCGATCGCAATCGCGGCGAGTTCCACAACTACGTCACCGAGTCGTTCATGCGGCCACCGGCCCAGGATCTGTTGGCGCTGCTCACCCTGCCGACCGAGCAGGACAACTCCCACGTCGTGGGGATGGTCCGTGCGGTCGCCGACCGGCGGAAGGCGACGGCGCAGCGGTACGCCGACGAGCAGGCCGCCGCCATGCAGGCACGTGACGTGGCGGCTGCGGCCGAGGCGACCGCCCGTGGCGAGGTCGCTGCCGCCGAGGCCGCCGCAGCCGAGTTGGAGACCGTCGTGTCCGAACGGTCCGCCGTGGCGGCGGACCTCGAGGACCGGTTGGAGCGTCAGCTCGCCGAGGTCGAGTCGCTCCGAGAGCTCGACGCCCGCGCCGCCCGGGAGCTGGCCGCGGCCGAGGCCGCCGTGCGTGCCGCAGCCGCCTCGGGCGGTTCAGGAGGTGCGGGCGCGGCGTCGGGGCGGTCGTCGGGGGTGGCGGCCGGTCCGCCGGTCGGACCCGACCAGATCACGGTCGTGCGCGGGATCCCGATCCACCGGAGCATCGCCACCAATCTGGAGTCGATGCTCGCCGCCGCGGCGGCGGACGGTGTGCAGATTTCGGGCAGCGGCTACCGGAGCAGTGCCCGACAGGTCGAGCTCCGTCGGGCGCACTGCGGCGCGAGTCCGTTCGACGTCTACGAGAAGCCGGCCTCGCAGTGCTCGCCGCCGACGGCCCGACCCGGTCGGTCCATGCACGAGCGCGGATTGGCCGTCGATCTGACCGTCGGCGGCCGGGCCATCACGACCAGGTCGTCACCGGCGTTCCGGTGGCTGGCCGAGAACGCATCACGGTTCGGGTTCTTCAACCTGCCGTCCGAACCCTGGCACTGGTC